>Ga0213872_10000412_pt1 | contig 35039 bp, 31 predicted proteins | sample VelepicomBERX_R2_FD_160071 | JGI IMG/M metagenome (GOLD analysis project Ga0213872, IMG submission 160071) | Rhizosphere microbial communities from Vellozia epidendroides in rupestrian grasslands, the National Park of Serra do Cipo, Brazil - RX_R2 | ecosystem: Host-associated > Plants > Roots >... | reverse complement strand
TCCAGCCCAGCGAGCCGGTGGAGACAACCTGGATGTCCTCGATGGCCTCGCCTTCGCCCAGGCGCATGATGGAGCCCTTGCCGAACTGCTTTTCGATCTGGGCGAGGGCGGCTTGCAGAGCCTTGGCTTTTTCGGTGTTCAGCGCTTTGACGGGGGCGTCCATGGTGTGAGGTCTCCAGTGAAGTTGGGCGGATTATGGCGCAATCTGTACATTTGTACAGTAGTCTAGGGCGCGTGCTGCTGCCACCGTTTTGTCAGGAGACAGCGTCCCTAGAATCCGTGGAAATATTTCCCGCGAGACACCATGCGCATCCTCGTAGCCGAAGACGATCAAGTGCTGGCCGATGGCCTCCTGCGCTCGCTACGTGCCTCGGGCTACGCGGTCGACCAGGTGGGTACGGGCAGCGAGGCCGATGCGGCGCTGGCCGCTCACGAGTTCGATCTGCTGATCCTCGACCTCGGCTTGCCCAAGCTGCATGGCCACGAGGTGCTGCGGCGCCTGCGCGCGCGTGGCTCCAGCGTGCCGGTGCTCATCCTCACGGCGGCCGACAGCGTCGAGGAGCGCGTCAAGGGCCTGGACCTGGGCGCCGACGACTACATGGCCAAGCCCTTCTCTTTGCAGGAGCTGGAAGCGCGCGTGCGGGCGCTGACGCGTCGCGGCCTAGGCACGGCCTCCAGCATCATCAAGCACGGGCCGCTCTCCTTCGACGCCACCGGCCGCGTGGCCTATATCAACGATCAGATGATCGAACTCTCCGCGCGCGAACTCTCCTTGCTCGAGGTGTTGCTGCAACGCGCCGGGCGCTTGGTCAGCAAGGACCAGCTCGTCGAACGCCTGTGCGAGTGGGGCGAAGAGGTGAGCAACAACGCCATCGAGGTCTACATCCACCGCCTGCGCAAGAAGATCGAGCAGGGGCCGATCCGAATCGCCACTGTGCGTGGGCTGGGCTACTGCCTGGAAAAGATCCCGAATTGATGGGCACCCCGATGGCAGGCAAGGCCCGGCGCTGCGATCCGTGATGAAAGCTGTGCCGGCCGACGCAACCGTTGAGAAGGGCCAGCGCTCGCTGTTCGGCGAGATCCTCGACTGGATGCTTGCGCCCCTACTGCTGATCTGGCCGATCAGCGTGGCGCTGACCTGGCTCGTGGCGCAGAGCATTGCCAACCGACCGTATGACCGCGAACTCGGCGAGATCGCCCGGTCCTTGAGCCTTCAGGCGGCCAGTGTGGCGGCCTCGCGGGATGCCGCCGACAAGCGCCGTTATGCGCTGGCGCCCGAAGCGGCAGCCCTGCTGCGCGCCGACGAGACCGACACCGTCTACTACCAGGTGCGCGCCGCCGGCGGCGAGCTGCTGCAGGGTGACTCGGCCCTGCCCGGGCCTGAGGAAACTGAGGGAGGCACGCCCGGCGAGCTGCGTTTCCGCGACGACGAGATCGGGCCCGAACGCGTGCGCGTGGCCTGGCTCTGGGTGCCACCGGAAGGCCAGGCCGGTGCTCTCGTGACGACGAAAGGTGCCATGCTGATCCAGGTGGCAGAGACGCTGAGCAAGCGCTCGCGACTCACCAACGAGATCATCAAGGGCGTGATCCTGCCGCAGTTCGTGATTCTGCCCCTGGCCGTGCTGCTCGTGTGGCTGGCCCTGGCGCGTGGCATCGCGCCGCTGGGGGAGTTGCAGCGGCGCATCCGCTCGCGCGACAGCTCGGACCTCTCGCCCATCGACGAGCGCCGCATTCCCGACGAGGTCGCACCGCTGGTGCGTGCCATCAATGACCTGCTCGGCCGGCTCGACCAGTCGATCAGCGCGCAGAAGCACTTCCTCGCCGACGCCGCCCACCAGCTCAAGACGCCTTTGGCAGGCCTGCGTACCCAGGCCGAGTTCGCCCAGGCGCAGATCGACGCCGGCCGCATCGAGCCGGCCGAGCTGCACCGATCGCTGGAGCAGATCGCGCTCTCCAGCCAGCGCGCCGCCCACATGGTGAATCAGCTGCTGGCCATGGCGCGCGCCGAGGACAAGGAGCATGCCGCCCAGCGCGGCCCGGTCAATATGGCGGAGACGGCGATCGAGACCGTGCGCGAATTCGTGCCGCGGGCGCTGGAGCGTGGCCTGGACCTGGGCTACGAGGGCCCCTCGGCAGAGGCCTCCAGCCTGCGCGTGCTGGGCCAGGCCTTCCTGATCCGCGAGCTGATCCGCAACCTCGTGGACAACGCCCTGCTCTACACGCCGCGCGGAGGCACGGTCACCGTGCGCGTCGTCGAGGATCCCTTCGGGCAGGTCAGCGTCTTGCAGGTCGAGGACTCGGGTCCAGGCATTCTCGAGTCCGAACGCGACAAGGTCTTCCAGCCCTTCTACAGGGCGCTCGGCACGAACGTGGACGGCTCGGGTCTGGGCCTGGCGATCGTGCGCGAGATCGCGCTCCAGCATGGCGCCGAACTGCAGCTCGACGACACGCGCGACCGGCGCCTGCTGGCCGAGGACGAAGGCCCGGGTGCGCGCTTCACGCTGCGCTTCAAGGCGCAGGCTAGGAGTTGACCCTGCGCGTTTTGGCGATGGACATCAGCAGTCCCAGGCCCACGCCCAGCGTCACCATGGCCGTGCCGCCATAAGAGATGAAGGGCAGGGGCACGCCCACCACGGGCAGGATGCCGCTGACCATGCCCATGTTGACGAAGACGTAGGTGAAGAAGCTCAGCGAGATGGAGCCCGCCATCAGCCGCGAGAACAAGGTGGTTGCGTTGGCGGCGATGGTCAGCCCGCGCAGGATCAGGGCCGTGAACCCGGCCAGCAGCGCCAGCGCGCCGAGCATGCCGAACTCCTCGCCGTAGGCGGCGAAGATGAAGTCGGTCGTGCGCTCGGGAATGAACTCCAGATGGGTCTGCGTGCCCTTCATGAAGCCTTTGCCGGTGATACCGCCCGAGCCGATGGCGATCTCGCCCTGGATGATGTGGAAGCCCTTGCCCAGCGGATCCTTGGTGGGATCGAGCAGGGTGCAGACACGATCCTTCTGGTACTCGCGCATCACGGGCCACTTGACCTCGGGCTGGCAGATGCGGTCCTCGCTCAGTACGATGGCCGCGATCGCGACCACGCCCACGGCCATCACGGGCACGATGAGCCGCCAGGACAGGCCGGCAAAGAAGATCACGTACAGGCCCGCGGCGAGGATGAGGATGGCCGTGCCCAGGTCCGGCTGCTTGGCCACCAGGCCCACGGGAACGGCGAGCAAGATGAAGGCTGCCACGAAGTCGGGCAGGCGCAGGTGGCCTTCGCGTTTCTGGAACCACCACGCCAGCATCAGCGGCAGCGCGATCTTGAGCAGTTCGGAGGGCTGGAGCTGAGTCACGCCTACGTTGAGCCAGCGCGTGGCGCCCTTCTTGGTTACGCCGAACAGGGCGGTGGCGATCAGCAGCATCACACCCACCGTGTACAGCGGGATGGCGAAGGCCATGAAGCGATGCGGAGGGATCTGGGCCACGAGGAAGATCACGCCCAGGCACAGCATCATGTTGCGCAGGTGGTCGGGGAAGCGCGTGCCGTTGTCATAACCGGCCGAATACATGCACATCAGGCCCAGGCCCATGATCCAGAAGATCGCGGCCATCAGCGGCAGGTCGAAACCCTTGAACAACGGCAGCAACCGTCGCCACCAGCTGGGCTTTTCGATGACCAGGCTCATCGTGAGGCTCCCGAGGCAGAGGTGGAGGCTGCGTCGGCGCCCGCAGACGCGGCCGACGCCGCGGCGGCCGGCGTGGTCAGGCGCGCAATCGGCACGTCGGCCGCGCGGCGCGGCGTGCCCACGGGCGGTCCGCTCTGGCCCTTCTGGGTCAGGGCGATGTCTTCTTCACTCGGGTACTGGCCCTCAAGCCAATAGTCGAACACGCGGCGCGCGATCGGCGCCGCGGAATCCGCGCCCCAACCTGCGTTCTCGACAATCAGCGCCAGGGCGATGCGGGGCTGATCGACTGGCGCGAAGGCGACGTAGAGCGCGTGGTCGCGCTTGTGCTCGTCGGCCTTGATGGCGCTGTACTTCTCGCCCGCCTTGAGGCTCACGGCCTGCGCCGTGCCGGTCTTGCCGCCGCTTTGGTAAGCGGCGCCGGTGAAGGCGCGCCGAGAGGTGCCCTCCAGCGTCACGCCGTTCATCGCGTTCGTGACGACGGCCACGTCGGCCGGCCTGAGCGGCAGCGGATCGAGCGCGTCGCTGGCCACGCGGCGCTGCTCCTTCTTGACCAGGTCCTCGATTTCTTGCACCAGGCGCGGCCGGAAGCGCAGGCCGCCGGTCGAGAGCGTGGAATAAGCCGTGGCCATCTGGAGCATTGTGAAGTTGTTGTAGCCCTGGCCGATGCCCAGCGAGATGGTCTCGCCTGAGAACCACTTCTGCTTGAACCTCTTCCATTTCCACTCGGTGGAGGGCAGGACGCCGGTCACCTCGCCCTGCAGGTCGATGTCGGTCTTGCGGCCCGGGCCGAAGGGCTCGAGCTGGTCGTGGATCAGGTCGACCCCCATCTCGTTGGCGAGGCTGTAGAAGTAGACGTTACTCGAGGTGACGATGGCCAGGCGCATGTCCTTGGGGCCGGCCCGGTCGGTCTCGGGGCTGCCGAAATTGCGTCCGCCAAAGCTGTAGACGAGGTTGTCCTGGATGACCAGGTGCGGGTCGCGCTTGCCGCTGTTGAGTGCGGCGATGGCCATGAGCGGCTTGAAGGTCGAGCCGGGCGGGTAGGTGCCGCGCAGGGCCCGGTTCAGCAGCGGCTTGTCAATGTCCTCGTTTAGCTCGCGCCAGCTGTCGGCGTCGATGCCGTCGACGAAGAGATTCGGGTCGAAGGTCGGCTTGGAGACGAAGGCCAGGACCTCGCCATTGCGCGGATCGATCGCCACCAGGGCGCCCCGACGGTCGCCGTACAGCTGCTCGATCAGGGCCTGGAGCTTGATGTCGATGGAGAGCTTGAGCGTGTTGCCCGGCGTGGGCGGTCGATAGGCCAGGCGGCGCACGGCGCGGCCCGAGGCGCTGGTCTCCATCTGGTCGAAGCCGGTGGTGCCGTGCAGCTCGCGCTCGTACTGCTGCTCCAGGCCGAGCTTGCCGATGTATTCAGTGCCGCGGTAGTTGGCTTGGTCCTCGTCGCTCCAGTTGGCGTCGATGTCGTCCTTCTCGGTCTGGTTGATGCGGCCGATGTAACCCAGCAGATGGCTACCGATCTCGCCGAAGGGGTAGTTGCGGAACAGCCGCGCCTTGATCTCCACGCCGGGGAAGCGGAACTTCTGCGCCGTGAAGCGCGCCACCTCCTCGTCCGTGAGCTTGGTGCGGATGGGCAGCGATTCGAAGCTCTTGCTCTCTTCTTGCAGGCGCTTGAAGCGGCGGCGGTCGCGGGCCTCGATGAGCACGACGTGCGAAAGCCCTTCGATCGTGGCGTCGAGATCGATCGTCTTGCTGCGCGTGATCTCCAGCGTGTAGGCCGAGTAGTTGCTGGCCAACACCACGCCGTTTCGGTCGACGATCAGGCCGCGATTGGGCACGATGGGCACGACGGTGATGCGGTTGGCTTCGGCGCGGTCCGAGAACTGCTCGTACTGCACGATCTGCAGGAACACGAGCCGCGCCACCAGCAGGGCAAAGCAGACCAGCACGAAGCCCGCCGCAGCCACGAGGCGGGTACGCAGGCGCCAGAGCTCCTGCTGCGGGTTCTTGAGGACGACCATAAACCTACAGGGGACGGTTCACGTCGCGGTCGGGCGCTCTGCGCTGCGGCGCGAGCAAGAGCGCGCTGGCCAGGGGCCACAGCAAGGCCTCCACCACCGGCGCCAGCAGCAACCACCAGCCTGGCCACATGCCGCCGACGATGAGCCGCACGACCAGCGACAGCAGATGTGCCAGCGCGAACAGCGGCAGCACGTGCAAGGCCTGCTCCCGCAGGCCGAACCAGGGGATGCGCCGGTGCAGGGCGATGGCGCCATAGCTCAGCGCGCTGTACGCCAGCGCATGCTGGCCCAGCAGTGCGCCGTGGTGCACGTCGATCAACAGGCCGAAGGCGAAGGCCCAGCCCACGCCTACGCGGCGTGGTTGGTGTACGCCCCAGAACACGAGCACGATGGCGAGGAAGTCCGGCATGGCGCTGGCGCGGCCGATCGGGATCATGTCCAGCACGAGCGCCACGAGCAGGCTGAAAGCGATGAAAAAGGGATTGGCCGGCAGCAGCAGCTGAGGGCCGCGCGACATCATGGTCATTTGCTGCTCCTTCTGCTCTTGACGGGCGTCGAAGCAGCTGCGGCGGCGCTGGCCGCGCGCGCCTCGGCCCGCGCCGTCTCGAACTGCTCGAGCGGCTGCAGCACCAGCACGTGGCGGGCCGCGTCGGCCGAAGCCACGGGCTGCAGCGTCACGTGCGCAAAGCCGGCCTCGCCGCGCCGCTCGACGAGCGCGACCTTGGCCACCGGCAGGCCCGGCGGGTAGACGCCGTCCATGCCGGAGGTGGCCATGAGGTCGCCGACCTTGACGTCGGCATTGGCCGCCAGGAAGCGCAGTTCCATGCCGGAGCCGTCGCTTGTGCCGAAGGCGGCATTGCGGGCTTGCGTGCGGGTGTTGAGCAGCGGGATGGCAGAGTCCTTGTCGGCCAGCAGCGTCACTTCCGAGGAGAGGTTGTAGACGCGCGTCACCTGTCCGAGCACGCCGGCGTCGTTGATGACGGGAGAGCCGGCCTGGATGCCGTCGTGACTGCCCCGGTCGATGACAACGCGGCGCGAGTAGGGGTCGGGCGCTTCGTACAGCACCTCGGCCGTCAGCGACTTGGCGGTCAGCGCCGATCGCAAGCCCAGCAAAGCGCGCAGTTTGGCGTTCTCGGCTTCGAGCTGGTTGGCGCGCGAGAGCCGCTCAGCCTGGCGGGTCAGCTGCTGGCGGGCTTGGCTCTCGGCTTCCATGGCGCGCTCCGTGCCGCGCAGGTAGTCGCCAGCCGTATCCCAGGCGTCGACCGGCGCGAGCAGCGCCTTTTGCAGCGGATGCAAGGCCAGGGCAATGGCAGCGCGGGCTGGTGTTGCGAGCTTGAAGCGCGCGTCGGCCACCATCAGGAAGATGGCCAGTGCAGAGCACAGCGCCAGCTTGGTCAGCGCGGGTGTACCCTGCTTGAAGAACGGTGGCGGGGAGCGGTCGAGTGTGCCGAAGGGCATGGCCTCTGTGCCCTTGGCTGATTACTCCGAAGTGAAGATGGAGCCCAGGCGCTCCATGCGCTCGAGCGCCATGCCGCAGCCGCGCACCACGCAGGTCAGCGGGTCTTCGGCGACCAGCACCGGCAGCCCGGTCTCCTCGGCCAGCAGGCGGTCCAGGTCGCGCAGCAGGGCGCCGCCACCGGTCAGCATCATGCCGCGCTCGGCGATGTCGGCGCCGAGTTCGGGCGGCGTCTGCTCCAGCGCGTTCTTCACGGCACTGACGATCTGGTTCAGCGGATCCGTCAGGGCCTCCAGGATCTCGTTGGAGGAAATTGTGAAGCTGCGTGGCACGCCTTCGGAGAGGTTGCGGCCCTTGACTTCCATTTCCTTGACTTCGGAGCCCGGGAACGCCGAACCGATGTTCTTCTTGATCGCCTCGGCCGTGGGCTCGCCAATCAGCATGCCGTAGTTGCGGCGGATGTAGTTGATGATGGCCTCGTCGAACTTGTCGCCGCCGACGCGGACCGAGCCCTTGTAGACCATGCCGCCCAGTGAGATCACGCCCACCTCCGTGGTGCCGCCACCGATGTCCACCACCATGGAGCCCGAGGCCTCGGAGACTGGCAGACCCGCGCCGATCGCGGCGGCCATCGGTTCCTCGATCAGGTAGACCTCGCGCGCACCTGCGCCCAGGGCCGACTCGCGGATGGCACGGCGCTCGACCTGGGTCGAGCCGCAAGGCACGCAGATGATGATGCGCGGGCTCGGCTTCAACATCTTGGTGTCGTGGACCATCTTGATGAACTGCTTGAGCATCTGCTCGGTCACCGTGAAGTCGGCAATCACGCCGTCCTTCATGGGCCGGATGGCTTCGATGTTGCCGGGGACCTTGCCCAGCATGGCTTTGGCCTCGGCGCCCACGGCCTGGATGGTTTTCTTGCCGTTGGGGCCGCCTTCATGGCGGATCGAGACGACGGAGGGCTCGTCGAGGACGATGCCTTTGCCGCGAACGTAGATCAGGGTGTTGGCGGTGCCGAGGTCGATGGCGAGGTCGGTCGAGATGTAGCGGCGCAGGGATGCGAACATGGCGTGTTTGGGGCGGCGTGACCGAGGCGCTTTGGGGGCGGCAAAGCGGCTGTCTGGGGTGCTGTCTAGGGTGTTCTTGACGATTCATGTGGAACGAGGCCGCCGCGCAGCCCCGTCACCCATGAAATAAGCGGGGATAATACCCGAACCCCCTGTGTTTTCCCCGCATGGTTGCTGGCTTTTTCATGCAGCCGGCCCCTCATTTACGAACCCGAATTTCCATGGCCCTGACTCCCCAAGACGTGAGCCGCATCGCCCATCTGGCGCGGCTCGAACTGGCAGACGCCGAAAGCGCGGCGCTGCTGCCGCAGCTCAACGGCTTCTTCTCCATCGTCGAGCAGATGAGCGCCGTGGATACGAGCGGCGTCGAGCCCCTCTATACGCCCCTCTCCACCGTGCGCGAAGTGGCGCTGCGCCTTCGTGAGGATGTGGTGACGGAGACCAACCAGCGCGAGCTGAACCAGAAAAGCGCACCGGCCGTCGAAGACGGCCTGTTCCTGGTGCCCAAGGTGATCGAATGAGCAAGCCGCTGCACGATCTGGGCGTCGTCGAGCTCTCTCGCGCCCTTGCCGACAAGACCACCTCCAGCGTCGAAGTCACGCAACATCTGCTTTCACGTGTTGCATCCGAGGCCGCGCTCGGGACTTTTCTGCACGTGGACGCCGAGGGCGCCCTGGCGGCCGCACGCGACGCCGATGCGCGGCGTGCGAAGGGCGAACAGGGGCGCCTGCTGGGCATTCCGCTGGCCCACAAAGACATCTTCGTCACCCGCGGCATGCCCACGACCGCTGGCTCGAAGATTCTGGCCGGTTATCAGAGCCCCTTCGACGCCACCGTGGTCGCGCGCCTGAATGCAGCCGGGACGGTCTCCCTGGGCAAGCTCAACTGCGACGAGTTCGCCATGGGCTCGGCCAACGAAAACTCGGCCTACATGCCGGTCGCCAACCCCTGGGATGCGAGCCGCGTGCCGGGCGGTTCCTCGGGCGGCTCGGCCGCCGCCGTGGCAGCACGTCTCGTGCCGGCCTCCACCGGCACAGACACCGGCGGCTCGATCCGCCAGCCGGCGAGCTTCACCGGCATCACCGGCATCAAGCCGACCTACGGCGTGTGCTCGCGCTACGGCATGATCGCCTTCGCCTCCAGCCTCGACCAGGCCGGCCCCTTGGCCCGTTCAGCCGAGGACTGCGCTCTGCTGCTCTCGGCGATGAGCGGCTTCGACGAGCGCGATGCCACGAGCGTGGAGCAGCCACCCCAAGACTTCCATGCGCAGATGCTGGCTTCCCGCGAGGGCGCCACGGCCACCCAGCCGCTCAAGGGCCTGCGCATCGGGCTGCCGGCCGAGTTCTTCCCCGCGGGCCTGTCCGAGGACGTCGCCAAGGCCGTGCGCCAGGGCCTGGCCGAGCTGGAGAAGCTTGGCGCCACGCTCGTGAACGTGAGCCTGCCCCGTACGGAGCTGGCCATCCCGGTGTACTACATCATTGCCCCGGCCGAGGCGAGCTCCAACCTCTCGCGCTTCGACGGCGTCAAGTTTGGCCACCGTGCCGCCCAGTACGAAGATCTGCTCGACATGTACAAGAAGACGCGCGCCGAGGGCTTCGGCCCCGAGGTCAAGCGCCGCATCATGATCGGCACCTACGTGCTCTCGCACGGCTACTACGACGCGTACTACCTGCAGGCCCAGAAGCTGCGCCGCATGATCGCCGACGACTTCCAGCAGGCATTCACGCAGTGCGACCTGATCGCCGGTCCGGTGGCGCCCACGGTCGCCTGGAAGCACGGCGAAGGCAAGGACGATCCGGTCAAGGCCTACCTGGCTGACATCTTCACCCTGCCCGGTTCGCTCGCCGGCCTGCCCGGCATGAGCGTGCCCGTGGGCTTCGGCGAAGGCGGCCTCCCCGTGGGCCTGCAGCTGCTCGCCAACTACTTCAAGGAAGGCCAGCTCCTGCATGCGGCGCACGCGCTCCAGCAGGCCAGCGATTGGCACCTCCAGGCTCCGAAAAAATAACGCGTTATGACCAGCAAACTCGTCCGTGGCTACGAGGTCGTGATCGGCCTGGAAAACCACGTCCAGCTCTCCACCGTCTCCAAGATCTTCAGCGGCTCTTCGACGGCCTTCGGCGCCGAGCCCAACACGCAGGCCAGCCCAGTGGACCTGGCCCTGCCGGGCACGCTGCCGGTGCTCAACCGCGGCGCGGTGGAGCGGGCGATCCGCTTCGGCCTGTCGGTGGGCGCCAAGATCGCGCCGCACAGCATCTTCGCCCGCAAGAACTACTTCTATCCCGACCTGCCCAAGGGCTACCAGATCAGCCAGTTCGAGATCCCGGTGGTGCAGGGCGGCGAGGTGAGTTTCTTTGTCGGTGACCAGAAGAAGACCGTGCGCCTGACCCGCGCCCACCTCGAGGAGGATGCCGGCAAGAGCCTGCACGAGGACTATCACGGCCAAACGGGCATCGACTTGAACCGGGCCGGCACGCCGCTGCTGGAGATCGTCTCCGAGCCCGACATGCGCTCTGGGCCTGAGGCCTGCGAATACGCCAAGACCCTGCACGCGCTCGTCATGTGGCTGGGCATCTGCGACGGCAATATGCAGGAAGGCTCCTTCCGCTGCGACGTGAACGTCTCGGTGCGAAAGCCCGGCGAGCCCTATGGCACGCGCCGCGAGATCAAGAACCTCAACAGCTTCCGCAATCTGCTGCAGGCGGTGGACTTCGAGGTCAACTGGCAGATCGACCAGATCGAGGACGGGCTCTCAATCCAGCAGGCGACCGTGCTCTTCAATCCCGACACGGGCGAGACCCGCGCCATGCGCAGCAAGGAAGACTCGGCTGACTACCGCTACTTCCCCGACCCCGACCTGCCGCCGCTTGTGATCGGCGCCGACTGGGTCCAGCGCGTGAAGGGGGAGATGCCCGAGCTGCCGGCTGTGATGGCGGCGCGCTTCGAGAGCGCCGACGGCCTGCCCGCCTACGACGCGACCATGATGACGGCGAGCCTGGCCACCGCACGCTTCTACGAAGCCGCTCGCGACGCCTGCAAGGCCCCCAAGCTCGTGGCCAACTGGGTGATGGGCGAGATTTCGCGCCGCCTGAACGCCGAGGAGCGCGCCATCGAGGACGCGCCCGTGGCGCCGACGACGCTGGCCGCGCTGATTGGACGCATTCAGGACGGCACGATCTCGAACAACGCCGCCAAGCAGGTCTTCGACGAGCTGTGGACTTCGGGTGGCGAGGTGGATGCCATCATCGACGCCAAGGGACTCAGGCAAATGAGCGACACCGGCGAGCTCGAACGAATCCTCGACGAGGTATTGGCCGCCAATGCCAAGTCGGTGGAGGAGTTCCGCGCCGGCAAGGACAAGGCCTTCAACGCCCTCGTCGGCCAAGCCATGAAGGCGACCAAGGGCAAGGCCAATCCGGCCGTGGTCAACGAGCTGCTGAAGAAAAAGCTCGGCTGAGGGGAGGGGGCCTACTTCTCCGCAGGGCCCAAAGAGCCGGGCGGCGCGCCGGCCCACAGCTTCTTGAGGCGGGCGAGCTCTAGGTCGTACAGCGCCGTGATGCGGACAATCTCGGCCTTCTGGTTCTCAATCAGCTGCTGTTGCGCCTCGACGGCGGCATCGTTGGCATCCATTTGGCGCTTGAGCTTGCTCGGCAAGGGCTTGCCGACATAGAACTCGGCCTCGTCTTCGAGCGGCTTGCGCTCCTTGTTGAGATCGGTGATGCGCAACTCGGAGATGCGCATGGCACGGATCGCCACATCCAGGGCCTCGGCGCGCGCACGCGCGTGGGCGGCTTCGTTGGGGAAGCGCATCATGAGGTTGCGGTCGCGGCGCACGGCGTCTGCCTGGGCCGCCCGTTCCGCTGCGGCCTTGCGGTCAGCGGCTTCCTTGGCCGTGCGCTCCTCGGGCGACAGGTAGGGCGGCAGGATGGCACGCAGCGAGCCGTCGCTGTTGAGCACGCGTTGCTCGCGGCTGGTGCATTCGGGGATGGGCCGGTCGGCCGTGAGCTTGCGGCCGTCGGGTGCGGTGCAGGTGTACGTTGCCCGGCCCTGCTCGACCGCGGGCTGCGCTTGCGCACCGGACATCGAGGCAACCAGACCCAGGATCAGCAGCGAAACGGCGGCAGTGCGCATCAGACTCCGTATCGGTCGCGGTAGGCCTGGACGGCCGCGCCATGGGCGGTCACGCCCGGGTTGCTCGTGGAGCGCAGATACTGCAACAAGTCCGCGAGCCCGGCAATGGCGACAACCGGCAGCTGTAACTGCTGGGTCACATACTGCACGGCCGACCAGGGCTGCTCGACGCCGTTTTCGGCCGCTTTCTCCTGGCGGTCGAGCGCGATCGTCACGCCACATGGCGTGGCGCCGGCCGCGCGGATCATGGCGATGGACTCGCGCACCGAGGTGCCCGCAGAGATCACGTCGTCGATGATCAGCACCCGTCCTTGCACGGGCGCGCCGACCAGCGTGCCGCCTTCGCCGTGGTCCTTCGCCTCCTTGCGGTTGTAGGCGTAGGGCTTGTTGTGGCCCTGCCGCGCAAGTTCCACCGACACGGCCGCCGCAAGCGTGATGCCCTTGTAGGCGGGCCCGAAGATCATGTCGAACTCGAGGCCCGAGGCGATCAGCGCGCGCGTGTAGAACTCGGCCAGGCGGCCGAGCTTGGCGCCGTCGTCGAACAGGCCAGCGTTGAAGAAGTACGGGCTGATGCGCCCGGCCTTGGTCTTGAACTCGCCGAAGCGCAGCACGCCGGTCTCGACGGCGAAGGCAACAAATTCCTGGGCGGCGGGGGATGTCACGGCGAAGTTCATGGCACGCATTCTAGGCAGGCCTTCCCGTGCTTCGTGAAGGGGCAGTCCGGTTGTCTCAAAAAGGGAAGAGGCCCGTCGCCTCACAGCGAACGGACCTCCGGTTCGGTTGACGCTCGGGCTTAGAAGATCGTCTTGAACTGCGCGCCGAAGGTGCGCGGGTCGTTGATGAAGCCGGTGAGGTTGTTGAAGTCGATCTCGCCGGTGCTGACGATCTTGTTGGTCAGATTGCGCACATAGGCGGCCAGCTCGTACTTGCCGTTGTTCCAGATGTAGCCGGCGCGCAGGCCGCCTTCGGTGAGCGGCTTGCCCGTGAACTCGGCCGACTTGTAGAGCGGGAACTGCACGCTGCTGCGGTAGGTCCAGTCGGTGTAGACGTAGAACTCGGTGCCGTCGGCTTGCGGGAATCCGTAGCGCAGGTTGAAGTTGCCCACGTACTTGGGTGCGTTGGGCAGCGGGTTGCCGTTGACGTAGTAGCCGCCGCCCGGCGCGGCCGGATTGAGCATGGTGCAGCCGTCGCCGCAGCCGTTGACCGTCAGGTTCGGGTCCTTGATCTTCGTGTCGTTGAGCGAGCCCGACAGATGGATCATCAGATTCTCCATCGGCAGCAGGTCGAGGTTGACTTCGATGCCGCGGCCGGTCGCCTTCTTGGCGCTCTTGACGGTATTGCTGTTGGCGCCGCCGCCGACTTCGGTCAGCTGCAGGTCCTTGACGTCATAGCTAAAGACGTCGGCGGACAGGCGGGCGCGGCGCTCGAGGAAGTCGCCCTTGATCCCCAGCTCGTAAGAGGTCAGGGTTTCCGGCGTGGCCAGGCTCATGGGGCCGAAGCCGCTGGCCGGCAGGATGGCCGAGGCGCGGAAGCCCGTGCCGATCTTGGCGTAGACGTTGGTGTTCTTGTCCAGCTCATAGACGGCCGAGGTGTCCCAGGTCCACTTGCTGTCCTTGGTGCTGGCGGCCAGGCCGTTGGCGGTGTCGAGCGGACCGCCGTTTACCGCCGGCGACCAAGTGTGCAGCGAGCGCTTGTCGTCCGTGTAACGCAGACCGCCACCGAGCTTGAGATCGCTCGTCACCTGGTAGGTGACAGCGCCGAACAATGCGTAGGCACGGTTGGTCTGGTAGGTGTCGGTGGCAAGGTTGGGTGTCGCCGTGTAGTCGATGGTTTCCCAGCGATAGCGCTCGTCGAAGCCGAACAGGCCGGCCTGCCACTTGAAGGGGCCTGCTCCCTTGGATTCCAGGCGCACTTCCTGGGTCAGCTGGCGGTGGCCGTACAGCGCGTCCGAGGTTTCAACCTTGAAGGGAATGAAGCCCGGGCCGTAGGGGGGCGCATAGGAGGCACCATAGCCGCCGTCGACGTCGCCGCGCGAGAACGGCTGCACGGTCTCGATGCCGGTGATCGAGTAGACGTCGAAATCGGCCAGCGACCACTTCAGGCGCGCGCTGCCGCCCGTCGCAGTCAGCTTTTGTTCGTTCTTGCCGTCGAAGGCGGCGGTTGAGGGATCGAAGCCGGGCACGAGGTCGTTCGTGCCAGGCTTGTAGATGTTGGCGCGGAACAAGCGCGGGCTGCCGTCCAGATCGCGGTGGTGGATGTTGAACAGGGCGCTGAAGTCCGTGATCTTGTACAGGGCCTGCAGGCGCACGGCGAAGTCATTGAAACCCTCGGTCTTGGGGGTCTGCGCATTGACGTAGGTGTTCTTGACCCAGTCGCCGCGATGCTGGTCCTGCACCGAGATGCGAGCGGCCCAGTCGCCGCCCAGCGGCAGGTTGGCCGCACCTTCGAGCGAGAAGCTGTTGTAGTTGCCCACGCCCACGGTCACATAGGCGTCCTGACGCTGCGAAGGAGCGACCGAGTCGAACTTGACCACGCCGGCGGGCGTGTTGCGGCCGAAGAGCGTGCCCTGGGGTCCGGCGATCACTTCGACGGCTTTGACGTCGAAGACGGGGAAGCCCTTGAGGATGGGGTTCTCTTGGACGACGTCGTCGTAGACCAGCGAGACAGGCTGCGAGGCGTTCAGATGGAAGTCAGTGTTGCCGTAGCCGCGGATGTAGAAACGCGGGAAGGCGCGGCCGAAGGAGGACTCGATGTTCAGGCTCGGCAGGCGGCCCGAAAGCATGCGCACGTCCTCGCCGTTGGCGTTGAGCGCGTCGAGCGAATCGCCGCTGATCGTCGAGACGGCCGTCGGGACGTCCTTGATGTTCTCGGCCCGGCGGGTCGCGGTGACCACGACGGTGTCGAGCTTGGTCTTGTCGACCGGAGCGGGAGCGTCTTGCGCGCTGGCGGCCAGGGAGGCCATTGCAGCAGTGACGGCCAGGGCGAGATGCAAGGGTTTGAACTTGTGATTCATCGTGGTTCCTCGGCGAGTTTTCGGTATAAACCCTGCATTCTGCCCAGCACCGGCCTGCCCGATGCCGATGCCGGTAGCGAGGACTACTTTTTTATGACGGTCTGTTGTCAATAGCCGACGCCTGCCCACGCTGCGATACTGCGCGCCCCATCGCTGCTCTGCTGCAAGCCCATGCGCCTCATCACCGCCAATCTCAACGGCATCCGTTCCGCTGCCAACAAGGGCTTCTTCGAGTGGCTGCCTCAGCAGCGGGCCGATGCGGTCGGTGTCCAAGAGGTCAAGGCGCAGCACGAGGACGTGGACGGCAAGTTCAGCACCAGCGATCGCCTGCAAGGCCATTTCCACTATGCCGAGAAAAAGGGTTACTCCGGCGTGGGCCTGTATACGCAGGAGGAGCCGAGCGAGCTGATTGTGGGCATGGGCGTGCCCGAGTTCGATGCCGAGGGGCGCTGGGTCGAAAAGCGGTTCGACAAGCCGGGCCGCAAGCTCTCCTTGATCAGCTGCTACTTCCCGAGCGGCTCGTCGGGCGAGGAGCGCCAGCAGGCCAAGTTCCGCTTCCTCGACGCTGTCTATCCGCTGCTGATGCAGCTGAAGGCCGAGCGCGATTTCATTCTCGTGGGCGACATCAACATCGCCCACAAGGAGATCGACCTCAAGAACTGGAAGGGCAACCTCAAGAACTCCGGCTTCCTGCCCGAGGAGCGTGCCTGGCTGGACAAGCTCTTCGGCGAAGGTGGCCTCGTCGACGTGTTCCGAACCTTGAACGACAAGGCTGAGCAATACACCTGGTGGAGCAACCGCGGCCAAGCCTACGCCAAGAACGTGGGCTGGCGCCTGGACTACCACTTCGCCACGCCCCAGCTCGCAGCACTGGCCAAACGCGAGCACATCTACAGCGAGAAGAAGTTCAGCGACCACGCGCCGCTGACGATCGACTACGACTTCAGCCTGTGAGCCAAGTTCGTATTCGCTAGAATCTGACTTGTCTGGTCAGATTTGGGTGCAACATGAACACTTGGCAGATGCAAGAAGCGAAAGCGCGCTTGTCCGAGTTGGTGAAGCTCGCGGAGCTTGACGGCCCGCAAGACATCACACTGCATGGGCGTTCGGTCGCGGTTGTTTTGTCCCGAGCCTCTTATCAACGGCTTTCCGGCCAGCAGGCTTCTCTCACAGATTTCATGCAGGCCTCGCCGCTGGCGGGCTTGGAAGACGAACTGACTTTCGAGCGCAGTGACAGCCTCACGCGAGACGTGAGCTTTTGAGCTACCTCGTAGATACCGACGTGCTGTCGGAGCTGCGCCGCAAGCAGCCCGATGCCAATGTTGTCCAATGGTTTTCGGTGCGCCCCGCAGGCACTTTGTACCTGAGCGTCCTGACCCTGGGAGAAATCCGCAAGGGGGTTGAAGCCATGACCGACCAGAACCGCAAGTTGCCTTTGCTGGACTGGCTCGAAACTGATTTGCCAGCATTTTTTGAGGGGCGCATCCTGCCGGTAGACAATGCCGTTGCCGAGCTTTGGGGACGCATGCAGGCCAAGGCCGGCCGCCCACTGCCCGCCATTGGCAGCCTGCTCGCCGCGACCGCGCTGCATCGCGGCTTGATGCTGGTGACGCGCAACGTGCGTGACGTGGATGGGCTGGGTGTGGCCTTGATCAACCCTTGGAATGCTTCTTGAACGTCGCTGGCGCAAGCCGAGCATTCGTCTTCTGGCCGAATGCAAATGCAGATTTTCTGCGGTATCCACTACCCCTTCGCTACATCTGGCCTCGCTTCGTTGGCCAAGCGCGCGTCGATCTACACCGAACAGAAGTTCAGTGACCATGCCCCACTCACTGTTGGCCATGGGGCGCGACCCCGTCGAATACGTGACGAACACTGCCGATTACGGGTCCATCACCCGCGTCCGCCGATGACCCGACGCATTGCCTCTGGCGGTTCCTCGTCGGACACGCGACGCATCCGAGTTGTTCTGGGCCGCAGTCCGCATTCCAAGCTACTGCACGGCGACGTCCTTGACCGTCTGGCGGGAATCGGCCACATCGAGCGCTACAAGGGCGGCGAACTGATTCACGCTGCATGGCAACCCGTGCGCAAACTCTGGCTCGTTTTGTCCGGTGGGCTGCGCGTCACCGAGCTGACCCCGGATGGCGACGCCTTGACCACGGCGGTTCTTGGCGAGGGCAGCTACTTCGCGTTGGGATCGCTCGTGAAGGATGGCACGCCAGTGAAGTCGGAGGCACATGCCATCGGTCATACGCATTTGGCAGCGTTCGAGTTGGCGCTGATCGACCGCGAATTTGCCGGCGACGAAAACGTCCAGCAACACAGGCGGCTGTTGCTCTATTTCGGTTTCTCGGCGCTTGCCGACTTCCATCGCGACGCGCTCGCTGTGCCTCTGCCACTCCGGCTCGCGCGTCGCCTGCTGGGCCACGCGCTGGCTGCGGGCCACGTCGCCGACATCGAGTTGCGAATGTCTCAGGCCGACATCGCGTCGATGCTTGGGGCGAGCCGGTCCAGGGTGAATGCCGAATTGCGCCGGCTCGAGGCAGACGGTGTCTTGCAACTCGGGTACCGGCGGATCGTGGTGCGCGACTTGGAGCTTTTGCGTGCCGCCGCCGGAGCGGACGTCGCGCCGGTGTAGTGCAAATTCCATAAGGAATTGCGCGCAAGCGCTCAATTGTGCCGAACTGAACAGTTTGGCCGCAGCGCATCCATGAACATGGGCGGATGCAATTCGTTTGAATCGCGCGCCTGAAGCCAGCCCGTCGAATCGTGCGGCGATGCCGCACTCGCCCGCTGGCCTTCAGGTCAGGGGGGCGGCCGGGCGCTTTCAGTCCCTGAGCCAATGACGCCATCGCATCGATGCGCAGCACAAGCATGTTCCGTAGTCCGCGCCCTGATGCGGTGTCTCGCATTGACCGCCGACGCCCGGACCTGACTGGCCGGCTTCTGGCCGGCGCGAGCGGTCCTGTCGGCGAGGCCAATCCGGTCGAAGCGGCGATGCACCGAGGTCAGACAAGCGCATTGAGTTGAGTGAGCCGGTCGCATCTCTGCGCGGGGGGATGAGGCCACCAAACTGCCGCGATAGATCCAGAAAGAAACTGAATGTTCAAGAGCATGACGTTGGCGACCAAGCTGATCGCTGCCTTTGTCACCGTTTGCCTGATGGGGGCGATGGTCAGCGCTGTCGGCATCCGAAACATGATGTCGATGCAGGCCTCCAGCGAGACGATCTACAAGAAGGACATGATCGGCTTGTCGTATGTAATGGAGGCGAAGATCAACCTTCTATGCGTTGGCAGGGCGCTTCGCAACGCCATCTTGGCAACGGCAGAGGAACAGCGCAACGCCGCGCTGGCCAAGGCCGATGAAAGCCTCGCGCTGGCACGCAAGAATCTGGATGAGGCCAAGCCCCTGTACTGGTCCGAGAAGGGAAAAGCGGCCTTCTCGCAGCTGGAGGGGCAGTGGTCCGGCTACACGCAGGCCATGACCAAGCTGCGCGCCTTGACGGCACAGGCCAAGCTGAGCGAGCCGCAGGACGCCACGAAGTTCCTGTTCAGCGACTTTGCGAGCCAGGTGAACAAGGTTGACGATCAGATGTCCGTGCTGGCCAAGATCAAGGAGACGAATGCCAGCCGCGCGTTCGAGAGCAACACGGACGCGTACGAGACCGCGCGGAGCACGATGATCGCCCTGGTATTGGCCTCGCTCGTGCTGGGTGTGGGGCTTGGGGCGTGGCTGACCCACGGATTGGTCAGCCAGTTGGGCGGTGAACCGGAGGACGCCGCGAACCTGGCCCGCCGCGTCGCAGCTGGCGACCTCAGCATGGAGGTCGCCTTGAAGCCGGGCGACACAGGCAGCGTCATGGCCGCGCTCGCGGGGATGCAGGAAGACCTCTCCAAGGTAGTCTCGCAGGTGCGCCAGAACTCTGACAGCGTGGCCACCGCCAGCGCGCAGATCGCCCAGGGCAATGCGGACCTGAGCCAGCGCACCGAAGAGCAAGCCAGCGCGCTGCAGCAGACGGCTGCGACGATGGAGCAACTCAATGCCACGGTGCGCAACAACACCGACAGCGCCAAGCAGGCCAACCAGTTGGCCCAGGGGGCTTTCGCCGTCGCCGCTCGGGGCGGCGAGGTGGTCGGTCAGGTCGTGACAACGATGCTGGGCATCAGCGACAGCAGCCACAGGATCGGCGACATCATCGGCGTGATCGACGGCATTGCCTTCCAGACCAACATCCTGGCGCTGAATGCCGCCGTGGAAGCGGCGCGTGCCGGCGCGCAGGGCCGCGGCTTCGCAGTGGTGGCCGGCGAGGTGCGCACGCTCGCGCAGCGCAGTGCCGAAGCCGCCAAGGAGATCAAGTCACTGATCGGGCGCAGTGTCGAACAGGTCGAGCAAGGCACGGTCCTGGTCGACCAGGCCGGCAAGACCATGGGCGAAGTCGTCGGCTCGATCCAGCGCGTCAGCGACATCGTTGCTGAGATCACCGCGGCCAGCGTCGAGCAAAGCTCGGGCATCTCGCAAGTGGGCGAAGCGGTGAGCCAGATGGATCAGGTAACCCAGCAAAACGCGGCGCTGGTGGAAGAAAGCGCGGCTGCGGCGGAGAGCCTGAAGGGCCAGGCGCAGCAACTCGTGCAGGCCGTCTCGGTGTTTAAGCTCTCCGGCGACAGGCTCGTCGGGCCGGGCTACGTCGTGCCGCCGGCAGCCCATACGCCGGCCGTAGAGCGCCGGGGCCCGAACCGTGCGAAGAACGTGAGCCGCCCGGCGTTCAAAGCCAAGGCGGCGGAAAAGCCTGCCAAAGAAGTCGAGACTGCCCTCGCCAGCGCGAAGACGGGCAGTGACGATTGGGCTTCGTTCTGACAGCGCCTCGTCACACCAGAACCGAGCCCGACAAGGACATTTCCAAGATCTCCATTCGTGAAGACCGGCCACTGGCCGAAACCACTCGGGCCAATACCGGCGCCAATACCACCGCCAATACCGCCGCCAATACCGCCGCCAAGCCGCCCGTCAGTGCCGATCAGGCCCGATCGAACGAGTTCCTCAGCTTTCGCTTGGCTGGCGAGGAGTACGCCATCGACATCTTGCGAGTGCAGGAGATTCGCAGCTACGAGGCTCCGACTCGCATCGCCAATGCTCCTCACTTCATCAAGGGCGTGGTCAACCTGCGCGGTGTGGTCATGCCCATCGTCGACCTTCGGTTGAAGCTCGGTTGCGAGAGGGCTGACTACACCGATTTCACTGTGGTCATCGTGTTGAATGTGCGAGGCCGCGTGATCGGGGTGGTCGTCGATTCGGTTTCGGACGTGCTCGCGCTGGACGCGGACGACATCAAGCCCGCGCCCGAGATGAGCTCGACCGTGGACGCGGGCTACATCCTGGGGCTCGGCTGCGTCAAGTCCGCAGACGCACAGCGCATGCTGATCCTGACAGACATCGACGCCCTCATGAGCAGCGCGGACATAGGGTTGCTGGACGCCGCGGTGCGCTGATGCCGAACCGCTTGGCGTCGCAGGCCAATCGAAACCGGCATCGGTCATTGCTGCTTGGCCGATTCGCCTTGAGCCCTGGCGGCCCGAGGCCGCAACGGCTGGCGGCATCGAGCCGGCACGACTGACGGCCGTAGATCGGAACAACCCGCGGGGATAAAGCGCAATGCGTGGCGCCATCGATGTGGAACACGCAACCGCGCCGTCTGACTTTCCGTGTGTGAGGCGCTCGCAGCCTCGCCCCCTGTGGCGGGCGTCGCCAGCGATGAACAACGGCTGCGTTAGGCAAGGCGATGCCGCAAATTGTGCGGGGCCCCCGTGAGGCGCTCACGGTAGTTGACCGCCAATGGGTTCATCGCTGCGCGCCGCTCCTTCGCCGCGCGGCCCGTGTTGGGTTGTCCACTGGTTACGCAACAAGTTACGACGTCTCCACGCCAAAGCTCGCCGCACTGGCCCGGCGAGATGAGATTTGCAGGGTGCACAAATTCAGCGATCGCGCGCCGCTGAAGTTCGATGACAACTTCGCGCGCCTGAACGGCTCCTGCCAGACGCCGCCGGCATCTCGGCTCCCGCATGCACAAAATTTGTGCACACAGGGGCCGTGATCGCGAACATTACGTTGCCCTTAGACGAACACATCGACAAGCGGGCCCGGGCCGCTGCGGCCACGATCGGTAAGTGCTGGTACCAGCCGTCCGCGCCGAACTGGAGGCCTTCGAGCAATCGGCCCGTGCCATGCCGGGTCGACTGGGGGGATGGCGCTTCGACCGCGAAGTGGCGAAGCGTCGTGCATAGCCTTCTCGATGCAAGCGTTCTCGTCTGTGTCGATGCCGCCGACGAGCCTGCTCAAGCAGCAAGCGGCGGTTGGGCTGATCGCGACCCTTCGCGGCGCGGGGGCGGCCGTGCTGTCCACGCCAATTCTGCAGTCATTCGTTAACGTCGCCTTGTGCGAGCTGCGCCCGCCGCCCGAGCTGGTTCGTCGACGAATCGGCCTTTGTCGGCGGTTCGAGATGGTCGTGGCGACCGCAGACTTGATCGGAGGCGCGCACGATCTTCATGTGCTGAGAGGCTTGTCCTTCTACGGTGCCTTGATCGTGCAGGCAGCCGTGGTGAGTGGATGTGAGTGAGTCTTGAGCGAGGGCATGCGGCCTGGGCCGGTCTTTGCCGGCTTGCGGATCGAGAACCCCTTTGCGTCGATCCGAGCGGTCGTCGGATTGTTCGTGCCAAATCTGACGAAGCCCTGAGCAGCGCTCGATTACGATCCGCGTCACCGATCCCCGACTGCCTTCGGACCTTCGCTTGACCCGCCGCTTCCCGCCCCCCGCTTCGATGCGCCTCGCGACCCTGACCCTTCTGCTCGTGGCAGCGCCGGGGGTCTCGGCTGGCATGGCGGCCCCGGCGGGTGCCACCAGTCTGCGCGAGCGCATCGAAGCCATGGGTGCGCGCGAACGGCCGCAGGCCATCGAGCTGTCCCGACGGGCATTGGCGGGCTCGCTGGAGCCGGACCAAAGGGCTTGGTTCCTGGACCGCTTGACGGCCGACCTGCTGCGCTTGCGGCGCTGGACCGAAGCCCTGGCCAGTGCGCAGGAAGGCCTGGCACTGCAGGGCGCCGACGCCGTCACGCGCGTGCGCTTTGGGACCCTGATCAGCACTGCCCAGCTCGGGCTCGGCCAGCCCCAGGAAGCCCTGCGCACCTTCGACGAGCGGATCTCGGCGGCGCTCCCGCAGCTGCTGAAGCGGGCCGATCTTCCAGCCGATCTTCCAGCCGATCTTCCAGCCTATCGACGCGCCCTCGAGGCCTTGCGAACGAGGGGCCAGGCATTGCTGGGCCTCTCGCGTCGGGGGGAGGCCATGGAGCAGCTGGCCGATGTTCTGCGCCGCTATGACGCCCTGGCTGACGCCGAAGGGCAGGCCCGGACGCTGCACTTGATCGCCTCGCTGCGCTTCTCCAGCGGCGACGTCAACGCCGCCTTGCAGGCCGAGCACCAAGCCATCGAGGCAGCGCAGCGCGGACATGTGCCGGACCTGCTCCCTGAACTGCATTCGCTGATGTCCTACCTGGAGTCCCATGCCGGAAACCAGGAGGCGCATGAGCGCGAACTGGAGGAGGCCCGCAAGAGCGCGGTCGAGGAGGGCGATGACTTCGTCCAGGCGAAGGTCATGTACAACCTCAGTGCCGGCGCCAACGACCGCAAGGACTGGACGCGGTCCCTGAAGCTGACCGAGCAGGCGCGGCCCATCTTCCTGCGTATGGGCGACCTGAACATGGCGGATCTCTGCCTCGTCAGCCAGGGCGTCGCGCTGAACCGCGCAGGGCATCGGCGGGAGGGGATTGCCCTGATCCGACGCGCCAATGCGACGATGGCGACGCGCCCGGGCCAGGAGGTCACTCTCGTCGCCATCCAGAAGAGCCTGGCCGAGGAACTGGCCTTCAACCGTGATTTCGAGCAGGCCTACGAGGCCCAGCTCGAGTACCAGCGCCGTGATGCTGCCTTGCACGTGGCAGACAACCAGAGGCGCGTTGCCGAGGCGGAGGCGGCCTATCAGGCCGACCGGAAGCAGCGCCAGATCGAGGAGCTGAAGCATGAGCGTGTCCAACAGGAGCGTTTCCGCTGGCTCTGGGTGCTGGTGGGCGTGCTGGGCCTGGCGGCTGCCAGCGTGGGCGCGGTCAGCTGGATCTACCTCAAGCGCGCCTATCGCGCCATGCAAGACATGGCGCTGGAAGACCCGCTGACCGGCCTGCACAACCGCCGATACCTGAGCAACCGGGTGGCCGAGGAGCTGGCCCAGGCGCAACGCCAGCGGCAGCCGGCGCCGCTGGCTTCGGCGGCCTTTCTGCTCATCGACCTCGATCATTTCAAGTCCATCAACGATGAGCACGGGCACGCGGCTGGCGACGCCGTGCTGCGCCAAGCCTCGGAGCTGCTGCGCGGCCTCGTGCGCCAGTCGGACGCCGTTGTCCGCTGGGGCGGCGAGGAGTTCCTCGTGTTCGCACGTATCGCCACGCCGAAGGAGGCGGGCGAGCTGGCCGAACGCATCTGCAGCCGTATGGCTGCCTGCGCCTTCGATGTCGGCCGTGGCCGGGTCGTGCACCGCAGCTGCTCGGTCGGCTTTGCCTGTTATCCGGGCTCGCTCGCGCGCAGCGCTGCAGAGCTGCCTTCGTGGGAGAGCGTCGTCTCGCTGGCCGACCAGTGCCTCTACGCGGCAAAGGCCAGCGGACGCGATCTGTGGGTCGGCGTCCAGTACGCCGATGGGCGAGCGCCGCTCGTCGAAACGCCCGAGGTTCGCACCGGAGTCGAGCGGGGCGATTTCGCCCTGCTCCACCGCGCGGGCCGCGAGGTCACGTGGCCGGCGGGCCGCTGAGCGTGATCAGCCCGCCGCGCCAATCAGGCTGGCAATCCTCTCGTCGCTGAGCCGCAGCGGCAGTGCTTCCTGCGTCAGGATGGAGACAATGCGGTGGCCCTCGTTCGCCGTGTCGCGCGTGGCCAGCGTCATGCGTGGCTCGCCCGCAGCGTTGGTCAGAGACACCACCAGCGGTTGGTGAGCCTTCTCTCCATTCTTGACGACCAGCCCCATTTCGCCCGAGGCCAGCTTGACGACCGTGCCCGGCGGGAAGATGCCGAAGGCCTTGATCAGGGCCGAGGCCAGCGGACTGGCCTCGGCCATCTGGTGCAGCTCGCGGCCGGCCTGCAGCGCGCTCATCGCTTCGCGCGTGGCGCGCGCCGCGAGGCGTGCCGTGTAGACGTCGGCGAAGCGCAGCATCTCGGCCAACTCGGCGACGTCCGTGATGCCGCGCGGATAGCCGGTACCGTCCGGCAGCTCATGGTGCTGGAGCACGGCCTGCAGCCAGTCGGCATCGGTCACGCCAGCGGCGCCCAACATCTCCATGCTGCGCAGCGGATGGTTGTGGATGTGCTCGCGCTGCTGCGCCGTCAGCGGCGAGACCTGGCTGGCCAGGCGGGCCTGGAGATCCAGCATGCCCAGATTCATGGTCAGCGCCGCCTGGAACGCACGGCGCTGAGAGTTCGAGTCCCAGTCCAGGTAGCGCGAAGCCATGAGGCAGGCCGTGGCGGCGTGAATCGAATGGCTGACGCCGTAGTGCCCGGCCATCGACTCGGGCTGGCGCACGATCTGCGAGAGCGCCACCTCGGGAGCGCAATCGATCAGGTTCAGCAAGATGTCGGTGGCGCTATCCACGGCGGCCGCGAGCTGGCCGGGCTCCGTCAACAGAGCCTGGCGCACGTCTTGCTGGGTCCGGCTCCAGTCCGAGGGCAGTCGCGCCATGCGCAGCGCTGGCTCTTCCTGTCGCTGCCTGACAGAGGCCACCAGCTCGCCGGCATCGACGACGGCGCCACGGACGAACAGCTCGGCCAGATGCTGCTCGTCGTGGATGATTTGGCCTCGGGCCAGCAGGAGTACGCGCGAAGGATCGCGCACGCTGAACGGCAGCGGTCGACCGAGCACGATCCGGTCCCTGACCGCCGCAAGGGGGCAGACTGGCATGACTCCCTGATTGATTTGTTATTAGCTGCCCGACTGTAACAAGCGTCCGGGCCGTTCGACCTCGGGATGACATGCATGCGCTTCACCCCGCGCCGCGGCGACGAGGTCCTCAAGGATGCCGCAGCCGTGGTGCGCATGGTCGGCATCGCAGCGGCCCTTGAGCGCGACGAGCTGCTGCTCCAGGGCCTTCATGCTGGCCAGCCGTGCGCGGACCTTGGCGAGCTGGGCCTCGATGAGCCCGTCCACCGCCGCGAGCCGCGCGGCGTCGTGGGTGGCGAGGCTGTCGAGCAGCTGCTGCACGTCGGCCAGCGGCATGTCCAGCGCGCGGCAGTGGCGAATAAAGGCCAGGCGCTCCAGATGGGCCTGGCCATAGGCGCGGTAGCCGTTGCCTGAGCGTGCGGGCGCGGGCAACAGGCCGCTCTTCTCGTAGAAGCGGATGGTCTCGACGTCCACTCCCGTGGCCTGGCTCAGGGCTCCGATGCGCATGGGGGCATTTTGCCCCGGGGTGGAAACCCGGAGGGGGCCTGTGGGATCGGGCGGCGACAATTGCGGCATAGCACGGCGCCTTATCCAGGCGCCGTTCGTTCATCTAAGCCTTTATCCGGAGCTGTTCTTGAGCAAGACCCAAGCCCCTGTGGCCTCGTCCGGCGGTCACACCATCCTCGGCCACCCCGACGCGCTGTTCGTTCTCTTCTTCACGGAGATGTGGGAGCGCTTCTCCTACTACGGCATGCGGGCCCTCCTCGTGCTGTTCCTGATTTCCACGCAGACCCAGGGCGGCTGGGCCTGGACACGCGAGGAGGCCGGCTCGCTGTACGGCTGGTACACCATGGTCGTGTATGCCACGCCCATCCTCGGTGGTTACTTGGCTGACCGCGTGCTCGGCCTGCGCCGCTCGGTCGTGATCGGCGGCCTGATCATCGCGGCTGGCCACATCTCGCTGTTTATGGACACGGTGCCGAGCTTCTACCTTGGCCTGGGCCTCGTCTGCGCCGGCACGGGCCTGTTCAAGCCCAATATCTCGGCCATCGTCGGCCAGCTCTATGGCAAGGGCAACGAGAACGCCCGCGACGCCGGCTACACGCTTTTCTACATGGGCGTGAACGCTGGCGCGTTCTTTGGTATCTCGCTGTGCGGCTACATCGGCGAGAAGATCAGCTGGAACTACGGCTTCGGCCTGGCCGCCGTGTTCATGCTCCTCGGGGCCTTGCAGTTCTGGCTGGGCCAAGGCATCTTCGGCTCGATCGGCGGGCAGCCCTCCAAGGGCTCCGAGACCGCCGCTCCGGCCCAGGCTCGCGAGGCCGACGAAGCGTCCAGCCATGTCGTTGCCGACCGCCTCAAGGTCATCGCCGTGCTGTCCTTCTTCACCATCTTCTTCTGGTTCGCCTTCGAACAGGCCGGCGGCTCCATGACCATCTTCGCGGCGGATTACACCGACCGCGCCCTGGTCGGCACCGGCGGCTTCGTGTTCAAGATCGTCAACAGCCTCATCACGCTGATTCCGGCCGCCATCCTGACGGCCTTGCTTGTCCAGCTGTGGCGCGGCGCGGGCAAGCGCTTCCCGGTCTCGAACCTGCTGCTCACGCTGGCGATGGTGCTGATCTGGGTCGCCTCGCTGGGGATGCTGGGCCGCGAGTTCGGCATGGACCAAAGCGAGGTGCCGGCCACTTGGTTCGGCGTGCTGAACTCCTTCTTCCTGGTCATCCTGGCGCCCATGTTTTCCAGGATGTGGACCAAGTACTGGAACCCGACCGCGCCCATCAAGTTCGCCACCGGCCTGATCCTGCTCGGCCTTGGATTTGGCGCCTTGTCATTCGGCGCCATGGGAATCGCGCCCGGTGCCCAGACCGCCAAAGTCAGCATGTTCTATCTGACACTGGCCTACCTGCTGCACACCATGGGCGAGCTGTGTCTGTCGCCCGTGGGCCTGTCCTACATCAGCAAGCTCGCGCCTTCTCGTTTCCTCGGCCTGATGTTCGGCCTTTGGTATCTAAATACCAGCATCGGCAACAAGCTGGCCGGCATGATGAGCAGTTATATCGACCACATCTCCGAGGTCTATGGCATGGCCGGCTTCTTCCTGATCATCGGCCTGATCCCGATTGGTGCCGGTGTGCTGGCGATGCTCCTGAACAAGTGGATGGTCAAGCGCATGCATGGCATCCACTGATCAGGAACTGCCGAGCACCCTCAAAAGCTCGCGGCCATAGGCCTCGAGCTTTTTTGCTCCTACGCCGCTGATGATCGCCAGCTCGTCGAGCGAGCCCGGCTGCACGCGCGCCATCTCGGCCAGCGTGACGTTTTGGAAGATCACGTAGGCCGGCAGACCGTGTTCCTTGGCGACCTCGGAGCGCCACGCCTTGAGCGCCTCGAAGCGCTCGAGCTGCTCGGCGTCCAGGTCCGGTGCCTCGGCGCGCGCGCGGCCCTTGCTGTCTCCGCGCGTGCTGCGGGTCTTCTTGGCCGGGGTGCTCTGCACGCGCAGGCTCAGGCTCACGCCGCCGCGCAGCACCTCGCGGGCCGAGTCGGCCAGCACCAGCGTCTGGTACTCGCCCTCGGTGAACACGTGGCCCAGCGCGATCAGCTGGCGCAGCACGGCGCGCCACTGCTGCTCGTTCAGCTCCGCTCCGATGGCCCAGGTGGAGAGGCTCTGATGGCCGTACTGCGTCACCTTGTCGGTCGCCTTGCCGCGCAGCACATCGATCAGGTGGCCGGCGCCGAAGCGCTGGCCACCGTTCTGGTGGAAGCGGTAGATGCAGGAGAGCAGCTTGCGCGCGGCCTCGGTCGCGTCCCAGGTAGCCGGTGGATTCAGGCAGTTGTCGCAATTGCCGCAAGGCTGACTCTCCTCGCCAAAGTAGCGAAGCAGGCGCACGCGCCGGCAGTCGGTGGCCTCGGCCAGGGCCAGCAGCGCGTCGAGCTTGCTGCGCTGGCCCTTTTTGAACTCCTCGCCGGCCGGGCTCTCGTCGATCATGCGGCGCTGGTTGACCACGTCGGCAAGGCCGTAGGTCATCCAAGCCTCAGCGGGCTGGCCGTCGCGGCCCGCGCGGCCGGTCTCCTGGTAGTAGCTCTCGATGTTCTTGGGCAGGTCCAGGTGGGCGACGAAGCGCACGTCGGGCTTGTCGATGCCCATGCCGAAGGCGATGGTGGCCACCATCACGATGCCGTCCTCGCGCAGGAAGCGATCCTGGTGGCGCTTGCGCACCTCGGCGTCCAGGCCGGCGTGATAGGGCAAGGCGCGCAGTCCCTCGGCCTCGAGCCAGGCGGCGGTCTCCTCCACCTTCTTGCGGCTCTGGCAGTAGATGATGCCGGCCTCGTCCTCGTGTTCGTCGCGGATAAAGCGCAGCAACTGCTTGCGAGGGTCGTCCTTCTCGACGATCGCGTAGCGGATATTGGGCCGATCGAAGCTGCTGATGAAGACGCGCGCGGCCTGCAGTTGCAGCCGCTCGATGATGTCGGCGCGGGTCAGCTCGTCGGCCGTGGCGGTGAGCGCGATGCGCGGCACGTCGCCGTAGCGCTCGTGCAGCAGCGACAGGGCTAGGTATTCGCTGCGAAAGTCGTGGCCCCATTGGCTCACGCAATGGGCTTCGTCGATGGCGAAGAGGCTCAAAAGGCCACGCTCGTGCAGCGAATCGAGCTGGGCCAAGAAGCGCGGATGCGTGATGCGTTCGGGTGCCGCGTACAGCGTGATGAGTCGTCCGCTCATCATCTCGCGCTCCACCTTGATCGTCTCCTCGGTGGAGAGCGTGGAGTTCAGGAAGGCGGCGTGCACGCCGGCCTCCTCCAGCGCGCCGACCTGGTCGTGCATCAGCGCGATCAGCGGGCTCACGACCACGCTCACGCCCCGGCCTACGCGATGCCGCGCGATCGCGGGAATCTGGTAGCACAGGCTCTTGCCGCCGCCCGTGGGCATCAGCACCAGCGCGTCGCCGCCGGCCGTGACGTGGTCGACGATCTGGGCCTGGGCGCCGCGAAAGGCGCTGTAACCGAAGACTTCCTGGAGGATGGACAGGGGGGCGGGCGAACTCATGGAGCCCGCGATTGTCTACCGCTTCGCTCCCAAGGCCTTGAGGCTGCCCAAGCCCATGACGGTCGCGAACACCACCACGCTACTCAATCCCACGGTCAGTGAGACGGCATGCGCCACGACCCCGATCAGCGGCGGCCCAGCCATCATGCCCAGCCACCCCATCGACGACACGGCGGCGATGCCGTGCGCTGGCGGCACATCAGGCTGCCGCGAGGCCGCGCTGAACAGCACCGGCACAACGTTTGCCAGGCCCAGGCCGACGATGGAGAAGGTCAGCAGCGAGGCGATGGGCCAGGGCATGAGCAGCACCCCGGTCATGCCCACGGCGGCGAGCGCACCGCTCCAGCGCATCACCGTCACGGGCGACCAGCGGGCACGCACCCAGTCGCCGCCGAAGCGCCCCGCCGCCATCGCCGCACTGAAGGCCGCATAGGCCAGGGCGGCGGTGCCGGCGTCGCTGCCGCGTTCCTGCTTCATGTAGAGCACGCTCCAGTCGTACATCGCGCCCTCCGTGATCAGGCCCAGCGCGGCCAGTGTGCCGATCAGCATCAGAGCGCTCCGTTGTGCCCTCGGCAGACGCGCGCGCGTGCCGGCTCCCTCGGCGGGCGGCTCCACGGGCAGCATGAACAGTGAGCCGACGACCAGCGTCGGCAGGCTGAGCCCTGCGGCGAAGAGCAGGTGCTGCTGCGCGCTCAAGCCCAGGGCCGTGGCCGCGCTGCCCAGACCCGCGCCCACCATGCCGCCGAGGCTGAACATGCCGTGGAAGCCGCTCATCACATGCCCGCCGCAGAGGCGCTCAATCTCGCTGGCTTCGGCGTTGATGGCTACGTCGAGCAGGCTGATGAGTAGCCCGAAAACCAGCATCAGGGCCAGCAGGGTCGCGATATGCGAGCCCGTGATCAGGCATGCGATGGCGATGCAGCAGGCCGGTCCGGTTGACAGGCAAACGCCGCGCGGCCCGAGGCGGGCGACGGCGCGACCGGCCTGGTTCAGCCCCGCCAGCGAGCCGACGCCGGCGGCCAGCATGGCCATTGCCAGCTGCTGCTCGTCCAGCCCGTAATGGGCCTTGACGGTCGGAACATGGACACCCCAGGTGGCCAAGAGGACCCCGCAGATGAAGAACTGGGACCGAAGGGCATGGCTGGCTTGGCGGAGATTCACCCGCGCATGCTAACGGTGGCCCCTCGCCCGGGTTCCTTGGTCGGTGCCCCCGGGGGGTGTCGCCCATTGCCGGCATGAGCCGGCAATGACATCGACTTGAGTCGCATTCGGCCGCGGCACAGCGGCCGCCTCAATCGTTCCTCGCAAAGCTTGCGAGAAACGTCATCTCTTCTCGCCGAGGGCCTTGATGCTGCCCAGACCGGACACGTCGCGGCTGACTTTGGAGGGCTGACCCCAGTAATCCACATCGCCGATGCCCGAGATGCTCGCCTGGAGCATGTCGGTGACCCAGAGCCGCGCGCCGCCAGCCCCGCTGATCGAGACCTTGGCGCCATTGGCTTTGAGGTCTTCGGCCTTGATCTTGCCGGTACCCGAGAGCGTGATCACGAGCATGTCGGTGCGGCCCGCCAGGCGGCCGTCGCCGGCGCCCGAGACCTCGAAGCGCAGCTCGCCCGTGTCCACGCCGTCGAGCTTCACGTCGGCGGCGCCGGAAATGTCCACAGACAGACGCGGGGTCTTGATCGGCCCGCCGGACTGGAGGTCGCTGGCGCCCGAGAGCACGATGGACTGCGGCTCGCGCATCTGCACGTCGACGATCAGCGGGTCCTTGCGCCAGAATTTCCAGTTGCCCTCCGTGTGGATGGAGAGGCGGTTGCCGCGCAGCTCGATCTCCACGCGCTCCTGCGTCTTGGCGTCCCCACGGACGAAGACCTGGTCCTTGTCTCCTTGAGTCAGCGTGACCTTGGCCATGCCATCGACCTCGAGTCGGTTGAAAGGGCCGGGCGCGTAATTCTTGCCCTCCTGGGCCTGCGCGGTGGAGGCGGCGAAAGCGGTGAGCAGTGCGATGGTGATGGCGGCGGTTTTCATATCGATTGCTCTCTCAGCTTCTTGGACACCTCGCGGCTGGCGGTGAAGCGCGTGCCGTCACGCATCTGCACCACGAGTTGCGAGTTCTCGTCCGGGGTCATGGATTCGACGAAATCGAGGTTGGCGATGGCGCCACGCTGCAGCTTCAGGAAGCGCGCCGGGTCGAGCCGCTGCTCGAAGGCCGAGATCGGCAGGCGCACCAGATAGCTGCGGCCGCGGCTCGTGATCGCTGTGTACTTGGTGTCGGAGTGCAGGTGCTCGATGTCCTGCACCTGGATCGGGAAGATCTTGCCCTGATCGCGCACGAGCACGCGGGTCAGCGGGCCTTCGTCCTCGAGCGAGCGTGCTACCTCGGCCGCTGCGGGTCGGTGCGCGATCGCGTGCTCAATGGCCTCGTCGAAGCGCTCGCGCGAAAAGGGCTTGAGCAAGTAGTCCAGCGCGTGCAGCTCGAAGGCCGCGAGCGCGTGCTCGTCGTAAGCGGTCGTGAAGATCAGGGCCGGTGCCGGGTTCTCGCTCGACAGGGCGTGCGCCAGCTGCAGGCCAGTGAGGCCGGGCATGTTGATGTCGGAGAGCACGAGGTCCGGTGCCAGCGCCTGGCATTGAGCCAGGGCGCTGGCACCGTCGTGGCACACGGCGACGAGGGACAGGCGCGGATGGGCGCTCACCCAATCGGCCAGCGCTTCGGCGGCCAGGGGTTCGTCCTCGGCGATGAGGGTGCGGATGTTCATGTTTGCGGAATCCAGAGATCGACGCGAAATCCCGCGCCGGGAGCGGTGTGCACGCGCAGCCGGGCGCGGCCTTCGAAGTCCAGGGCGAAGCGGCGCTTCAGCGCGGAGAGGCCCACTCCGCCGCTCGTGCGTTCGCGCTCCACCTCGGCCGGATCGCAGCCGGGGCCGTCGTCGGCAATGGTGAGTTCGAGCCCCTGATTCAGCGCATTGCGGCGCGCCTCGATGCGGATGCTGCCGCCGCCCACGCGCGGCGCCACGCCGTGCACCACGCTGTTCTCGACCAGGGGCTGCAGCGTCAGCGGCGGGACCTCGTCGGCCAGCGTGGCCGGGTCCAGGGCCCAGTCCACGTGCAGCCGGGCGCCCAGGCGCAGGGCTTCCAGTGCGAGGTAGTCGCGCACAAACTCCACTTCGTCGGCCAGGGGCACGCGCTCAGTGGCTTCGCGCTTGGTGGCCAGCACGTAGCGCAGCATGCCGGAGAAGCGCAGCAAGCCTTGTTCAGCGGCCAGTGCGTCGCGCCGTGTCAGGGCGATCAAGGTGTTGAGCGTGTTGAACAGGAAATGCGGGTTCAGCTTGCCGCTGATGGCAGCCAGCTCGGCCCGGGCCAGCGCCGCCTCGGCCTGGGCGGCCGTGACCAGCGCTCGGCGTGCCGCTTGAGACTGCAGCACGGCCGTGTAGGTGGCTGCCAGTGCGCCGTAGACGACCAGGCCCCAGATGGCGCGCCACAGCAGGGTCTGGGCGAGCATGGCTTTCGCATGCTCCACGCCGAACAGGCCCCAGGCGGCGGCGAACTCCAGCGCTTGCCACGCGAGCCCAAACAGAGCGCCGGCCAGCAGGTGCATCACCAGGGTCAAGCCCAGGGGCCGACCCTGCAGTTCACGCACCAGGCGCAGGGCCAGCGCGCCGAGCACGAAGGCCGGCCACAGCGAGATCGTGGCCTGGTAGACCGCCTCGCGCCATTGCCACAGGCCGCGCTGGACCTCCGTGCCAGCCAGCACGTACAGCAGCCACGCGAGCAGGCAGGCGGCCATGTAGCTCAGCCAGAGCCTCGTGGAAACGCGTGTGGAAATGCTGGGAGCGGGGGACATGGGTGCATCTTAGGCACGCCCGGCGCGCTCACCGGGGGTGCTGCGACCAAGTGCGGGAACCGCGCCGCGAGATGCGAGTGCTACAGCAGCTGGTCCAGCAGCGCCGACCAGGGCTGGGCCAGCTTGGCGTAGCCGGTGACCGTGGGATGGATCTCGTTGACGAAATCTCCCGAGGGGCCGGTGGCGTCGGATGCGGCCAGGTCCAGAGCGACGCTGCACGTGTCCGCGACCAGGATGGGTGCGCCCGTACCGGCGGCGAGCCGGGCCGCGATCAGGCGCCGCATCAGGCCGTCCACACGGGCGATCAGGGCGGCAGCCAGGGTGGCGTGGTCGCCCGCAGGCACCTCGAAGGCGCGCAGCGAGGGCTCGACCCACGGACCGAAGCCCAGGCCGGCGCCGACCATGGTCGGCTGCAGGGCATGGTAGTTGTGCAGCACCAGGGGCGTGTCGCGGTTGATCCCGCTGTCGCGCTGGTCGAGCAACTGGTTGAACACGGCGCCCATGTGGGTCTCGAAGGTTTGCCAGCCGGTGGGGCTGAAGTAGTCGTCCACCGGCACTTGCGGGCCGCCGCGCTCGGCCTCCGTGGCCAGCAAGCGCAGGGCGGGAGCGGCGGTGGGCGCAACGCCGGCGGCGTCGATGGCGTCATTGCCAAAGCCCGATAGCAGTATGGCGTCCCACTGCCAGCTGCTGGGGCCGGTCAGCAGTCGCAGGAACATGGGCTCGGTGCTGGTGTCGGCCATGTGCGAGAGCACCTTGCCGGGCCGCGCGCAATTGACCGTCACGACTGAGCGCATCGGGCGCATCTCCCGCAGCAGGTTCGTGGTCGTGTTGGGCGGCAGGGCCCCGATCGAGAACCACGAGTCACCTTGGGCCAGACATTTGCGCTCGAAGAGGTCGAAGGGGTAGAGGCCCTGATTCGATACGACGTCGTAAGGGCTGATCAGTTCCATGGGGTGGGTATTGCTCATGCCTTGCATCCCAAAGATTGGGGACCCAGGGTACCCACATTGAGGGCTACGATCCTCCCTAAACCGGTGGACGCAGAGCCAGCGGCATAATCCACACCCCATCTTTTGGACCGAGCGGAGCCCCCATGGCCAGCGTCAACAAAGTCATCCTCATCGGCAATCTGGGCCGCGACCCGGAGGTGCGTTACACCCCCAGCGGCGCTGCCGTGTGCAACCTGAACCTGGCCACGACCCGCAACTGGAAGAACCGCGAGAGCGGCGAGCGCCAGGAAGAGACCGAATGGCACCGCGTGGTGCTCTATGACCGCCAGGCGGAGATTGCCGGTGAATACCTGAAGAAGGGCCGTCCGGTCTACATCGAGGGACGCCTGAAGACCCGCAAGTGGCAGGACAAGGACGGCAAGGATAACTACACGACCGAAATCGTCTGCGAAACCATGCAGCTGCTCGGTGGCCGCGAAGGCGGCGGCGGTGGCGGTGGTGAAGACGCAGGCGGCGGCTTCAGCCGCGGTGACCGTGGCGGCGACTATGGCGACACCGGCGGCGGTCGCGCCGCCGCACCCCGCGCCCCGGCCCCGCGCGCTCCCGCGCCGCGCCAGGCACCGAAGTCGAGCACCGGCTTCGACGACATGGACGACGACATACCGTTCTAACCGGCACCTGTAGGTTGTTTGTCAACACCAGGCCCGCAGCCCAATGGTTGCGGGCTTTTTTTCACGGTGCGCTCAGCATGGTGAGCGTCCAGCCACGCCACCTTGACGTGGTCTGGACGCAGGACTATCTGGCCGCAGCGGCCGATCCGACGAAGGCGATGCACTCCACGAGGTTGAGGGTGGCCAGTACCAAGTACTTCTCAGCCT
>Ga0213872_10000411_pt1 | contig 35059 bp, 34 predicted proteins | sample VelepicomBERX_R2_FD_160071 | JGI IMG/M metagenome (GOLD analysis project Ga0213872, IMG submission 160071) | Rhizosphere microbial communities from Vellozia epidendroides in rupestrian grasslands, the National Park of Serra do Cipo, Brazil - RX_R2 | ecosystem: Host-associated > Plants > Roots >... | reverse complement strand
TTACGCCACCAGCGGCGAGGACAGCTCGGTGACCGTGTTCGATCTCAAGACGCTGAAGGTGACTGCCAGCATCCCGGTGGGCAAGAAGCCTGACGCCATCGTTTACGATGCGCTCGATCAGCGCGTCGTTGCGCTCAATGGGCATGGCGACAGCGCCAGCATCATCGACGCCAAGAAAGGCGAAGTGGTCGCAACGGTTGCGCTGGGTGGGAATCCAGAGTTCGCGGTTGTCGATGCCAAGGGCACGGTCTACGTGAACATCGAGAGCACAGCCGAGCTCGTCGCGCTCGACACGGTAGCGGCCAAGGTCACGAAGCGGATTGCGCTGAAGCCCTGTGAGGAGCCAACGGGCCTCGCTTTCGATGGCGAGCGGCATTTGTTCTCGGTCTGCAAGAACCACCTGATGATGATCACCGATCTCGCGAATGACCAAGTGTCGCAAGCGCCCATCGGTGCGTCGCCCGACGGTGTGGCCTGGTTGGATGGCTATGCATTCAGCGCGAACGGCGGCGATGGCAACCTGAGCGTGGTCGGTCAGAGCGACAAGGGTACGTTTAGCACGGTGGCGACGATCAATACGGCCTACGGTGCCCGAACGATTGCAGCCGACTCGCAAACCCATAAGCTCTACCTGCCGACTGCTGATTTCAAACTGGCGGATGGCAAGGCCAAACGCCAGGGCATAGACGACACCTTCCGCGTGTTGGTGCTGGAAAAGCAGTAAGCTTGTTTTGCACTGGGTATTGAAAAAGCTGCGCGGTTGCGATGCCGCGCAATTTTTTGCGACTAGTGATCCAGCCCGGTATCAGCCGAAGCTGCGGCGGGGCAGGTAATGACCAGTAGAATCCCGACGAGCACCACCGCCACGCCACCCAGCATGACGAGACTCAAGGGCTCCCCGCCCAGCAGATAGCCCAGTAGTAGCGCGACGACCGGGTTCACGCAAAAGAAGCTGGTGGCGAGGGCCGGCTGGGTGTGGCGCAGCAACCAAAGATAACCGGTATAGCCCAGCAAAGAGCCCGCCAGAATCAGATACAGCAAGGCGCCAAGGGCTTGCCCGGCGAGCGGGCCAGTCGCATGCTCATGCGCTATGGCGGAGAACAGCAAGCTGAATACACCCCCGCCCGCCATTTGAATCGCCGACGAAGTCAGTGCCTCGGGCATGGTCAGGCGCGGCAGCATGACCGAGGCAACCGCCCAAGCCAAGGCACCACCCAGCATGATGACGAGCCCCTTTGGGTCGCCTGAGAGATTGCTTTGGGCCTGTAGCAGCGCGACACCACCGAGACCCAGGCAAACACCCAGCCACGCGCGCCCGCTGGTGCGCTCGCGCAGCAATCGGTTGAGCAGCACTGTCAGCAAGGGGGTCGCCGCCATCACGACCGAGACCAAGCCCGAAGGGCTGGTCTGCTCGGCCACGCAGACCGCACCGTTACCGATGGCGAGCGCCAACCCACCACCCGTCGCAGCATTGATCAATGCCCGCCGGCTGGCCCACGGTTCGCCGACGAGGCGGCTCATCGCCAACATGATGCCGGCCGCCGCCAGATAGCGCAGGCCCGACATCAGGAACGGGGGCAGTGCCACCAAGGTCAGCTTGATGGCTAGATAGGTTGAACCCCAGATCACCCAGGTGGCAAACAGGCTGCCGGCCAGCAGAAAGCGACGCATCTCGGCTTAAAGCAGCTTGCCCATTTCTTCGGACCGCGCCCGTGCCCGTTCGGCTGCGCGCTTGAAGAGATCGAACAGGCCGTCTTCGGTAAAGCTGAGGATGCCTTGCTCGGTGACGCCCTTCTTCGACGTCACCTTGGCGCGCAAGGTTGCTGCATCCTCGCCTGATGATTCCAGCAGCTTCACCGCGCCAAAGAAGGTGCCCTCAGCCATGCTGCGCGCGTCCGTTTCGCTAAAGCCCTGTGCAATAGCCGCCGCTTGTAAGGCTTCGACCATATAGAACACATAGGCAGGCCCACAGCCGGTGATGGCAGTCAGGTTGTCCATGCGTGTTTCATCGTCGAGCCAGACCGTCTTGCCGACAGCCTGAAAGATGCGCTCCGCCACGGCGCGCTCATGGTCGCCGACCGCGTCGGTGGCATAGATGCCGGAGACACCCGCACCTACCTGGGCCGGCGTATTGGGCATCACCCATACAAGGCGCTCGTAGCCATTGAGCCACCCGGCCAGCTTGCTGGTCCGTACGCCTGCCGCGACCGAGATGATCAGCTGCTCATTCAAATGCGGGGCGATGTCGGCGCACAGAGCCTGCAGCTGCTGGGGTTTGATGGCGAGCACGATCACATCAGCCTGCAGGTCTTCCGGGCTCAGTTGCACGCTATAGGTGGCACCATACTCGTGCGCCATGCGCTGGCACTTGTCGAAGTTGCGGTCGACTACGTGCAAGGCCAGGTCCGATGCGTGATGCAGGCCGGCGATGATGGCCGAGGCCATATTGCCGCCGCCGATAAAGGTAATGCGCATGACGACTCCCAATCAATCCATGTGTGGCGCATCACACGGATGCACCTGTTCAGTCTGCTGTGCCGCCGAAAAGCACGACTACGACCCCATCGGAGTCTGGCATGTAGGCGTGGCGCAGGCCAGCCGGAATAACCAGCATATCGCCCAGTTGAGCGCGTAAGGCGGGGCCGTTTTCCGCCTGGATACCGACTTGCCCCTCGATCACGATAATGCGCTCGGGCACGCCATGGCTTTCCCACGGGTAGTGTTGCGGTCGCTGGTTGAGCAGCAGCAGGCTGCCCTTATCGAGCTTTGCCAGCAGATGGTCGGTATCGACCGGCAACTGGGCGCCAAACGACGCCAGTGCAATTCTCTCAAATCCCGGGATCGATTGCTGCGTCACGTTGGCCTCGTCGCTCATACGCTCACCATCAGCTTGCCATGGTGATGGCCGGTAAAGAGTTGGTTGAGCGCGTTGGGTAGTTGCTCGAAACCCTCTATCACGGTTTCTTCGAACACCACCTCGCCCGAGGCAACCCAGGGCGCGACGATAGAGAGCATCTCGTCCATGCGGTGCACATAGTCGCGCGACAGGATGCCCTGAATGGTGGCACGCTGGTAAAGCATATGATGCAGGAAGCGTGGGCCAAGCTCAGGGGTGTCGAGCCCACCAGAGTACTGGCTGATCTGGCCACAGATGATGATGCGCGCACGGCGCTGGATGAGCGGGATGATGGCGTCGGTGACCATTCCGCCCACATTGTCGAAATACACATCCACGCCCTTCACCTTGCTGCGGATCGCCTCGGCGAGCGACTCGGCGCTGCTGTGTGCCCGATAATCGATCGCGAAGTCGGCGCCGAGCCCATCGGTCACGAAGCGGCATTTCTCGGCCCCCCCGGCGATGCCGAGCACGGTGCAGCCATGCTTCTTGGCGAATTGCACGACCAGCGAACCGACAGCACCGGCAGCGCCCGATACCACGACCACTTCGCCTGCCTTGGGCTTGCCGGCTTCGGTCAGGCCGAACCAGGCCGTACGGCCCGGCATACCGAGTACACCGAGTGCTGTCGTGACGGGTGCTGCGGCCGGGTCGAGGCGCGTCAAGGTACTGGCATGTACCTTGGCATGTGTTTGCCAGCCCGAATAGGCCGATACCCAATCGCCCGCAGCATAGGCAGGTGCATTGGATGCCAGCACCTGCGCGACGACTGCCGCGCCTTGCACAGTGTTCAGTGGATGCGGCGGCTGCCAGGTATTGAGGCGGGACTGGTTGATACGCATATAGGGGTCGACGCTGATGTGGCGCGCAGCGATCAGCACCTCTCCCTCGGCCAAGTGGCGATCGAGTTCACTGTCGATCAGCGCGTAGTGTTCGGCACCGACCATGCCGGTCGGCTGCGTTCGGTAGATCCACTGGCGGTTGCGAATGGGGGCGTGGTCGGGCGTCGTCATGATGTATCGAGTCGGATGATTCGGATCGAAGCAGTTTACTGTTTTACTATGTCGTGACAAGCAACGATTTGGCAATTATCATTTCCTTATAAGAAATGTTAGGTACAAGCCCCGATGGATATTGATGACCTGAATGCTTTTCTGGCCGTAGCCCGTACGGGCTCGCTGCAGCACGCCGCGCGCGAGCTGAGTCTGACACCCTCAGCGCTTTCCAAGGCCGTCAAGCGCCTGGAAGTGCTGCTGGGCTGTACGGTGTTCGACCGGATCGGCAAGACCTTGAAGCTCAACGCGGCGGGCGAGCGCTTGCGGGTCAAGGGTGGGGAATTGACGCGCCTGGCAGGCGAGATTCGCGCCGAATTCCGAGGGACGGAAAGTGGCGTGCTGTGCCGCGTGGTTGCGCCAGCGGTGCTGCAATGGCGCTATGCCGGAGAATTTGCGGCACGCTTGTCGGCTCGCTTTCCGGCATCAGGTATCGCATTCGAGCGTATGTACGAACAAGATGCGATCAGCGCAGTCGCGCGCGGGGATGCCGACTTTGCGTTGGTCACCCGTTTTGCTGTGGAGCAGGGACTACCGGCCCGACTCGAAGCCCGTTCGCTCGGTATGATCCAGATGCAGTTGGCTTGTGGCGCGACGCATCCACTGGTCGCCCAGGCAGAGCCGCTGTCTGATCGGACGCACGGCGTGACGACCGCGCAAGTCTTGCAATACGACTTTGCCTGCCCCAATCGCTCGCCATTCTGCGGCATCGAGCGGGGTACGCGTGCCGATGGTTGGCGCGACGATATGCTGCCGCGCCGCGTGCGCTACTGGCTGGAAGACATGCAGGTGTTGATTGCGCTGGTACGGCAGGGGCAGGCACTGGCCTACCTGCCCGATTTTGCGCTACAGGACGAGCGGCTGGCTCGGTTGAACGTACGCGATTGCCCCTACCATTGCGAAGAAGAAGCCATGCTCGTCTGGCAGCCAGACCGCGCGCACGGCTGGCACCAGTACATGGCCGATCTGGCCGCGTGATTCTCGGTCATCAGTCCAGCGCGCGCAGGTGTCGGCGTACCGAGAGCGACGCGCCCAACAGGCTCAACAGGGTCACGGCCAGCAGCGCAATACCAAAGGCGTGGCCATCGGGCAGTGACAGGGCATAGTGCTCGCCGTAGAGCGCCGCCAATTGGGCGACAGAGGGCGCAAGGCGATACAACGCAGCAGCAACGAGGCCAAACCCGACCAGCGCACCCAGCAGGCCCTGCAAAATCGCGAAGTAGAGGAAGGGGCGGCGAATAAAGCTATCGGTTGCACCGATCAGCTTGCTGACTTCGATTTCGTCGCGCCGGGTGAGGATCTGCATGCGGATCAGGTTGGCGGTGATGAGCAACAAGCCGGCACCAAAGAGCGCTGCGACCGTGGTGACCGCTTCTCGCCCCAATACGATCAGGGCCGCAAGCCGACGAGCCCATTCCGTATCCATCTGCACCACGTCGACAGCCGGGTCGGCCTTGAGCTTATTGCCCAAGGCGTCGAGCAGCGCGGGTGAGCCTTCGCGCAAGGTCAGCGTGTAGGCATCCGGCAAAGGGTTGCTGCTGAGGCCCGCAAGCAGCTCACCCATCCCGCTCGACTGCTCCATTTCCTTCAACGCTTCTTCTTTGCCGATATGCCGGTAGTGGGTGACGTTGTCATCCTGCTTCAGCAGCGCCTCGACGCGGGCGAGATCGGCCGGGTTGGCAGAGGGGGTAAGGAAGACACTCGCTTGTGCTTCGGTCGGTAGCTGGCCCGCCAGCGTCTGGAGATTGGCCACCAGGGTATAGAGACCGAGCGGCAGTGCCACCGCGATGCCGACGACGAGCAGATTGAGCCCAGACGCTACCGGGCTCCCTGCAAACAGGCGCAGCGTGGAGCCGATGGCGAGGCGATGCAGGCGTAACCATTGTCTCATTGCGTAAATTGCCCCTTGGACAGTCGCAGGATGCGACGGCCGTAATCGGCCATCAGCGTTTCGTCGTGCGCGGAGATGACGATGGTCACCCCCACCTGATGGAAGCTCTTGAAAAGTTCCATGATGTCGAGCGCGTAGGCACGATCCAGATTGCCGGTTGGCTCGTCGGCCAGCAGAATGCTAGGCCGATGCACCACCGCACGGGCGATGCACAGTCGCTGCTGCTCGCCGCCCGACAACGACACCGGGTTGAGTTTTTCGCGGCCGAGCAGGCCGACTTTATCCAGCGCAGCGCGCGCGCGGCGAGCTGCCTCGCGGCGGTCATAACCGACGATATCGAGCGGCAACATCACATTGTCAAATACGGTGCGGTCAAAGAGGATCTTATGGTCTTGGAAGATCAGTCCGATATGTCGCCGTACGAAAGGCACAGCACCGCGACGGATCGCCGCGAGATTCTGGCCGTTGACGATCACCGAGCCGGTCGATGGGCGGTCGATACCGGCGATCAGGCGCAAGAGCGTCGATTTACCCGCGCCAGAATGCCCGGCGAGGAACACCAGCTCACCGGTATCGATCTGGAAGCTCAGGTTCTTCAGCGCCTCGAACCCACCCGGGTAGCGCTTGCTGACTTGATTGAACTGGATCATGGGGTGAAGGGGCTCCGGTCGCTCAATGTGAACAGCGGCACAATTCGAACTCCTGGCCCGTCGGGTCGGCCAGCACAATGCTGTTCATGGCCGGGTTATCGAGACCATCGATGACCACGGTCGCGCCGAGTGCACAGGCCCGCGCCACGAAGCCCGCAAGATCATCCGCGCCAAACTCGAAGACGGGGACGCATCGATTACCGACCAGGGTTTCATCGAAATCATTCAACAGAAAGCCAAGGCGTATCCCGTCCAGTTGAAACTCGGACCAATGCGGCGTGTGCTTGGCAGGGGCGGCTTGCAGCAGGGATGACCAGAACCCGACCGTGTTGTCCATGTCGGTGACCTTGGTATAAACCGTCCGAATGCGCATCCAGTCCTCCCCGCTTATGATATTTGAATAGTACGACAGCGAAGCCGATTACTCGATCAAGGCTTCGATATAGTCCTTTGCCTCAAACGGCCGCAAATCGTCGATGCCTTCGCCGACGCCGATAAAGCGAAGCGGAATCGGCTTTTGCTTGGCGATGGCGGCGATTACCCCGCCCTTGGCGGTGCCGTCGAGCTTGGTCAGCACGAGGCCGGTCAACCCGAGTGCATCGTCAAACGCCTTCACCTGCGCCAGCGCATTCTGGCCGGTATTGGCGTCGAGCACGAGCAGCACCTCATGCGGCCCGGTCGGGTCGGCTTTGGCGATCACCCGTTTAACCTTGGCGATCTCGTCCATCAGGTGCAATTGCGTCGGCAGGCGACCAGCGGTATCGGCCAGCACGATATCGATGCCGCGCGCCTTGGCGGCATTGATGGCATCGAAGCAGACGGCCGCCGAGTCGCCGCCATCCTGCGCGATCACCGTCACATTGTTGCGTTCGCCCCAAGCTACCAGTTGCTCGCGCGCAGCCGCGCGAAAGGTATCGCCCGCCGCCAGCAGCACGCTTTTGCCCTGCGACTGGAAGTACTTGGCCAGCTTGCCGATGCTGGTGGTCTTGCCCGCACCGTTGACGCCTGCCACCATGATGATGAAGGGTTTGTGGCCCTCGACGATCAGGGGTTGTTCAATTGGCGCGATCAGGTCGGTCAGCGCGCCCTTGAGCGCACCGCGCAGCTCCGCGCCATCTTTGAGACCCGACAGCGTCACGCGGTTACGGACATCCTTCAAGAGATGCATCGTCGCGTCGACGCCCATATCGGCGGTCAACAGCACGGCTTCGAGTTCTTCGTACAGGTCTTCATCGATCTGGCCGCCGCCGAATACGGCGGCGAGTTCCTTGCCGAGCTTGTCGCGCGTCTTGGCGAGGCCCGCCTTCAGCTTGAATTGCCATACCTCGCGGCTGGCTTCGGCGACATCGCGGGCCAGCACGGAAACGTCGGTATTCAGCACCTTCCAGAGCTTGCTGCCCCAGCCGGCCTCTTTGTCCTGCGGAGATTGCGGATCAGTCATGCGATTGAATCAATGTAAAAATCAGGTTGTTGCAGCGAGTTGGGTTAGGATTCTAGCCTGTCCGACTCCGTCTCCCAAACACTTCGCATGGTGAAACCTGCCAGCAAATCGAAATCGGCCACCTCAGGCCGCAATAATCAGCTCCGCATCATCGGTGGCGCATATCGCCGCCGTATTCTGAGCTTCCCCGATGGCGAGGGCCTGCGCCCGACGCCCGACCGCGTGCGCGAAACGCTATTTAACTGGTTGGGGCAGGAAATCCCCGGCTGGGTCTGTCTCGATCTCTTCGCCGGCAGTGGCGCACTGGGTTTTGAAGCTGCGTCGCGCGGCGCGGCACGCGTCGTCATGGTTGAGCAGGCGCGACCGGCCGTGGCGGCACTGATGGCCAATCGTACCTTGCTGCAGGCATCCGCTGTCGATGTTGTGGCTGGCGATGCGCTGGCTTGGCTGAGCCGTTGCCAGGAGCAATTCGATCTGGTCATGCTCGACCCGCCGTTCGCAAGTGACTATCTCCAGCAGGTACTGGCGCAGATCGCGCCGCGTTTGACGGAAGATGCACGTGTGTATATCGAAACCGGTCATTGGCCGGACGAACTCCCCGGCTGGGAGATTTTGCGTGAGGGAAAAGCCGGCGTAGTACGTTACGGACTCCTGCGGCAGATGTGAGTGCCCGCCGAGGCATTCATCGACCGCGCACGCGCGCCTCAGCCAGATAGCGCTGCACCCGCGCAAGCGGAATCAATGCGTTGTCCGGATGGGTGACGGCTTCCTGTTCGGCCCGCTGCAGCAATGAAACGGCCGCCTGCATATTGCCGGTCATCAGGGCGAGCCGTCCTTGCTCATAGGCAAACGGTCCCTCCCATGTCAGTTCGGATCGAATGGCCGCAAGATCCCGGACGTTCACTCCGGCCAATAGCTGTGCCACGCCCGTGGTCTCCTCCATATCCAGCAGGCAGTCGGCGAGGTTGAAGCGGATAGACTGGATGGTGGGGTGCGAATCAGGATACGTTGCCTTGGCGTGTGCCAGCACCTGGCTGAACATGGCGCTGGCTTCGTTCAAATGCCCTGCCTGTTTCAGGTCCCAGCCTGCGTTATTGCGAGCGACGATCGATTCGTTGGCGTTGGGCCCAAGAACCTGGTCGAGTCGAACGATGGCCTGCATTTCCGTTGCATAGGCATTGTCCCAGTCGCGCCCAAGTTCATAGGCACGCGCCAGCTTGGTCAGGGCGCGGGCCGTGGCAACCGAATTCGGCCCGGTCGCGTGCTGGATGCAGTCCTGCGCGGATTGGGTCAGCGCGAGGCTTTCCCGCGTACGCCGTTCGTAGGCCAGTACCTCACCCAAGGCAAGTGTGGCCATGCAGCTCAGGTAGTGGTCCTGGCCGTAGCGCGCATTGTTCGCATCATGCAACGCGCGGGAAATTCGCTCTGCAGCCGGAAAATCGTTCAGCATCATCGCTGCCCGTGCGCGATGGTATTCAACCAGATTGAGCAGATGAGAGTGCGGTGCTGTGAGCTGCCGGGTGATGTTGGCCGCCATGGTTTGGTCGTGCTGTGCATCCGCCCATTGATAGTGCAGTGCGGCGATGCGGCCGCGTACGAACCAGTACTCGCCTAGAGTCTCGCTCGGTGGAGCCTGCTCAGGGCGTAAGGTGGTCGCAACCCGGTCGAGCTCGGCGGTGGCGGCATCGATTTGGGTCAGGTTTTGCAAGCTGTCTGCGTACATGATGCGCACACTGTCGAGCAGGCTGGGGTCGTGGCCTGGCTGTTGGGAGAGCGCAGCCATGGCCTTTTGCCCCTCGGTAATGGCATCCTGATAGTTGCCCAGCCCATCAAAGGTACGCTGCATGGCGGCGTGTAGGCTCGCGCGGATTTCAGGCTGGTAAGCAAGGCGAGGCGAATCGATCTGCGACGCGGCGAGCTGGGCCGCTTCCTGCACAGTGACATTGGTCCGCCCGGTTTGCGAGGGATTGGCCTCACCGATCAGGTTCTGAGTGAGGAACTGATTCAATGCCTCGATGTTTTGGCTTTGGCGTGATTGTGCAAGCGCATCACGGCGGAGCTGTAAAAAGGCGAAGAGGCTGATACAGAGACCCAATGCCAGCATTCCGAGCGTAGCCAGCAGCCAGGGGCGGCGTGCGCGGGCGAGATGCGCCTCGCGGCGATCATGCTCGCGTTGTGCCTGCTCTGCGGCCTCCCTGGCCCGCGCGTCCCGTCTGGCCGGCAAGTTGTCCAACTGGGCGATCAAATCGGCCACGCTTGCGGTGCGCCGCGTCGGTGTACCGTCCGTCGCCTGGGCAATGGCTTCGACCAACAGGGGGTCGTCGATGTCTCGCTCCCATCCTGGCACCATCGGGTGGGATAAGTCGCCAACCAGCATCTGATAGAGCATGATGCCCAGTGCGTAGATATCGCTACGCTCGGTCGAAGGCTGTTCACGCAAGATCTCGGGCGCCAGGTACATTGCCGTTCCGAGCGCCGCGTCGCTCATGAGCGTTTGCGGCCCGCCGAGCCCCATATTCGTGATGCCGAGCGCGGATAAGCGCTCGTCGTCCATTAAGCGGCCACTACCAAAATCGGCCAGACGCAATTGCCAACCCGTAGGGCATGCGTCGACCAGAATATTGGCGGGCTTGAGGTCTTTATGGATGACGGCCACGCTGTGCGCCGCGGCAACGGCCCGTGCGGCCTGCAAGAACAACTCGATCCGGGCTTCACGCGAGAGCGTCGACAGTCGCTCGCCGGATCGGCTCCAGTTCAATAGGTTGTCGCCGCCATATTCGCTTTCGAGAAAAAACGGCGCGCTTTCGAAATTCCAGTCGAGGATGCGAATCATATCGCTGCGCTCGCCGAGCTGCTCGTAAAGCAACCGCGAAAGCGTGGCCTCGCGCTTGAGGCTGGCCAGTCGACCGGCATCGGTAGCATATTTGTAGACGCGCAGCGCGCCCGTCTTGCGCTGCCGGGCGAGCCAGACTTCACCGGCGGGCGACTGCCCGAGCATGCTTTCGAGTACAAAATGGGGACGCTCTGGCGCGTCTTCACCGGCGACGAGTTCCAGCTTGCTGGCCGAATCGGGTTTCAGTGCCGTGCGTTGGACAGGGCTGGCTATACGATACCCGATACGCGGAATGGCCTCGATCAAGCCTGCGTGGGTTTCGCCCAATGTCGAGCGCAATCGCGTGATGGCACTGGCGAGCACATTTTCGCCCACTGGTCTGCCTTGCCAGACGATTTCCTCGAGCTCGGCGCGAGAAACAATCTCGCCGCAATGGCTCAATAGTGTACGAAGGATACGGAATGATTGCGGTTGAATATCGACCGCTAATCCATTGATAATCAATTCATGGTTGAACTCGTCCAGCGTAGAGGTGCCAAATCGATATTGATAATATGCGGTCATGAAATGCAAATGCTTATAGGTTAAGCACGATTATAAACTAGGATGCCCCTTGGGCTATATCTACGATGTCCATGTTAGTGATTGGTTAGCAGGAATTAGTAACGGTGTGTGGTGCGATCGGTGCGAGCAGCGGATGATGCTGGCTCGAATACAACAATGCTGGGCCTACCGAGACTGACCCCACAATTCGATGCCTTCTGTCGCAGAGGGTAGACGTTATTGATTACCCGTGCTCGTAGTGCACCTGCCCTCGTGGGGGTCTCTTGCGTTGAGTAGGCGCAGATTTCATCGGAATCGGCGCCGAATGCGCAAGTGATCTTGAAAATAATTTCAGGAGTGTTCTCATTATGGTTGTTCTATGCGCCCCATTGGCCGCTTTAGTTGTGTCCCTCGTTGGTATGACCACCATCAGTAGTTCTCAGCATCAAGATTCGGCTTTGGCGGGTCGAGCATCTCAATCTTCACAGTCGATGGCGACTGAAAGTCAATTAGATCATGGTGGCGATTCTAATCACCAAATTGATTCTATCGCTACGGGTGATCCAACGGTTCAAAAAAAAGAGCCTGTGCGTGTGATGGAAATGGTGGAGAAAAGCAAATCATCGTCCAATTCAAATGCACCGAAAGAGGCGGCGCGCAATGTGACGGCGATCATCGATTGTAATCCCATTGATCGCTGCGAATCCTCGGAATAGTCCGATTTACCAATTCAATGATATTGGGAGGATTGGGTGATCCGTCTTCCCATGCAAAATTTCTTACGGTTGGGCAGGCACGCGGCCGGTGGCCCGCACATGTGTAAGCTGCCTTGCCGTACCCAAGAAAGATCGTACCTATGAAGAAACCCAAGACACTGTGCGGCCGGGTCGCGATGGTGACGGGTGCGGCGAGCGGCATTGGTCGCGCGCTCGCTCATCAGCTTGCGGAAAAGGGATGCCACCTTGCATTGGTTGATCGAGACACCGCGCAGCTCAGCGAAACCCTCGCATCGCTGGTCCAGTACAATGTCAGGCTGAGTGCGCACGCCCTTGACGTGGCTGAGCGCGGCGCCTTGGCTGAGCTGCCTCGGCAGGTTTTCACAAAACATCGCCGCTTGGACATCTTGATCAATAACGCGGGTGTTGCTGTGGGCGGGGCGTTTGAAGAGGTCAGCGAGACTGATTTTGATTGGCTGTTCGAGATCAACTTTGGTGCTGTCGTGCGGCTGACACGGGCGTGCCTACCACTTTTGAAGCAGAGCGATGATGCCAGCCTCGTCAATATGTCGAGCCTGTTTGGCCTGATCGCACCACCTGGGCAGGTTGCGTATTGCGCAAGTAAATTTGCAGTCCGTGGCTTCAGTATGGCGCTGGCGCACGAACTGGCCGATAGTGCCATTGATGTCATGGTGGCGCACCCTGGGGGTGTCGCGACGGCGATTGCCCAGCATGCGCGTATGCCGGTTGGTATGTCACTTGAACGGCAAGAGATACAAGCGGCACGCGCGCAAAAATTCCTCCGGCTCTCGCCAGACATCGCGGCGCGCGCGATTGTCGAAGCCATGATCGGTCGAAAGAGACGTGTGTTGGTGGGTACCGATGCGCGCGTGCTTGCGCTGCTGGAACGCTTATTGCCTGTCCGTTACTGGGGCTTGTTGGATCGTTTTGCGGTGTAAGTGCCCTACCCATATGGTGGGGTGACACTGGATGGTGTAGCGAAAACAAATGGCCCGATCAGTTGATCGGGCCATTTGCTTGTTGCCAGGGAAGCGCTGCAAAAGTATCAGCTCCCGATACTTTTGCAGCGCTTCCCTAAGCAGGGTGCCTGACTTACTTTTGCTTCAGTGTTGCAGGTGCTGCCGCCGGCAAATCTGGCATGGCTGGGGGTTGACCACCGGCTTGCCATGGCAACGGTACGGCTTGGCCATTTACGCTCAACTTGCCGTCCATCCACTGCGCGCTGGTCGACAGGTTGTCACCATCAGCGCGAATCAGGTTGTGGTCGGTCAGCTTGCGCACCTGGGCTTCCATCAGGTTGCGCGCCAGGTTGTCGAGCTCATCGGTATCCGGGTGCTGGCCTTCGGCGGTGTCGGTCGCGATCATGCCGCGCGCCTGCCACAGCACATAGGTTTCGATCACTTGCTTCGGCACCTTCAGGTCGGCATGCGCCTGCAGGCGTTCCAGCAGCTTGATGGGGGTATCGAGGTCGCTATCCTGAAAGCCCTTCAGCGCGAGGTCGGCGTGCAGCAGTACTTCGCCTTCCGGCAGTTTGACCGAGAGTTCCTTGATCGCGAGTGCCGGGTCGTTCCGCAACAGCGGCGTACCTTGTTTGCGGAAGACGTCGAGCATCTTGGCCGCCTGGTCGCCGGCATTGCCCTGTGCCGATTCTTCGCGCTGGATCTTGGTCACGGCCTTCGACAGGGCTGCCAGCGTCGGCGCGTGCAGGTGCGTCGCTGCGACTGAGAGCTTGGCAGGGCCGTAAGCCTTGCCATTCAGCGTCAGCGTCTTGAGGCCAATGTCGCCGGTCGAATTGATGAAGTCGCCATTGGCGTCGCTTTTCACCAGATAGCTGATGTTGTCGAGCTTGACGTCGATGGGCTTGTCGCCTTCCTTCTGGTGGAATTGCGCTTGTTCAAGCGTGAGCTTGCCCTGGCCGAGCATCAGGCCGGCGACGCCGCGCTGGTTGTGCGCTTCAAAAGCCAGCTGCTTGACGTCAAATACCACGCCCTTCGGGCCGGCTTCAATATGCAGACCCGGCACGCTTGCCAGAATGTCGACGCGGTTGAAATCGCCGCCGTAGGTGATTGAGCTATCGAGCCCCTGCCAGACCGATTTCACATTCGGCAGCGGTTCGTAGTTGAAGCTCGGGATCTTGATCGTGAATACGCCGTCATCATTGAAGCGGACGCGGTTTTCGATCTGCAGGGGCTTCTGGTCGCCGAATACCTTGGTCAGCCATTTTTGCGTTTCAGCGCTGAACTCGATGTCGGTCGTCACATCGGCCTTGAGCAGCGAGAAGTCTCCGTGGAACAAGCCGGGCATCGGACCGTGGTGGATGGTCTGGGTATAGGTGACCTCCAGGTTCGGCACGTCTTCGCCCGCGAGCTTCAGCATGTCGATATAGGGCCGCGTCAGCGTCTGGTTGAGCGCAATCGTAGTACGCTCATGCGAGGTGAAGATCCCGGTATCGTACTTGCGCGACTTCACGACGAAGTAGGGCAGATCGGCGAGCAGCTTATGCTGCTTTTCCAGGGTGACGGCAGCTTGCTTGCCTGCCCAGGCGCTGGCGCCGGTGTAGGCAAGGCCAGCACAGACCAGTACGGCGGCGATGGTGACGGGCGTCTTGTTCACTGATGAAGTTTCCTGGCAGGCAAGGTGAGCAATGGTTTAGATAGCGCGGGCCAAGGCAACTGCCTGGCCGATGTAGCTCGCTGGCGTCATGGCGATAAGCCGCGTCTTTTCGTCTTCGGGGATCGCAAGGCTGCGGATGAAGCTGTGCAGCGTTTCGCGGGTGATACCCGCCTTGCCGCGCGTCAGTTCCTTCAGCTGCTCGTAGGCATTCGGCACCGAGTAACGGCGCATCACGGTCTGGATCGGCTCGGCCAGCACTTCCCAGTTGGCGTCGAGGTCTTCCAGCATGGCGTTTGGGTTGGCTTCGAGCTTGTCGAGGCCCTTGATGGCCGAGGCGTAACCCAGTACCGAGTAGCCCAGTGCCACGCCCATATTACGCAGCACGGTGGAGTCGGTCAGGTCGCGCTGCCAGCGCGAGATCGGCAACTTTTGCGACAGATGCGTCAGCAAGGCGTTGGCAAGGCCCAGGTTGCCTTCGGAATTCTCGAAGTCGATCGGATTCACCTTGTGCGGCATGGTCGAGGAGCCGACTTCGCCTTCCTTGACCTTCTGCTTGAAGAAGCCCAGCGAGATATAACCCCAGACGTCGCGGTTCATGTCGATGAGGATGGTGTTGACGCGTGCAATGCCGTCGTACAACTCGCTCATATAGTCATGCGGCTCGATCTGGATCGTGTAGGGATTGAAGGTCAGGCCCAGCGACTCGACGAAGCGCTGTGCAAACGACGGCCAATCCACATCGGGATAGGCAGCCAGGTGTGCATTGTAGTTCCCGACAGCGCCGTTGATCTTGCCCAGCAGCTCCACCTGGGCCAGACGCTTGAGCTGGCGATCGAGGCGATAAGCGATATTGGCCAATTCCTTGCCCATGGTCGTCGGCGTGGCCGGCTGGCCGTGGGTACGCGACATCATCGGCTTGTCGGCCAACTCATGGGCAAGCGTCTTCAGGCGGTCGATGATGCGGGTGATTTCGGGCAGCAAGACCTGTTCGCGGCCGGCCTTCAGCATCAGCGCGTGCGACAGGTTGTTGATGTCTTCCGACGTGCAGGCGAAGTGCAGGAACTCGGTGACCGGGCCAATCTCGGGGTTGCCCGAGAGGCGCTCCTTCAGCCAGTACTCCACGGCCTTCACGTCGTGGTTGGTGCGGCTCTCGATGGCCTTCACTTCGTCGGCATGCGCGGTGGAGAACTTGGCGACCACCTCGTCGAGCTCGGCAATCGTCGCGGGCGAGAAGGCCGGCACTTCGCCGATTCCACGCTCTGCGGCCAGGGCCTTGAGCCATTCCACCTCAACCTTGACCCGGTGCTTGATCAGGGCGTATTCGCTGAAATAATCGCGAAGCGCATTCACTTGTTTGTGATAGCGGCCATCCAGCGGGGAGAGGGCAGTGAGCGTGGAGAGCGTCATGGCAAATTACCTAAGCAGCTGTAAAAAAACGCATGATTCTACCATGCGAGGGATGGGGTGGTCGCGAAGACCGGAATCGCGAGGCTCTTTGACTGTTTAGAATCTACTTACGAGCGTTAGCGAGGCTCCCTCGCGGCGGCGAGGGCGGGGGGCGTGGGCTCTATCAGCGAGAATCCGGTGATGGACCACTGCCCGCTTGTGCCCGGCTATGCCGAGCGGTGAACTGTCGACTTGAGTGTCTACCTATGGTGGCACTTCCCCTACTTCTTACTGACGCGCAATTTGCCGGTAAAGGTGCCGAGCGAATTGGTGAAGGTGAACGGCCCAGCAAGACGCATCGAATTTTCGCGCTCGGCAAGCGTCAGCGTATAGCTCGTGGCCTTGCTGTGCTTCACCGCCAGTCGGCTGCCGTCGAATACCGCACTGGCAAACGGCTCGGACAATTCCCCATAGGGGGTATCGTAGATGCTGGAATGGCCGATCGCGACCTTGCCTTCGATGCGGTCGATGACGATGATGACGCGGCCTTCGAGCCCCAGCGATTCGATTTCCCAGCGTCCCTCCCAGTTGCCTACGATATTGGCGACGGGTTTGGGCTTGTGGATTTCGGGTGCCTCGGCTGGCTTGACCTCTGCAGGCGGTGCGACCGGCGCCACAGGCTCGACCACCATGGGCGGTGCGACAGGGGTTTCGGTGGGGGGCGGGGTGACCGGCTCGCTTACGGTATCGCGATGCGGTGCCGTAGCGCATGCAGCAAGCAATAGGGTTGCGCCAAGGTAAAGACGTCTGTCCATCACAGTTGAACCATTTCCAGCTTTTGCAGGCTGCGGCCGAGGAAGCGCTCTCCCGTGCTTTGAAAGCGTAGCGGGATGTCGGTCACATAATAGCGATAGTCGGCAGATTGCTTGACGGGGGCTGCGATCTGGCGATCGTGCAGTACGGCGGCGACTTCTTCGGCCACGCTGGTAGCGGAATCGACGAGACGGATATTCGGCCCGGCTTCCTGCGCCAAAAGGGGTTTTAGCAGCGGGTAGTGGGTGCAGCCGAGTACCAGCGTATCGACCTCTTCAGCCAGAACGGGCCGCAAGTACTCTTGCACCGTCATGCGCGTCACGGGGTGGTCGAGCCAACCTTCTTCCACCAGGGGTACCAGCAGGGGGCAGGCTTGCGAGTAGACGCGCATGGTGGCGTCGAGTGCATGTACGCCGCGTGCATAGGCATTGGAGTTGACCGTGGTCGGGGTCGCGATGACGCCGATGGCACCGTTGCGGGTCGTCGCAACCGCGTTGCGCGCGCCGGCGCCGATCACGTCAACCACAGGCAGGTCGAGCCGGTTGCGGATCTTTTGTGCCGCAACGGCCGCAATGGTATTGCAGGCGATCACCATCAGCTTCACTTCGTGCTGAAGCAGAAAATCGACGATCTGCTGGGCGAACTGCTCGATGGTGGCGACCGACTTGACGCCGTACGGCACCCGGGCGGTATCGCCAAAGTAGATGATGTCCTCGAAGGGGAGGCGTTCCATCAGGGCGCGCGTCACCGTCAGGCCTCCGATTCCGGAATCGAAGACGGCGATGGGGCGTGAAGCAACTGCTGCGGACATGCGGGTCGTGGCTTTCAGCGAATCAAGACAAAATCAATTTCATGGTATCTACAGTAGCCGCACTTTGCTGTGCATGGTGCGAGTCTGCGACGAACAGACGCGGATTATTCACAGTCCGAGTTTATATTCAATGCCTGTCGTCAAATTCCTGCTTTTCCTTTGTTGAATATCGCTGTTGGATGGCGCGATATCCGCTCGGTTGCGAGAGGCCCAGCCTATTCATGTAACTTTGCAACCGCCTCGTGCGGCATGTTGCGCCAATGCCCATTCCACATGTTCGCGCACCAGTGCTGAAGGATCATCGCGGCGCGACGCGAGGGCAGCGAGTACGGTGGGCGTACCGGGCGCGTTACCAAGACCGACTGCGAGGTTACGCAACCAGCGCTCGTGGCCGATGCGGTAGATTGCGCTACCTGCGAGGCGCGTTTGGAATGTGGCTTCGTCCCAGGCAAATAGTTCGGCCAGGCTGACATCGTCCATGCCGTTGCGTACGACGAAGTCGGGCTCGCGGCTATCGACGGCGAAGCGATTCCAGGGGCAGATCAGCTGGCAATCGTCGCAGCCGTAGACCCGGTTGCCGATCAGTGGGCGGAACTCGACCGGTATCGCGCCTTTGAGTTCGATGGTCAGGTAGGAAATACACCGCCGCGCATCAAGCTTGTAGGGGGCGACGATGGCCTGTGTGGGGCAGATATCGATGCAGCGCGTGCAGCGACCGCAATGCTCTTGCGGCAGCGGCGGGTCGATGGGCAGAGGGAGGTTGGTGAACAGCTCGCCCAGGAAAAAGAACGAGCCGTGCTCGCGCGTCAGCAATAAGGTATGTTTGCCGCGCCAACCCATGCCGGCGCGCACGGCGGCTTCTACTTCCATGACCGGCGCCGAATCGACAAAAGCGCGTGGGTGCATCGCGCCGGCTTCGCGTTCGATCCGCTCGGCCAATTTCTGAATGCGGTTGCGCAACACCTTGTGATAATCGCGGCCCAAGGCATAGCGTGAGATAAAGGCGGCTTCCGGGTCGGCCAGTACGGTATCGCTATCTTTCGCCTCTGGTGGGCGGTAAGCCATGCGTAGCGAGATGATCCGGCGCGTGCCGGGGTGTAATTCTGCAGGTCGGGCACGCTTGCTGCCGTGGGACGCCATATAATCCATCTCGCCGTGGTAGCCGGCGGCCAACCAGGCGTCGAGGTGGTCGAGCGCTGCGTCGCCGAGGTCGGCCGAGCCGATCACGGCATCGTCAAACCCGAGCTCAGCCGCCCAGCGTTTGATGTCGCGCGCCAGTTGCGCCCAATCGACGTTTTCAGCAGGTCTATCTAATTCATGCATAAGCCAGATCATACCCTTTCCGTGTTCTTGCCTGACGAAGCGGCCACCTTGGCGGCGGGCGAAGCTTTGGCGCGTGTACTGCGGCCGGGCATGACGATCTACCTGCTGGGTGACCTGGGCGCGGGTAAAACCACGCTGACGCGAGGCATCCTGCGTGGCCTTGGGTATGCAGGCCGGGTAAAGAGCCCGACCTATACGCTGGTTGAACCTTATGTGATTTCTAATTTATACTTGCATCACTTTGATTTATATCGGTTTGCAGATCCGCTAGAATGGGAAGATGCAGGCTTTCGGGAAATGTTCAATCCCGAGAGTGTCTGCCTGGTGGAATGGCCGGATAAGGCCGAAGGCATGCTGCCTGAGCCAGACTGGACCATTGCATTGCAGCCGCTCGATGAAGGGCGGTGTTTGACCCTGACTGTTGGAAGCGAATTCGGAACCCTATGTCTCGACTGCCTGAACGCTTTCGCCCGGACCCCACCCGCCGCCTGATGTTGCGCGGCGCGGTCGCGACGCTGATGTTTGGTGTGGCGCCGCACGTCCTTGCAAATAGCTCGGTGGTTGCGGTGCGCGTCTGGCCGGCCAAGGCCTATACCCGCATCACGCTCGAATCGAGCGCGCCGCTCAAATTCAACCAGTTCATGGTGCCCGACCCCGACCGCCTTGTGGTTGATCTGGATGGCGTGGACTGGAACAGCGAGCTCGCGAATATCGCCAGCCGCATTGGCACCGAAGACCCCTATGTGAAGCAACTGCGCGCTGGCCGCTTCAAGCCGGGTACGGTGCGCGTGGTGCTGGATCTCAAGACCGAGGTCAAGCCGCAGGTGTTCGCGCTGGAGCCCTTTGGGGAATACAAGCACCGGCTGGTGATTGATCTTTACCCGGCCAAGCCCGACGACCCCCTGATGGGTCTCTTGGACGACAGCAGTACGCCGGCGGAAGCAGTCGCCAAGGTCGACAAGCCCAAGCAGAAGCAGCCTGAAACCACCACGCGCGAGAAGCTCGACGTGGCGCGACTCGTCACGATCATGATCGACCCTGGCCATGGCGGCGAAGACCCGGGTGCCATCGGCAAGGCAGGGACGTATGAGAAAACGGTGACCCTCGCCATCGGCAAGAAGCTGAAGTCGCTGATCGATAGCCAGCCCAATATGCGGGCGATCCTGACGCGCGACGACGATTTCTTTGTGCCGCTCGGCATGCGAGTGGTCAAGGCACGTAAGGTGAATGCCGATCTCTTCATGTCGATTCATGCCGATGCCTTTGTGCGGCCCGACGCCAGCGGCTCGTCGGTGTTCGCGCTGTCGGAAGGCGGGGCGACCAGTACGGCGGCCAAGTGGTTGGCGAAGACGCAGAACGACTCTGACCTGATCGGTGGCGTGCGGCTGGATGTCAAGGACCCTTACCTTGCTCACACGCTGTTTGACCTGACGCAGACTGCGACCATCAACGACAGCTTGAAATTCGGCCGCTCGATGCTGTCCTCAATGGGCGAGGTCAACCACCTTCACCACGGCTCGGTCGAGCAGGCCAGCTTTGCGGTGCTGAAGGCGCCCGACATTCCATCGATTCTGGTCGAGACTGCGTTTATCTCGAACCCGGAGGAAGAAAAGCGGCTGATCGACGAAAGCTATCAAGACAAGATGGCCGAAGCCTTGCTGACCGGACTGAAGCACTATTTATCGAAGAACCCGCCGCTTGCGAGAAGCACGCTGGCGGAAACCTGATTCAATCAGTAGGGGGCATTCGACGTACCCCGGTTGGTCATCGTTTGGTTTGCGACCGCGTCAATCTGCAAAACGGCCCAGTTGGGCCGTTTTGTTTTGATGCGCGACAGAGCGGGCAAAGTAGAGAATAGGAACGAGTTGCGTTTGCGAGACGCTGGTTATAAAATGAGAACGATTACTATTTAGACGTATGCAGGGTAGATGGCCGCACGCTGGATGTGCGTGCACCGTGCAGGCAACACTATGAAACGGGATTTCATCTTGGCTTTGACGCAATTTGCTGGTTTGAAGGCGCAGATGCGCGCCGCAATGTTGGTCCTGGGTCTGGTCGCGACGTCCGCCCACGCTGCAATCCATGTTTACTCGCCGATCGTTGAGGAAGGCGAAGCCGAGATCGAACTGAAGGCCGATCACACTTTCGACAAGCTCGATACGCTCAATAACGGCCGTTCGGCCAACGTCGATATCGGATACGGCGTGAATTCGTTTTGGGCGACCGAGATCGAGGCGCAGTGGAAGCAAGACCCGATGGGTGCCCGTCACTATGATTCGACATCCTGGGAAAACCGCTTCCAGCTGACTGAGCAAGGCGAGTATTGGATGGACGTGGGCATTTTTGCCGAGTACGAGAAAGTCGTGCAGAAGGACGACCACAATAACGCGACGGTCGGTCTCTTGCTGCAAAAGGAATTCGGCAGCAACGTCACGACCTTCAACTTCCTGCTGAATCGCGAGTTCGGTACCGATGGTGCCCCGGGTCTGACGGTCGATTACCGCTTCCAGACCCGCTGGCGCTTGAATCGTGCTTTCGAGCCGGGTATCGAGCTGTATGGCGAGCCGGGCCGCCTGGGCCATTTCGAGTCCTATGAGAATCAACGTGTTCGTATGGGGCCGGTGGCGACAGGCGTTGTGCCGGTCAATCTGCCGGGCAAATTGAAGTATGAGGTGGCTTACCTGGCGGGCCTCAGCCGCTCCAGCGAACGTGGCACCGCACGTGCCCTGCTGGAATACGAATCGCATTTCTGATCGTTGGATCTGACTTACCTGACACTGTTGTCAACACTGCAAAGGAATTGACCATGCGCCACGCTGTTTCCTCGCTGTTTGCTGCTTCCCTCGCCGCTCTTGTTCTGGCTGCTCCCGCCCAAGCGGACGACGCAACCTTCAACCTGACGCTGAAGGACCATCGCTTCGACCCCCAAAGCATCGAAGTGCCGGCCGGTAAGAAGGTCAAGCTCTTGATCAAGAACCTCGACAGCGCAGCGGAAGAGTTCGACAGCGATGACCTGCATCGCGAGAAGGTGATCCCGGCAGGCCACGAAGGTGTGGTGATCATTGGACCCTTGAAGGCTGGTACCTACAAGTTCCAGGGTGAATACAACCCGAAGACCGCCAGCGGCACGATTGTCGTTAAGTAAGGTTGTCACCCCACACGTGATTGGGAGCGCGCATCATGCTCGGTAGTGCCTTGATTGTTTTTCGCGAAGTATTCGAAGCGGCGTTGATCGTCGGGATTGTGCTGGCTGCCACGCAGGGCGTGCCGCGCCGTAGTTTCTGGATTGCGCTCGGCATTGCAGGTGGCGTGTTCGGCGCCGGCCTGGTGGCGGCATTCGCGGAAACCATCGCCGGTGCTGCCGAAGGCTTTGGCCAGGAGTACTTCAACGCCACCGTGATGTTCATCGCGGTCGGCATGTTGACCTGGCACCAGGTCTGGATGAGCAAGCATGGCCGCGAAATGGCCAAGCACATGAGTGAAGTCGGTAAGTCCGTCAAGGATGGCGGCCAACCGCTTTACGTGCTCGCAGTCGTGGTGGGCGCAGCCATCCTGCGCGAAGGCTCGGAGGCGGTGCTCTTCCTCTACGGCATTGCAGCGAGTGGCGGCGACAGCCAGGCTCAGCTGATCGGCGGCGGTTTGATTGGTCTATTGGGTGGTGTGGTATGCGGGGCGGCGCTCTACCTCGGTCTCTTGCGCATCCCGACACGCCAGTTGTTTGCGGTGACGGGTTGGATGATCATCCTGCTCGCGGCGGGTATGGCGTCGCAAGGTGCGGCTTTCCTCGTACAAGCAGGCGTGCTGCCGGCGCTGGGTGACCAGATCTGGAATACCTCGTCGTTCTTGGCGCAAGACAGCATGCTGGGCCGGGTAATGCACACCTTGGTGGGCTATGACGCGCGTCCGGCTGGTATCCAGCTGGTGTTCTATGGCGTGACACTGGTCTCCATCATCAGCCTGTCGAAGTGGATCGCGCGGAAGCAGTAGTTCGTTCGATCGAGGTATGCAAAAAGGCGAACCCGCTTGGGTTCGCCTTTTTGTTTGGGTGCGGCGAGCGAGTCTTTAGGGAATGATCGTGACGTTCGGCCAGTACGTCGCGTACTGCTTCTGCGCGATGCGCTGACGATAGCTATCGAGGCTGACCCGTGCCGGGTTGCGTCGTACGATCATCTGAAAGAGATCGGACAGCCCATGGGGCGCAATGACGTCGATCGTATCGTCATCGCGCAAGGTCACGCCTACTGCAGTCGCAAACTCTGGCCAGGAGCCGACGGCTTCTTCCAGTGAATTCAAGGGTGGGACGGCATGGCCGAAATGGGCCTCGAACCAGTGGTGCACGCTGGCCTGGTTGGTCACCTCCCAGGGCATGTCGGGCATCAGGCAGCGAAGCTGCCGCTCCAGTGCCGTATCGCGCGCCGAATCGAGGCAGCTTGCATCAAAGAAGGCTACGTCGATATCGGCCAGCGGGCTGGGAAAGACGTGACCGTGCAGCGCATCCCACACTAGGTTACGAACCGCGCCGGCGCCGATGCACCAAGCGTCGAGCTTCAGTTCGCGGACTGCGCACAGCGCAGTATGGAACCAGGGGGTGTTGCGGGCGATTTGTTTCAGTGCGTCCGAATCGTTCGGCATGGCTGGTGGGCACTCCAGAGCGGTAAGCGGGTACGTGGGCGTACCCGCCGGGTAATGGGTATCAGCCGGTGATCGATGCGCCTATCAGCGCATTGCGGACGGCCAGAATACCTAGTACGACGAAGATCGCCGAGGCGACACGGTGGATGGTCTTGGCGGGCAGACGATCCGAGAAACGGTGCCCGAGGTAGATGACGGGTACATTTGCCAGCATCATACCGAAAGTGGTGCCTGCCACGACGTAGAAGAAATCATGAAAGCGCGCAGCCAGTGCGATGGTCACGACTTGCGTCTTGTCGCCCATTTCGGCGACGAAGAAGGCGAAGACGGTGGTGCTGAAAACGCCGAGCGCGCGTTTGGGCATGACGATCTCGTCTTCATCGAGCTTGTCGGGCACCAGAATCCAGCCTGCCATCAGCGCAAATGATGCGACGACGACCCAGTTCAGAATGTTCGGGCTGAGCCAGGTAGATAGCAAGGCACCTACGCCACCAGCGCCAGCATGGTTGACGAGCGTCGCCACGAGGACGCCCAGCACAACGGGTATCGGTTTGCGATAGCGCGCCGCCAGCAAGAGCGACAGTAATTGGGTTTTGTCGCCGACTTCTGCAAGGGCGACGACGCTGGTCGAAACAAGGAAGGTGGAGAGCATATTGAATGTACCGGCCGGTATCCATAAACCATGACCGCACGCCACCCCGGCCATGCGGAGGCGCTGCGGTCAATGGTCTCGCCAAGTTTGGATACCACTTGCACCACGTCTCAGAGCGGCTCTGAGACAAGTCTGTTGATGCAAGTCCCTCTCGTGCTGGAGGGCGGCTACTCCCCAATGACGGGGCGGATTATAACCGCCAATGCCGACAATGGACAGCGGTCCCGATACTTTTGCAGCGCGTCCTTTGGGATACTTGATTTTAAGCAAGGCAAAATTCCAAATTCCGTATATGATAATAATTCTTATTGTCAAACAAAGCGGTCCATCATGACACAAAGCCTTACGCTGACGGGCCGTAGCCCCTGGTTCCGTCGTTTTCTCGCAGTGGCGGGGCCTGGCCTTGTCGTGATGCTGGCCGATACCGATGCCGGGAGTGTGGTCACGGCAGCGCAAAGCGGGGCGCAATGGGGTTACCAGCTACTCTTGTTGCAATTGGTGCTGATCCCGATTCTCTACGTGGTGCAGGAACTTACGGTGCGCTTAGGGGCCGTGACGGGCAAAGGGCACGCCGATTTGATCCAGCAGCATTTTGGCCGCGCCTGGGCTTGGGTGTCGGTCGTGACGCTATTGATTGCTTGCGTTGGGGCCCTGCTCACCGAATTGAGCGGCCTGGCCGGCGTGGGCACGATGTATGGTATCCCTGCCTGGTTGACCATGGTCGCCGTTGTCGGTGGGCTGGCGGTCATGGCCTTGACGGGTTCTTACCAGTCCGTGGAGCGAATCGCGCTTGCTGTGGGGGCGTTTGAGTTGGTCTTCGTCGTGGTTGCCTGGAAAGCGCATCCCGATCTCGCCGCCGTGGCGCGGCAGTCGGTCGATATTCCAGTGACGAATGGCAAGTATTTGTATCTGGTTGCAGCCAATATCGGTGCGGTGATCATGCCGTGGATGGTGTTTTATCAGCAATCGGCGGTGGTGGAAAAGAAGCTGGGGCGCGATGATCTGCGGGCAGCACGCTGGGATACAGCCATCGGTGCCGTCGTGACGCAGGTGATCATGGCGGCCGTGCTGATGGCCACTGCCGCGACGCTGGCAAAAGCAGGCTCACAGGCGCAGCTGGATACCGTACAGGACATCGCCAACGCGATTACGCCATTTCTTGGGCAGTTCAACGGGCGCCTGTTGTTCGCCATGGGGATGACTGGCGCGGCGCTGGTGGCGACGATCGTGGTGACGCTGACGGCGGCGCGTACCTTAGGTGAGTTGATGCGTTACAAGCACTCCCTGGAGCATTCGCCGCGCGAAGCGCCATGGTTCTATGCGGTCTACATCTGCACCTTGGTCGTTGGCGCCATTGTGGTGACGTCGGGTATTGATCTCGTGCGGCTGAGCGTGGGCGTGCAGGTGCTCAATGCGCTGCTGCTGCCTATTGTCTTGGGGTTCCTGTTTTTGCTGGGGCGCAAGTTGCCGCAGCCCTACCGGCTGCAGGGTGGCTATGCCGGGTTGGTTGTGGCGGTAATCGCGGTGACGGTGGCGCTGGGTGTCTATTCTGGTATCGCGGGGATGATGGGCAGCTGATCGGGCTGGATTACGTCAGCTTGATTTTCAGTACCGACTCCACGGCGCCGAGCAGTTTGGCGGATGTGAAGGGTTTGACGACAAAGCTGTCGGCGCCGAGCTGAACCGCCGCTTTGACGCGTTCCATGGTGGCTTCGCTGGTGATCATGACGACGCGGGGGGCTTTGCGCATCCGTTTGAGGCTCGCGAGCACATCGAAGCCGCTTGAGCCAGGCAGGTTGATGTCGAGCAGCACCAAGTCAGGGTGCTTGTCGTGACACTCCTTGAGCCCGATCTCGCCCGTCTCGCCGGTGCCCAGCAGCTCCAATCCTACATCGCGCAGAATGCCGCTGATCAGCTTGCGCAATACGCTGTCGTCGTCGATGACATAGAACGTCGGTTTGCCGTCTCGCATCGGGTTCCTCTTCGAAGCCGGGTGGTCGGGCCTGATATACTTCGGGCGCAGCGTTGTAAACGGATCGCGGTCGGCGATCGGTGTGCGGCGCTTCTTCGCTTCATACTGGGTGCCAGCCGCCGATGTCCAGAATTCACGCCTTACCAGATCACCTGATCAACCAGATCGCCGCAGGCGAAGTGGTCGAACGGCCCGCATCCGCGCTCAAGGAGCTGCTGGAAAACAGCCTCGATGCGGGCGCCAACGTCCTCAGCGTAGACCTCGTGGAAGGGGGAAGCAAACTCATCCGTGTGACGGATGACGGCGCGGGGATTGATCGGGAAGACCTGTCGCTGGCTCTGAGTCGACATGCGACCAGCAAGATTGCCAGCATGGAAGATCTGCAGCGGGTACGTACGCTCGGTTTCCGGGGAGAAGGGCTGGCGAGTATCGCCTCGGTATCGCAGCTGGTGCTCTCAAGCCGTCGCGCCGGTGCAGCGCAGGCCTGGCGGGTCGAGGCCGACAATGGCGTGATCCATGAGCCGGAACCGGCGGCGCTCGCGGCGGGCACAGTGGTGGAGGTGCGCGACCTATATTTCAATGTGCCGGCGCGGCGCAAGTTCCTGAAGACGGCAGGGACTGAGTTCGCACACTGCGAAGATGTCTTCAAGCGCATCGCTCTGTCACGCCCCGATCTCTCGCTGACGCTGACGCACAATGGCAAGGCCCAGTGGCGTCTGGCGCCGCAGTCGGCTGCTGAACGCATGCGCGCGGTGTTGGGGGGGGATTTTGCCGAGACGATGCTGAGCATCGAGGCACAGTCGGCCGGCCTGACGCTGCGCGGCTTTGCCGGTTCGCCCACCGTGTCGCGTGCCAGTCGCGATGCGCAGTTCGTCTTTGTGAATGGACGTTTTGTGCGCGATAAGGTGGTAACGCATGCGGTGCGCGAAGCCTATCGCGATGTATTGCACCTCGACCGCCAGCCGCTGTACGTCTTGTCGCTGGACCTCGACCCGGAAGCAGTCGATGTGAACGTGCATCCGACCAAGACCGAGGTCCGTTTTCGCGAGTCGCAGGGCGTGCATCGCTTCTTGTTCCATGCCTTGCACAAGGCGTTGGCCGACACGCGTGCCGGCGCACAGCCCGCGCAGGCCCACTTCGACGGCACGCCGCTTGATGGGGGGCAGCCCGCTGCTGCGCAGCGCCCGGCCTACGCGCCCAGTTTCCAACAACTGCGCATGCCGTTGGGCGTGGCAGAGGCGCGCGGTAACGATTTTTACGGCACCTTGTTCGGGGGCTTGAAAGTGGCGGAAGGCATGACGCCGCCACCCACGTCGGGGAATGACCTCTATGCCATGTCGGCAGCTGCGCCCGCCGCTACGCAGCAAGTCGCGCTGCGGCCCGCATCCCCGCAAGTATTGGTGCATGACGACGAATTCCCGCCACTGGGCTTTGCGCTCGCTCAGTTACACGGCGTGTATGTGCTGGCGCAGGCACGCGAAGGCTTGATCGTGGTCGACATGCATGCGGCCCACGAACGCGTGGTATACGAAAAACTCAAGACCGCACTCGATGCCGAAGCGTTGCCCAACCAGCCGCTGTTGATCCCGCTCGCCTTCCCGGCGGACAAGCTCGATGTAGCGACGGTGGAAGAGCATGCCGATACGCTCGCACGGCTGGGGTTTGAAATGGCCGTGATGGGGCCGACGCAGCTGGCGGTGCGGGCGATCCCCGTCTTACTGCGCGATGCCGACCCCATCGAGCTGGCGCGTGCGGTGCTGGTCGATATCCGCGAAGTCGGCGCGACGCGCATCCTCACCGACCGGCGTGATGCGCTGCTCGCCAGCATGGCTTGCCATGGCGCAGTGCGCGCCAATCGCGCGCTGAACATCACCGAGATGAATGCGCTGCTGCGCGAAATGGAAGCGACCGAGCGGTCCGGGCAATGCAACCATGGTCGCCCGACCTGGTTCCGTCTGACGATGAACGATCTCGACAAGCTCTTTATGCGGGGGCAGTGATGGACCTCCCTTTGCTGATCAAGCTGTTTGCATCGCCCATCATGATCGGCCTCGCGAGCTTGGCGGGCCGCCGCTGGGGGCCGAATGTGGCCGGCTTGATGGGCGGCTTGCCGCTCGTCGGCGGCCCGATCATCGCGGCGCTCTGGATCGTACACGGCGCGCCGTATGCCGAGCAGGTCGCGATTGCCGCGCCGGCTGGCGTCTGGGCCAATATTGTCTACATGCTGGCCGTGGGCTATGCCAGCGCGCGCTTTGGGTGGGCGATCTCCATCCTGTGCGGTTGGCTGGGCTATCTCTCGGTCGGCCTGCTGATCAATCTATCGGGCTTGTCGCATTCCTTGGTCTTTGGCGTAGCGGTGCTGCCTGCGCTGTGGTTCACTGCGGTACGCTTTCTACCCAAGCCCGCCGCGCCGCCCGCGTCGGTACATCTGCCGCACATCGAGCTTGCCACCCGCATGGCAGCTGCTGCGGCCATTGTGTTGTTGCTGACTGGCATCTCGACCTTGCTCGGGCCGACCCTGACAGGGGTGTTTACTGGGGCGCCTGTGGCGGCAACGGTGATTCCGGCCTTTACCTTTGCCAACTCGGGGCGTGATGCCCTGCTGCTGGTCTTGCGTGGCTTTCTGACTGGCCTGATGGGCTTTACGGTCTGTTTTGCCATTGCGGCTGTGTTGATTCCGGTGATCGGCCCATGGGTTGCCTTTCCGGCACTCGGGGCAGGGATCGCGATGGGCTTGGCGGCAACGCACTGGGCCAGGCGGTCGGCATAATGCATCCACCTGCGATTTTCCTGATGGGGCCGACCGCGAGCGGCAAGACCGCAGCGGCGGTAGCCTTGGTCCAACAGCTTCCGATTGAGCTGATCTCGGTGGATTCGGCGCTGGTCTATCGAGAGATGGACATTGGCACCGCCAAGCCCGATGCCGACATGCAACGCGTGGCGCCGCACCACCTGATCGACATCGTCGACCCCGACAGTGCCTACTCAGCCGCGCAATTTCGCGACGATGCCTTGCGATTGATGGCCGAGATTGCCGCGCGTGGGCGCATACCGCTGTTGGTTGGCGGCACCATGCTGTATTTCAATGCCTTGCAGCACGGCATGCATGCCTTGCCGTCGGCCGACCCGGCTGTACGGGCAACGCTACTGGAAGAGGCCGCGCAACTGGGCTGGCCCGCCATGCATGCGCGGCTTGCGACCCTGGACCCCGTCACTGCTGCGCGATTGCAGCCCAACGACGCCCAACGCATCGAGCGGGCCTTGGAAGTCGTGCTGTCGTCCGGCCGGCCGATGTCGGCTTGGCTCAGCGAACAGCGCGATGCGGCCTTGCCGTATCGGCTCCTGAAGATCGGCTTACTGCCGAGCGAACGGGCCGCATTGCACGCACGCATCGCGCTGCGTTTCGACCAGATGCTGGAAGCAGGTCTGATTGATGAGTTGAAAGGGCTGCGTACCCGCTGGTCTCTCACGCCCGAGATGCCTTCGATGCGCTGCGTCGGCTATCGGCAGGCTTGGCAGTATCTCAATGGGGACATCGACGCGGCGACGCTGCGCGATACCGGCATCTACGCGACGCGCCAACTGGCCAAACGTCAGCTGACCTGGCTGCGCGGGATGGACGACGTGTTCGCGCTCGATTGCCTGGAAGCCAGCATGGTCGCCAAGGTCGGCGAACAGGTACGGCGGTTTGTTGATACCTAGGGAAGCTCTGCAAAAGTATCGGGAGCCGCGTTTGGGCCAAAATCGGGATGATCTGGCGGCACGTCAACCAGGGGTAAGGCTGGCCGCCTTACCCCTGGTTGGTGGGACGTCAGGCGCCCGATTTTGCCCAAACCCATACGGGGCGAGGCTTTGTGGGCGGTCTGCGGCGTCGCGCCCCTTGGATGGACAGCCAGTCCATCCTGCGGGAGCGGCTCCTTGCAATCCATCCCGCAAAGCCCTCGCCGCGGCCCCGATACTTTTGCAGAGCTTCCCTAGCATTTGCTTGGTTTGCAAAACGCCTACGAGGGGCTTGGAACTTGTCATCTTGGCGTCATTTTATTTCCGGTATCCTTATTGGATTCACGCCTCGGAGGGCTGACCATGCTTTACCCAGAGTTGTTCGCATCGCTCGAAAAGGCCCGCTGGAATATGCAGGACGATATTCCATGGGATCAGTTCGAGGCCGATAAGCTGACCGACGAACAGGCTCATACCATCAAGCTGAATGCGATCACGGAATGGTCTGCTCTGCCGGCCACCGAGATGTTCCTGCGCGACAACCGCGACGACAGCGATTTCTCGGCCTTCATGTCGGTCTGGTTCTACGAAGAACAAAAGCACTCGCTGGTGATGATGGAGTATCTGCGCCGTTTCCGCCCCGATCTGGTGCCGACCGAAGCCGAGCTGCACGCCGTGCGCTTCGAATTCGACCCAGCCCCCGCGCTTGAGACGCTGATGCTGCATTTCTGCGGCGAAGTCCGTTTGACGCAATGGTACCGCCGTGCAGCCGACTGGCATACCGAGCCGGTCATCAAGCACATCTACAAGACGCTGTCACAGGATGAAGCACGCCACGGCGGCGCCTACCTGAAGTACATGCGGCGCGCGATCGATCGGCTTGGCGATGAAGCGCGTCTCGCGTTTGCCAAAATCGGCGTACTGATGGCCTCGTCGAACCGTAGCGGCAAGCCGCTGCACCCAACCAATCTGCATGTGAACCAGGCCCTGTTCCCCAACGATACGATTCAAAGCCGCCTGCCGGACCCAACCTGGCTTGAGCGCTGGCTTGATCAGCAGATCGTGTTCGATGGGGATTGGGAAGCACGCGTAGTGGGTGGCATACTGCGAAACTTGTCGAGCCTGTTTGATCGGACTTTCGAGACCGCGACACAGCTCAATCTTTATCGCAAGGAACTCCAGCGCCAGCTGGCCAGCCTGTCGCTGCAGGCGGTCTAAGGCAGCTTGGGGTTCCGTGACGGACGCCCCATGCACGCTTATCCGCTACCCGACTTCGAATCGAAAATCTGCCCGCCCGACCGGCTTGCTGGTCGGGTGTCCCAGCTCGCACGGCCCTTGGTCTTCACCAATGGCTGCTTCGATATCCTCCACCGCGGCCACGTAACTTATCTCGCCCAGGCACGCGCCTTGGGCGCCGCGATGATCGTGGCCATTAATACCGATGCCTCGGTACGCCGGCAAGGGAAGGGCGACGACCGCCCGATTAACGCGCAGGCCCAGCGCGCGGCGGTGCTGGCATCGCTCGCTTCGGTCGACCTTGTTACCTGGTTCGACGACGACACCCCGCATGATCTGATCCTGGCGGTTCGTCCCGATGTGCTGGTGAAGGGCGGCGATTGGAAGCCGGAAAACATCGTCGGCAGCCGTGAGGTGCTGGCCTGGGGCGGCGCAGTGCACTCGATTCCCTTCCTGCACCAGACCTCGACGACCGCGACGCTGCAAAAGATTCGTGCCGCATCTGGCGAGTGATGCATCGAGGGGCATCGGAACTTTGTGCGATGCGCACGAGTCTCGTGCACTCCCCTTGCGTTTGTATTCCTGTTTGACCTGACGACACCATGCTAGAACTGATCACCTCGACACCGCTCTACGACTTCATCAGCGAATTCGAGCAGAATGGCGGCACGCAAACTAGCCTGCTGCTACAGGCGGGCACCATCGTGCTGTGCGGCGTTGTCGGCTGGCTGGTCAGCCGCCTCTTGCGCCCGCGCCTCAAGGGAGCTGGCATCAGGCAGTGGCGCTTCGGTTCGGAAGGCATGACGCGGGTGATCTTCCCGCTGGTCAGCTGGCTGGGCGTGGATATGGCTGGCCACCTCTGGCGGCTGGCGCACAATATTTCCCTGTTGCGGCTGGCTTCCAGTCTGTGGTTTGCGCTGGTCGTCGTGCGCAGTGCGGTCTACCTGCTGCAGGCGGTGTTTGTGCAGGCCGAGTGGGTGAAGCGTTTCGAGCGCTGGATCGCAAGCGCGATCTGGGTGCTGTTCGCCTTGCATATCACCGGCATCCTGCCCGATATCCTCTCGGCGCTCGACGACATCGTGTTTCCGCTGGGCAAGCAGCATGTGTCGCTGCTGACGGTGATCAATGCCGCGCTGTCGGTAGTGGTGACGCTGCTGGTTGCCCTGTGGCTTGGTCGATTGTTTGAAGCGCGTTTGATGCAGGTCGATTCGCTCGATCTTTCCCTGCGCGTGGTGCTGAACAAGATCGTTCGCACCCTGCTTGTGGTGTTGGGGGTGATGGTTGCCCTACCGCTCGTCGGAATTGATCTGACCGTGCTGTCGGTTTTCAGCGGCGCCCTTGGTGTCGGTTTAGGCTTCGGCTTACAGAAAATCGCCAGCAGCTATGTGTCGGGTTTCATTATTCTGCTCGATGGATCAATCCGCATTGGCGATGTGGTCTCCATCGAAAATCGACAAGGCAGTATTTCGCGCATCACCTCGCGCTATGTGGTGTTGAAATTAGGCGACGGCACCGAGGCCATCATCCCCAACGAGACGCTGATTACGTCTACGGTGCTGAACCTTTCGCACTCGGACGAACTCCTGCGCGTGGCGCTATCTATCCCGGTGGACTACGCGACTGATCTGGAACTGGCCAATAAAATCCTGCTTGACGCGACGCTCGATGAGCCGCGTATCCTCGCAGAACCCGCGGCCCAGGTTTACCTGAAGACTTTTGCGGAGAGCGGTATCGAGCTGGAGTTAGGCGTGTGGATCAAGGACCCTTCGGCCGGCACTTTGGGGCTGAAATCGAGTCTGAACATGAAAATCTGGCGTGCCTTTAAGGCGCAGGGCATCAGCATTCCTTACCCGCACAGAGACGTCCGTTTGATCACCGAAACCCGCCTTCAATCGGTTGAGATTGATCAGAATCAAAGTTCGAGCACGCGCTAGGTGATTGATATAGCGTAGAATCGTGACACTTTGTTTACTTTCCGTACAAGGATTCATCCATGTTGTCTTGGCTAAATGGCCTGATTGACCTGCCTTGGTGGGGTTATATCGTCGTCGCACTCGTGCTGACGCATATCACCATCGCGTCCGTCACCATCTTCCTCCACCGCCATCAAGCGCACCGGGCGTTGGATCTGCATCCGATCCCGAGCCATTTCTTCCGCTTTTGGCTGTGGCTGACCACCGGCATGGTGACCAAGGAGTGGGCCGCGATCCATCGCAAGCACCACGCACGTTGCGAAACACCGGAAGACCCGCACAGCCCGCAAGTACTGGGCCTGAAGAAAGTGTTCTTCGAAGGCAGCGAACTGTATCGCGCCGAGGCGAAGAACGCCGAGACCATGGAAAAGTTCGGCCACGGCACGCCAGACGACTGGCTGGAACGTAACCTCTACACCAAGCGCAGCGTATGGGGCGTGGTGACCATGGCGGTGATCGATGGCCTGTTGTTTGGTGCCAATGGCATCTGGATCTGGGCCGTGCAAATGATCTGGATTCCGGTGACGGCTGCCGGCATCATCAATGGCGTCGGTCACTATTTCGGCTACCGCAACTTCGAATGCGAAGATGCTTCCACCAACATCGTGCCATGGGGCATCCTGATCGGTGGTGAAGAGCTGCACAACAATCACCACACCTTCGGCACCTCGGCCAAGCTATCGAACAAGTGGTTCGAGTTCGATATCGGCTGGCTCTATATTCGTATTCTGGAAACGCTGGGCCTCGCCAAGGTACGCCGTGTGGCGCCGACCGTGCGTGCCGGCTCGCCTAAGCCGCAGGTTGACTTCGATACGCTGCACGCCGTGATCGCTAACCGCTACGAAATTGCCGCAACCTATGCGCGCCACCTGAAGACTACGGTCGCGAGCGAGCTGGACCGACTGCGCGAGCGTGCGCCGCACCTGCCGCATGTCGACTTCAACCCGCAGCGCGCCATGAAGCGTTGGCTCAAGCAAGACCGCAAGGACACGCCGGAACAGGAACGCGCCCGCCTCGATGCCCTGCTGGCCGAGTCGCGCGTGCTGGAAACCGTGTACAAGATGCGCCAGGAACTGACCATCCTGTGGGAACGCTCGTCGGCTTCCAAGGAACAGCTCTTGAAGCAGCTGCAGGACTGGTGTGCACGTGCCGAGGCGAGTGGTATCGACGCCTTGCGCGAGTTCTCGCTGCGACTGCGCGGCGTAGCGCTGGCATAATACGGCCTACCAGACGGCAAAGGGCGGCTTGGCCGCCCTTTCTGTTTTTTGCATTCCGTATTTCGATTCCGAAGAACTCTGGAGAGAACCCGCGATGTCCATTCAGCGCTACCACGTCGGCCCACGCCTGTCCGAAATCGTCGTACACAACAACACGGTCTACCTGGCAGGCCAAGTGGCCGAGACCACGCTTGAGTCCGGCGCTAAGGCGCAGACCGTCGAAGTGCTCGGCATGATCGACCGTCTCCTGGGCGAAGTCGGCAGTGACAAGACCAAGATTCTGACCGCGCAGATCTGGCTGACCGATATCGCCGACTACGACGCGATGAACGAAGCTTGGTCCGAATGGGTCCCGCAAGGCCACACGCCGGCCCGCGCAACGGTTGAATCGCGCCTCGCCAGCCCGCAGTACAAGGTCGAAATCAAGATCGTCGCTGCTTTGTGATGGCCACGCATAAAGCCCTTCTGACATCGTTGTGCAAACTTGCCATACTTAGGTACGGTCTGCGTTTGCACGCCTAGTCAGAATCGCTTCGCTGGGCTTTCTGCGCGGCTAGACCGTATAGCGGAAGACCTTGTACCCAACCCCTGTCGTATGTCTGCGGCGGGGGTTATGTTTTACGATGAGTGACGCCGTGTCGCTGATCAATCGATCGGGGCCACGCAGG
>Ga0213872_10000410_pt1 | contig 35191 bp, 32 predicted proteins | sample VelepicomBERX_R2_FD_160071 | JGI IMG/M metagenome (GOLD analysis project Ga0213872, IMG submission 160071) | Rhizosphere microbial communities from Vellozia epidendroides in rupestrian grasslands, the National Park of Serra do Cipo, Brazil - RX_R2 | ecosystem: Host-associated > Plants > Roots >... | reverse complement strand
ACACGTACGTTGTAAGTCTTCAAAGGGTCCTGGACACCAAAGGCGGATAACGGCACTTCTAGCACCAGCGATGACATCGCTGAAAAGCACGCTTATCGTAGACTGCAAACCATCCGAACCTGAAATGCCGTGTCTGGACAATGGCAGGCTGACGCCTCTGGTGCTCGTAAGGAACAGGCCTTCCGGACGTCCGCTACATAGTAGAAATACGTTCCCTTCGTTTAGAATTGCCCTTATGTCATGGTCTCGATTACGACGCACGGCTGAAGCACTCCTGAATCCAAGAACTTTCTTGGTGATAGCCTCTGCAACCCTCATCACCGGCGGCTACGGACTCCGGTTGCGGGCCGACGGATTACGCCTCGACTTAGTAAACCCCGAAATTCTAGGGGAGCGCCTACGTGAAGGAGATGTCGATGCGAAGGAACGACAACCTCTGATCGAACGCTTATTCAGTGAGGCCGGCTGTGAGATCGCGCGACAGCCTATCGATAAAAAATCGGCTAACGTCATCTGCGATTTGCCGGGCCAGACTACCACAAGGATCGTCGTCGGCGCTCATTTTGATTTCGCCGATGAGGGACAAGGCATTGTAGACGACTGGAGCGGAACTTCTATGCTCGTCTCGCTGTATCAGACACTCAAATCAGAGGTTCCGAAGCACTCTTTCGAGTTCGTGGCGTTCGCCGGGGAAGAACGCGGATTGCTGGGATCGAATCGATACGTCAAGGAACTCGGCGCGGGTCCGAGCACCATGCCCGAAGCGTTCGTGAATTTAGAATGTTTGGGACTCACGCCCCCAAAGGTCTGGGTCAGCAGATCCAGTCCTGTGCTGGTACGACCGTTGATCGAAGTCGCCAACGCAATGCACGTTTCGGTAAGTGGAGTTAACGTTGACAGGGTTGGCGATGACGACACACATCCGTTCTTATCGAAAAAAATCCCTGTCATTTCCATCCACTCAGTCACGCAAGACAAATGGGCAATCTTGCACAGCACGCGTGACAACGTGCGGGCGATCAATTTTGCGGATTTTTATGACGCGTATCGACTAGTCGCGTTCTATCTGGATTACCTCGATACACGACTACCATCGTCAGATGCCCGTGTTGGAAGTCCAATGTGAGCTCGATGCAGGTCCGCTCTCGATCTGAGCTCCGGAAAAACGTTACCGCTGCCGACGCGGCGGAACCGCCAATGCGCGCATCAGTCGCTCCTTCTGTGCGGACGGCGGGAAGTACCTCAAATTATCGGTTAGCCATTGCCGTTCTTTAGATATTGGACCTCTCGCGATCTTCAGCAGGTTTTGAAGGTCATTTGTCAGGAACGCAGTGGGCGAGTACGGGTAGGGCGGAAAAATCCTGTCAAGGTCGCTGTCGCCTTCGCTGGGATCGAGCCGGAACGCGGCTTCGTCTCCCGCCGCCTTTAGACTGCACGCGTGTCGATCGATCCAAACGAGGGGTTGTCGACTCCATCATCACCCAATCAGAGCAAACGCCAACCGGTAAAGGACACGTATGAGCTCGCCATTGGCGTGCGTTGAAAGTCCGTCACAATCGCGGAGGGTCTGAGCACGTACTCGCCGGGATAGCCAACTTCGTAAGCTTCTGCCGGAATGGAAAGCACCTCTCGCAGGTGGCCATCATCTAGCTCACCCTTCCGGATCTCGAACCGTTGGCCATCAACCGTCGCCCCGGAACATCGGGTATGGCCGTACGGAACAGCGTGAGGAGGGTGGACAATGTTGACTCTGGAACACGGGCTGGTATCAAATTAGACAACATGTTGTATGATTACCTCGTGAAGACAGTGACGGCAGCATATGCCAAGGCGAATCTCGGGGAACTGCTTGAGCGGGTGGTGCAGGGAGAACGAATTCTTATTTCGCGGTATAACAAGCCGGTTGCAGAGCTGTCACCACCGAAACAGGAAGAGCGGCCAAAACCCAAGTTCGGGACGGGGAAAGGCAAAGTTAAAATCCTTGACCCGAACTGGGCGAAGCCGATGACCGACGACGAGATCGAGGAGATGTTCGGTTGATGCGCCGAGTCCTTCTCGACACACAGGTGTTTGTCGCAGCCTATCTGGGCGATCCGCTACCGAAGAAGGTCCGGCAATTGTTGAGCGATTCCGCAGTGGAGCGCCTTGTGAGCACAGCTTCGTTGATCGAAATCGCGATTAAGAACGCGATCGGCAAGATTCAGATGAGCGACGGCCAAGTTTTGCAGGCGGCGCGCGATCTCGCCGTGACCATCCTTCCGGTAAACGCGCAACATGCATTACGCCTATTTCGGCTGCCCCCGCATCATCGCGACCCATTTGACCGCGCCATCATCGCCACTGCGCTGGTGGAGTCCTTACCGCTGCTCGGTGGTGACCGTCTTTTCCGGCGCTATGCCGGGCTAACCGTGGTGTGGTCGTAGTCGCTTGGCTGCCGTGTGGAGAATCGGATACCGGACGCGTACAACTTGATCAGACATTGAAACCCAAAAGTTAATTCCCGACCTTCCACAGTTTCACTAACTGCTCATATACCAGCCGCCATTCACATTAATGGTCTGGCCCATAATATATCCGTTCGCCGCAAGCATCACCACTACGCTCGGCACTTCCTACCTCACTGCCGCCGAAGCCAGGGCGCTCGCTCATACCCGCACTTATGCGGACTCTCCTCACCCGATAGCGCTTACTGCTTAAAGCCGCCGCCGTCTTCATCCGGGAAAACTGCTGAGGCCCTAGCAGGACGGCCACAGCGAATGCGTCGCCTCCCTCACGCTCGACAAAAGCGGGTTTTAGCCCGCTCTCCGACCGCGCAAGGGTTTTTCGATGACTGCCCCAATGACGGGTCAGGCCAAAGCTGGCGTCCAGTTTTGGGGCGGTTAAAGTCGGGATACCGGACACGTGCCACCCGGTTCCGGTACATTGGCGCCGATCCGCGGTAACGCGGTATTTCAGCCACGACCTGGAAAAATCGGCAAACACTTTCAGACCAGGGCGGATGTATATTGTTCGGCTTCCACCTTCCGAGTGGCTGTCACTTGCAAAAATGGCGCCAAGCTTGATGAACCAACGTTTCAGTCGCACTACTCAGCAATGACCAGACTTGATGCAGTCTTGCGCGAGCTGCTCAGGGTTTCGGGAACTTCGTGGGCCGGTTCGGATGATACCGAACTTCTCTCGCGCTGCTGCTGTTCGTGACTGGAATTCTGCAAATTTATGGCTGGCCGTTCCCTCAATGGCAACGTTGGTGCCGAAATCAGCCCCCCATGGAGAAGCATCCACCCTGCGCAATAGCGCAGCGTCAGGCTGCCCGCCGGCTACGCGTGTTCTCGGCCTCCACGGAGTATCCCAGCGAGGACCTTCGGTGGGATGATGAATCTCATCAGCAGGCGCGATATTCGCTCTGCAGGAAGCAAGGACCTAGTGTCATGCGGCACATAGGAGCGGCCCTGTCGATTGCGGCGGCCTTAACGATGGCCAGCCGTCCACGTGCGTTTGCGTTGAATCCCTCGCTTAGCGTCACTCAGTATGCGCACCGTGCGTGGACCGTGAGCGAGGGGTTTTTCAAGGGTGAGATTCACGCTATTGCCCAGACACCTGACGGTTATCTCTGGCTCGCTACGGAGTTCGGCTTGCTTCGCTTCGATGGTGTGCGCGCAGTGCTGTGGCAGGCACCTACGGGCGAGTATCTCCCCAGCAACGATATTCGAGGACTCGCTGCGGCGCGCGATGGAACTCTCTGGCTCGGCACCGCTAAGGGACTTGTGAGCTTGAAAGATGGAAAGCTAACGCACTATCCACAGTTTGACCGACACGATGTAAATACGCTTCTCGAGGATGCTGAAGGAACCCTATGGGCCTCGGGCACCATATGGGAAGCCGGGCTTACGATAGGCAACAACACGAGACTCTGTAGCATCAGCAGAACCGGCGTTCAATGCTATGGCATGGACGGCAGTTTTGGCGTGGCTGGAGTGACGGCCCTATATGAGGACAGCAGGGGCAACTTATGGTTGGGAGCATCAAATGGAGTCTGGCGCTGGAGGCCGGGACCGGCGAATCATTATGAGCTTTCAAATTTCTACGGCAGCGGAGGCTTCCTTTTTTCCCGGAAGGCTTTCCTCGAGGGTAAGGATGGCGCACTCGTAATCTCCGGCCCACGCGGGATCGCTCAGCTTCTAAACGGGAAAATGACAGCGTATCCACTGCCTGCCGGCACGCCGCTGATTACCGGAGGAGCGTTGTTGCGAGATCGCCATGGCGGGCTATGGATCGGAACGCTGGATTCCGGCGTGGTGCACGTCCACGAAGGCCGGACGGATATGTTTACGGAGGCGGACGGTCTTTCCAGCAATCCGGTTAGAAACCTGTTCGAAGATCGCGAGGGCAATGTCTGGGTCGCGACCGTGAATGGCCTAGATCGCTTTCGCGAATACGCTATCCCTTCCCTTTCTGTAAAAGAAGGTCTTTCCAGCCCCTTCGTGCGGTCCGTCCTAGCGGACCGCGATGGGAATATTTGGCTGGGCACCCCACACGGTCTAAATAGGTGGACGAACGGACAGTTGACGATCTATCGTAAGTCAGCAGCAGGCGCCGGGCAAAGCGGTGAGCAGTTCAAGCAAAGTGCGCGTTTCGCCACCAAACAATCGAATACAATGGCTCGCGACATAATCGACCCAGGTCTGCCAGATGAGGAAGTAGGTTCTCTCTATCAGGACAATGAGGGGCGAGTTTGGGTCACCACAGCTGCGGGGGTGGCCTATATCCAGAAAGGCAGGTTTCACGCGTTAGCAGATTTGCACCTGCCGCACTGGTTCATGGCCCCGGTAGCGCTAGATAATCGCGGGAATCTCTGGATGACAAGCGATGAAGGACTCTATCGCTTGCGCGGGGGAACAGCTTTTGAATTCTTTCCCTCAGCCGAAGTGGGACTTCGCGGCTTGCTTTCCACGCTTCTGGTCACCGATCCGGTCAATGGAGGTCTCTGGCTGGCATCGTGGCAGGGCGGCGTTGTGTATTGGAAGGACAAACACGTGCTGGCATCTTACTGGCCTCGGGATGGCTTAGGTTCGGGTCGAGTTAATACCCTCTACCTTGACCACGAAAACAGTCTCTGGGCGGGCACCGATGGTGGTCTAAGCCGCATCCGTAATGGCCGCGTGGCGACCCTGACCAGCATTAACGGTTTGCCGTGCGACACGGTTCACAGCCTTGCCGAAGACGATGAGCATTCGCTCTGGGTGTACATGGCATGCGGGCTGGTACGCATCTCCCGGCCGGAGATGGATGCCTGGGTTCGCCGCCCGATGAGCAGGATTGCGACGACGACGTTTGACATCTACGACGGGGTCAGGACCCATTCCGGGGTGTTGATGTACGCCCCACGCATGACAAAAGCGGCTGATGGAAAGTTGTGGTTTATCACGCTGAACGGCGTCAGTGTTGCCGATCCGCACCACCTTCCAATCAATAACGTTTCGCCGCCGGTCCGCATCGAGCAAATCACGGCAGATGGCAAAGCTTACGATGCGGCCAGCGCCCGGAATGAACGTCTGCATCTTCCCCCGCGGGTTCATGATCTAGCGATTCGTTACACGGCTTTGACCTTCGTTGCTCCTGAAAAAGTTCACTTCCGCTTTAAGTTGGAGGGACAGGACGAGCACTGGAGAGAAGTCGTCAACGACCGCCGGGTGCAGTATTCCAATCTTTCCCCGCGTACTTACAGATTTCGCGTCATCGCATGTAACAACAGCGGCATATGGAACGAAGCGGGTGCAGCGCTCGATTTTTCGATTGCGCCGGCGTACTACCAGACGAACTGGTTCGGGGCGGCGTGCCTGACGATTCTCCTTGCAGTGCTGTGGGCGATTCATCGATGGCGCGTCCGGCAACTGGCGCGTGATTTCAATCTCCGCCTGGAAGAGCGCGTGAGCGAACGCACGCGCATCGCCCGCGAACTGCATGATACGCTCCTACAGAGCGTTCAGGCAGCGTTGGTGCAAATTTACACGGCGCGCACGCTGCTTTCGCGGCGGCCTGAACAGGTCGCGGAAACTCTCGACCGGGCCGTCGGCATAACGGAACAGGCGGTTGCCGAAAGTCGGGATGCGATTCAGGATCTGCGAAAGCAGACCCCGCCGCAAAGCAATCTGCTGAACCTGCTGATGCTGGCCGGAAAAGAACTGGCGAGCAGCGAGGAGGGGCGAAGCAGCGATGGCCGGCCCCAAGAAGATAACCCAATAAAGGCTCCTGCGTTTCGGGTGACAGTGGAAGGCAAGCCCGCCTATTCGATGCAGGCGTTGGCCGGCAAGCAGAACCTGAATCCGCTGATTCAGGACGAGGCGTACCGGATTGGGCGCGAATTGCTGCGGAACGCATACATGCACGCAAACGCGCGCGAGATTGAGGCAGAGATCCGATATGAGGACAGCGTATTCCGGCTGCGAGTTCGCGACGATGGCAAGGGCATTGATCCTAACGTGTTGCAGGCAGGCGGGCGCACGGGACACTGGGGCTTGACGGGAATGCGCGAACGGGCGAAGGCAATCGGCGGACAACTGGAGATCTGGAGCAGCCCGGGCGCGGGGACGGAAGTGGAGCTGTGCATTCCGGCGGCCGTGGCGTACGCGCGAGCGGAGAATCGGCGGCGCTTCTCGCCACGCCGCAGCAAGGCAAAACTGTGAGCGATAGCAAACGCATTCGGCTTCTTACGGTGGACGACCACCGAGGCGAGCCTCGCTTTCATGTCGCTGGCCGCACGAGTCGGAACGCACTCAGATTCTACGTGCCGTTGAACTGGCAAATGGGTCATTGCGGGTCCAAGTTGCGGCCCCCGCTCGTTTATGACGGTCAATCCTTTTGAGCCGAATGCAGAAGCTCGGTATTCCAGCGTCGCGCAGTTGGGGCGCGTGTAGTCAACCCGAAGCGAATTGGCAAGCATCATCTGTTGCCAGCTAAAGTAAATGCGGCTTTCTTATAAGAGTAAGTTCCCGGTAATGTGTTTCGGAACTGTTGAGAGCCAAACCGGATACCTCTGAGCCCGACTCAAATCGCGCAAAACGGCCAAGTATTTGGTAATCGCACGTGAGCCGAGCATTGACGATTCCTCTACACATCCGGACTACAACGGGGCCAGCGAGATCGCGAGTACCGTGATGTGCCGACCTGAGCGAGCCATCTCAGCGATATCGCTTTGCCGTTGCGGACCGCCCCGCGGGCGGTCCTCCACGAGGAGCTACCCTACCACGGCAGACGCAGATGACATCTTCTCGGCCAAAGCTTTTGCGGCTTTTCGGATCACGTCGAGCACGAAATCGGGTTGAGACAGCATGGGAACGTGGCTGCTGTCGGTCTCGAAAGTCGTCGCTCCCATGCGCTTTGCGACGAAACGCTCCAAGTCAGGTTGGATTGTACGGTCACTGGTAGCTACGATGTACCAGCTGGGTTTCGATTTCCAAGCTGTGCCTTCGACCTTCTGATTAAACAGGTCTGCGGTTGGCGCTGCGTGGGTGGCCCAAATGAGCTTCTGCTCTTCTTCTGGTAGATCGCCCGCAAAAGACGAAACACCATCCGGCTTCAGCCAGACCCGCCCGTCTGCGATTTCGATGTGCGAGAAGATGTCCGTAGCTGGAAACTTTTCCTGGAGACTCTGTGTCGTTTCGTCGGCGTCCGGCGCAAATGCGGCTATATAAACGAGTGCCCCAACCCGCGGGTCCGTCCCCGCCGCAGTGATGACCGAGCCGCCGTAAGAGTGCCCAACCAAGACGACGGGACTGCTGACCCGCCTCAGGGTCCTTCTCACGTTCGCAACGTCCTCGGCGTGGGAATCGAGCCCGTGCTGCGCTGCGATCACTTCATGTCCCTCCGCCAAAAGGGTCGGGATCAGTTTACTGAAACAAGAGCCATCGGCCCATAAGCCGTGGACGAAGACGATGCTGGGTTTGCGCTGGTTGGTCAAGGGTTTTCTCCTTCGTTCAATTGGGAGAGGCATCGATTGCTCTCCCCTCTATGAAACAGGATGTGTCGCAAAACCCAAGAGCACAAGTTAGAAGAAGTAAATTTCGGTAATTCTCCGGACTGCACCAGGCGTGTCTCAGCGTACGGACACGTACGTCCATGCCCATCGCCACCGCCGGTCAGGTTGCCTGCCGGATCAGCAGCCATGCGAGGAGCGGGAGAGAATGCGTCGAACCCAGAAGCACGGCAATGCACAAACCATAGAGCTATGGAATTGGATTCGCAGCCTGAAGGACAACACTCCAGCCCTGATGTCGAAGATAAAGGCTTAGGTATAGATCATCTGTGGCGATCGCGATCCACTTTGAAGTCAAGTTTGGAATGGAACTGTATCGTGCTATCCTCCGGATCCTCGCTTTGGGCGTTCGGAATGGAAGCCACAGTCCGATCTTTGACACTACCGCGTCTCAGTTCGCACACACGGCACTCAGATTCTTTCGCGATATGCGGCGATTGAATGACGACAACCTTGCACGAAGGGGCGGCAGTGTTCCCGGAATGTGGTCGTATCACACCGATCCGGAAACTGAACAAGCTACAGCTGGATAGATCCGGCCTAGGGTAGATCGATATCGTCTCACTGAACGTAGTGTGTGGTTACTCGAAACTTCCCTCAGAATCGGATACCTAACACGCACAATTTCATCAGACATTGAAACCTAAGTTAATCCCCGACTTCCACAGTTTCACTAACTGCTCATATACCAGCCGCCATTTACATTAATGGTCTGATCCGTAGAGCTTTCACGACTGGCTCAAGGGTCCCGCCACCATCGTCAAGAACCGCATTCAGCCCAAACTGAAATCGCTGCTACCTTCGACGTGACTACACGGCCTACACCCTTCCAGCGGCTCGCGCTGGGATTGCTCGACGCCCACCGTAGTCAGTAACGCCCCGCGAATTTGCAGTTAAGTGGCCGAGTCTCAACAAATGTCTAGCGAGCAAGGCGGGGAACTTCGGGTTAAAAGGGCCGGGCTGAATGACACTTTGCAACGGTACACGCGACACATCGACCCCGCAGCAATGGCTGCTTGCCCCCCAGCTTCTTTATGGCCCCTCTTAATTCTCGTGATAGTCAGCAAGTTGTGCTGCAACAATGCGAGGCGGTGAATCGCCGTGAAAATGGTACACGAAGTTGCCCTTCGTGGTTCCCTTGTCGTATACCATGTCAGCCTCAACCTCGTACAGACCCCCAACATATGGCCAAGAACGGCTAGCTTTCGGGTTCCTGATCTCGCGTAAGGACCCCCAATAGAGGTCAATAGTCTTTTTCCGGGAAGACCAATCCAGATGCCCTTTCACTTGGGGGTCGGTGTCATTGTCGTAGATAGTCTGCAAATCTCCTCGCTTCCAATCGGACGCAAAAGTATCCAGGGCTGAATATAGCTGACCTCGTCTGGCTGATGTAGTACAGCCTGGTGTCGTTGCCAATGCTGATAACGCAACAGCGCTTATTAAGGAGGAGATATAATGGAGTCTTCGCATGATACTGGGTTAGCCGATCCTTCATCCACAACTACTCTTGATGAGCAAAGCGTAAATCCAAAAAGGCTAACGCCTACTCTTTCGTAGTTCCAGTAAGAATATTCTTGGGACCGAATAAGGGGGTTAGGTCCTTTGCACGTGCAGTTGCAAGGGCTATTTTGGAAATAACTCCAACCTCCGGATGTAGGTCCAGTAATAGAGTAGCCAGATGTGGAGAACACTACCTTTATAACGTTTCCCAAATCGAGATCGAGAAAAGTGCCAGCCACACTACAAACCGCCTGCTGATAGCCGCCCAGAGCGTAGTTGCCGGCTTCAACGGCTCCATTGGAACCCGTCAATGAGAGTGTGGTCTCGCATTGATAGCTCACGTACTGACCCGCCGGGTTATCGTATGAGAAGCTGCAATTGTTTGACCTCCCGCTAGGGCTTGTGATGCTCACCACCTGCGAGTACGTATGTATGGCACTTGGCCCACAGCAGGGTTGATTTTGGATTACTCCGGTTACCCACACATTATAGCCGTCGCTGGAGCCATTGGTGTAGGCATACGCGGCCTGCCCGACGGCGATGCGAGAGAATAAACTGGCAGCGATTAGAACAGTAATCAGTCTCATCGTTTAGGTCCTCTTTTTCTCAATGTGAGTGCCTAGACATATCTGGATACGGCACAATTTTCATGAATCGCTTCTGCTCTTGAACGCTTGAACGTGCGTCTCAAGACGTTGGAACCCATCTGGGGTCATTTTGCTTCTAACGGCGTTCAAGGTTGTCCGTGTGGCCTGTTCGATCTCATCAACCGGAGTGGCCGTGGAGGAGTTCTGAAGCTGTGTCCTCGCAGATCTAGAGGCGATTGCGTGAAGATTGTTCTTGAAACTTGCCAGTTCTGTGAAGAGAGCATCCTGGTCGTTGTCATCAAGTTGAACCGGACGTATTATCGCCCGTTGTTTGTCACTGATCTCTGGATGGCTCGGTGCTGCTGCGCCCGACGACGGCATGACAGAAGGATTCGCTGGCCCCTCGCACGCTACTGAGAAAAATAACCGAAATGCAACGATGTCTGGAATCAATTCTGGCGTAACGCTTCCGTCTATGGTTCCCGGCGGTAATTGTTGCTCCCGGGCAAGGACGTCGGTTTGCTGTTCTGGGGCGGGATTCGCACCGGCTTTCAGTGCGAATGGGAGTAGAACGAGAGATACCACGCCTTCAATCAGAAGAGCGTACCGAACCATACGGTGTCCTTCCCGCGCCAATTGCGATCCCGCATGGCTCCGGTCCGTAAGCGCAATCACGGCCGGCGACGTAGCTGATTACAGTGCATCGCAGGCGAATGAGCACACCATGTCAAGGATGTAACCATCCGGCACGATCTGCACATCCTCAGTAAGTTCTTTCGCTACACCATCAAACATCAAACACAACTGGTGCCGCGAAAATCCGGTCAGCGCGGACGATATCCCGAACGATGCTGAGGCAGTCGGGATTCACATATTCACGCCCAGCGAGAAGGAGACCCTATATCTATCGACGGCTGAGAGCTTCGGATTCAGAATCCGAACAGGCGATTAGATATATGGATTCGTCGGCGGTTCCGGCTTCGCTAGGCCGTTGTGCCAGGATCATTGAAAGATGTGGGCCGTTTGCGTACTTACGTGGTGCTTATTCCTGGGGTCCCTCTGCGTCGCCTTGATTCTCGATCAAAAGATCATCGACGAAGTCGAACGGGATTTGGCAATCGGTCAGCGTCCGTCGTTGACTTCGCTGAACGGGCGTCGGGTGGCGACCGCCGCTTGTAAGCGGCATGCAATGCTGTTTCCACACAGCAGGCTGCGATCGCGAAATTTGGTGGCTTGGGCTAGCGCGGGGCTGAGCCTATTTGCGATGGTGACCACTACCTTTCCGGTGTGTAACACCGAGGAGGATCAACGGGAGACGCCACAAGCGGGCCAACGACACCTCCCGGCTTGTGACAAAATGAACATCTCGACGAACTGCCGGGGGGCACGAGTTTCGTAACGTCTTGAAACAGGTTAGACCAACTTGATCCCAGATGCCCGGCGGCCCCGCATTTCTGGAGTTCCCCCGACCTCCACCGTTTTTCCTAACTGCTCATATACCAGCCGCCATTTACATTAATGGTCTGACCCGTAATATATCCGTTCGCTGCAAGCATCACCACAACGCTAGCCACTTCCGCAGGCTGCCCGAAACGCCCCAACGGAATCCGCTGCGGGGTCGCGTTCAGATTGCCAACAACCATATCCGTCTCAATCAGCGCCGGAGCAATCGCATTCGCCGTAATCCCCTCTTTCACCAGCAGCGCCGCATACGAATGAGTGATCCCGATCATTCCGGCCTTCGATGCCGCATAGTGCGGCCCCACCACTCCGCCCACTTGCGCCGCCACGGAAGACAGATTGATGATCCGCCCGAACTTCGCCGCCCGCATCGCCGGCAGCACACGCTGCGTAACTAAGAACACCGACTTCAGATTTACTTCGAGGATTTCATCCCAGTCCTGCTCGCTGATCTGCTCAATCGGTTGCGCCCTCGCGATGCCTGCGTTGTTCACCAGAATCGTCGGCGCCCCGAGTTCCCCCTCGACGTTCGAGACCATCCGTTCTACCTCGTCGGCCTTCGAAACATCCGCCTGAATTGTCAGCGAGCGGCGCCCGGCGCCCTCCACCGCGCGCTTCACTTCCTCTGCCTGCTTCGCAGCGTTCCGGTAGTTGATCGCCACATCTGCGCCGGCTTCGGCCAGTGCGATCGCAATCGCGCGCCCCAGTCCTCTGCTGGCGCCCGTCACGAGTGCGATCTGTCCCTCCAGCATCGCCACGCCCTGGCCCTACGCGAGCAGTTTCTCTAGCTTCGATCCCGCAACGATCATCGTTTCGTTCCGCTCCGGACCGTTCGACACGCTGCCGATCTCCACTCCCGTCTTCTCTTCCAGGAATTCGAGATAACGCCGCGCCTCGAGCGGCAGCTCCGCAATGCTGGACACGCCCTGCGTCGATTTCTTCCAGCCCGGCAGCTTTTGGAACACCGGCTTGATCGCTTCCATCCGCCGCGTGCTGGCCGGCATATACGTAATCACCTTGCCGTCCACTTCATACGCCACGCACACCGGAATCTCGTCCAGATCGTCCAGCACGTCCAGCTTCGTAATGATGAGGCTGTCAAATCCGTTCACTTCCGCCGTGTAGCGCAGCAGCGGAACATCGAACCACCCGCAGCGCCTCGGCCTTCCCGTCACTGAGCCGAACTCGTTTCCCGCCCTGCGAATCTTCTCCCCCAGTTCGCTATGGTCCTCCGACGGGAACGGTCCCGCGCCCACCCGGGTGATATAGGCTTTCGAAACACCCACAATTCCATCAATCTTGGTGGGCGGCACGCCGGTTCCCGTACAGGCGCCACCGGCCGCCGCGCTTGAGCTGGTTACAAACGGATAAGTCCCGAAGTCGATGTCCAGCATCGTGCCCTGCGCCCCTTCAAACAGAACGCTCTTGCCTTCCCGGATCATGCTGTTCAATATGTGCGACGTGTCGCACGACATAGGCCTGATTTGGTCCGCAAACCGTTTGTACTGGTCCAGGATCTCCGCGAAATCCACCCGTTCGGCAATCTGAAATGCGTCTGCAATGACTTGCTTGTCTTCAGCCAGCGAACAGTACATCGCCTCGAAATCGATGTCCACCAGGTCTGCCAGGCGTATGCCGCGCCGCGCAATCTTGTCTTCGTACGCCGGGCCGATGCCGCGCGACGTCGTCCCGATCGCCGTCCGGTTCTCACGGCCTTCCGAAATCTTTTCAATCGTCCGGTGAAAGGGAAAAATCACGTGCGCACGGTTGCTGATCTTCAACCGCGACTTCACGTCGATTCCCGCCGCCTCCAGCCCCGAAATCTCCTCCAGCAGTGCCTTCGGGTCAATCACCACTCCGTTGCCGATCACGGCAAGCATGCCGGGCCGCAGAATCCCGCTCGGAATCAACTTCAATACGAATTTCTGGCTGCCGATGAAGACCGTATGGCCGGCATTGTGCCCGCCCTGGTAACGCGCCACTGCGTGGAACTTCTCTGAGAACAGATCGACGATTTTTCCCTTGCCTTCATCGCCCCACTGTGCCCCTAGAACAATCAAATTACTCATGTATGTTGGCTGCTGAACTCCAAAACTTTTGATTGTACCGCAGATGCGATCAAGTTCCCTGAAATCAGGCACTTGAGCGGCGCGTCCACAACTGCTCCGCGAGCCGCGCTGTGCTACCCTTGGCACAATGCAGATGTGTGGCGTCTATAAGGCGCTGGGTCCGGATGTTTTTCACGAGCTCGTGCGCGGTATCTCCATTGGTAAGCTCAAGACCTATCAGGTCTATGAGCGGTTCAAGACCAGGGCGCGGCTGGTGAAGCTGAATTCCGAGTCGCTTCGCAAGGCCGAACCCAGATTCTGGGAACGCATCGAAGCCGGCGAAGAGGAATTTGCGACTGATCTATCCCAGGTCTTCCTTCTCTCTCACCTCGACATGATTGTCGACGTGCTCAACTTCCTGGGCATTCCGAACGAACAGGGCTTCTTCGATAAAGACCTGAAGCCCGAACAGTACCTTACCGAAGGCTGGCAGCAGCGCGTGTTCCAGCATTTCTCCGGCAAATATCCGCCGCGGATTCTGCTCTTCTACATCAACCACCTCGACTGGGAGCTCACCAAGCCCGAAAAGGTCTTTGTCCCCGCCGCGTGACATGCCTGATCTGAATGAATTCCACGAGCTGGTAAAGAAAGGCAATCTGGATGCTGTGCGCGCCGGGCTGGCCGAAAATCCGGCTTTGCTGAATCAGACCAACGCATCCGGCCAGTGCGCCTTCCTGCTTGCGAAATATTACCGCCAGGAAGCCGTCGCGAATTACCTTCTCGATCAGAAGCCGCAGCTCGACATCTTCTCCCTCACCGTCGCCGGCCATTCCGCGCCCGTCGTCGCTGAACTGGAGCGTCGCCCCGAACTCCTTGCGGCCCACAGCAGCGATGGCTGGACGCCGCTGCATCTCGCGGCATTCTTTGGCTGGCCCGAACTCGCCGCCGTTTTGATCGATCGCGGCGCAGACATCGAAGCCCGCTCCACCAATCCGTCCGGCAATACTCCGCTCCATGCCGCGGCCGCCGGCGGCCACGTCGGCGTAGTAAAACTCCTGCTCGAGCGCGGTGCCAACGTCAACGCGCGCCAGCAAGGTGGCGGCTGGACCCCTCTTCACTCCGCGGCGCAATCCGGCAATCGCGCCATGGTAGAGGAACTCGCCGCCCACGGCGCTGACCTCAACGCCCGCGCCGATAACAATCAATCCCCCCTTGATCTGGCCCTCACCGCCGGCAAGCAGGACACCGTAGCCCTGCTCGAAGCCCTGGGAGCCAGGCTGCAGTAACCAATGGTCGTCGATACTCAACTCGAAGAACTCCGCCGCGGCACCCTCGCCGCCTTTGCCTCCGCCGCATCGCTCGAAGAGCTTGAAGAGGCTCGCGTCGAAGCGCTGGGCCGTAAAGGCGCTCTCGCGCAGATCAGTAAGGAATTCGGAAAACTTACCCCTGAAGAGCGCGCCCAGCTCGGCAAGCTTCTGAATGCCGTCAAGCAGGAGCTCGAAAGCGATTACGAACAGAAAAAGCGCCGCTTTGAGGAAGCCGACCTCTCCGCGCGCCTCGCCGAGGAGTGGATCGACGTTACCCTGCCCGCGCCCGGTGTGCGCCCCGGCTGCCTGCATCCCATCACGCTGCTGCAGAACGAGATCGAAGACCTCTTCACCTCCCTCGGTTTCGCCGTTCTCGAAGGCCCTGAAGTGGAAACCGAAGAGCACAACTTCGACGCGCTGAATATTCCGGCCACCCACCCCGCGCGCGACATGCAGGATACCTTCTGGCTGTCGGGCGGCCATCTTCTCCGCACCCACACCTCGCCCGTGCAGGTGCGCGGCATGCGCGAGCTCGGCCCCCCGCTGCGCATGATTGCGCCCGGCCGCGCGTTTCGCAACGAAGAAGTGGATGCCTCTCACGAGCACACCTTCTACCAGCTCGAAGGCATGATGGTCGATCGCGACGTCTCCGTCGCCCATCTCATCTACTTCATGAAGACGCTGCTCAGCGGCATCTTCAAGCGCGATGTCACCGTTCGCCTGCGTCCGGGCTACTTCCCCTTCGTCGAACCCGGCTTTGAGCTCGACATCCATTGCCTGATCTGCGACGGTGCCGGCTGCGCGGTCTGCAAATACAGCGGTTGGGTGGAGCTCTTGCCTTGCGGCTTGGTTCACCCCAACGTTTTGCGTCTTAGCGGCATCGATCCTCACGAATGGGGAGGCTTCGCGTTCGGTCTTGGGCTCACGCGCCTCGCCATGATGCGCTACGGTATCGACGACATTCGCCAGCTCCAGGGCGGCGATCTCCGCTTCCTCACGCAGTTTTAAGCTCTTTTCAAAGGACGAACGTGAAGTTTTCCTACCAGTGGCTCTCTGAACTTGTATCCGGCCTGACCACCGAGCCGGCCGAGCTTCAGCGTCTGATCACCATGAAAACGGCCGAATGCGATGGCATCGAACCTGCCGGCGCGCATTTCGCCAATGTCCTTGCCGCGCGCGTCCTCTCCGTTTCGCCGCTTCCAAAAGGAAAAAACCAGGCCGTCTCCATCGATATCGGCGCTGGCCGCCAGGTGAACGTCGTCTGCGGTGCGCCCAATGTCCGCCCCGGCATGGTCGCCCCCTGGGTTCCGCCCGGTACCACGCTCGGCGGCAAAACCATTCGCCGCGCCGTCATCGAAGGTGTCGAAAGCGAGGGCATGCTTGCCAGCGCTGCCGAACTCGGCATCAGTCGAGATCATGCCGGTCTCCTCGAACTCGAAAATGTCCAGCCCGGCGAAAAGCTGCCCCGCCTCTCGCCCGATTGGATCATCGACATCGATAACAAGAGCCTGACCCACCGGCCCGATCTGTGGGGCCACTACGGCATGGCGCGCGAAGTGGCCGCCATCACCCACAACTCCGTGCGCGACCCCGTCAACCCGGCGCTTCTCCCTTCCGGCAAGCCCGCCGTCAAAGTCGAAATCGCCGACCACACCCTCTGCCCGCGTTACAGCGCGCTCGTTTTCGAAAACGTAAACGTCGCCCCCTCGCCGCTCTGGCTCCAGGCGCGTCTCGAAAGCATCGGCCTCAACTCCATCAGCAACATCGTCGACGCCACCAACGTCATCCTCGCGGAACTGCCGCAGCCCATGCACGCCTTCGATGCCGATAAGCTCGCAGGCAACACCATTTTCGTTCGGCTCGCTCACGCAGGCGAGAAGCTCAATGCGCTCAACGGCGAAACCTATACCCTCACCGAAGCGGATCTCGTCATCGCCGACGCCAACGGCCCTATCGCCCTCGCGGGCGTCATCGGCGGCGCCGACAGCGCCATTTCCCCCACCACCACAAGAGTGGTCCTTGAGAGCGCCAACTTTCAGGCATCCAGCGTCCGTCTTACCTCCGCTCGGCACAAGCTCCGCACGGATGCTTCCATGCGCTTTGAAAAATCGCTCGACCCGGAAAACACCATCCGTGGTCTAGCGCGCGCCGTCGAGCTGTTCGCGGAGCTCGCCCCGGGCATTCGCGCCGTCGGTGGTATCGCCGACAACCGCACACCGCTTCGCAAAGCCACGCCCATCGCCCTGCCTGTGAGTTTCGTCAGCCGCAAGCTGGGTAAGGAAGTCAGCGAAGAGCAGGTCCGCCATATCCTCGAATCGCTCGGCTTCGGCGTCAGCGCCACCGAACCCTGCCTCCTCACCGTTACGGTCCCCACCTGGCGCGCTACCAAAGACATTTCCCTCAAAGACGATCTCGTCGAGGAAATCGGCCGCATCATCGGCTACGGCGAAATCACACCTTCCGCGCCCTTGATCGCCAGCACCGTTCCGCCTGTCAATCCCATGCGCGCGTATCTGCGCCAACTCCGTACGCAGATCGCCGCGCAAGGCTTCACCGAGGTTTACAACTATTCGTTCGTGAACGAAGCCGAGGTCAAACGGTTCCACTTCGACATCGCCGATCACATCGCGGTTCAGAACCCCATTGCGTCGGAACTTACCCATCTTCGCCGCAGCCTCCTGCCGGGCATCTTCAAAAACATCGCGAGCAACGTTCGGAACTTCCCCGAGTTCCGCATCTTCGAAATCGGCAGCGAAATTCACCCGCGGCGTACCGGCCTTCCCGACGAAGTCCCGCACGCCGTGGCCGCTCTCTACAGCGCTCACGGCGACGAACAGGATTTCTTCGAAATGAAGCGCGTGCTCGAATGCCTCTTCCCCTCGGCTCGCCTCGCCGCCGTCGAAGCGAAGCCGTACGAGCACCCCGCCCGCACCGCCGAAATCTTCTGGCGCGACGCCGTCATTGGCCGCATCTTCGAGCTGCATCCGTCTCTGCTGCAGGCCGAAGGCATCGACGGCCGCGTCGTTCTATTCGACGTCGACCTGCGGCTTGCCCAGAGCCTTTCGGCCGCGCGCACCTTCCGCTACACGCCCATCCGCCGCTACCCCACCAGCGATTTCGATCTCAGCGTCGTCGCGGATTTGCAGTTGCCCGTCCAGCAGATTCAGGATCGCTTGGCCGCTCTCGCCGGCCCCGCTCTCGCGGCCATCGAATTCATCCGCCAGTACGACGGTCCGCCCTTGCCGCAAGGCCAGAAAAGCGTGTCGTACCACCTCAAAGTCGGCGCGCTCGATCACACCCTCGCCGCCGACGAGGCCACGGAAATCCGCAACCGCATCATCAACGGCATGCGCGAAGCCGGCTTCGAATTCCGCGGCCCTTAAAACTCATCGCGTCAACGGCGATCCCTGCGCGCTCGCCGCTGCGCGCTCCAGCAGCAGTTCGCGTTCTCTTGCGTTTCGCGTGAGCGATGCCGCGCGCTCGAACTCCATTCGCGCCTCGTCAAAGCGTTTCAGCTTGCTGAGTAAGTCGCCGCGCACGCTCGGCAGCAGGTGATACCGTTCCAGCGTCGGGTCCTCGGTCAGCGTATCGACGATTGCCAGGCCCGCGGCAGGCCCGAACGCCATCCCGATCGCGACCGCCCGATTGAGTTCCACCACCGGTGAAGGCGCAATCCCGCCAAGCGCATCATATAGACCTGCAATGTGTGCCCAGTCCGTCTCCTCAGGCGTTCGCGCTCGCGCGTGACAGGCGGCAATCGCGGCCTGCAGCGTATACGGACCCGGCGCGCTGCCCAATGCCTCGGCACGCTCCAGCGCCGCCAGGCCGCGGTGGATGAGCAGTTGATCCCACCGCGCGCGATTTTGCTGGAGCAGCAGCACCGGCTCTCCCGCCGGACCGATTCGCGCGCGCGAACGCGATGCCTGAATCTCCATCAGCGCAACCAGGCCGTGTACCTCCGGCTCTTGCGGAACCAGCTCCGCCAGAATACGCCCAAGACGCAGCGCATCCTCGCAGAGCGCGGGCCGCATCCAGTCATCGCCCGCGGTTGCCGTGTAGCCCTCGTTGAAAATAAGGTACAGAACCTGCAGCACCGCTGCCAGCCGCGCCGCCAGCTCGTTTGCGCGTGGCACTTCGAAAGGAATTTGCTCTTTGGAAAGGGTGCGCTTGGCCCGCACAATGCGCTGCGCAATGGTCGTCTCCGGCACCAGGAATGCACGCGCGATCTCCCCCGTCGCCAGCCCTCCCAGCATCCGCAGCGTGAGCGCCACCCGCGCCTCCATCGAAAGCACCGGATGGCACGCCGTGAAGATCAGGCGCAGAAGGTCGTCCCCGATGTCATCGTCTAGGGCAGCATCGAAATCCGCCACGGCCGTCTCCTGCCGCATCTCGAGCTCGCGCCCGAGATCTTCGTGCTTGCGTTGCAGCAGCTTATTCCGGCGAAAAAGATCGATCGCGCGATGCTTCGCCGTAGCCATCAGCCAGGCCCGCGGGTTATCCGGCACGCCCGTTTCCGGCCACTGCTCGAGCGCTGCCACCAGTGCTTCCTGCGCGAGGTCTTCGGCTATGCCGACATCACGCACCATGCGCGCGATGCCGGCAATCAGTCTCGGTGCCTCGATTCGCCAAACCGCTTCAATGGCGCGATGTGTGTCGGTAGCCGCCACTGCTACCGATCACATCATCTTTAATCCGCCGCGGCAAGCCGCCTCACGAGCCTTTGCGCTGCCTCGCCTCCGCCTGCATCTCCGGATATCCCGCCGCGGCCTCCTGGACATCCGTCGGATAGTCCGAGAACTCGTGCACCTGCCGGATCTCGATCACTTCGTTGTCCGAAGCGGGGCAGCGCGAGGCCCATTCCACCGCCTCTTCCTTCGACTTCACTTGAATCATCCAATAGCCGCCGATCACCTCTTTCGCCTCCTGGAAGGGTCCGTCCGTCACCACGGGCTTCCCTCCCGCGAATGAGACGCGCGCGCCCGCGGAAGGCGGGTGCAGGCCGTCCAGCGCCAGCAGCACGCCGGCCTTTTGCAGAGACTCGTTGTACTTCATCATCGCGGCCACGGCCTTCGCGTCCGGCATGGTCCCCGGCTCCGCCTTCTCGTACCCCTTCGGGATCATCAGCATCATGAATCGCATAGTTACGCCTCCTGGCTCTGTCCTGGTGTTGCCTGAAGGTACACATCCAGCGATCCATCCATGATCTGGCGCAACTCCGTCTCGCCATCGCCCGCAATTTCAAGGAAGCTCTTGGCGAGTTCGATCGCCTCTTCCCTCGACTTCGCCTCCAACAGCGAGAAGCCTGCGACCAGCTCCTTCGCCTCCGTAAAAGGTCCATCAACCACGGTGGTCTGGCCTCCGGAGCGGCGTACCCGAGCGCCTCCTCCCTTTAGAAGTGCCCCGGTCGCCAGCAGCACGCCTGCCTTTACCCCTTCCTCGATTGACTTGCCTATCTCCTCTATTTGCTCCTTGCTTGGCGGAACGCCGGCGCTCTTCTCATCAGGTGTGTAGATTGACAGGAATTTCATCGTTCTCTCTCCTTCCGTCTATAGTCGAATGACCCGCCGCGAGATCGACAACTTTTCTGGCTTCATCCAAAATTGCTTAAAAATACGTAATATTACGTGTTGCCTCGTAAGACTCGTCTAGAATAGTGGCAATCCATCAGCGCTGCATGAACGTCGCGGTCGCTGTGTGCGTTGTTGGAAAAACTATCCCTTGAAACGGAGGAAACACGATGTTGCTTGAACGACGCAATTTGCGTCACCTCGCCGTCATCGGCTTTTCAGTAGTCGCCCTTTTGTCCCTCGGTGTACCCGCGCAGGCGGATGTCAATCTGGTCACCAACGGGTCCTTTGAGAACACCACTCTAACCAATTCGGACTTCTTTACTACCACCGATGTCACCGGCTGGCAGACAAATTCGTATACTTTTCTGGTTTTTCCTGGAACCGCTCAAACGGGCATCGGCAACGGTGTCACGCTGTGGCCGGGAATCACCTACACGATGCCGGCAACCAGCCCTGACGGTGGGAACTTTGTAGCCGCGGACGGCGCTTACGAATCGGGCCCAATTACCCAGACGCTGCACGGGCTTGTGGCGGGACAGTCTTACAACGTGTCTTTCTATCAGGCCGGGGCACAGCAGCAGGGCTTCACTGGCCCCACTACAGATCGGTGGCAGGTCAGCCTGGGCAGCCAAAGCGAATTGTCGGCTTTGATGGTTAATCCGAGCCACGACTTTTCCCCTTGGACGCAACAGACGCTGACATTTCAGGCCACATCCACCAGTGAGGTGCTCTCTTTCCTGGCCGTAGGCACACCACCGGGAGTCCCGCCGTTTTCCCTGCTGGATGGAGTTTCTGTTGAGGCAAGCACCCCGGAACCCGCATACTACGGGCTGATCGGCGTTGCCCTGCTCGGTATCTTTGCCGTCCGCAGACAACTGAAAAAGCGCAGCGCATAACTGCTTCCGCAAGGCCGGACCACATCCATCTCCGGTCCGGCCTTGCGGGAGTGCTGATTAAGGTTCACCCCTTGCAACACTATCCCCGCTTTGCGATCGACATCTTCCGGATCTTTGTCTGGCTGATGATCCTGCTGGTGATCTTCGTGCCGCTCGAAAGACTCGCCGCCCTCCATCCGCAGAAAATCTTCCGCAAGGCGTTTGTAACGGACCTGGGCTATTACTTTCTCAGCAGCCTCGTGCCCAAGCTGTTCCTCAGCTTGCCGGTGGCCGCCATTGCCTGGTGCCTGCATTTTATAGTTCCCCGCGGGCTGTACTTACATGTTGCGTCCATGCCGCTTGGGCTGCGCTTCGCGGCTGCCATGGTCGTCGGAGAACTCGGCTCTTACTGGGGGCATCGCTGGTCGCATGAGATTCCCCTGCTTTGGCGGTTCCACGCCATCCACCACAGCGCGGAAGAAATGGACTGGCTGGTGAACACTCGCGCCCACCCGGTCGACCTGGTTTTCACGCGCATCTGCGGCTTCATTCCTATGTACCTGCTGGGTCTTGCCCAGCCCGTAGCCCGAACCCTGGATGCGGTGCCGTTGCTCGTGATCCTCGCCGGCACCCTATGGGGCTTCTTCATCCACGCCAACCTGCGCTGGCGTCTCGGCCCGCTGGAGTGGCTGATATCGAGCCCCGCCTTCCATCACTGGCATCACACCTACGCCGGGCCGATCAACAAAAACTACGCCGCCATGCTGCCGTGCTTCGATCGTCTCTTCGGCAGCTATTACATGCCAAAGAACCAATGGCCCGCCCAATACGGCATCCCAAAACGGGGACGGTCGCACATTTAATCCGTACCCGCTCAGAAAAATCCCGCTGTCCGGCAGCATCTGTGGGCAGCCAAGCCTGATTGACAAAAACGTGACAAAAACGGGGACGGTCGCACATTTAATCCGTACTCCCTCGGAAAAATCCCGCTGTCCGGCAGCATCTGTGGGCAGCCAAGCCTGATTTGCCAATCCCGATCGCAGCCGGCTTTCAGGCCGCCCCTACCTCCCCTCAAACGCCCTGTGCATCGCCGCCGTATCCGCATACTCCACGTAATGCACAATCTTCCCCTTCGCCACGCGAACAATCGACGCAATCTGATTCTCGAAAACCTTCCCCGTCTTCCTCACCCGGCACTTCTCGCTCGAAAGCACCGTAACCACCTCCCCCTGCCCGAACACGGAATGCACCTTATACTCCAGATACTCCAGCGATTCCGCGCACGCCAGAAAGAACCGCATCAATCCCGCGCCGCGATAACTCCCGGCCCAGGGCAAGATCTCCGGACTCCCCGGAAAAAACCACTCCGACTCCGGCTCCACCAGGTCCATCAATCCGTGGACGTCTTTATTAATAAACCGGTCGAACGCCGCCTTCACCACGTCAACCGGTTCCGTAGGTTGCTCCATTGCTTCCTTTCGACGAGGAGATCTGCTGTGCGCGCCGTTCAGCCGCACCGACACTTTCGCCATCACGCCCGCATGATCCGACGGCCACATTCCATCCGCCGTCCGGTCCGCCGCGTCCGCGCCAACGCGCGACGCCTGCAGAAAATCAACCGGCCCGCGCCCCATGATCCAATCCACCCGCTCATACAGCGCCGATTCCCGATTCCGCAGGTCTTCATCCTGGCTCGACGTATACCCCGGCCCCGCGCCCGCCGCCTCCCACGCATCCGCGTAACCCGCGTGCTTCAGCGTCTGCCACGTACCCGAACCCGGCCGCCCATTAAAATCCCCCGCCAGAATCACCGGCCCCGCCACCGCCGCCGGCCCGTTCAGAATCTCGCTAAGCTGCGCCGGCTGCACCGCGGAACTGAAGAATTCCAGATGCGTCGTAATCACCCGCACCGCATCGTTGCCCGCGCAGACATCCACCGAAGCCCATCCGCGCTTGATCTCGAACGGTTCGCCGTCCACCGTCGTCCGCAGGTTCACCGCAAACCGCCCCGTTTGCGCCCGCGCCCAGGTAAGTCCAGGCTCGCTCTGCCCGGCGCGCAGCAGAACCACCACCGAATCCTCCAGCCGGATATCCTCGCCGTCCTGCGTCGGCAGCAGCACATCCACCCCGGCGGACCGCGCCGCCGCAAAATAACTCTCCCCTAGCGCTCTTAGTTCGTCCAGCAGAATCGCCAGAAAATCGTGTTCCACTTTCTCCGGCTGCGGCTCTTCATTCAGCGGCCGCCTCGACACAGAACTCCAGCGGTAGACCTCCTGCAGCGCCACCACGTCCGGTTGCTCGCGGCAGATAACGCGCGCCATCGCCTTCGCCCGCGCAGGGAAGTTCGTGCGTTTTACCGTTTCCCAGACCGTCGCCATCCTCCGGGGAAGCACCGCCGGATCCGTCGCGATCACTCGGCTGACATCCGCCCCGAGATACACATTCCAGCTCAAAACAGAAAGAGAAAGTTCTGCCATTTATCGGAAAACTCATGTTATTGTTTCACTGACACTCCGAGCAGCTCAACTATTAAAATGAATTACTTCGATTCAACGATTCGCGCCGGTTATTACGACGCGTTTCAGTTAGAAGGAATTGATCACACCTACGCCATCCTCGACCGCGCCGGCGAGCTATGGGCCTTCCCCTGCTTCGGAGGCGTCGCCCTCCGCAACGGCGATGAATTCAAGCAAACCAACGTGCGCTACCCCGTCGATCTATGGACCCCCTACATGATCGGTTCGAAATCCGTAGGTTCCGCGCTCCCGGCCAACCTTCACGTAGCGCTCGGCATGGCGCAATTTCGAACCAACCCGGCCTATAACTCCCGCCTGTCGGAATGGAAGACTTATTGGGATAACCACATCGACGGTATTTCCTGCTGGGCCGGCATTGTTTACGGCGTCAGCGGTGTATGTCAGCAGGCCTGCAACCGAATTCTCTGGGCCACGCGTAAGGATAACTTCACCGAATGTCCCGTAAACTGGCCGCCGAGTTTCTCGGGCACCTACTGGGTCTACGGTTACTACGGCAAGACTTCTGAGGCATTCGCAACGCTGCTGGCGTCGCAACTGGTTGCGGAAGCCGAGGCGTCTGCGAACATATCGGTCGCAAGCGATCTGTGCCAAGCCGTGGGAGAAAGCCTGCAGAACGCACTGGAGAAGAAAGAACAGCCTGCCGAACGCCGTCACGAAATCGCCGGCATGATCGCCAACGCGCCGGCCGGCGGGAACGTAGCGGATTCCACCGTTCTCATCTCCGGCCTGCTCGCCCCCGACGCCCGATTCGCCGCCGTGAAGCAGGAGCTCGACAAACAACTCCTCCGCGGCGAAGTGACCCACGACGAGTATGCAGGCCAGGTAAACGCCGCCTTCGCCCGCATGATCGAAGAGTTCCGCAACGTCCTGCCTGCTTCCACCTTTGAAACCTTGTTCCCAGAAGGCAGCAAAAAGCAACTAATCATCCGCAGCCAGATGCCCGAGACCTACGAAGGCTTCCAGGAACTCGCCTGCGTCTGAAAATGGGGACTGACGGGAATTTCCGCACTCGAAATTTTTCGTCTGTCCCCACTAACGTTGAATTCTCTACGGCACGCCTTTCTCAGATATTCTGTACCCATGCACCCAGTCCGGCCCGAAGAAGCTGACTTCCTGCTCCACAGCATCTATCTTCCTCAGCTCCAGCACGAGCACCGCATCACGAAGAGCATCATCGAAGCGATTCCGGTCGATAAAGGAGACTATCGGCCCGACGAAATCTCGAAGACCGCGCTGGACCTGGCCTGGCATATTACGGCCGCGGAAATGCGTTTCATGGACTCTGTGCCGGCCGGTGGGTTCGATCTCAGCCCGAGGCCTCGTCCGGAGTCCATAAAAAACTCGGCAGACCTGGCAAGCTGGTACGCCGCCAACTTCGAGGCGCGTCTCGAAAACCTGACGAAACTCTCAAGTGAGCAGCTTCTCAAGATCGTAGACTTCCGCGGGATACTCCAACTGCCTGCGGTGCGGCTCCTGAACATCCTGCTGAATCATACAATCCACCATCGCGGGCAGTTGACGATGTACCTGCGGCCGATGGGAGCGAAAGTCCCCTCCATCTACGGCGAGAGCTATGACGCTGCCCAGGCCCGCAAGGCCATGCAGCAGACTGTCTGAATTTTACCCGCGCCCGGACGCGGCTGTAGGAGGCTACATGAGAATCGGCGTTGTTCCCCTCTGTGGAATGCTTCTCGGCTTGCTGGCAACATCACCCCCGCAGGCCGTATCTCAGGAGGCCGCTAAGGCTTCCAAACTGGAAGTCCGTCTCAACTATTCCGGCTCGGGAACAGTCGACGAAAAACACAAAATTTACGTCGTCTTGTGGGACTCGCCGGAATTCGTCAAAGGCGGAGCGCCGCCCGTCGAGGTCCAACCATCGACATCTAAGCAGGGGACCGTGACCTTTGCCGACGTAAAGACCTCGCCTGCCTATATAAGTGCGGCATACGATCCAAAAGGGGAGTGGGACGCGCAATCCCCGCCGCCGGACGGATCGTCATTGGGTCTTTATTACAAGACCCCCGGCACGCCCGCGCCCATCGATATGAAACCGGGCACGACCGTCACCATTGACCTCTCATTCGACGACAGCGTGAAAATGCAGTCGGGAAAAGCGGCGAGGCAGGCTCCTTCCGCGCACTAGCTCTCGCCAAGGATAACTTGAAATCTATTCTTGAGCGCGCACAACGGCACCCAACGCGCTGTGCGCTTGCTGAGGAGAGCTTTCAGCCATCAGCCATCAGCAGCCAGCTCACACACTCAGATTTGAAAAAAGCTGACGGCTGAGCGCTGACGGCTGAAAGCTATCACTAGAGCTCTGGCCCAAATCTCAGGGAGAAGTTCTCAGACAAGCTGGCCAAGAATCTAGCCAACGATGCTTGAAATCTATTTTTGAGCGCGTACAGCGGCCAACAAAGGCGCTGTGCCCTTGCCGACGAGAGCTTTCAGGCGCCAGCCGTCAGCGAGCTCTCCAGAAACCGCTCACGCGGTTTCTGGCGTTAGCGACTTCCCAAGGGCGGTCGGTTGCTGATAGCTGAACGCTGAGGGCTGAATGCTATCACTAGAGCTCTGGTCCAAGTCTGAGAGAGAAGTTCTCAGACAAGCTGGCCAAGAATCTAAAAGACGCCACGCTTGGTCATCCAATCGTGAGCTCTTGTTGAAAAACGAGCCGTGAGCCGGCTCTTCCTTGCCCTCCCCGTTAGGCACCGGTTCGTAGTAAGCTTTTGAACCAGAGAAAGGATGCTGAGGTCATGGCATCGGGAGCCGCATTTAATCAAGGGTATAATGCAAAACAAAAATTCGACGATTGGGTTTTCGATGCTAACACCCACGCGAGCCTCGGCCCGAAACAGGCCAAGCGACTGGACGACTACCTGAGTGGGTGCAACAAATGGGCGGTCTTGGCTGACATCGACGACGTGCTGAAAGGCGTATCAGGAGAGACGAAGAACTCCGTACTGAAAAGGGCCATTATCATTGCGTTGGGGGTGATTCATAACAAATCCAAAGCAGAACTCGCGGTAAAGCTGGATAGTCTGGCTGCGCTGGGAAGGCAGCAACTCATCGACGAATACAAGGCCGTACTGAAGAGAGCGGGTTCGAAACCGGTCGAGGGCTTGGGAATTCAGTTGACGCTGAGAAATTTCGAATTGGTTTCGGAAACCTATGCAGAGACGGCCGTTGCTGCTCTCAAGTTAGTGCGTGAGAAGCTGCCGGAGGTGAACCAGCGTCTTTTGAAGGTCGGTTCTGATACTACGGAGTCGACCGCGTTCCGGACCTGGTTCGGCGACACGAAGGTTCATGGGAAGGTCTCAAACAATTTCAAAGTGATGGCCGGCGCTGTGGAGAAGCGGCACGTCATTCTTTCGTTCGACGGCGCCGACTGTCAGACGACAGAGACCGGCGGCTACGTCTACCACCACAAGACAACCGATTTGCGACTGTGCAATATCCACCTCTGCCGGAAGATATTCGCGGACAATCCAACGGCCCAGAGCGTCGCCACGACAATCATGCATGAGTTATCGCATGCCGCGGCACACACCAAGGATGTCGATGGGTCGCATTCATACGGTGAATGGGTTTGTCAGCAGTTCGCTACAGCGGATCCGGAAAAGGCGGCTGACAATGCCGACAACTACCGCTGGTACGCCTTTCCGGACGTCAAGTAGCGCCGTCAACACCTGCACGGTTGGTCCACGTTACGGGGCGACCCGGCCGCCGGGTATGGCACTCAATCATCTGCCCATCAAACAGGAAATCAGGCAAGACCATCACCGTTGACCTCTCATTCGACGGCATCGTGAGCTCTTGCTGAAAAAACGAGCCGAAAGCCGGCTTTTCCTTGCCCTTCCGTCAGGCAGCGGTTCGTAGTAAGCTTTTGAAACCAGAGGAGGATGCGGAGGTCATGGCATCGAGAGCCGTATTTGATCAAGGCTATAACGCAAAATCAAAAATCGAAGATTGGATTTTCTACGCTAACTTCTCCGCAGGCATCGGATCGAAAGAGGCCAAGCGGCTGGACGACTACCTGAGTGGGAGCAACAATTGGGCGGTCCTGGCGAACATCGACGACGTGCTGAAGAGCGTACAGGGAACTTCGAACATCCCCGTACTGAAAAAGGGCATTATCGTTGCGTTGGGGGTAATTCATAACAAATCGAAGGCAGAACTCGCGACGAAGCTGCATAGTTTGGCTGCGCTGGGCGAGCAGGAGCTCATCGAGGAATACAAGGCCGTACTGAAGAGAGCGGGCTCGAAACCGGTCGAGGGCTTGGGAATTCAGTTGACACTAAGAAATTTCGAATTGGTTTCGGAAACCTATGCAGAGAAGGCCGTTGCTGCTCTTAAGTTAGTGCGCGAGGCGCTGCCGGACATCAACCAGCGCCTTTTGAAGGTCGGTTCTGATGCGAACGAGTCGACCGCGTTCCAGACCTGGTTCGGCGACAGGAAGGTTCATGAGAAGGTCTCAAACAATTTCAAGATGATGGCCGGCGCTGTGGAGAACCGGCATGTCATTCTTTCGTTCGACGGCACCGGTTGTCAAAAGACAGAAACCGGCGGCTACGTCTACGACCACAAGACAAACGATTTACGATTGTGCAATATCCATCTGTGCCGGAAGATATTCGCGGACGATCAAACGGTCGAGAGCGTCGCCACGGTAATCATGCATGAGCTATCCCATGCCGTGGCCCACACCAAGGATGTCAATGCGCCGCACTCATACGGTGAGTACACTTGTCAGGAGTTCGCTAAAACGGATCCGGAAAAGGCGGCTGACAATGCCGACAACTATCGCTGGTACGCGTTTCCGGACATCAAGCCCAAGTAGCGCCGTCAAAAAAAGTGCCCGCCGACACTGCTGCGGCAAACTTCCCAACGGACCTAAGCTCAGGAAATTACGCGTTCAGTCTTGTCGAAAATGTCTTGCAGGTGTTGTTCGCTCTGCTTACCATTTAGCGCTTGGCGCACGAAAGTCTTCATGTCAGATTCGCGCAGAACCAAAACCAATCCACGGGTCTGTTGATGAACTCGGCGGACATGGTCGAAAATGTGCGTTGAAAGTGGCATCTGCGCTCTGCAAACCATTATCAGGAAACGGCCTGATTGATCATTCATGTAGTAAGAGGCCTGGTGGAAGTCATCGGCTTTCAGATCTTCGTAGTTCTTGCACTCCCAAAGAACCTGCGTAGCGTTGTACTTCTGTCTCACGATCGCCCAAAACCCAACAGTCGCTCGATTTGAAGCAATCCAGTCGCGAATCGCCGTCGTATCGCCATTTTTCTCTCTCGGCGCAACATTAGACAAAGACCTGAAGAAGCAGAGCTTAATTACTTCGCCGACGAAATCCTCGAACTGTCGAGCCTTGTCCTTTCCGGTGGGTAAAGTTGCTATTTCATCCCCGAGTTCTTGTAGCTTCGTGCGATAAGAGGCGGGCGAGAACGACTCAGGGACCTCAGTTATCAGACCCGATGTTCGCAGTGGAACAGTGTCGCTCAATGAAGTGATGACGCGAGGTTGCAGTTGAAGCGCTTCGGCATACGAGCGATGAATCACGGTAGTGGATTCGTGAGTCATCGTCAACGTCCCAGAATTTTCTGCTTCAGAAGACTTGAAGCGAACTTCATGCCCGGGTTGTTTAACCCCCCAAAAGCCAATGTTGTAGAGCAATTGGACGAACAAATCTGGTGTGGTGAAACTATATATCCAAGCCTTGCATAAGCTCTGTACTTCACTGTCGACCAGGAGCTTCTTGATGAAGTCCTCAATACTGCCTATCGTGTACTCTGTTCCAAGCCCGAAGAAGCGCGTTAGTACTATCCTCAGCTGAGGGTAATTGTCGGCATATTCGTCGGCAAGTTCCTTAAGGCGATTCTCGGAGAAAGAACGCTGGGCTTCATCTAAATCCTCATTGTGGATTTGAGAGCGTTGGTGTGACTGGGCTATGGTCAGTGCCGTAGAAGTGTACAGCAATACGTCTCGTGGCCGATACTGGCACGACTTGAATACTCGATCCTGAGTGTCCTGTGAATCTCCGGCAAAGAACGCCCGCCAAGTTGAGCCATCGAGTGCGAACTTCGAGATCAATCCTTCGTTCAGGCGGCGCTCAATGAGTTCTCGAAGCGACTCCCTCGTCCAGTCGAGAGAAACGATCGATGTTTCCAGCCGTGAAAACTCATTGTCAAGTTGGCGGACACGGTCAAAAACGTTCTCGCGAAGAAATACCATCGGGCGCACTGCCTGGGTCGCGGACCGGATCTCAACGCACGCGTGCATCAAGGCCATGACAAGGACTACGGCCTTCTCAGAGTCGTCCCATTCATCGTCCAGACGATCAATCAGAACAATCTGCTGCATGCGTTTTTCATCGCCAGTACATTCCGCCGAAATCTCTTCCGCTAGCCTCGGTGGCCGATTTCGAAATCTAATCCACTCCCTGTGATTGTTGCTGCTGAGGTGATCAAAACCCTGCTCTACGAGAGTCAATAACCTCAGATCGAATTCATATTGCTCAATGAGATTACGCTCCTTCGTGAGTTCACTTCCGTCAGACGACCGGAAAGAGAAAAGGCCTTGTCTCTTCCACGCTAGGGCGGTTTCATCCAGGATTGCTCGTACGAAGCTCGATACAAGGGTATTGAAGGGCTTCTGTCGGACCCGAGTGTCCCAGTCGGAGGACACAAATGCGTCTGCAGAAGACAGGAGCTTCGGGAAGAGTAGCAGACTGTTCTTGGGAAATTTGTTGTTTAAGTAGAATGTGATCGCGGTTTTACCTGTCCCACGCCGCCCCACAAAGAAGGCTTTGCCTCCTTGAATATCCTGCGCCGCTCTGATTGCTGGAGTCTCAACGAACAAGCTCGGGTTCGCTCGGATGAGATCGTGCTCGGCAAATGACTGCCCAAGCTTCGCGTTTGCGAATGCTCGTCTCGGCAACTGCAGTGCTTGAGTTGTGACCTGCGCCTTGGCCATCAAAATATATTCCCGTCCGAAATGCAGATTACAAACAAGTGCCAATATACCGTGAGCAGTGTGAAAGTTAACATAAGACTGTCCGGTCGTTGAGGGTTCAACTTTTTGGGTGACATTGGTTTTGAGCTGGCGAGCGTACCGAACGGCTGGAATCTCACGATTGCTGCCGAATCATGAGCAGAAAGGATCGCCAAAGGCACCGGCGATACTTATGGCAATAATCTCTGCTCTGCGCCTAACTGACAGAGGTTCGAAAATCACGTCGTTTCAAAATAATCGGAATCTAATCGCTTGAGCATGAACGTTTGGGTCACCGTAACCCCGACGTTGTGCTCAATCATCAAATCGGCCAGACGTGTTCCGTCGACGAGCACAATCTTCTTTTCAATGCGTTGAACATATTCCACCGCATCCGCGGTGAAAGTCGAAGTAGTTATCAAGACGCCCTTTCTGGCCCGAACGCCCTCGAGGCTTCCGGCAAAAGCCTGAACTAAGGGGCGGCCAACCGAGTCCTTCCATCGCTTCGCTTGAATATAGACAAGGTCGAGGCCTAACTTGTCCTCCTTGATAATGCCGTCAATTCCATCGTCCCCCCTCCGGCCCACAGCCTTTCCTGCATCCGCGACCGATCCACCGTAGCCCATCGCGACGAGCAGATCGACTACTAGTTCCTCGAAAAATCGAGGCGTGGACTTTCTAACAGCGTCTAGAACTTCATTTGCCAAGGCATTTCGAAGCAGTTGATACGCACTGAGTAGATCCTCTTCAGGCGTACGGGCGGAGTCATCACCGACTTGTACACTACTGGCCTTTTCTTCCGACCTACCGTTCTCCGTCGACTGCCCTTTGCTGAAGGCAACGAACTCTGGGTATACATTCAGGGCCTGCTTGGTGAATCGGGTTGGATATTGGTCTAAGAGTTGTAGGCCGCGTTCCGTAATTTGAAACGTTCCTCGCCTGGGTCGCCTAAGGGCGCCAGCCTTGGTGAGATACACAGTGCTCCAGGTTGCTCGATTTGCGAAGACGGTTTGAGCACCGCTGGGAAGCTTCTGGTCAAGGTCTTCGGGCACGAGGTTCAGTTCTACGGCAACCCTCTCACGGACCTCAGATGAGGTATGTTCCTTTCCGTCGGCAGTTGCACGCAGCACGGGTACGAAGAAGCTCTGAAAGTCTGGTATCGCCATTAGCGTTAGATCGAAGATAGATTGTACTCTCGTCGCCGCCAACAACAAGCGAACATGCCCTTGGCTGCTTGCCTACACCCGTTCGGCACAAAACGAAAAACATCCCCACTAAGTCGATGCGCGCTCAAAAGATTCAATAAAACATGGGCGGAGGAAAACATAACCTACAAGGCGTAGGAGACACCATCGATCGGATTTCAAGGCTACTCCCGCCGTCAGCTAATATCTTTGTAGTAGCTTGGAGCCTCGCAAGCGCTCGGCCCGCCTTGTCACTCACGCGGGCGTATCGGAACTCATATACTGTTGGCGACATGGACTACCGGAACATCATCACGATAGAGCCGGACAAAATGGGTGGCAAGCCCTGCATTCGAGGTCTGCGTATTACTGTGTATGACGTTCTCGACTATCTGGCCTCCGGCATGACCGAAGCGGAAATTTTCGCCGACCTCCCAGACCTGACCGTGGAAGATCTCCGCGCCTGCCCGGCGTTCGCGGCCGATCGCGAGCGGCGGCTCCTGTCCCTACCGGCGTGAAACTGCTCCTCGACGAAAACTTCTCGTCCGCACTCGTAGCGACCTTGTCCGCAACTTACCCGGAAACCTCAAACTTACGGGCTCGGCGTGAAATCCGTCCCTGATCTCGTGGTGTGGATCGCCGTCCGAGAAGGCTACATGATCATCAAAGACGCCGACCTTCACCGGCGCAGTTTTCCGTATGACTATCTGCCTAAAGCGATTCGGATTCGAGTCGGCAGTTCCCTCAATGACCGATTATCGGAGCCGATGCGAGGAAGTAAACGGCTTCCATGTATCGCTGGAGACATCCTTTCTCGTGCTGCCTTGAACGAATCTGGACAACTTGACCGGTTAGCAAAAAAAAATGAACCGGCCCAACCCCTGCGAATTGCAACGGAACTGCGAACCGGCCGATAACAACTCCTAAAGAACTGTTTCGGTCCTGGAATCAAAGAATTACGCACAATTGCGATCGCCCATCCACGCCTACACCTGCCAAACTTATGGCCGCGGAGGTCCAACCACCCTAAGACTGACGGTCTATGGTGTTGGTCACGCTGCGAGGGCCGCCATTCTCGTCCTAGAACCGGTCAACCGCACCCCACGCTTGGTGAGCAACCCCAAATTAGCTCAGCCTACCAGATAAAAGGGGCGGGTCGGCCTCGCGAAAGCAAGGTGGATGTTGTTGAATTTACTGAGCTTAATTGCGAGATGGTGTCTTTTGAAGCATTGCGGAGAGTCGCTCGAAATTATTTTGATTGTGTTTACTTTTATGTATAGTAAGCTCTTCCTAGGAAGATGAACCGCCGATGACGAATATGCCCAATGCTCCCCTTGTATACACGTTGGGCGTCGTGCGCTTTCCACGAGTCCCAAATGTAGAACGGTTTGCAGACGGATTCCAAGATCTAATTCGAAGCGACTACCCAGTATTTGACGAGGTTCCGATCCAAATCAACAATGTCACCCTCGATCCCAAAGGGAAAGTAAACGTTCAGCACTCCCAAGCCAGAATGTTGCAGTTCGCTGCGCACAACAGGGAATGGGCCTTTCTACTGACTGAGGAACTTCTCGGGCTTCACACGATCAGATATGTTGACCACGGTGACTTCATTGAACGCTTCAAGATCGGATTGCGGGCGCTGCTCAAGGTGCCGGGCGTGGGCGTCGATTGGATAGAAGCGATCGGCCTCCGATATGTTGATATCGTCACTCCTCGTAAAGGCGAACAACTGGCAGAATATCTTCACTCTTGGGTCATCCCGCCTGATGCACCCGATATGACCTTCCGCGAAGGAATGTACGTTGCTTCATATGACACCAAGATAGGCATTTTGCGTTTCCAGTCGTTACGTAATCCGCCGACAACGCTGCCGCCAGACCTTGATACGCCTATCATCCAGCGCAATAATTGGAAGCGCGATCGGCCTCTTGGGGAATTTGTGGTTATGGATATGGACCATGGGTGCCGATTCGATCCCGTAGTTACAATGAGTGTCGATATGATTGGTGCGAAGTTATCGGAACTCCGGGACTTTTCGAAGAAGCTCTTTCTGCGGGCCGGAACCGAACATGCCATGAATATTTGGAAGGAGAAGGCCTGATGGCTGCAATCGCACTGAGGAATAGTTGGGGTATTGCGGAGACTTGGCCGTCCCGCTTTGGGCAGTACCCGGAGCGCGAGCGCATCGGGCCGATTGCATGCTTTGTAACTCTGGCACAGGGTTATGCGGAACTGGCTCCTTTGACCGTGCAGCAGATTGTTGCCGCCCTTCGTGCTGAGGGGATGCCAGTGGCTGCAATCGCGGACGCCATGAGGGTCGAACGCAAAACAATTTATTCTTGGCTCGACGGGGGCGACGCGCGCGGAACTCACACGCAACGTGCTGTGCAGGTTCATTCTCTGCTGGCTTCAGTACTTGATATTGGGGTTCGTAACGTTTATAGGTTCTGGAATACGCCGATTGCAGAAGGCCGCACTCTGCGTGATCTTATCTGCGCGCCTACAATCAATGAGCAACTAGTCAGGTCGGCCCTCAATATGTTGCGCCCAGCAGCACAGAAAGCACACGATTCTGAGCGCAAGATGTCACGGAAAGGGGCGGGGAACCCGGTGCTCGACGAGCTTCCTGAGGCTGGGAGCTAGCGTAAGCAGCGGTCATGTACGACGGCGAGAACCACCCACCTTTCGGGGCCAATCAAGCAGAGAAAATACTTAATGCAGGCTGGCGGCAAGGCACTCCTTTTCGACCGCCGGCGGGCTTTCCTATAGACAAATCCTATGACGCCGTAACAGAATGGCTCATCGTCTGCACTCAATCCTGCAGCGTCGTATCCGATAGCCTTGAAAAGAATCCGGCGATCGAGGTGGTAGCTGCCAAGACACTCGACACCTTTAATCCAAAGTCCCAAGAGGCCAGAGGAAAGAATGTTCGCCACTTTCAATTGCCGGTTTCAGGCATTCTGGGGGTCAAAGCCTTCCAGTGCGACATAAATCGGCGGTTCGCGATTCCGCGCGAAGCGCTCTTACGATTCACGCCGGAAGACGGTGTGATAGTTTCAGCCGAGGACGCTCGGAGCCTGGCTGGCTGGATCGCTCG
>Ga0213872_10000409_pt1 | contig 35220 bp, 29 predicted proteins | sample VelepicomBERX_R2_FD_160071 | JGI IMG/M metagenome (GOLD analysis project Ga0213872, IMG submission 160071) | Rhizosphere microbial communities from Vellozia epidendroides in rupestrian grasslands, the National Park of Serra do Cipo, Brazil - RX_R2 | ecosystem: Host-associated > Plants > Roots >... | reverse complement strand
CTCGCTCAATTCAGACAGCACCAAAGCGGGCCACTGCAACCGTCGACTGCTGGCCGCTAGGCGCCAACGCCTACTTCAAATTCTGTATCGTAGGCCTCGGGTCCCAATGAAGGTTGCCGTTTTGATCCAGCCATGCAACGAGACCGCCGGGCTTCCCGTCCGGAGACTAAATCCCTGATCCCGTAATACGCCGTCTCCGATTCCCGGTTGACTTCCATCTATCGATCGAACGCGTTGCGGAGGAATGTGCGCGATAAGTCTGACTGTCTTCGTTCTGACCTAACGTTTGACGAAAGGGGCCTGGCTCAGCTCGATCCGGCAGCGACGGGCTACATAGCCTGTCCGAAACCCGCATCGCTTCCCTCCCGTCTTGGGAGGGGTGAAGATCCGGTTCCGGGGCCCACAGTGACTGAAGTCGGATGCCGCGGACCCACTCTTGGGCTGTTTGTGCGCCGCAATGAACCAAGGAGCAAGCCACCATGAACCCAGTCGTCGTCAGCGGCGTCGGAATGATTCCTTTCGTCAAGCCCGGCGCCAACAAGCCTTACCCTGAGATGGCCGCGCTCGCTTTGCGTGCCGCGTTGGCCGATGCAGGTATCGACTACTCGCTGGTGCAGCAGGCCTACGTCGGCTACGTGTACGGCGATTCCACCGCCGGTCAGCGAGCCGTCTACGAGGTGGGCATGACCGGCATTCCGGTCGTCAATGTCAACAACAACTGCTCCACCGGATCTACTGCGCTGTACCTGGCGCGCCAGGCTGTGGAATGCGGCGCCGCCGACTGCGTTCTGGCCTTGGGCTTCGAGCAGATGAACCCGGGCGCACTGGGTGCCCAGTTCGCTGACAGGCCCAGCCCCTTCGAGCGCTTTGATCGTGCCACAGACGAGCTGGTGGGGAACGCTCAGGTGCCCCTGGCGCTGCGTTATTTCGGCGGCGCGGGCCTGGCCCATATGCAGCAATACGGCACGCCGCTGGAGACTTTCGCCAAGATCCGCGCCAAGGCCAGCCGCCATGCCGCCAACAACCCGATGGCCCTGTTCCGCAATGTGGTGACGCCGGAAGAGGTGCTGGCCTCGCCGGTGATGTGGCCCGGCGTGATGACGCGCCTCATGGCCTGCCCCCCCACCTGTGGCGCAGCGGCGGCCATCGTCTGTTCCGAGGCTTTTGCCGCCAAACACGGCCTGGATCGCTCGGTGCGCATTCGGGCCCAGGCCATGACCACGGACACGCCCGCCACCTTCGAAGCCCGCGACATGCGCGAGGTGGTGGGCTTCAGCATGGCCAAGGCCGCTGCCGGGCAGGTGTACGAAGCGGCCGGCATCGGCCCACGAGATATCGACGTCGTCGAGCTGCACGACTGTTTCGCCCACAACGAGCTGCTGACCTACGAGTCGCTGGGTCTGTGCCCGCAAGGTGGCGCCCAGAAGTTCGTGGACGACGGCGACAACACTTATGGCGGCCAAGTGGTCACCAATCCCTCGGGGGGCCTGCTGAGCAAGGGGCACCCGCTGGGCGCCACGGGTCTTGCACAGTGCACCGAGCTGGTTCAGCAGCTGCGCGGCACGGCGGACAAGCGGCAGGTGGAAGGCGCGCGTCTTGCGCTGCAGCACAACCTCGGCCTGGGCGGTGCCTGCGTGGTCACGCTGTACGAGAAGGTTTGAACAAGGAGACTGACGTGATAGGCAAGAAGTGGATCGCGCACGCCATCGGCAACGCCGGTCAGACCAATTACTCGGCCGCCAAGGCTGGCATCACTGGCGTGTCCATGACGCTGGCCAAGGAATGGGGTCGGATGATCGCCACCGCCAACTGCGTGGCCTACGGCTTCATCAAGACGCGCTTGACCGAGGCCACGGCTGACGGCAACGCCACCGCCAACATCGAGGGGGCGGGAAATCAAGGTGGGCGTCAATCCCGACCTGATGGCGACGATGGAGCGCGCCATCCCGCTGGGCTGCGGTGGCACGCCCAACGAGGCGGCCGCCGCCGTGTACCTGCTTGCATTCCCGAGAGTGACTACGTCAGCGGTCAGAAGCTGATGTGCAGCGGCGGGATGACAGGGATCTGATGCCATGAGCCTGCGCCTACCGCTGGAAGATATTCGCGTTGTCGAGTTCGAGGGCATTGGACCCGGCCCGCTGGCCGGCCGCATGCTCCTGGGCATGGGGGCCTCGGTGACCCTGATTGCTCGGCCGACTGCGGGAGCGGTCGCCACGAAGCTGGGCGCGGACGCCGGAGAGATGGAGCGCGGCAAGCAGCGTGTGGTGCTTGACCTGAAAAGCGAAGCTGGCCGTGCGGAGGCGATGGACTTGATCGCCTCCGCCGACGTGCTCATCGAAGGGCTGCGTCCAGGCGTCATGGAGCGGCTGAGCCTGGGGCCTGCGGATTGCGCGCGCCGCAATCCGCGGCTCGTCTATGGCCGCATGACCGGCTGGGGGCAGAGCGGGCCGCTCGCGCAGGCCGCGGGCCACGATTTGAACTACGTCGCGCTCAGTGGGCTCTTGTCCCTGAGCGCGTATCGCGGCGAGCGCCCCATCGTGCCACCCACAGTCGTGGGCGACGCCGCAGGGGCCTTGGGCCTTGCTTTCGGCATTGCCTGCGCGGTTGTCGATGCTCGTGCCACCGGCCAGGGGCGCGTGGTGGATGCGGCCATCGTCGACATTGCTGCGATGCTCGGCTCCATCGCGCATGTGGTCCGGGCGGCGGGCCAGCTCGACACCGCAGCGCCGAGCCCGTTCCACGATTCGCCGTTCTACGACGTCTTCGAATGCGCCGACTCGCGCTTCATCACGCTCGGCGCACTCGAGCCGCAGTTCTACGCCTTGCTGCTCGACAAGCTCGGTATCACGGACCTTGAGCCACGCGAGCAATACGACGTTCGACAGTGGCCCACTGTGAAGGCGCGGATCCAAGCCATCGTCAAGAGCCGGACTCGCGATGAATGGGCCGCGCTGCTCGAAGGCAGCGATGTGTGCTTTGCGCCGGTGCTGTCGGTGCAGGAAGCGGCCCAGCATCCCCATAACCTCGCTCGAGGCAATTTCTTGCCAGCGGAGGACGGTGCGGTCCATGGCGGTGTTGCGCCGACGTTCACACCGCTGAATCCCGTCGAGCCGAGCTGATCTGAGTTGATCTCTGCAGTGATCCCTGCAACATGCCGCAGAGCTGGACACCGGTGACAGTGGCATCAAGGCCCGCCTAACCACGTCGCAGTCGTTTGCCAGCAGTTGGCGCGCCAAATCGCAGGACTAGTTTCTGTACTCGGCGGCCGATAGCGCCATGGTCGGCAAGACGGGTGGCTTGGGAGCTTCCAACTTCGACGGCGGCGACCTCAATTGCAACAAGGGCGACAGCTTCTCCCAGGTATTGAAGTTCGTCACCGAGTTGTCGCTGTCTAAGGATTCGAGCGGCGTGTTTGTGCGCGTCAAGGGCTGGGACGACGAGGCGCAAGGAAGCGGCGAAGTCCCGTTCGGCAATCAAGCGAATGGATACAAGACTGGTATCGCTCTGGATCTGCTGGCCCGGAGCGGCGCGAGCACGGCCGAGATCGCCGCCCGGCTCGGATTTATCGAGCCGTGCGCGATTTATTGAGCCTTCAAGAAATGGGTGGGCGTGGCGCCATCTTCCGCCGGGCCCTAAGCTCCGGTGAAATAACGACCTACGCGGGAGGCCTCCCCGAGGCGGACCAGAGTTCATGCACTACACCCAAGCACTCCATCGCGCAGTTCTGCAGCACCCGGACAAGTTGGCGGTGCGAGGGGGCAACGTGATGCAAAGCGACTGGAACCAGCCCGAGCGAACGGCCGCTGTGATCCGCGACGGCTGGCTGCACACGGGCGACGGTGCCTACATGGACGACGACGGCTTCATCTTCATGGTCGACCGCGTTAAGGACATGATCATCAGCGGCGGCGAGAACGTCTATTCCGCCGCGGTTGAAAACGTCGTGGCGCAACATGCTGCGGTCGCGGCCTGCGCGGTCATCGGAGTTTCGAACGCCGATTGGGGCGAATCGCTCCATGCGGTCGTGGCGCTCAAGCCCGATCAGACCGTCACGGCGCAAGACCTCATCGCACATTGCAAGGCACTGATCGCCGGCTACAAGTGCCCGCGCATCGACGAATTCGTCCACGTGCTGCCTCTCCCGGGCGCTGGCAAGGTGCTCAAGACTCGCCTGCGCGAACCTTACTGGAAAGGCCACGGGCGCAACGTCGCCTGAGGTCTCTTCGCCATCAGTTTCAATTCAAAGGAGCCTGTACCGTGATGCCCCGCCTTTACCGCCATGCCTGGATGGACAACGACATCGAGAGTTTTCGTGACCAAGTGCGCCGATATGTCCGGGCCGAGTTGGTGCCGCATCTGGACGTTTGGCGTCGCCAGGGATTCATTCCCCGCGAGGTGTGGCGGCCTTTCGGTGAGATAGGGTATCTGCTGCCCGAGTTGCCCGAAGCCTACGGCGGCGCGGAGGTCAGCCTCGCCTGGCAGATGGTCGTGCAGGACGAACTCGCCAAGGCCGAGGTGCCCGCCAATTCCGCGGTTCACACGATTGCGGCGCACTACATCCTCGACTACGGTACCGAGGAACAGAAGCAGCGCTGGCTTTCGAAGCTTGCGTCGGGCGAGCATCTGGCGGGGATCGCGATGACCGAGCCCGGCTGCGGCTCCGACCTCAAGTCCCTTCGTACGCGAGCTCGACGAGACGGCGACAGCTATGTCATCGACGGTGCCAAGACCTTCATTACCAATGGCTTCACGGCCAGTCTGCTCGTTGTCGCGTGCCGGACTGGCGATGCCGGCAGCAAGGGGGTTTCGCTCCTGGTCGTCGAGACCGAGAACCTGCCAGGCTTCCGCGTCGGTCGTCGCCTGGAAAAGATCGGGCAGCACGCTTCGGACACGGCGGAGATCTTCTTCGACGGCGTTCGCGTGCCCGCCAGGAACCTGATCGGCGAAGTTGAAGGGCAGGGCTTCGTACAGCTGATGAGCCAGCTGGCCTACGAACGGATGCTCCTCGCTGTGCCAGCGGCCGCCGTCATCGAACTCGCGCTCGAGCTGACGCTCGATTATGCGAAGCAGCGCAAAATGTTCGACCAGACGCTGTTCGATTTCCAGAACACCAAATTCAAGCTGGCCGAGGTGGCGACTATGGCCCATGTCGTCCGCACGTTCGTGAACGACTGCATCCAACGCCTGGTGGACGGGACGCTCGATCCACAGGCAGCGTACATGGCCAAGTGGTGGTGCTCCGAACAGCAGTGCAAGGCGGTGGATGAATGCTTGCAGATGTTCGGCGGCTACGGCTATATGGCCGAGTATCCGATTGCACGCCTGTACACCGACGCGCGAGTTCAGCGCATCTATGGCGGTGCGAACGAGGTGATGAAAGACTTGATCGCGCGTGCCTTGTAGCGCACTTGCTGCCGATGTCTTCGGCAGTTGGCGGGGCGTCCATGGTGAGGCCCGGCGCCGTTTCTAGCTCTTCAGACGAAACACGAAGTCAATCAGCTTGTGAGCTCGGGCGGAATACGCAGGCATCATCAAGTCGAGCGCGCGCCAGCGACTTTGTCTGAACACCGGGCAAACCTTGGAAAAGGTCAGGAACTCTTCAAGGCCGTGATAGTGCTCCATATCGCTTTCGCCGGTCCCGCAAAAGTACATCGAGTGGACGGCCCCATGCAGCCCGCCGTCATGGAGCGTGAACGGCAGTTCCCGGATTTGTGGCCTTGCCCAGCGCTTCGATATATCGCTGCCAGATACTGGAGAGAGTTTGCCAATCGCCCTGATCGGGACGCTCCAAAGTGGATTCGGTGCGATGCACGAAATACAGAGCGGGGATGCCGATGCTGGGCTGGGCTGCCATATAGCTGCGCCAAGTGTCGAGCGTCGTGGAGCTCGCGTTGTCGGTATCCACAAGCGGCCAGCCCGAAATATGAGCGATATCCGCACGTTCTCGCATGATCGCCACGATGTCGCGCGTTGCATACCAAACGTCGTTGAGCCGGAGTACGTCGGAGGAATCACGGAAGGCGAGGTTGCTGGTCTGCGTTTCTACCAGCGCATCGGGCCGCCAGCGGTGCGCTTCGCTGTAGAGCATTTGCTGGAAGTGGCGTACCGCCTCCATGCCCGCCAGGGCCGGCGGCACCGGTAGGCCGGGCTGGGTCGGCGCCCATACCCAGTCTTCCTTAAAGCCGTCGATGCCGATCTTCTCCACCAGCTCACGGATGCGGCCGCGCAGGAAGGCCTCGTAAGCCGGGTCACCGAGTTTCGGTGCCAGGCACTTGCCGTCGGGGCCAGTCACGCACAGGCTGTCGGGCAGGCCGTCACTGTGCGCGACCGGCACCCATAGCAATACATGCCGTCCCACGGCGTGCTGGCGGGCCACAAAGCCTTTCAGATCAGGCCATTTGGCTGTATCGATCTCGAAATTGCCATAACCCTTCTGCCATTTGTCGTCGATCACGACAGTGCCGACCGGTAATTTGCGCCGGTCGAGCTCAGCCAGCCAGGCTTCATAGTTCGACTGCGTGGATTCGGCGTTCGGCGGGCGGCCGTAGGGCGTTGCGGTTGACGTCTGCTCTGCCCAGCCGCAGAAGATGGGCAGGTGATGCCAGGCCACGTCAGGGTAGCTGGCCTCTGTGCCGAAGCCGCGTGACCGCATCCATTGCGTGTAGTGTTCCAGCGTGTCGAGCGCGCTGTAGCCGAAGTGGATGGCGGCCACAGGTGATTGAAAGTGGCCGCCCGGCTGGTCTTCCATGCGGGCGTAGCCCAGGTAGTCCACCCACCACGCCGCCCCGGCATAGCGCGAGCCCGAATACTCAAGCGCCGGAAAACGGTATTGGCCTGGCGGTGTGCCGATGCCGACGCTCGCCCATTCGCCCGACACATGAAACGCCAGCATCAGGGGTGGAGGGCTGAACAGGTCACCCATCTGCGCCGGGCGGAAATCCTCTTCCGAGCCGCTATGCGCATCGCCGCCGAAACCCAAGGTCTGCGGCTCGGCGATATTGTGGTCAAACAGGTTGGCGTGGTTCGGCGACGGGCTCCAATACCGATCCGCCATCAGGCTTGCGTTCCAGGCGCCGCCCTCGCTGCGCCCCTTGTCCCAGCGGCCTGGCACCCCGTTCGAAAACACATGGCTGCGCCCGATCTGCCCGTGGCCGCTTGCCGACTGATCGAACTCGAGATGGTCGTCGTAGAGCCGCCAATGAAAAACCCGTTGCTGCCACAGCGAGCTGCTCGCCTGCACGGTCAGCGCATAGCGCTCGCCCGCTTCTGGCCGTTGTGGCGGACCCAGTTGGTAGTGGACGTCGCTGAGATGCTCGTGCGCGTCGCTGGAATCCAGCGCTGAAACGAGTGGCAGGCGCAGCATGCGCAGGCCGTTGCGGTACACGTCGAGCACCGGCACCGGGCCGAGCTCGCTGCCGAGGTGTAGGGCCACGCTGTAGGCGGGTAGGGCGGCCTGGAAGGTCGCCCTGTCGTGACCATCGGTTGTCGTGTCCGCAAAGGCGAGGGTGCTGCAGGCGGCCAGCAGCATCGAGCCGGGCCATTTGCGCAAATTGGCAAAGAGGTGCATGGCGGTTCTTCCGTGGTGTCGTTGCTGGTGGCCTGCCGTGGCAGGCCGCCCTCGGTCAAGGTTTGTCGAACAGGTGGATCTTCACATTGCGGTAAGCCACCGGGTGCCATGGTCCTGCAGATTGATGCCGCCGGTGGCGAATTTGGCGGCCTCCGGCATGGTGGCAAATTTGCTCACCGCCACGCCCTTCACCGCCAACCTAGGGCGCAGCACGCCGTTCAGGCGACATAGCGCGCGCTCGGCGGCGGCGGGTGTGGCATACGTTTTCAACACATTGGGGTCGGTCGGCGACAGGGCATTGCCGTCCGGCACCGGCAGTCCGGCGACCGCCGAGGTCAGGGGATCGATTTTTGCGCGCTTCAAGGTCTCTTCATTCTCGGGCGCGGTCGCCACCACGCTCACCTGGGGCACCGAATCGGTGTCGCCATCTTTGGCGAGCAGCAGCGTCGGGAACGTCCTGCCGACGTCGTTGAGGCGAAACGCACCGTGTGCGTCGGTCTTGGCAAAGACCTTGCGGCTGGCGGCATCGATCAACACCACTTCCATATTCGTCTTCACGCCGCCGCTGACGACAACGCTGATCGACGCATTCTTCGTCAACTCTGCTGCCTGCTTGGGCACGTAGGCCTGGATGCCTGACTCGGTGCTGGCCTTGATCTGAGGTGCGTGAAGTAGCCTCGATCTGCGTGCACGCGGCATAGAATTTTCCATATCCCAAGATCCGGCTCCGAGAGCCACAAGACTGAAGCCATGTTCAAAGACCCGAGCTACCTACTGACGATGGTGCTTCCGATGGCTGCCCTGCTCAGCCTGGCCAGTCCGGCGGCGCTGGCCGAAACGCTTGCCGATGTGACACCGGCGGTGGCGGTGGCCGCCCCGGTTAGCGTCACCACGCCCAGCGGCCTGAGCTACATGATCACCAAACAGGCAAAGGGCCGTCATGCGCAGGCAGGCGACATGTTCTACAGCACCTACACGCTGCTGCTGACCAACGGCAAGAAGATCGACAGCTCCTTCGACCGCGGCCAGCCCTTCGGCTTCACCGTAGGTGCGGGGCAGGTTATCAAGGGCATGGACGAAGTCGCCCTCAAGCTGGGTCTGGGTGACGAGGCGGTGGTCCTCATTCCCTCGAGCCTGGGCTACGGTGACAAAGGTAGCGGGCCTATTCCTCCAGGTGCGACCCTGGTCTTCGTGATGCAGGTGGTGGAGATCCGGTCCAAGTAACCGGTACGCGCAGCCCGCTGCGCCTGCTTGAGAGCCGCCATTCTGAGCCGCCATTCTGAGCCGCCAGTCACGAGCGGCCGCCCAATGCTGCGACTTGGCACTCTCCGGCCCACCCGCCAAACCTGTCGACGCGCTGCATCAAAGCGACGCCTCTACCCAAACGCTGAATCGAGTGCGCGTGGCGCGATGGCTTCAAGCGGCGGCCCAACAGCCCCGCCGCGGGGAGCGACCACGCACGGGTGGTCCCCAAGCGATCCGCGTTGCAGCTCTATCCCTTGGTGCGGACCGGCGCTCCCGGCACGTTGCAGCTGCGCTCTTCGTTCAGCAGTGGAAGCAAGGTTGGCACCAGAGCCTTGAGCAACTGCGCCGGCAAGGCGCTCGTGAATTTGTAGTGAGCCGCATAGGGCTCCTGCACATAGGCCACTATGGTGCCGAAATACCGGTCCCCGATGTAGAAGACGAAGGCGCCTGTGCGCGAGACTACACGGGACGAAACGATTTGCCCGCCCTTGCCGATGACGGTGAATCGGTGGTCACCGGTCCCGGTCTTGCCGCCCGCCTGCACCACCGTACCGTCCTTGAGAACGAAGCTGCCTTTGAGCCGCCCCGCGGTGCCCCCATCCACCACGCCGGCCAGCGCCTCTCGCACGGTATCGGCCACTTCGGCCGGCAGCAGGCGCTCGCCCTGCGCGGGCTGGACTTCGAGCTGGGTTTCGTAGGGCGTACCCGCGCCAAACAGCAGGCTGGGCACCCGTACGACCGGCAGCCTCACCCCGTGATTGACGATGATGCCCATCAACTCGGCCAGCGCCGCGGGCCGGTCGCCCGAGGCGCCCAGTGCGGTCGCATAGGACGGCGTGAGCATCTCGAAGGGATAGCCCAGCCGCCGCCAGCGGCGCAGAATCTCGCTGAAGGCCTCCTGCTCGATCAGGTTGCGGATGCGCCTGTCCTGGGCCCCCTTGTGCCTGGTCTTGAAAAGCCAGGCGTACACCTCCTGGCGCTGCTCGCGGCTTTGCGCGACCAGTTCGCTCAGGCTCGCCTCGGGTCGGTGACGCAGTTGGCTGACCACCCACAGCTCCAGCGGATGCACGCCGGCCAGATGACCGCGGTCAGCCAGCGACCAACGCTCAGGCCCGTATTTGGCGACCAGCTCCTGCAGCGCCTTGTCACCGGGCAGTTTGTCGCCGCCCAGTCGTCGAGCCAGGAATTCGCCGAGATCCTGTGTGTCTGCCTGCGGCTCCAGCCCGAAGAAGGCCGCCGCGAGTCGCGCCGGCGTACGTCTGTGCAGCAGCAGCTCCTCGGCCTCCTCGGCACTCCTGCCCTTGTACTTGCGGTAGAAGCGGGCGAGGAACTCGCGCCCCTCTTCGTCCGCGAAACGCGCGAGGTATTCTTGGCGGGCTGGATCGTCAGTGTCGTCCAGCAGCGCCTCGTGGGCCTTGGCCGACCGGCTCATGACGTGATAGACCACGTCGCGCAGGAGGCGGACGAAGGCGAGATTCACCGAGTGCTTGAGGGCCTCGCGCACGGTGTACGTCTGATGGTCCTCCTCGGGTTCGAAATTCTCGAAATGGTGCGCGCCGCTGCCCGTGAAGAAGGTCTCGCCCGGATTGCCGGAGTAGCTGCGATCCATGGCCGCCTCCAGCATGGCCTGGAGGCTGGCCTCTGGTGCCTGCTGCAAGTAGTCGCGCGCCCAGCGCGCGAGCTGGTCCTTGGGGTGGACCAACACAGCCGACAGCGCCTCGGGCGACAGCTTGCTCCATTGCGCGTGAAGCTCGGCCACCAGCTCCAGATAGGTGACGAGGGTCCTGAATTTCGCGGTGGAACCGAGGTCGAGCCGCGCGCCGTCGTTCAGGTCGAAGGGCTCGTCGACGTTGTCGGTCTGCACGCGCAGCAGGTTGCCTCCATTGCCGCGTTCGAACAGGGTGAAGCTGAAGACGATCTTGCTGGTGTCGTCGCCCTCGTTGAACAGCCTGAAGCCGTAGAGCCCCGCGGACTTGGCCGCCGCGGGATCGGCCAGGCCGCGCAGCAGCTCGGTGGCCGCGCGCTGCACGTCGCCGTTGAGCGTCGTGGTGGCCTGCAAATCCAGGCGATCCAGGTCGTAGGCGCGTGGGATGTCCAGCGCGACGGCCAGCTTGCCGCGCACCGCAGTGGCGGCCTTGCGGTCGATGAATGAGCCTTGCACTTCCTCCGGCGCCTGTGTGCGCAGCTTCAACTCGATCGGCAGCGCCGCGTCGCGCAGCGCGGCCGGAATGACGCCGGCTTCGGCCATCACACGCAGATAGCTGTTGGTCAAGGTGTTCAGATCAGCCTCACCTTGCACCAGGTAGTGTGACGGCCGGCGCTGCGCGATCAGGAGCGATAGCGCCTGCTTGTAGGCCAGTGCGCGCGCGGACGTCAGGCCCTCTGCGGGCTTCCCCGACGCCTCTGTGGTCTGAGCGCGCAGCAGGGTGTTCACTTCAGTGAAGTCACGCGCATACCAGGCCCACAGGCCGTCGCCGACACCGTTGACCTCGCCGAAGCCGGGCTGGGCCGACAGCGGCACCGTGTTCAGATAGCTCAGCACGATGCGACGCCGCGCTGCGCGCGTGTCCTCGCCTCCGAGGTAGGCCCGCACCGAGGCCGAGGCCATCTGGCGCAGCTTCTCCCGGCCTGAGTCCGTGCGGCCTTCGGGCGAATGTCGATATTTTTCGATCTGGGTGGCCAGTGTGCTGCCGCCTGGCGCGCGATGCGAGTCGTCCACCATCCGGCGGGCCTGGTCCAGCACGGCCTTGGAGAAGCGGTCCCATTCGATGGCGGGGTTGCGCTTGGGGTGCTCGGGATCGAGCAGCTCGCGGTTCTCGATGAACAGCAGCGATTCCACGAGCAGCGGCGGCACCGCCTCAAAGCCCTGGTAGAGCCGCTGCGGGAAGTGCTGCGCATACAGCATGCGACCGTGGCATTCAGCCAGGTCCAACCCGCTCTCGTCCTTCTCACGGTAGATCGCGGACAGACCCCAGTCGCGCAACTCCAAGAACTTCGGTGACATGCGCGCCTGGGCCGTTACTTCGTAGCCCTGGCGGCGCAGCCCGTCGATGAAGCGCGGGAGCTGTGTATAGCCCAGCTTCTGGTCGTAGGGGCCCGCGCCGGGATAGCGGATGGCGTCGCTGGGGCCGGGCTCGACTCGGAACGTCAGCTGTCGGCCCAGCTCGCTCAGATGATGCGCCTGCCGCCTGGAGGTCATGTATTCGTCGCGAACCATCCAGGCAAGTGCCGCCACTCCGACCAGCAGCAACAGCCAGAACGGCCTGCGCCACGGCATCCACCGCGACGACAAAGCGGAGGTCTGCACGGCCGCGACGTCGTCGGCGATCGATTCGCGGACTTTCCCTCGTTGTCGCGAGAACTTCATCGCCCCAAACCTTTCGGCATGTCCCAGGCCACTCGAAGGGAATGTACCCGTCGCGCAAGGCCCGACCTACCGTCAGCCAAGGGGGTGTTACTTGTTTACCTCGCACCGTCACAGACGGAAACACTTTGCCAGCCGCGGCCATTGACTGGAGCCTGCGCGAGCGACGCTGGTTGGGCATTGGCAGAAGTGCCAGATTGCAGGTCATGAGGTCCCGTGAGCACTTCATGACGCGCCGCTTCAGAGCAACAGCAAATCCTCCAGGGGTTTCTTCACGGCCGCCGGAACGTCCTGGCCCGCCCGCGCTTGCATCGGCACCAGCGCGGCCTGGCGAGTCAATTCGGTGACGGCGGCTTCGGCCAGGGGCATGAAGCTGCGCAGTTTCTTGATGGCGGCTTCACGGCGTGACCAGTCGCGGTCGTCGCGGGCCTTTTCTTCGTCAATGAAGTAGGTGGCCTTGAGGTGGTCGAAGAAGGCCTTGCTCCATTCGCCACCGATCCAGGTGAGGGAGCCGGTCCAGCCCCTCACCAGGGGCTTGCAGCGGTCCACGCACAGATTGCGCAGCCGCTCGGCGGTGACCTTCTGCATGGCGTAGAGGCCGGCGGAGACCATGGCGTCGGTACGGCGCTTGACCTCGAAGTCGTAGACCTGCATGGACTTCTTGCGCTGCTCTTCGTCGCCGCCGCCGCGCATGAGATCCTGCACGAGGTCGCGCATGGCGCCCATCTCGGCGATGCCGGTGTTCAGGCCCTTGGCGGTCTCCGGGTGGGGCGTGCCGGCCGAGTCGCCGACGAGCACGCCTTCATTCTTGGCGCTCACGAACCCCTTGGCCTGCTGCAGCTCGATGGGGAAGCGAGACACGCCGAACTCAGCGATCAGGAAATTCATCAGCGCCTTCTCGACCTCGGCGGGCGAGACCTTGGCTTCGCCGCCCTTGTCGGAGCGGGCCTTGAGCGTGCGCTCCAGTTGCAGCCGCGCGCCGTTGCGGCACTTGGCGATGATTCGGTCGTCGCCCGCGCGGTCGCGGCCATAGAAGTTGTCAACGCCGTGGAAATCCTGCATGAGCTGGTTCCAGGCGGTGTCCAGCGCGGTGTCGATCTCCTCGCCGGTCAGGCTGGCGACCTTGTGCCCGGGGTCAGTACTCTCGGGCGCCAACTGCTTCTCAGGCCCGAACTTGACCTTGCGCACCACACCCTGCAGGTGCTCAACGAGCTTGCGCGGGTTGTCGCCCCAGTCGCGGAATTCCTCTTCGGTGAGCTGGGTGACGATGTACTTCACCTCCTGAGTCTCGAACTGGTAGGTCCAGCCCTCGGTGCGCTCCAGGTTGCTGTCGGGCGTGGGCGTGTCCTTGCCGAAGAGGCCGACGGCAGCGTAATCCTTGACCTCGGACTTCTGGAAAGGAATGCCCAGCTTGTCGCCGAGCTTGACGTTGTCGGCGTGCTTCTGTGCATTGGCCACGCTGCCACCGGTGGCGACGATCAGCATGTCACAGGGCTTGGTCTGCGGGTCGCCCTTGAAGGTGAGGTGCACCACACCCTTGCCATCGCGCTGCACGTCGACGAGGAAGCGGTCGCGCTCCAGCTTGATGCCCAGCGCCGCGCAGCGCTGCTCCAGCGCGGTCTCGATGGTCATGACCGCGGCGATGTTGGACGTCGGGTCGGGGCAGATCTGCTCGAATACGCCGGCCGTTCGCAGGCGCTGCATTGCCGCCGGGTCAAGCTTGAGTACGTTCATGCGCGAGTAGGGGTCGCTTCGGCCTTCGTAGACGTGCACCTGCGAGGCGCCAGCCATGCGCGCCTCCACGGCCGCCAGCAGGCCGATGGGCCCGCCGCCTACCACCGCCACGCCTACCGAGCCCACCGGTGCGCCAGGCGGGCGCGGCACGAAGGGCATGGTGTAGCGGCCGAGATCGAGCTTTGCGAGGCTCCGCACCTTATCGAACCTGGCCTCCAAGGGCTGGCCCATCGCGCGCCTGGCCACCTCGTAGGTGCCGTAGACACGCTCGGCATCGACCATGAAGCGGTGGCCGTCGTTGAGCAAGCCGGTGACGTGCATCGTGCCCAGCTTGGGTAGCTTCATGAGGCCTTGCACGGCGGCGTCGTAGCTGCGGGCGTCGCGCACACTGCCTAGCAGCGTGGTGCACTTGGCTGGGTCGTTGGAGACGAAGACGAGGTGTTTGAGCAGGTCGCGCTGGTCGTCTTCGAGCGCGAAGGTGATACGGTCGCACTCAGGGAGCACGGCGATGTTGGCTTGCAGCGCGTCGAGCTGGGCCTCATCGAAGGCGCGCAGCCGTTCGGGCAGGTTGGCCACGGCGCCGGCTTTGGCGCGCACGTAGATCACGCCGCCCTCGGCCCGGCCCATCGCCTTGTCGGCCGCTGCCACGTGGGCTAGCCCTTGGTCTCCGGCCAAGGCGACGATCTCCAGTCCGTCGCGCCATTCCCCCACGCGGCCCTTGGCCTCCTCGCCGCGCTGGATCTGCTGCAGCGCGTCGGCCAGGCGCGCGCGCGCCTCCTCGAGCGCCTGGGTGGCATCGGTGAGCGAATCGGCGATCAGGTCCAGGTCGCCAGCCACCAGTTCGTGCTGCGCCTCGAACTCGACGCGCAGGGCGCGCAACGCCTCGTCGTCATGGGCCAGGCCCGCACCGACGCGTTCGACCTCGTCGGCCAGCTGTTGAATCACCGCCCGCGCCTTGATCAGCGCGCGCTCAGCCTGCTCGGCGTCGCTGAGGTCTTCGATGGGCGTGTCGAGCAAGTGCAGCAGGGCGGGAACGGGGCCCTCGGCCTTGTCTCCGCCGCCATCCTGGGGCGCATCGGGTTGCGGCTCGGGTACATCTTCGAGCACCAACACCAGCGGCTGTGGGTCGGCGCGCAGGCGTGTGCGTTCAAGCTGCGCCAGGGCGCGCTCGATCTGCTTGATGCCCACGATGCTGCCGCTGGCGCGCGCCTGGCCCAGCGCCGCGTGCAGCCGCTCCGCGAGCCGCGCCATCTGTCCGCCATAGTCCTTCACACCGTCGGCGACGAGGTACATCTCGTCGTCCACCACCGCATCGATCTCGCGGCACAGCAGCAGGGTCTCGCCTTCGAGCTGGGTGGCCAAGGACAGACCCTGCTCGCGCGTCAGCGGTGCGTCGTTGAAGGCCTGGGCCTTGGCCATCACCCGGTTGATGCGCGGCGCCACGGCGCCCGGATGCTTGGCCAGCCACTGCGTGCAGGAGTCGATCACCAGGCGGGCGAGGGCAGCGCGTTTGGCCGGGTCGGCGCCTTGCACCTTGGCCAGGGCCTGCTCCAGCTTGGCGCTGGAGGCCTCAATCTCCTGGGCCTGCTTGTCGAGGTTTTCCAGCGCCTGGCGGGCGCCTTTCTTGATCTCTTCCAGATCCTCATACGCCTGCTTGAAGGCGGTCTCGTCGCCCGTGTCGGCGGCGGCCGTCACGGCCGAGGTGATGGCCGCCAGCTGGCGGCGAAGCGATTCGCCCTCGGCCTTGCCGTGCGCCTGCTCCAGCGCGGCGATGGCCTCCTCGGTCTTGCGGCGGCGGCGAAGGTAGTCGGCGAACTGGGTCTTGATCTTGTCGAGCTGGCGGCCGCCGAGGCGGCCCTTGGTCTGCGGGCGCACGCGCAGCAGGCGGTCGAGGAAAAGCTGCTGGTCGGGGGTGAGCTTCTTGGTCATGCCTTAGTCATCCACTCAAAGCGCCGCGGCCACAGCCGCCAATGCGTTGTCGAGGCCGCGCTGCACGGTGCAGGGCCGGAAAGGGTTGCCGTCGATCGCGGCAAGCAGTGGGCTAGCCGCCATGAAGGTGCGGTATTGCGTGAGCACGCTTGCCGCCTCGGCCTGATGCGCCGGTCGCTGCTCGGGGCCCGCGTTCAGCGCGGCGTCCAGCGCGTCGAGCAGCCGCGTGTCCAGCGTCTCGAATACTTGGGCAAGCAGCTTCACACCCTCCTGGAGATCGCCTTCTTCGTATTCGTCCTCGGCCGTCTCGTCGCTGTTGTGAGCCAGCACGGCGTCGCGCAGCACGCGGGCCACCTCGGCCATATCGGCCTGCGCCTTCTTGCGCGCTTGCTCCCAGCCCAGGCGGGCCTGCTGAAGCTTGACGAGCGAGGCGCCGCTCGGTGCCTGCGGCGTGGTTGTCGACGTGGGTGTCGACGTGGGTGTCGACGTGGGTGTCGGCGAGGTCTGTGCGGCCAGCAGCTTGTCGACCTGCTCCAAGGCCTGCAAGGCGGACGGGAACTGGCCGGCCCCGGCCTTGCCCTGGGCGAACGCGATCAGTGCCTGCAGTTTGGCCGCTTCGGGATGGCTCTTCAGCGCGGCGGTGGTGGCCGCCAGGCGCTGCTCGTACTCGGCCCTCAAGGGGGAGGGCGCCGCTTGATCTTCATGGACCTCGACCTCGACCTCAACCTCGGTGCCTTCGTGCTCTTCCTCGTGGCCGTCTTCATCCACGTCCTGCGGGTCCGGCCCGCGGACGCGCACTTTCAGTCGCAGCGCGGTCTGCTCCAGCAGAGCCGCACGCAGCTTCTTGGCCATGCCTGCCGCCTGGGTCTGAAACACGAACGTGACGGCCGCGGCCTCGAAGGTGCAGATGCCCGCGGCGAACTTGGGCATGCCGTCGTCGAGGTAGTCGGTCAGCATCTTGCGCCGGCTCGGGCTGATCGCCCGGCGCGACAACATGACAGCCGCCTTTGGGCCGGCCAGGGCCACCAGGGCCTGCATCTCCTGGCCGTTCTTCACCTGGCGCAGCAGGGGGATCATCTTGGTGGTCAGCAAGTCGGGGGCATCCTCCTCGTCCTCGCTCTCTTTGGACTCGGCTTCCTTTTCTGCCGCCTTGGCCACCTTCTCTTCGCGCCCAACGGCCCTGTCCATCGCGTCGAGCTGCGCGCCGAACTCCTTGTCGCCCTTGACGAACTTGCGCAGCGCGTCGGTTTCCTTCTCCACCTGGGCCAGTGCGCTGAGCTGCTCAGACGGCCCTTTGGCCTTCTCGTAGGCCGCCAGCGCCTTGAGCAGCGCCGTGTCCTTCACGTCCCGTCCCTTGGAGAACTTCTTCCACTCTGCTTCGGTCAAGTACTTGTCTGCCATCCAGCGCTCCGCTTGGCGAATATTGACGCGGGATCATAGGGTGGCGTCATGCGTCGCAAGGACCGGGAACACCCTGGATTGCTGGCGTGGCGCGAGCCCTTGTCTTGGTCTTGTAGAGGGCTCGAGGGGCTTGGGCGGCTCGTGCTGCTGATAGCGTCGCGCTCTCGGCCGGCTGGGGACCGTCACGAAACCGAGCATGCGGGCAGTGCCGGTGGAGGGCGTTGAGCAGCAGGCGGTGCTGTCGGCGCATTGCGCACGCCAGGGCATCGTCATGGCCCGCACGGCACGAGCCAACCAGATTCGCGGGCATACCGGCGAGTCAGGTCTCGCGGTCCAGATGGGCATCTCTCACGTCGCCAAGCGGGCTCCTGAACCGTCAGACAAGCGCTAGCTTGACTCGGTGAGCGTCGACAGGCTTCGGATGACCGCGTCCATGAGAGCCGCAGTCAGTTCGAGAGAGTTCAGCCTGGTGATACGTCGAGCCCTGAATCGAGGCATCTGTTCAGGCGGTGAGCAAAATGTGCGGCAATGGTGGCAGGGCGGGTGAGCCATCGTCACCCGCCCGGGGCACCATCAAAGCTGCGTCATCCCGCCGTCGACAATCAGCTCCGCGCCGACGATGAAGCCCGACTCCGCCGCTGAGAGATGGAGCACCGTCGTGGCCAGTTCCTCGGGCGTGCCGAAGCGGCCCAGCGGCACCTGGTTCTGGATGCCGGCTGCCGTGGTTGCCAGCGTTGCGGCGTCCAGGCCGAGCTTGCCGTAGAGCGGCGTGGCGATGGGGCCGGGGCTGACGACGTTGATGCGCGCGCCCTGCGGCAGCAACTCCGCCGACAGCGTCTTGGCCATCGAGATCACGGCGGCCTTGCTGGCGGCGTAGATCGAGGAATTCGGCATGCCGATGTGGGCGTTGATCGAGCCGTTGATGACGATGGCCGCGCCCTTGCGCAGCAGCGGAGCCAGCGCCTGGATCTGAAAGTAGAGGCCCTTCACGTTGATGTCGAAGATCTCGTCCCACAGCGCTTCGGTGGCGCCGGCCAGGCTTGAGAAGCGCGCGACGCCGGCATTGAGGAACACAGCGTCGAGCTGCAGGTTGCGATCGGAGAGCTGAGCTGCGAGGGCGCGCGCGTCGGCGACGCTGCCGGCGTCGTTGCGCAGGGCGATGGTGGCGGAGCCGATCTCGGCCACGGCCTTGTCCAGGGCCTCTGGGTTGCGGCCGGTGATGACGACCCGGGCGCCTTCGGCCGCATAGGCCTTGGCCGCGGCCAGGCCGATGCCCGAGCTGCCACCGGTGACGAGGACGGTCTTGTTGCTGAAGCGGTTCATGATGTTTCCTTTCAATCGTTCGATGGGGTTTCGGCGTCACGGTCATGGCGCCGTGAGTGAATGGTGCTGGCGCAATGCAGCCTTGACGCACGAGAATCCGGATGAAAACGTGCGAAGGAATCGAACATGTTGAGCGAGGACGAACTGGCCCTGCTCCAGGCCATCCAATCAGCCGGCAGCCTCTCGCGAGCCGCTGCGGCCCTGGGCAAGGCGCCTTCGACCGTCTCCCACGCGGCGCGGCAGCTGGAGGCACGCTTCGACGCGCTGCTGTTCGACCGGCGCCGCTACCGGCTGCAGCTCACGCCGGCTGGCGCCCTGCTGGCCGCAGAGGCGGCGCGCCTCGCGCAGGACGTGGCGCGGCTCAATACCCGCGTGCGGCAAGTGGCCAGTGGTTGGGAGGATCGGCTGAACATCGTCACCGACGAGATCCTCGAGTTCGAGACCTTGCTGCCCGTGATCCGCGATTTCGATGCCCTGGCGTCCGGCGTGAGCCTGCGCCTCACGCACGAGGTGCTGGGTGGCACCTGGGAGGCGCTGCGTGACGGGCGAGCGGACCTCGTGATCGGTGCCACCAACGAGCCGCCCGCCATCCCGCAGATGCGCTGGTTTGAGCTGGGCGTGATGGACTGGGTGTTTGCCCTGGCGCCACGCCATGCGCTTGCCCACCATGCAGGCGTGATCGACCGTCAGACTCTGCAGGCCCACCGCGCCGTGGTGGTCGCCGATACGGCGCGCCTGAACGGCGCTCGCAGCTACGGCGTGCAGGGCGGCCAGGCCCACCTGGCCGTGCCCAGCATGCGGGCCAAGATCGCTGCCCAGGTGGCCGGCCTGGGCGTGGGCTGGCTGCCGCGCCAGCGCGTGGCCGGCCTGCTGGCGCGGGGCGAGCTGTGGGAGCGCCAGACCGCCGATCCGCGCGAGCCAAATACGCTTTACGTAGCTTGGCGCGGAGACGACGAAGGCCGGGCGCTGCAATGGTGGCTCGAGCGTCTCAAGCAGCCGCGTCTGGCGCGGCGCTTGGTGCAGGGCCTGACGGTGTAGAGCGCCCGGGCTCTCAGACCTGGAGCCAGGCCATCACGCCGAGCACGATGCCCACGCCGCCGATCACCAGGGTGGCGCCTTCCATCCAGCGCTTGCGCGTCAGCAGCGCAATGGCCGCCACGGCAATGGCGATCTGCAAGGCCGTGGTGGCCTGGGCCCAGCGATGGTGCAGATGGAGCTGGTGTTCGCTCTTCTCGTCCCATTCCTTGGACTCGGCCTCGAACTTGTCCGCGTCGGCCTTGATCTCGGCCTTTTCCTTCTCGTAGCGGGCTGACTTTTCCTGGTACTTGACGCGCTTGTCTTCGTTGGTCACCAGCTCCTGGGCCAGCTCGGCCAGGTTCTGCTTGTTGGCCTTGGCCTGGTAGTAGTTCCATTTGTCGGCCGCCTCGGTCTTGGCGATGGCCGCGTTGTTCTTGTACATGCCGGCATTGGCTTGGGTGAGTCCGCCCATATAGCCGAAGAAGGCGCCGATCGTGGCGAGCAGAGCGGTGATGACGGCGAGCTGACCGGCCAAGCCGCTGGGCTCGTGCTGGGCCGCGTGCTCCAGTTCGTGGTCGTGCGGGCCGTGGACGTGGAAACCATTTTCGGACATGGTGCTGTTTCCTCAGAGGCGTTCGTAGGTTATGAAGTGGTAGGGCCAGCCCTCAGCGCTCAAGGCACTCTTGCGGGCGGTCTGCCTGAATTGCTCCCGAGGCCAGGGCGGAAAGAAGGCGTCGGCCTCGAAGACTGCGTCGATCTCGGTCAGCTCCAGCCTGTCCACGCGCGCCAGGGCCGCGGCGTAGATCTGCGCGCCGCCCATGATGAAGACATCGCCCTCGCAAGTGGCCAGGGCTGCGTCAAGATCGGCGAAGACCGCAGCCCCTGGCGCCTGCCAGCCTGGCTGGCGGCTCAGTACGAGGTTGCGCCGGCCCGGCAGCGGGCGAAAGCGCGCCGGGATGGACTCCCAGGTCTTGCGCCCCATCAGCACCGTGTGGCCCATCGTCAGCGCCTTGAAACGCGCCATGTCCTCGGGAATACGGGCCAGCAGCTCGTTGCCGAGGCCGATGCCGCCGTCGCGGGCGACGGCGGCGATCACGATCAGCTTCATCAGACCGCCACCGGTGCCTTGATGGCGGGGTGGTGCTCGTAGCCCACGAGCTCGAAGTCCTCGAGCTCGTAATCGAAAATCGAGGTCGGGCGGCGCTTGATCCGCATCGTCGGGTAGGCGAAGGGTTCACGCGCGAGCTGGGTCTGCACCTGGTCGAAATGGTTGCTGTAGATGTGGCAGTCGCCGCCGGTCCAGACGAAGTCGCCAAGCTCCAGATCGCATTGCTGCGCCACCATCATGGTCAGCAACGCGTAGCTGGCGATATTGAAGGGCACGCCCAGGAAGATGTCGGCGCTGCGCTGGTAGAGCTGGCAGGAGAGCCTGCCCTCGGCGACGTAAAACTGGAAGAAAGCATGGCAGGGCATCAGGGCCATCTTGGACAGCTCGGCCACGTTCCAGGCGCTCACGATGATGCGGCGCGAATCTGGGTTGGTCTTGAGCGTCTTCACGACCTCGGCGATCTGATCGATGTGCCCACCCTCGGGCGTGGGCCAGCTGCGCCACTGCACGCCGTAGACCGGGCCCAGGTCGCCGTCGGCGCGAGCCCATTCGTCCCAGATCGAGCAGCCACGCTCCTGCAGCCACCTGACGTTGGAGTCGCCGCGCAAAAACCAGAGCAGCTCGAGGATGATGGACTTCAGGTGCACCTTCTTGGTCGTCACCAGGGGGAACCCTTTGGCGAGATCGAAGCGCATCTGATGGCCAAAGACCGAACGGGTGCCGGTGCCGGTGCGGTCGGTCTTGGAAACGCCATGCTCAAACACATGGCGCATGAAGTCTTCGTACTGCGAAGCGTTCTGGGGGGCGGCATTCATGGCCGCAATTCTATTTTCACTGCACGGCCACCAACGGACGCTTTTCCTGGGTCCAGCGGCTGAGCGAGCCGTCATAAAGACGTGTGGACGGATTGCCAAGGATTTCGTGCATCACGAACCAGGGTCCCGAGGCGAGATGGCCGGTGTTGCAGTAGGTGATGGAGTCAGCCTTGGGATCGATGCCCGTGGTCCGCATCAAGGCCTCGTAGGCCCGCGCGGGCAGGAAGCGCAGGGCGCCGTTGCCGTCGCGCGTGAGCAGCTCGGGGGCGAAGTTCCGCGCGCCGTCGATGTGGCCGAAGCTGGCGACGGCCGGGCTCTTGTTCAGCCCGTAGTACTGCGGTTGCGGGCGGCCGTCCACGAGCTGCACGCCGTGCGAGGCGGCCGCGGCCACCGTTTCCGAGTCGGCCAGCAGTTCGTTGTGCTCGGGGCTGGCCGTCCAGTTACCGGTCTGCGCAGGTGCGGCTGCGGTACTCACAGGCCGGCCCTCGCCGATCCAGCCGGCGGCGCCCCCGTCCAGCACCGCCAGCGAGGCGGCGCCGTACACGCGCAGGCTCCAGAAAAGGCGCAGGGCCTCGTCCACGTCGCCGACTTCCTGGCCGACCGGCACCAGCACGATGGGCAAGCCATCCTGCACGCCGGCGGCGCGCAGGCGGCTCTGGAACTCCGCGCGCTCGGGCAGCATGAACTTGAGCTTGTTCTCACCGGCCTGGCGTTCGCCGCGAACGTTCTTGAAGTCGATCAGATGAGCGCCCGGCAGGTGGCCGCCGACGGCGCTCAGCGTCTTTTTGCCGGTCTTGGCGTCGGTCTCAAAGGCCGGTTCGCGGGCGAATGATGCGAAGTTGCTCCGCACCTCGAGCACCTGGACTTCGTCGAGGTGGGCGGCCAGCCAGGCGGTGTCGACGACCGGGCCGGGCAGTTCCACGGCCTGGGCCGCCATCAGCGGAGCCGCCAGGGCAAGCAGGGCCAGATTTGTCAGGATTCGGCTCATGATGATCAAGAGGCTGTTGGCCTTGAGTTTCTGGTGAGGTCGGCAATCGCCCGGCCCATGTCTGCGGTGCTGGCGGTGCCGCCCAGGTCGGGCGTATGCGGGCCGCGGGCGAGGACGGTCTCGATGGCCGCCAGGATGGCGTCGTGCGCCTCGCGGTGGCCGAGGAAGTCCAGCATCAGCGCGGCCGACCAGATCATGGCGACCGGGTTGGCGATGCCCTGGCCGGCAATGTCGGGTGCCGAGCCATGGACCGGCTCGAACAGCGATGGAAAGCGGCGCTCCGGATTGATGTTGGCCGAGGGTGCGAGGCCGATGGTGCCCGTCGTGGCCGGACCCAGGTCGGAGAGGATGTCGCCGAAGAGGTTGCTCGCCACCACGACGTCGAAGCGGTCGGGCTGCAGGACGAAGCGCGCGCTCAAGATGTCGATGTGCTGCTTGTCCACGGCGACCTGCGGAAAGTGCTCGTGCATGGCGTCGGCGCGGCGATCCCACCAGGGCATGCTGATGGCGATGCCGTTGCTCTTGGTGGCAACGGTGAGCTTGCGCCGCGGGCGGCTCTGCGCTAGCTCGAAGGCATACCGCAGGACCCGATCGGCGCCGAAGCGCGAATAGACCGACTCCTGGATCACGATCTCGCGCTCGGTGCCCGGGAACATCACGCCGCCGAGATTGGTGTACTCGCCCTCTGTGTTCTCGCGCACCACGAAGTAGTCGATCTCGCCGGGCTTGCGGCCGGCCAGCGGGCAGGGCACGCCCTCGAAGAGGCGCACCGGGCGCAGGTTGATGTACTGGTCGAATTCGCGGCGAAACTTGATCAGTGAGCCCCATAGCGAGATGTGGTCCGGCACCGTGGTCGGCCAGCCGACCGCGCCGAAGAGCAGGGCATCCATGCCACAGAGCTGCTCTTTCCAGTCGGACGGCATCATCTCGCCGGTCTCTTGATAGAAGTCGCAGCTGGCCCACGCGATGGGCGTGAGCTCCAGCTTGATGCCGAAGCGGGCTGAAACGGCTTCGAGCACGCGCAGGCCTTCGGGCATGACTTCCTTGCCAATGCCGTCTCCGGGAATCACGGCAATGCGATGGGTCTTGCTCATCCGCGGCTCCTTCAGGCTTCGAATTGCATCGACGCGAGTCTCGCGTATAGACCGCCGCGTGCAAGCAACTCAGCGTGATTGCCCGTTTCGACGATGCGGCCATGTTCGAGCACCACGATGCGGTCGGCCTTCTGCACGGTCGACAGGCGGTGGGCAATGACCAGGGTCGTGCGATGCTGCATGGCGGCCTCCAGCGCGGCCTGCACGACGCGCTCGCTCTCCGTGTCCAGCGCGCTCGTGGCCTCGTCAAGGAGCAGCAGGGGTGGGTTCTTGAGGATGGCCCGCGCGATGCTGATGCGCTGGCGCTGGCCGCCCGAGAGACGCACGCCGCGCTCGCCGAGGAAGCTCTTGTAGCCCTCGGGTAGGGCACGGATGAATTCATCGGCGAAGGCGGCACGGGCCGCGTCCATCACCTCTTCGTCGGAGGCCTCGGGCCGGCCGTAGCGAATGTTCTCCATGGCGCTGGTCGAGAAGATCACGCTGTCCTGCGGCACGAGGCCAATGGCGTGGCGCAGCTCGGCCAGACGCAGCTGGCGAGAGGGCTGGCCATTGACCAAGATCTCGCCGGCCTGGGCATCGTAGAAGCGCAGCAGCAGCTGGAACACCGTGCTCTTGCCCGCGCCGGAGGGGCCGACCAAGGCCACCGTCTCGCCCTTGCGGATGTCGAGCGAGAAGTCGGCCAGCGCGGCGGTCTGCGGGCGCGCCGGGTAATGAAAGGTCAGGTGACGGATCGAGACCTCGGTGCCACCGCTGGAAGGCGGCAGGGGCAGGGGCTGCGCGGCGTCGAGCACGGTCGAGCGCGCGGCCAGCAGCTCCATCAGCCGCTCTGTGGCTCCGGCAGCTCGCTGCACATCGCCATAGACCTCAGCCAGCACAGCCACCGAGGAGATCAGCAGGATCACGTAGACCACCGTCTGGCCGAGGTGGCCGGCGCTGATCTGCCCGGCCAGTACAGCCTGCGTGCCTTGGTAGAGGCCCCAGAGCAGGCCGCCGAAGGTGCCTGTGATGACGAAGGCCACGAGCATGGAGCGCACCCGGGTGCGCTTGCGGGCGGTCTGGAAGGCGGACTCGCTGGCCTCGGTGAAGCGCTTCGATTCCGCGGTTTCTTGCGTATAGCTCTGGACCACGGGCACGGCGTTGAGCACCTCGGCGGCGATGGCGCTGGTATCGGCCACGCGGTCCTGGCTGTCCCGGCTCAGGCGCCGCACGCGCCGGCCGAAGTACAGAGCCGGCGCCACCACGAGCACGAGGATGCCCAGAACCTGCACCATCACAAGCGGATTGGTGGCGATCAGCATGATCAGCGCACCGATGCCCATCACCGTGTTGCGCAGCCCCATGGACAGGCTGGAGCCGACGACGGTCTGTACTACGGTGGTATCGGTCGTGATGCGGCTGAGCACCTCGCCGGTCTGGGTGGTTTCGAAGAACTCGGGGCTTTGGGTCAGCACATGTCCGTAGACGGCGCTGCGCAGGTCGGCCGTCACGCGCTCGCCCAGCCAGGTCACTGCGTAGAAGCGCAGGGCCGAGAACACGCCCAGCGCCGCGCCCACGCCGAAGAGGGCGAGGAAGTGCTCGCGCAGCGCCATCAGCTTGTCCCCGGGTGAGGCCTTGGCGAAGCCCTCGTCAATCAGGCCTCGCAGGGCGGCGGGGAAAACGAGCGTCGAAACGGCCGCGAGGATGAGGAAGAGCACGGCCAGCAAGATGCGTCCGCGATAAGGACGCAGAAAGGGCCATAACCCGCGCAGGGAGCGAGGGTTGGCGCTGGGTCTCGTCGCAGGAGAAGTGCTGGCTTGTGGCATGAGTGGATATTCCCTTTCGCTTATTATTGCCTTGACAATGATTGCCTAGGCAAGTATATTTTGCCGACCATGAAGAAAGAACTCTTCTACCAGCCCGATGCCTACTTACGCGACGAGAGCGTCGGCTACCTGCTCGCGCGGGCCAAGCAGACCATCGCCGCCGCATGTGACCAGCGCCTGTCAGCCCACGATCTGACCCATTCCCAGTGGGTGCCACTGCTCAAGCTGAGCCTGTGCGGCAAGCCCAGCCCGGTGGCCACGCTGGTGAGCGAGCTGGAGATTGATGCCGGCGCCGTGACGCGCCTGATCGACCGGCTCGAAGCCAAGGGCCTCGTGCGGCGCGAGCGTTCCAGCGAAGACCGCCGCGTCGTCCTCATTCACCTGACCGAAGAAGGTGAGCGCCTGGCCAGCGGCCTGACCGCCGTGCTCGCTGACGTCTTCAATGCCCACCTCAAAGGCTTCAGCCGGGAGGAATGGCAGCTCCTCCTGCAACTGTTGCGCCGCTTCGTCGCCAATGGCGAGGCCTTGCGCGAGTCTTCCAAAGATAAATGACATGAACAAGAAACTCGCAAGACTGAGTGCGCTGGGCCTGGCCGTGATGCTGGCCGCCTGCGCCCCCATCCCCAAACTGGCCGAGCCCGCCAAGCCGCTGGACACGCAGCAGCTGGGTCTGGCCGACAAGCCGCAGCTCGATATCTCGGCTCGCTGGTGGAGCAGCTATCAGGACGCCGCGCTCGACGCTCTGATCGACCGCGCCTTGGCCCAGAACCCCAACCTGGCCGCCGCCAGCGCTCGCGTGGCGCATGCCCAGGCCATGGCCGAAGCGGCCGGCGCTCAAGATCGCCCGGTCATCGGTGCCGGTGCCGACTGGACTCGCCAGCACCTCTCGGAAAACGGCTTCTATCCCAAGCCCTTTGCCGGCGAGACCTTGAACGTGATGAATCTGGGCGTGGGCGTCTCCTACAACTGGGACTTCTTCGGACGCCACAAGGCCGAGATTGAGTCGGCCCTGGGCGCTCGCCGCGCAGCCGAAATGGATGCCGCGGCAGCTCGCCTCATGCTCTCCGCCCAGGTGACGCGCGCCTACTTCGGTCTCGCTCGCGTGCTGGCCCAGCAAACGCTGCTGAACGATCAGCTGGCCGATCGCCAGCAAAGTCTGGATCTGGTGCGGGAGCGCCAGCAGGCCGGGTTGGACAACACCCAGGACCTGCGCCAGGCCGAGACGCCGTTGACTGAATTGCGCCGCCAATCGCAGGCCCTTGATGAGCAGGCCAGCCTCTTGCGCAACCAGTTGGCCGCGCTGAGCGTTCAGCCGGCGGCCGAGCTGGCCTCTCTCTCGCCGCGCATGCCCGCCTTGTTGAGCTTCGAGGGCCAGCCGACGCTGAACCTGCTGGGCCGCCGGCCCGATGTGCTGGCAGCGCGCAGCCGCGTCGAGTCTGCCACGGGCCAGGTGACCGCTGCCAAGGCGCAGTTCTACCCGGATGTGACGCTGGCGGCGCAATATGCCTTCAACGCGACCACCGTGTCCAAGCTGCTGCAATCCAGCAGCGGTCAGTGGAACTTCGGCCCCGCGCTGCGCGTGCCGCTGTTCGACACCGGTGCCCTTCGCGCCCAGCTCAAGGGCCGTGCAGCTGAGCTTGACAGCGCGGTGGCCGCCTACAACGGCACCGTGCTCGAGGCCGTGCGCGATGCCTCCGATCAGGTGGCCAGCCTGCAGTCGCTGCAGGCCCAGGAGCACCAGACGGCCGACGGTTTGGCCAGCACCGAAGCCGCCTACGTCCTTGCGCGTGAGCGCTTTGACGCTGGGATGGGCAACAAGCTGGTTGTGCTGGCCGCCCATGGCCAGGTGCTGGCACAGCAACGCAGCCTGCTCGACCTGCGCGCCCAGGCGCTCGACACCCAGGTCAATCTCCTTCGCGCCCTTGGCGGCGGCATCGCCAACTGAAGCTAGAACCGAATACAGAAAGCAACACCATGAGCGACAACAACACTCCCGGCCAGGCCAGCGGCAACGGCAACGGCAATGGAAATGGCCAGCGCAAACGTGCCCTGACGATCCTGACTGTGGCCGTTCTGGCCGTGGGCGCCGTGTACGGCGGCTACGCGTTCATCGTCGGCAAGCGCTACGAAAGTACCGATAACGCCTACGTCAACGCCAACGTCGTCCAGATCACGCCCCTGGTTGGCGGCACTGTGACCGGCATCTACGCCGACGACACCGACTTCGTGAAGGCCGGCCAGAAGCTGGTGAGTCTGGATCCCGCCGATGCCCGCGTGGCGCTCGATCAGGCCGAGAGCGCCCTGGCCCAGACCGTGCGCGAAGTGCGCACGCTCTACGCCAACAACAGCACCCTGGATTCACAGGTCAAGCTGCGCGAGGCCGACCTGACCCGCGCGCAGACCGAACTGACCCGCGCCAAGCTCGACGAATCGCGCCGCGCCCCTCTGGTGAGCAGCGGTGCCGTGGGCAAGGAAGAGCTGGAGCACGCCCGCACGGCCGTGGCCGGCGCGAGCAGCGCCGTCGCCGCCGCGCAAAGCGCCCTGCAGGCCGCGCGCGACCAGGCTTTGTCCAATCGCGCCCTGACTGACGGCATCGCCGCCGCCGATCACCCCAATGTGCAGCGCGCAGCCGCCAAGGTGCGCGAGGCCTACCTGGCCCTGCAGCGCGCCGAGCTGCCCGCACCGGTGGACGGCTGGATCGCACGCCGCAGCGTGCAGGTCGGCCAGCGCGTGGGCGCCGGCAGCCCGCTGATGGCCGTGGTCGGCCTGAGGGACGCCTGGGTCGACGCCAACTTCAAGGAAAGCCAGATCGCGCGCCTGCGCATCGGCCAAAAGGTCAGGCTCGATGCTGACGTCTACGGCAGCAAGATCGAGTTCGATGGCACGATCCAGGGCCTCTCCGCTGGTACCGGTGCGGCCTTTGCCCTGCTGCCAGCGCAGAACGCCACCGGCAACTGGATCAAGGTCGTGCAGCGCGTGCCGGTGCGCATCGCGCTGGATCCCAAGCAAGTGGCCGAGCATCCTCTGCGTGTCGGCCTGTCGATGGAAGTGACCGTCGACGTGCAGGATCAGAGCGGCAAGATGCTGACTGCCGAACAGCGCACGACGCCGGCCGCCGAGACCACCGTCTTCAGCCAAGTCGACAAGGACGCTGACGCCTTGGTTCAGCGCATCGTCAAGGCCAATCTGGGCGGCGCCGCGAAGGCCAAGAAGGCCTGAGACGGACCATGAGCAATTCCGCTCTCGCCGAGGTCAAGCCTCTGCACGGATCGGCCCTGGTGCTGGGCACGATCTCCCTGTCGCTGGCGACCTTCATGAACGTGCTGGATTCGTCCATTGCGAACGTCTCGCTACCCGCCATCGCCGGCGACCTTGGCGTGAGCCCCGTGCAGGGCACCTGGGTCATCACGAGCTTCGGCGTGGCCAATGCCATCTCTGTGCCGTTGACCGGCTGGCTCACCCAGCGTTTCGGCGCCGTGCGGCTGTTCACCATGAGCGTGATCGCCTTCGTGATCGCCTCGTGGCTCTGCGGCTTCGCGCACTCGCTCGAGACCTTGGTGCTGTTCCGCGCCCTGCAGGGCCTGGTCGCCGGCCCCATGATCCCGCTCTCGCAGACGCTGCTGCTGTCCAGCTATCCGAAGGCCAAGGCCGGCACGGCGCTGGCCTTGTGGGGCATGACCACGCTCGTGGCCCCGGTGGCGGGACCCTTGCTTGGCGGCTGGATCACTGACAACTTCACCTGGCCCTGGATCTTCTACATCAACGTGCCGGTCGGCCTGTTTGCGGCCTTCATCACCTGGGGCATCTATCACAAGCGAGAGACGCCCACGCACAAGCTGCCCATCGACAGCATCGGCCTGGCCCTGCTTGTTCTGTGGGTCGGCTCCCTGCAGCTGATGCTGGACAAGGGCAAAGAGCTCGACTGGTTTCACAGCGGCGCCATCCAGATCTTGGCCGTGGTGGCGGTGGTGGCCTTCCTGTTCTTCGTGATCTGGGAGTGGTATGACGATCACCCCGTTGTCGACTTGCACCTGTTCCGCGGCCGCAACTTCACCTTCGGTGTGATCTCGATTGCAGCGGCCTATGGCCTGTTCTTCGGCAACCTCGTGCTGCTGCCCCTGTGGCTGCAACAGTGGATGGGCTACACGGCGGTGGACGCCGGCTGGGCGCTGGCGCCGGTGGGCTTCTTGGCGATCTTGCTTTCGCCGGTGGTTGGCAAGCAAGTCGGCAAGCGCGACCCGCGCATCCTGGCCACGATCGCCTTCATGGTCTTCGCCCTGGTGTTGTGGATGCGCTCCAACTTCACAACCGGCACGGACCTGGCCACCATCATGCTGCCCACCGTGATCCAGGGCGCGGCGATGGCCTGCTTCTTCATTCCGCTGACGACGCTGATCCTGGCCGGCATTCCGCCCCAGCGCATGGCGGCTGCCGCCGGACTGTCGAACTTTGTGCGCATCACTGCGGGCGCAATGGGCACGTCGATCTCGACCACGCTGTGGGAGAACCGCGCCACGCTGCACCATGCGCACCTCGTGGAGGCGCGGGGTCAGCTCGGTGACCCGGTGGCGGGCGAGGTCCTGCACCAGCTGGGCGCCGCCACGGGCTTCACCGACACGCAGACCGCCGGCTTCTTGAACCGCCTGGTGGACCAGCAGGCTTTCACGCGAGCAGTGGACGACATCTTCCTTGCCTCGGCCTTTTGCTTCCTGTTGCTGATCGCCACGGTCTGGCTGACCCGGCGTCCGGCCCAGCAGGCGGGCGGGGTGGATGCAGGCGGAGCCCATTGAGATCCGGCAGTTTGTGCAATTGTTGACAGCCGTCACGGCGGCGTGAAGGGATCCCCGGTGATAGGGGATTCAAGGCGGACGGAGATTGCGATTTGATGGGCATGCCTCGTTGTCAAGGTATGCATCATGGAATCGACCGCATCCGCCTCCTTCGCCTCCCACGCGGTCTCTGTTCTCAGCCTGATTCGCCGACACCTCGGCAAGTTCGGGACGTTGATCGTTCTTGCCCTCAAGCGCTTGCAAGGCCAGGCCGGTTCGCGCAAAGCGAGCGCAGGCCAGCTCGATGTGCTCACAGGCTTGCTCGCGCGCGACGCCTTCTTATGTTTCTTGGCGCGTGAATGCGCGCTTGCGCGTCGGCACGGCATCGAGCTCTCGGTCCTGCGCATCGACGTCGATCATCTGCGCGCCGTCAACCATCGCTACGGCAAGCGTTGCGGCAACGAGCTGCTGCGCCGCGTGGGCACTCGTTGCACGCGCACGCTGCGCGGCGGCGACGTCGTGGCGCGCTTTGACGGAGGCGAGTTCATGGTCCTCTTGCCGCATACCGATGCGCTCGGCGCCCTGGATACCGCCGACCGCCTGCGCGAGCGGGTGGCGGCGCTGGACTTCGGCTGGTTCGGACACGCGGTCCAGGTGAATGTGAGCGTGGGCGTGGCCTCGTTGCGCGAGGACCTCGGCCTGGCCGATCAACTGCTCCACGAGGCCGATCAGGCCTTGAGACAGGCCAAGGCAGCCGGCCGCAACTGCGTGCGCGCGCTCGGCGGGCCGGAGCCGGCCTCCACCAGCCACGTCAGGTAAGCAGGCGCTGCAGTGCGGCCATCAGCTCCGGGATGGGCTGCGGGCCATCGCAGGAGACCACCCGGCGCTGGGGCATGGAGCGCAACCAGGTGATCTGGCGCTTGGCGAGCTGCCGCGTGGCGGCGATGCCTTTCTCGGGCAGCGATTTGAATTCCCCGCTGTCCAGGGCTTCCCAAGTCTGGCGATAACCGACGCAGCGCATCGAAGGCATTCCAGGGTTCAGGTCACCGCGCGCGCGCAATCGCTTCACTTCGTCCACGAGGCCGGCATCGAGCATTTGCTTGAAGCGCAGCGCCAGCCGCTCGTGCAGCCAGGCGCGGTCCTGCGGCTCCAGCGAAAAAATCGGCCAGTCCACGCCCGGCTCTCGCACCTCGTGCAGCTCGCTCATGGGCTTGCCGGCCAGGATGCAGACCTCGAGCGCACGCTGGATGCGTTGCGAATCGTTGGGCGAAAGACGCGCCGCGGTGGCCGGGTCGAGCGTGGCAAGTTCGGCGTGCAGGGCCGGCCAGCCTTCACGCGCCGCCCGTTCGTCCAGCTCGGCGCGCAGGGCCTCGTCGGCCTGGGGCAGGGTGGAGAGGCCATCGAACAAGGCCTTGAAGTACAACATGGTCCCGCCGACGAAGAGCGGCAGGCGGCCGCGGCCCAGAATCGCCTCAGCCAGCGGCTTGGCGGCGCGCACGAATTCTGCGGCCGAGTACGCCTCGGTCGGCTCGATGATGTCGATCAGATGGTGCGGCACGGCGGCCATCTCGGCGGCCGTGGGCTTGGCCGTGCCGAGGTCCATGCCGCGGTAGACAAGGGCTGAATCGACGCTGACGATCTCCACCGGCAGCCGCTCCGCCAGGGCCAGGGCGGCCGCAGTCTTGCCGCAGCCCGTGGGCCCGGCCAGACAGACCGGCTTCAGAACTTTTCCCACGGCGCCAGGTAACGCCATTCGCCCGGCGGCAGCTTGCCCAGGGGGATCCTGCCGATGCGAACGCGCTTGAGGCCCACGACTTTGAGACCGACCAGCTCGCACATGCGGCGGATTTGGCGCTTGCGGCCCTCGCGCAGCACGAAGCGCAACTGGTCCTCGTTCTGCCAGGAGACCTTGGCGGGCTTAAGCGGCACGCCGTCGAGCTCCAGGCCATGGTTCAAGAGGGCCAGGTCTTCGGCGGGGAAGCGTTCCATGGGTGAGCCCTCGCCGTGGTACTCCACGCGAACGAGGTACTCCTTCTCGATGTCTGAGTCCTCGCCGATCAGCAGCTTGGCGATGCGGCCGTCCTGCGTCAGCACGAGCAGTCCGGTGGAGTCGATGTCCAGGCGACCAGCCGGCGCCAAGCCGCGCGCATGACCGATGTTGAACTTGGTGTCCGACGGATCGTCCTTCCAATGCGCGTGGCTCTTGATCAGCACCGAGGCTGGCTCGTAGCCGTCTTCGGCCTGGCCGGAGACGTAGCCGATAGGCTTGTGAAGCAGGATGGTGACCTGCTTGGCCTGCTCGTGCTGGGCCCGCGGGTCGATCTCGATCCGGACGTCGGGCTGCACGCGCTGGCCCAGCTCTGCCACGCGGCCATCCACGCGCACCCAGCCGGCGGCGATCCACTCGTCGGCCTCGCGGCGCGAGGCGATGCGCCGCTCGCTCATGACCTTGGACAGGCGCTCGCCCTCCGCGTTGCTGATGGGTGCTTCGCGCGGCACACGCGGGCCGGTGGCGCGGCGCTGGTCGCGCCGGGCCGGCTGGTGCGGCTGGTGCGGCTGGTGCGGCTGGTGCGGCTGGTGCGGCAGGGGCGGCTGGTGCGGCAGGGGCGCTGCCTCCTCTCGGTGGAAGACTGGCCGCTGCGGCTTGGGCGCCACGGTCTTGCGGGGTGGGCGCGAGGAGGGCGAGGAGGGCGCGGAGGCGGGCGTCTCTTCGCGACGGCGCTGCTCGAAGGCCGCCCGCTTCTCGCGTCTCTCCGTCTGGGCCTGCTCCAGCGTCTGGCGAGGGCGCGACACGCCCTTGCCGCGCAGTGGGGCGCGGCGCTCGCCCGACTCTTTCTTGGGTGCGGCCGTTTTGTTGAGTTTGAGTGTGGCCATCAGCGTCCTCGCAGAAACAGCGCGTCGAGTTCGCGCATGGTCAGTTGCCGCCAGGTCGGTCGGCCATGGTTGCATTGGTCGGCGCGCTCGGTGCGCTCCATGTCGCGCAGCAGTGCGTTCATCTCGTCGAGGTTGAGTTGCCGGTTGGCGCGCACGGCACCATGGCAGGCCATGGTGGCCAGGATCTCGTGCTGGGCGCGTTCGAGTGCATGCGAGGCGTCGAACTGTGCGAGCTCGGCCAGCACGCTGCGGGCCAGATCCACCACGTCGCCGCCGGCCAGCAGGGCTGGGCGCGAGCGCACGGCGAGCATCTTGCTCGACAACGGGGCGACATCGAGTCCCAGCTTGGCGAGCGTCTCGGCCTGCGCCTCGGCCGTGGCGATCTCCTGCGGCGTCGCGGCGAAGGTCACGGGAATCAGCAGCGGCTGGGTGTCGATACGGCTCTCGCCGAGCCTGGCCTTGAGCCGCTCGTAGACCACGCGCTCATGGGCGGCGTGCATGTCCACGATGACGAGGCCCTGGGCGTTTTCGGCCAGGATGTACACGCCCTGGATCTGGGCCACGGCACGGCCCAGGGGCCAGTCGTGGTCGGGGAGGGCCGCGCAGGCGGGGAGGGCGGGCAGGGTGGAGCTCGGTGCGACCGCTGACGTGCCCGCGGGCGCTGTTGGCAACGGCTTGTCGAACAGCGCCGCTGCCTCGGCAAGGGCGAGGCTGGCCTGCTTCGCAGGCGGCATGTAGGTCGGAGCCGTTTCGGCCCTGAACCAGCGCGGCGGCTGGGTCGGGGCGCCGTAGGTGGGCGGGGTGGCAGGCGGCGGCGTGGGTACCTCGGAAGACTTCGACAGCGCCAGCGCGTCCTGCACAGCGTGGCGCACATGCTGGTGCATCTCACGGCCATCGCGCAGGCGGACCTCGATCTTGGTCGGGTGCACGTTCACGTCCACCCGGTCCGGCGCGATCTCGATGAAGATCACATAGCACGGCTGGCGCTGACCATGCAGCACGTCGTCAAAGGCCGAGCGGATGCCGTGGGCGATGGTCTTGTCGCGCACATAGCGGCCGTTCACGTAGAGGTATTGCATGTCAGCCCGCGAGCGCGCGGCTTCGGGCAGGCCCACGCGGCCGTGGATGCGCAGCGGGCCGGCCTCGCGGCTCATGGCCCGGCTCTCGGTGATGAAGTCTTCGCCAAGCACGTCCTTGATGCGCTGCTCCAGGCTGCCAGCGCGCCATTGGTCGACGAGCTTGCCTTCGTGCCAGATTCCGAAGCCCACGTCTGGCCGGGCCAGGGCGTGGCGGCGAACGGACTCCACGCAATGCGCGAGCTCGGTGGCGTCGGTCTTGAGGAACTTGCGGCGCGCCGGCGTCGAGAAAAAGAGCTCGCGCACTTCCACGCTGGTGCCGCGCGCCCGGGCCGCCGCAGCCAGCTCGCCGCTACGGGCGTCCAGGCGGTGCGCGTGCGGGGCGGTCTCCTCGCGGCTGATGATCGCCATCTCCGACACGGAGGCGATCGCCGCCAGCGCCTCGCCGCGAAAGCCCATCGTCGAGACCGACTCGAGCTCGTCCAAGGTGCGGATCTTGCTCGTGGCGTGGCGGCGCAGGGCCAACGGCAGCTCCTCGGCCGGAATGCCGTGACCATCGTCCTCGACAACGATGGCACGCACGCCGCCGGCCATGAGCTTGACATTGATCTGGGTGGAACCCGCGTCGAGCGCGTTGTCCACCAACTCGCGCACGACCGATGCAGGCCGCTCTACGACCTCGCCAGCCGCGATCTGACTGATCAGCTCGTCGGGAAGTTCTCGGATGGGGCGCCGGGCCGCGCCCGGGTCTCTGGAATTCATGCGGGGATTGTAGGTTTTGCAATCTGGGATGATCTCGCCCTTGTCCAGAACGACGATTCCCGGAGACTCAATGAAAGCGATTCGACCCACCTTGCTCGCTGCCGCGCTGGCGCTCTGCGGCCTGGCCCAGGCAGAGCCCACGCTGATGCTGCATCAGCCCACCCTGTCCAAGGACCGCCTGGCGTTCATCTACGGCGGTGACATCTGGGTGACCGACCGCCAAGGCGCCAATCCGCGCCAGCTGACGAGCAGCGCTGGCGCCGAGTCGGTGCCGCATTTCTCGCCGGATGGTCGCCACATCGCCTACTCGGCCACGGTGGATGGCAATGCAGACGTCTACGTGATCCCGACC
>Ga0213872_10000408_pt1 | contig 35249 bp, 34 predicted proteins | sample VelepicomBERX_R2_FD_160071 | JGI IMG/M metagenome (GOLD analysis project Ga0213872, IMG submission 160071) | Rhizosphere microbial communities from Vellozia epidendroides in rupestrian grasslands, the National Park of Serra do Cipo, Brazil - RX_R2 | ecosystem: Host-associated > Plants > Roots >... | reverse complement strand
TCTTACGGCACGGACATTCATGCGAGCCCCTATGTTGAAGAACAATCTGTGCTTCTTCGGTGTCCTGCTGGTGCTGACCCCGGTTGCGCTGGCTGCTGGAGATCCGACGCGCGGTGCGGCGCTGTATGACCAGCGATGTGGCGCCTGCCATTCGGTCGATAACAACCGGGTCGGTCCAGCGCATCGCGGTGTGTATGGACGCCGAGCCGGCATGGCACCTGATTACGCCTATTCCGCTGCGTTACGGTCGAGCAATGTGGTGTGGTCAGACGTGACACTCGATCGTTGGTTAACGAATCCAGAAAAGCTTATTCCAGGGCAGTTGATGAATTATTCGGTTGCATCTGCCCAGGACCGGTCTGACCTGATCGCTTTCCTGAAGTCGGTCAGTCCAACTCACTAATACGCGCACCAACCTTGCTTAGCCATGACCAATCCAATCTACCTGATAAGCCTGTTGATAATGCTGAGCGCCCCCGTGTTCGCGGCGGAGCCTGCCAACCTGAATGTACCTCAAGTGGCCAGCAGCGAGCATGTACTCGCTGAGCGAATGGCCCGTGAGTGGGCCTGGCATTGGGTATCCCCCAATGACCCAGAGCCACTTAAGCAACTTGCCGGTGCTTCTGTGCAGTTCGAAAAGCAACTCACCGTGTTGAGCGAGCTGAGCAAGGCCGACACTGATCTGAGTGAAACCTATTCCCTGCTCAGCCAGGTTTGGCGGGAGTTTCACGCGTTCACGACCGCGTCGCCTTCGATGGGACAAGCACGGGCGATGCTCGACTCTTCCGAGGAACTGGCGTACATCGCGACCCAAGGCAGCGAGAAGATCGAGGCACGCCAGGGGAAGGGGCCGCTACCTGTTCGCCTTTGCAGCGATATCGCCGCCTTATCCCAGCGCCTTGCGAAAATCTATCTCTTGCGCAGCGGTGGCCTGAAGCTTCAGTCTTTGCACGACGACACCATCACGGCACGGACGGAGTTCAATGCCTTGACGCATCAGCTTGAAACGCAGCCAAACAATGGCGGTTCCATCAACGAAATGATCCAGCTGATGAAAACGCAGTGGTTGTTCTTCGAACAGGCGATTGATGCGTTGGATCGCCATGCTGAGGACGTGCAATTGCGTAGTAACGTCGTTGTGACAAGCGAACACATCTACGAGGTCGCGAACGAATTGGGCCAGCGTTATTCGCGCAAGAGAGACATTGCGACGGTGATACGTTGATGATTTCCCAGGGTGACCATATCGATGGCACCGGCATTGGGCTCGCAGGAAATCTGCTTCTCACCTCAGTTGCAGTGCCTCGATGCCGGACCTGATATACAATAAGGCGCCACCTCGACTGCTGATGGCACCGTGAGGCCGACCTGCGGGCGCAAGGTGGTAATCCCCACTGTGGAGCTCAATGCTGCCGAGTCGAAGATCGCCTTCCAATAGCAGGCATTCCTCATCGGTAGGGTGCTCATGCCCAGGGAGCGTCGCGCCCGCCCGTAATCTCAGCAAAAAGGAACAGCTCAACGCATCCTGCATCAGCATTTTGCGCTCCACCTTCGGTGCGATCTCGATCCAGCCTTCGTCCTCGGCCCGCACCGTAATGAAATTCCGCCCTTGAGGCGTGGTGGAAATCCGCTCGAGGATGGATGCCTTCAGGGCAGCCTTTCTTTCTTCCGGCGGCGCAATCTCGGTTTGTGCATGTAGCAGCGCGCGTTCAATGTCTTCCGGCAGAGAATGACTTTGATGCACGATTTTCCGACTCATGATGAAGCTCCTTCAAGTACCTTCCGCAAGGCAGACAAACCGTTGCGTAGCCGAGATTTAACCGTGCCGAGCGGCAGTTGGGTTTCCGCTGCGATCTCCGCATGGCTCATGCCCCGATAGAACGCCAAGGTAATCAGCTCTCGCGTGGTGCTGCTCAGTGATCGCATTGCGCGATGAACGGCTGTTCGCTCGTCGAGTGCAGCGAGAATATCGAACGCATCGGGTACGAGATCGCTGCCGGCATCTCGGAGATTGTCGGGTTCGTCGAGCAGTATCGCCGGGTCGCGTCTGCGAAGCAGATCGAGTGCTCGGCTCCGGCAGATCGTCATCAGCCAGGCAATGGCATGGCCGCGTATTGGTTCGTAACGGGCAGCCTCGCGCCATACTTGATGAAACACGTCCCCGATGACTTCCTCTGCCAAATCAGGTCGTCGCGTGATGCGAAGTGCCACGCCATATAGTTTTCCGATCGCGACATCATAGAGCTGGGCCAAGGCGGACTCGTCGCCGTGCGCGATCGCGGCAATCAATGGTGCCAATGTGTCGCTCCCGTCGGTCGACATAGGCCCAGCGATTGATGTGGATTGTTCGGAATCGTTCATCAAAGTCGAAGCGATTGATCGATTGGCCTCAGTGCTGCATTCGACTCCCTGCGCTGCATCCTCCTCAGGGCACAATCTGTCGACATAGCGAAGGCGTTTCTTCAGCCATGTGCTCTCGGGGAAAGGGTGAGGCGTCAAAGCGTACCATATCGCCGAGGAAGGCCAAGTCATATCAGTCGTCACGGTGTCCTCACTGCAGCTGGATGGGCGAGCTCGCATTTGCATACCGAGTCTCTCGACCTGCATGGGTAAATACGCAGCTCAAGACGATTTGGATCACGATCGACTCAAATAATCTCGCAACGCTGATGCTGGCCGGTGAGACGGGTGGGCATGACCATCCGTACGCTGGCTTGCGGGGGCAGGCACGAAAGTCTAGGAATTTGGCGCGGAACACGCGTAGGACAGGACGCTGGATACGCGGCATGACGGCAATACGCTTGCCGAGGGGCTGTTGGAACGCTTGGTGCCGTGCTGAGATGAAGCCTGCGTGGTGCGTTCCGTCGAGCGCGAGAAGTCGGACACGGTATCGGTACACCAGTAAGCCTGGGCACTCGCCGGCCGACTCTTTGTGGCTCTACCCTAGAACAGTTCCAGCTCTCCGGCAGACTCTTCTTCGCGTTGGCTTCGGTCGACATCGAAGTCGATTTGGGCACTTTCAGATGTGCAAACGCAGAGTGTGACGGCGAAACGGACGCCATCGTCTGCCTCGGCATCCAGATAGGTAGTGTGAGTGGGCTGCAGCAGGGCGAGATGCGCTGCACAGTCGCTTTCCAGGAAAAACGGTGTCGACATGCCCACATGACGAAAGACTTCGCACAGACTGCGATTGACTTTACCGCAGATCATGTTGACAAGTTCGGCATACGCATCGAGCAGGCCCTGTTCATCGAGGTTGTCGGATCGCGCATGGCGGGCGAGATGGCGCCGGGTGGCGTCACGGTCGGCAAAGTCGAAGAAGGCAACAATGCGGAACTGATAACTGGAAAGATTCAGGACCACTAGCCGTCGCTGGGTGCGGCTGTCGTGAGCGGGCAATTGCGCAACTAGATTGACCTGTGGCGTGCCGAGGCTGTCGGCCCGCAGGTTTTCGATGATGGACTGCTGAAACAGCCACTCGATGGCATGGGCGGAGCGGGGAGTCAGCATGGTTCAGTGGGCCGGCGCAATCGTGGATTGGATGCGTTCGGCAGTGGATTGCAGCGCGAAGACGGCGGTGCGGATCATATTGCCGCTGGCTTGCATGTCCTGGAAGGTGGTGGTGGTCACCAGGTCGTTCTTCTGCAGGTTGTGCCGGTATTCCTCGCCGAGCTTGCCGGCGGTGTCGGCGAGGGCACGTACGCCATCGGCCACTACGGCAAAGCCACGGCCTTGCTCGCCTGCACGAGCGGCTTCGATGGCGGCGTTCAGGGCTAGCATCACCACGTTCTTGATGACGCTGGCGAAGGCGTCATTCTGCTTCTTGAGTTCGCGGTTGTTGGCCAGGATACCTTGCATTTCATCGTGCCACCGCTCGACCGTTTGCACCATGCCGAGCAGCGAATCCACGTCGCGACGCAGGGCGTCGTAGGCGTCGGTGAGCGAGATTTTCAGCGAGGTGAGCTGTGTGCCGTGCTCGTCGCGCGCTTGTGCCAACGCGGTGTGCAGTGCATTTTCTGCATGGAACGCCGCATTGGCTTGGGCGGAATTGTGCGCGGCGATTGTGTCTTCGAGCTCGCGCAGTAATTGATCGATGCGGGCTTGCAGTGCCGCTTCGCTCGCCGCGAGCTGCTCGGGTGGGATATTGCGTTCGAGTGCGATGATGCGGGCATCGCGTGTTTGCAGCTGGCGCTGGGCCTCATCGCGCTCGTGGCGCAACCAGAGCCACATGGGCACGGCGGTGAGGGCAACCCCACCGATCAGCCCCCACAGTGTGGATAGGGAGAAATCCATGTTCTTACCTTGAAATCACGAAAGGCTGGGGGCGTTATGCAACGAGCTTCTTGAACGTCGAAATCACTGCTGCGCCGTTGAAAGGCTTCACGATCCAGCCCTTCACGCCGGCTGCCTTGCCGCGTTCTTTCATGGCGGGGCTGTTTTCGGTCGTCAGCATGATGATGTTGACGTTGCTGTTCTTGAGTTCGCCACGGATCTTCTCGACCATGGTCAGGCCATCCATATTGGGCATGTTCACGTCGCTGACGATGAGCTTGATGGCGCTATCGGCGCGCAGCTTGTCGAGACCGTCTTTGCCATCGTGGGCAGGGGTGACGGTCAGGCCATTGGCCTTGAGGAAATCGCAGACTTCGTTGCGGACGGTGCTGGAATCATCGACGACCAGGACTTGTGCCATGGTGTTCCTTTCTCTATATAGGTTGCTCGGCCGGCCCGTGTAGGTCACCGGCCGGCAAGTGGGTTTCAGGCGACGGGCGCCAGGGGGTGTAGGTTGTCTCGTGGCGCGCGATGGGCGTCGGCATCGATGCTGACTGCGTAGCTTTCAGGCAGGCGGACGAGGGTGACGAAGTGGCGGAATTCGGCGCCGGGCTGGTCATCGGTAAAGCGTAGGGCGATGCTGCCGCCTTCGCGCTCGACGAAGCCCTTGACGGCATCCATGCCCACGCCACGACCCGAGATGCTGGTGACCTGCTCGGCGGTCGAGAAGCCGGGGTGGAAGATCAGATGAGCGAGCGATTCGTCGTCCAGCACGTCGTCGGCTTCGATGAGGCCGCGAGCTTCGGCAATTTGCCGGATACGGCCGAGGGCGAGGCCGCGACCGTCGTCGGCGATGGTGATATCCAATTGACCATCGTGTACGCCGACCGAAAGGTTGATGCTGCCTTGCTCAGGCTTGCCTGCTTCGAGGCGTGCGCCCGGCGCTTCCAGACCATGGTCCATGGCGTTGCGGATCAGGTGCATGAATACGTTTTTAAGAAGGCCACTCGCCTGGTTGCGGATCACATAGCCGTTGTCCTGTACGAGGACGCTGGGCGCTGCCTTGCCAAGCTCAGTGGCAAGGCCGGGCAGGGAGTCGAATACCGACGAGAGTATGCTACCGAGGGATTCGGTACCGAGCAGGCGCAACGTTTTGCGGACTGCGTCGCGCGCGGCGACCAGTTCGTGCAGGTTGCCGGTATTGACGGTCTCGAGACGATGCAGCGTGTCGAGAATCTCGACCTTGTCGACCAACAGATAGCGCTCGGTACCACCTCGGCGACCAGGGCCGCGACGACCCAGGCTGTCTTCATTGATACGGGCATAGTGTTCGACGGCGCGGCGTACAGCGTGCAGCTCGGCTTGCAGCGAATCCTGGTCCCAGGCGATGTCGGGTCGGGGTTGGCGCAGCGATTCGTAGGTTTGCTCGGCTTCGTGCACGATGTTCGTCAGGTGGTGCAGGCCATAGGTGCGTGCGTTGCCCTTGATGGTGTGCATATTGCGGAAGAGCAGGTCGACGGCTTCGGGGTCGTGGTCGGCATGGCGCAGCAAGGTGATCTGGCATTCGTCGAGGAAAGTCAGGCTACCGACGATGAATTCGTGGAATTTCTCCTGACTCACCGCCAGGATCTCGCCGATCATTTCCAGCTCGCGCTTTTGTTCACCGGCTTCAAGCGCGAGCTTGCGCAGCTCTGTCACGTCACGCAGACAGAGCATCAGGCGCACCACGGTATTGTGCTCGTCGATGATCGGCGACCAATTCAGTTCGAGAATCTTGGTACGGTTGTCTGCGAGCTTGAATTCGACTTCACCGACCAGCAGGTGGGCATTGAAGTCGAAGTTCATCGCGTCTTCACCGATGCACGATGCGATGGTGGCTTCGACCTGTGAGCAGGCGTCTGAACCCAGGGTGCTGGCACCGAAGACCAGCTCCATCACGTTGCGGCCGGCGATTTCGCTGGTTTCGAGAATCGATGGCAGGTGGGCCGAGAATTCGGTATGGACGCGATGGCCGTCGACCACGGTCAGGATGCCCTGCGGGATGTTTTGCAGGATGGCCTGGATATCAGTGGTCTTTTGGCGCAACTGGGCCGAGTTTTCCTCAATCTTGGCGATCATGGCGTTGAAGGCTTCGATAGAGCGGCCAATTTCGTCGCGGCGTTCGACCGGAACGCGACGTGCGAAGTCCTGGCTCGTGGCGATCTCGCTCATTTCGGCCTGCATGCGCCCGATGGGGCGAACGATCTGGCGATAGAGGAAGTAGCCGATGGCGGCCAGCAGTACGATGGAGAGCACCGTCGCGGCGGTAAGCGTTGTCACCGTGGCCGAGAGGCTGCTGTTCAGTGTGGCGATGGTCGCGTCTTTGCTGCGGGTCTTTTCGATACGCAGGGTGTCGATGACTTGCTGCAGCACGGTTTGGTACTGGGCGACGGTGCCGAAAAGATTGGCTTCTGCTATCTCGTTCTGCCCGCTGACCTTGAATTGCGTGGTTTCATCGACGGCCGCGAAGTAGTCGTGCAGACCTTCTTCGGCTTGCTTTACGAGGCCGCGCTGGGTGTCGGTATCGGCCTGTTGTTTCTGCTGAGCGAGGGCGGCTTCGAGCTTGTGTTTGTCTGCTTCGAGCTTTTCTTTGATCTGGGCGACCAGGTTGGCATCGGGCGCCGAAACCAGGTTCATGGTGGAAAGCTGCACATCCTTGAGCTGTGCGACGAGATCAGCCGACGCCAGAGCGCTGGGCACCACGGTTTCGGTCACGCCTTTGACTCGCCCTGCGTTGGTGCGGGACATGATCGTCGCGTAGCCGCCAATGGCCGCGATGGCGACGAATGCAGTGGTCACCAATACGGCGATACGCTGGCGAATTTCCATCTGGGAGAACTCCTCGGGTGAACTTATCCACAACGATGCGCGCCACAAGATCAGGGGTTCGGATGGGAATACTGATCTTGGTTTATGCGGCTGGCATTTGAGTGTCGCACGGTTGATAACAGGGAAAAGTTCCTGTGTTATCAATGAGATGTGAGTATTTCAGGATTTTATTAAATACTGATGACGGTCTTGGGCAATTGCTTGATAGGGCCGATAGGCGAGGTTGGCTGTACCAAAATAGGCCGCAAATAGCAGAAGGCAGGTGGGCAGAGTGGCCGGGAAAGTTGGCTTGGCGTGAAGCGGACGACTCGGCTACGATTCCAAGCATGCTTGAAATACTGAATCGTGCGCGCGGGGTACGTTGGCGGTGTGGGCTGACGAGTTTGCTGCTGATAGGCGCGGCCCCGTTTGCCCATGCAGAAGAGATCATCCTGAAGGTTGTTGGTCAGAATTCGCCGCCGTTTCGGATATTTGACGGTGCGCGCTGCACGGGTATTTACTGCGATCTACTCAATGAAATCGCGGATCGGCATCACCTGAGGCTGGTTTTCGAAGAGGTACCACTGAAACGGGCCTGGATGCTGATGCAGCACGGCGATGCGGATTTGATGGTTGGCCCGAACAAAACGCCCGAACGTGATGAAAACTTCCTGTTTTCGCACACGACACTGCCCCCTGTGCGCAAGGCATTTTTCGTGAACCCCGGCAATGACACGCTGAATAGCGAAGCGGACTTGGTGGGTCGAAAGATCTGTTACGAATCCGGCAATCTCTATTTCGAACATTTGGCCGCGCGGGTCGACGTTAAACCTGAAGCCTCGCCCGACGCCGCGACGGCGCTCCGTAAGGTGACCGCCGGGCGTTGCGATGCAGCGCTGATGCCCGAGATGGAAGGCGACCTGCTGTGCCGCGAACAGAAGATCAAGCTCGTCAAGGCGACCTATATCATCGAAGGCCAGCCGTCTTACATGGTGATGTCGAAAAAATCACTACAACTCGATATCTGGCCGAAATTGGACCAGACGCTGGATGATCTGACCCGCGACGGCACCGTGCTGCGGATCGTCAATCGCTACCGCTAGCAGTGTCGCTTGCAGCGAGTATCTGACTCGCCTGCGTGCGCGGCGCGCGCACGACGTACAACAAGACCAGCACCAGCGCACCCGCCAGCATGACGGCACCTACCATGAAGGTGTTGGCGATGCGGTGGCCCAGCTGTATTTTTGCATCCGGCACATCACTGCCCGATGCCTCGAAGACGACGACCAGGAGGCTGAGCCCATGCGTGGCGCGTCAGATGGGATGCGTTGCCATTGCACCTATGGGTGGGCTGGCGACTTGGTCATATCGCGTTCAAAATAGCGCCCTTGTTGCAGCAACCTGTTACTGAAGAAAGAGAAACCTGGAATGAAAATCGCCCAAAACACCGCCGTGACCCTGAGCATGAAGGTGTCTGACGCCCAAGGCTTTGTGTACGACGATGGCAAGCAGCCGGCTGCCTACCTGCACGGTGGCTACGAGAACCTGTTCCCGAAGCTGGAGGCTGCGCTGGAAGGGCAGGAGCCGGGGTTTCAGGCGGTTGTACAACTGACCGCAGAAGATGCGTTTGGCGAGCGCGATGAGGCGCTGGTGACGACTATGCCAAAGGCCGAGTTCCCGGCCGGTGTAAAGGTTGGCGGCCAGATTCAACGCCCAGGGCCGGATGGCGAGCCGCGTTATTATTTCGTGACCAAGATCAAGGGACCGACCGTGTTGCTGGACGGCAATCACCCGCTATGCGGCAAGGCGCTGCGCTTTGCGGTGAAGGTGCTGGACGTGCGCGAGGCGACGGCGGAAGAGATTGCGCACCAGCATGTGCATGGTGAACATGGGCATCACCATTGATGAGTGAATCGGGGGCAGTTTGCCCCTGAGTGGGACGAGTAGGGCGTATCAGCGAGGTCGATGCGCCGTATGAATGCTGGCTCACAGCAGCACTTACTGCCTAGCAATTCGGCGTATCGACTTCGCTGATACGCTCTACGGTACTGCAGCGATGCGACCTACGGCGCAGCGCCCTACAAAGCAGTTCATAGAAAGATCGACTTGATGGATATCCGTCGCATCGTATTGTGCATCGTGCCCCTTGCATTGCTTGCCTTGCCGATTTCTGCGCAGGCTAACGCGATTACCAAAGGGGAGTTCGTCGACAAGATGACTGCGGGGTATGCGCAGCGCTGCGAGAGTGGAAGGCCCACTGGCGCACAAGACGACGCGGCCGGCGATTGTTGCATGCTGAGTGAAATGCAGGCGATGGGCCTGCAGATGTCGGATCGTAGTGAAGTCATTCAATTTACGCCTGATGGCAGCGGCCAGATGCCTGCTCCGTTTCAAGCCATGCTGAAGCCGATGGTCGCAAAATGCGGCGCGAAGCTCGTACGGCATAACCTGGCCGGGGAGTGCGCCTCGGGTGCGCTTACCCAAGGTATGGACGCTACGCGGCAGAAGCAGGTATGTGCGTGTGTTGCCGACAAACTCGCTTTGTTCGATGACATCACCCTGATGGATGATGCGACGGCCTTCTACGAGGCTTATCTAAAGCGGGCGAGGGAATACAAGGACGGTACGGCGCATGCCAAGAAATTGGAAATGCCTGACAACACGCTGAGTAGGGCGATACATGGCTGCGTCAGCCAATAGGCAGTAGCTGACGCTACCCCTGGCGCATCGACTTCGCTGATACGCCTTACGATACTGCAATTACCCAATATCCCTGCCGACGTTGCACCCCCTCTCCCCCAGCCCCTCTCCCGCGAGGGGAGAGGGGAGGTAATAGGATGCACGTCGGATAACGGTGCATTCTGCCCTCGGTGAGGCGCAAAGATGCGCGTTACGGGGACGTCTATCCCGCTATTTCAGAAAGCTGCCAATCCAGAGGCAGTAGATTGTCACCTGCCCGACAAAGCAGATGAGGCGTAGCCAGACTTGCCACTCGCGCGTACCGCTCATATGGACCACGGATTGCGCTACCCGCAGGGCCAGCAGCCAGGGGGCGAGGGGATCGGTTTTTGTGGTTTGCTGTGTGGCGATGGCGTAGAGCAGCAAGGTGGCGACGGCGGGCAGGTTTTCCAGGCAATTGCCATGTACGCGGGCCATGCGTTCGCCGAAGTCGCTGAGACCTTTGTTATCGCAGGTGAATTGGTTGATGCGGCGCTGGCCGTTGAGCATGAAGAGGCCTCGGTGGCTGACCAGGGCGAGACCCATGGCGATGCACCAACTCACATAGGCAAGTAAGCAAAAGGCGCTGGTGGACATGCGGGGCTCCGTGGTTATGCGTGGGTTTTGGGCCGGTAGGCTGCGTGGTGGCGAACCAGGGCCGGGCGAAAGTGATGATAGTGCGCCCGTCGCTCGGCTTGCCAGCGCGGTGGGGGAAGTGTCCGTTTTTCGTTGAATGCAGCGAGCCTGTGGCCGTACGGCGCCCACCCGGCTTGGTCGAAGCAGACTGTGTCGTCAGTCAACCATGCTGCGCGCGCAGGGCTAGGTCTTCTTCGCTGTCGCCGTAGCGTTCGGCTATCGCAAGGAAGCTGTCGGCGATGGCGAGGAATGCGTCGACCATGTCAGGGTCGAAGTGCTTGCCCCGGCCTTCGCGGATGATGTCGATGGCCACGGTATGTGGGAGTGGTGGCTTGTAGACGCGTCGGGAGATGAGGGCGTCGTAGACGTCAGCTACGGCCATCAGCCTTGCGGATACGGGGATATCTTCGCCTGCCAGCCCTTGTGGGTAGCCGCTGCCGTCCCATTTCTCTTGGTGGGAGTAGGCGATCTCGCGAGCGAACCGCAGGAAGCTGCTTGGCGCATCGATCAGGTTTTCAGCAGTCACGATGGCGTCGCGGCCGAGCGTGGTGTGGGTTTTCATGACTTCGAATTCTTCTGCCGTCAGCTTGCCGGGCTTGAGCAGAATCCGATCGGGGATGCCGACCTTGCCGATATCGTGCAGTGGAGCGGATTTGAACAGCTGTTCGATGGTCTCGTCGTCGAGCTGCGTGGCGAAGCGGGGGTGAGTCTTGAGCGCATTGGCGAGCAGGCGCACATAGTGTTGGGTGCGCCGGATATGGTTGCCGGTCTCGTTATCGCGGGTCTCGGCGAGCGAGGCCATGGCCATGATGGTGACGTCTTGGATGACGCCGATGTCATGGGTGCGGCGGTCGACTTCGGTCTGCAAATAGGCCGCCTTGTCTTCGAGAAAATCGGCGGCAGCCTTGAGCTTGAGGTGCGTCTTGACGCGGGCCAAGACGGTAGGTGGTGAAACGGGTTTGGCGATGTAATCGACCGCGCCCGCGTCAAAGCCGGCTTGTTCGTCTTCAGCCTCTGATTTCGAGGTGAGGAAGATTACGGGGATCAGGCTGGTGCGTGGGGTGCTCTTCAACTGTCGGCACATTTCGATGCCGCCCATGCCAGGCATCAAGATGTCGAGCAGGACAAGGTCGGGTAGCGATTCGCCAGACAGCACCTGCAAGGCGCGCTCGCCGCTATTGGCCACCAGTATGCGGTATTGGTCTCGCAAGAGGCCGTGCAGCAGCGTCAGGTTTTCTGGATTGTCGTCGACGATCAGCACGGTTTGACGGTTGGCAGCCTGGAGCGGCGCGCTCATGTACTTTCCTCCTGCAGGGCAAGGCTTTGGCCGGTGAGCGCCAACTGAAGCGATTTTGCCGCCACTTCAAAGTCGAATGCGGTGACGGCGCGCTCGAATGCGGCGAATGTGCGCTCATCGAAGACGGACCGGATATCGGCTGTGTGCTCAAGGAAGTAGGCGACCGAGTCGCCATCGCTGGCTTCGAGCAGGCTGGAGAGCTGCGCGATATGCGCTGGCGCATCGGCTGTAACGGGCGCGTTTTCAGCAGCGCGATGAGGTAGCCAGGCGGTGAGGTCTGTCAGGACTTGTGTGAGTTGCCGCTCTAGCTGCGATAGGGCACTGCGCGTATCGGCGCCGGCCTTGATCGCTTGTTCCAGTGCGAATGCCGAGACTTGCAACGCCTCAAAGCCGACGCTGCCGGCGACGCCTTTGAGGCCGTGTGCAATGCGCACTGCGGCGGTTTTATCGCCCTCGGCGAGCGCTGCGGCAAGGCGTGCCACGGTATCGGTTTCTTCGACCACGAATTGTTGGAGCAGGCGCAGGTAGAGTGCTTCGTTGCCGCCAATACGACGCAGCGCCGCGACTGCGTCGAGCCCTTCGATATGGGGCAGGTTGAGCGATGCGGCTGGTTCAGGTGTGACCAGCGCTGCAGATTGGCGTGCCGCACGCGGGCGAACCCAGCGGGCGAGCGTTTGCAGCATGGCCGGTGGGTCGATGGGTTTGGCGATATGGTCGACCATGCCGGCCGCGAGGCAGGCGGTGCGCTCTTCTTGCATCGCGTCGGCGGTGAGCGCGATCACTGGGAGCTCGGCGTACTGGGCGTCGGCCCGAATGCGGCGCGTAGCTTCCAGGCCGTCCATGATCGGCATCTGTACGTCCATCAAAACCACGTCAAAGGTATTGTTGGAGGCGGCTGCCAAGTTGTCGAGTACCTCTTGCCCGTTGCTGGCAACCGTGGCGCGTGCGCCGACGGTACTGAGTAGCTCGACGGCGATTTGCTGGTTGACCTTGTTGTCGTCGGCAAGCAGAACATGGACGCCGGCGAGATCGGGCAGGTTTTCGCGGAGACCGCCAATGGGGGCGGGTGTGGCGACCTGAGCGCCGAAGAGCTTGACGACGGCATCGAGCAGGGACGATAGGCTGATCGGCTTCACCAGAAAGACATCCACACCGGCAGATGCCGCAGCGGCATGGACATCGTCGCGGCCGAATGCGGTGACCATGATCACGGGGGGCGCGCCGGGTAGGACGCGGATCTGACTGGCGGTTTCGACACCGTCGAGCTCGGGCATCATCCAGTCGACGAAGACCAGATCGAAGGGGTGGTCGAGCCGCGCGACGTCAATCGTCGTAAGTGCTTCACGACCTGAGGCGCAGGTGCTGACGGAAAAATCGAGCGAGGCAAGCTGCTCGGAGAGGATCTCACGCGCAGAGGCGTTGTCGTCAACGACCAGGGCGCGCAGCCCGCGTAGGGTTTCGGGCAAGCTCCTGCGGCGAAGGTCGACCACGCTGGAGAGGCCGAACCAGCAAGTGAAAACGAAGGAGCTACCCCAGCCCGGGGCGGATTCGACTTGGATCTGGCCGCCCATCAACTCAACGAGCCGCTGGGCGATGGTAAGGCCAAGGCCCGTGCCGCCATATTTGCGCGTGGTGGTGCTGTCGGCCTGGTTGAACGCCTTGAAGAGCCGCCCGGTTTGTTCTTCGGTCATGCCGATGCCGGTATCGTGGATGCCAAACTGCAGCTGCAGCTTTTCGCCAATATGCTGCAGAGCGCGCACGGTAACGACGATCTGGCCTTGTTCGGTGAACTTGACGGCGTTGTTGACGAGATTGGTGAGGATCTGCCCGAGCCGCAGCGGGTCGCCGCGTAGGGCTTGCGGCACTTGCCGGCTGTTGTCGATGAGTAACTCGATGCCTTTGTCGGTCGCTTTTTGGGCGAGCAAGGCGGAGACGTTGTCGAGTACGTCGTCGAGGTGGAAATTGATGGTTTCCAACTCAAGTTTGCCTGCCTCGACCTTGGAGAAGTCGAGGATATCGTTGATCAGGCCGAGCAGCGAGGTGCCGGCGTTGTGGATCTTGCCGAGATAGTCGTGCTGCTTGGGGGTGAGATCGGTCTTGAGCGCGAGGTAGGACATGCCAATGATCGCATTCATCGGCGTGCGGATTTCGTGGCTCATATTGGCCAGGAACATCGACTTTGCCTGGGTGGCTTCTTCGGCGAGCTGTTTGGCGTCGTGCAGTGCTTCAGCGGTTTCGGCGAGCTGGGCGTAGAGCATGCTGTTTTCCAGCAGCAATACGGCCAGGATGAAGCTGGCAGCCAGTAACCCATAAATGCGCCCGACGTAGAAACCCAAGTCGAACCGACCTGCGTTGAGTACGGTGGAGAGCGCGATATCGCACGCCCAGGCGACCATGACGACCGTCAGCCACAGGTCGAGCACGGTATCGGCGCGGCGCCGTCGCATGATCAGCAGGGCGACTGGGCTGAGTACCCAGACGGTGAAGACGACTGCGGCCATGGCGGGCGTGTAGCGGTTGCCCTGCATGATGGCGGGCAGCAAGGGCTGGCCGACGGTGGCGAGCAGGGTCAGCGCGATGGCAAGACCGAGGGCAAAGGCGACAGAGAGCGCGATCTCGCGCGTGCAAGTGCGGCTCGTGGCCACTGCGCCAGGCCGGCCTGCGAGATAGGCGTAGCCGATGGCGGCGAGTGGAAAGCCGCCGTGCCAGAACATATACAACCATGCGGTAGTTTGCGGGCCGGCGTGCAGGAGACCCGCATCGGCGAATAGACCGGGGAAGCTCAAGGCGTGAGCGATGGCCATGAAGGCGGTGAACATATAGCCCGTCGCGAGGACCATCAGCGCGCGCCCGCGCAGGATGGCGAACTGGCCGAACAGGAGGATGGCAGTGATCAGGTCATTGACGACCAGCGCCGATTGGTAAATGGGAATGAATGCCCAGACCTTGGGTAACTGCAGTTTGGCGAAGGGGATGGCCAGGACAAGGACGGCGATGGAGACGCCAATCACGCTCAACGCCAAATGACGTTGTGCGGCATTGGCCCGTTGTGTAGACAGGAATTCACGACGCCCGCTCCTTGTCGGGGGATGTTGTGCCATGATCTTCCGTCGCCCCTCTGGCTATTCTTGACTGCTGGTCAGCGGATGGATGGAGTTCCGCATTTCAATTTGGCAGTCATTGCGGGCAATGCATCCCCCAAATGGGGGAAAGTCGGGTGGTTTCGGCACAATTCGGCGCAATTTCCGACGAGTGGTGCTGGGTTGTCATGGATGTTGAAACATAAGACTGGTGCGGTTTTGACGTAGCGCACTGACAAATCTTGGAGCGATTGGATGCTGAAGCTGTGGGGTAACGCCGATTCGGTAAACGTGCAGAAAGTGATGTGGTGCTGCGAAGAGATGGGCGTGGCATACGAGCGTATCGATGCCGGCAAGCATTTTGGCGTGGTGAATACGCCGGAGTTCTTGGCGATGAACCCAAATGGGCTGGTGCCGACGATCGACGATGATGGCTTCGTGGTGTGGGAATCGAACACCATCATTCGTTATCTGACGGCGAAGCATGCGGCAGGAACCTTGTGGCCAACCGATGTGGTGGCGCGGGCGAATGCAGACCGGTGGATGGACTGGGCGAACTCAACACTGTGGCCAACAATGGTGCCGCTCTTTCGCGCCATCATGCGTACGCCACCGGCCCTGCAAGACCCCGCGGTCATCGAGAAAGCACGTCTGGAGAGCTTTGAGGTATTGAGCCTGTTGGACGCGCATCTGGCCGTCCAGGCCTATATCGGCGGCGAGGACTTCACCATGGCCGATATCGTGATGGGCTGCGGCGTGTGGCGTTGGATGGCATTGCCGATTGAGCGGCCGCCGTTACCTCATCTGCAGCGCTGGTTTGATCTTTTGGCGGCACGGCCGGCCTATCGCAAGGTGGTCATGACGCCGTTGCTGTAGCGCCATGCGACTGCGTAATTTCCGATGTGGAATATATAAATCACCTTTCGTTATAAAAGAGGGTGCGATAAAATTTTGGGCTGATTCTGACCCGATTCGCCGCTTACTCTCCGCGCTATGCCCTTTCTAAATAATCTGCGTTTGCTCGCGCTTGAGCGCCTGCGCCTTTTGGGCTGGCAGAACACGCTTGTGATGGCGGCCATCGTGGGCACGCTTGGGGCGCTTTGCACCATCGGGTTTCGCGAGCTGATCTTGCTTGCTGAGCGCGTGGTGTTTGGGCGTAGCGATGGGCTGGTGAAGATCGCTGCGAGCTTGCTCTGGTGGCAGCGACTGATTGCGCCGGCCTTGGGTGGCGTGGTCGCCGGGTTGATCCTCTATTACGCGCGTAAGCAGCCCGAGCATGAAAGCGGTGGCGACTATATGGAAGCCATTGCGATTGGCGATGGTGATCTTGGCGTGCGTGCGTCCGTGCTGCGTGCGCTGTCCTCGCTGGCGTCGGTCGCGACGGGTGGGGCGATTGGTCGGGAAGGGCCGATGGTGCAATTGGCGTCGCTAGCGGGCTCGCTGATGGGGCGCTGGCGCAAGATGCCGATTCCACGGCGGCGGCTGCTGGTGGCCTGTGGCGCAGCAGCGGGGATTGCGACAGCCTACAACGCGCCGATTGCCGGGGCTATGTTTGTCGCTGAGATTGTGCTGGGCTCTGTCGCCATCGAGAGCCTGGGGCCGCTGATTGTGGCGGCCGTGGCGGCCAATGTTGTGGTGAGCCAGATGGCGGGCTATGCGCCGGTGTACAGCATGCCGGCCTTCACGTTGCCGCACGGTTTGCCGATGCTGGTGCTGGTGGTGATTGGTGTCTTTGCGGGTTTGGGTGCGCCGCTATACCTGACGCTGCTTGAGCGCGCGCGACAATGGTTCGGCAAGGTGCGCGGGCCGCTGTGGTTCCGGCTGGGCCTGGGTGGCCTGCTTGTGGGCGCGCTGGCAATTGTCGAGCCGGGCGTGTGGGGTAACGGCTATAGCGTGGTGAATGCGATCCTGCAGGGCGATTGGCTGTGGCAGGCGTTGCTGATGATCTTGCTGTTGAAGCTGCTGGCGGTGTCGATCACGACGGGCTCTGGCGCAGTGGGCGGTATCTTTACGCCGACGTTGTTCGTGGGTGCGGTCATTGGGGCGCTGTTTGGCACGGTGGTGCATGCCTACTGGCCGAACACGGTGCCGATTCCGGCTGCGGTGGCGGTGGGGATGGGAGCTTTCCTTGCGGCCTGCTCGCATGCGCCGCTGATGTCGATCTTGATGATGTTCGAGATGACCGAGAACTACGCTATCGTGGTGCCGCTGATGGCAGCCTGCGTATTGGCATACTCGATCTCGCGCATGCTGCATGCTGACTCGATCTACAAGACGGGGCGTGGGGCGTCGAAACACGCGCCTGCGCTGACGATGGCAGCCGACCTGCTACGCGATGACCCGCCGACGATTGTGAAGGGACAAAGCCTGCATGAGCTGGAGGCGGTGTTCCTAAGCCGGCGTTGGCAGAACGTGTATGTGCTCGATGCGGCAGGCTGCTTTGTGGGGGCGGTGTCGTTGCACGATTTCTCGCCGGTGCTGCGGGCGAGCGATGACCATGCGGTGCCGCTGCCTGAGCGTCTGATCCGACTCGATTACCCCTTTGTGCTTGATACGGCACCAGCCTGGCAGGTGATGGAGACGTTTACGCGCCACCCGGGTGAGCGGTTACCGGTGCTGAGTGCGGATCGGCGTTTGCTGGGGTATGTGACGAAGACGGATTTGGTTTATTTGTTTCGGGATTTGTTGGCGGAGGGGTAGGCCAAGTTACGTAGGTCGTCAGAGTAAAACACCTTCCGACCTACGGTATAGCGTTGGCAAATGCCTAGCCGTCAAAACTGGTCACTATTTTCAATAGAACCATATCTGCCGCGATGATAAGAAATGGCGTCAGGCAGAATAGGAAACTCATAGAGAAGGATTGCGCGGGTGCCGGCGGTGCAATGCCTTGCTTGTTATTCTGATATGCACGGTAAAAGAACCAAAAGCCCACGGCGTGGATGGCGATGATAGGGATACCGACCCCGAATGCCCTCATCTTGAAGGTGAATAAGCCGATCAAAGCCTGCGCCAGCAGGGCGATACAGCCAAGCCAAGCAATACCGCCTGCAATCAGTACTGCAATTTTCTTCATGCCTAATCTCCCTGTGCTTGAGCCTGCCGCCAGTGTAGGTGCTGGCTGATTGCTTGTTCTCCTCCTTTTTGATGCACTTATAGCGTGATCTGCCTTGCTAAGAGGCAGCGCGGTAACGATAAATGTGCCAGAGGACTATATCACCCTGGTTTGTATTTGGTGTGCGCCTCGGGTAACGAGGCTGGGTTGAACAGAAGATAGTTGCCACAGGTTTGCCGGAGGCGCCCCCTCTCCCCCAGCCCCTCTCCCGCAAGGGGAGAGGGGAGTCCGCCTATTGGCATGTGCACCCAGTACGGTTTGGCAACTGTTGGTATTGGACTTCGTTGCACTTAGTTCAACCTACTCTTGACGGAGCTAGTTCCCCCAATAAACCGTACGGCCTGCCAGCGCCTGGTCGCTTGCAGCGGCTTGCCGCTCGCACGCTCGTGAGGCCCTTTGCATCACCTCATCACTTTCGAAATGCGGGCGCCAGATGTGTTCGCGATAGCGTTGGTAGCTACTGAGGGCACGGAGGTGGCGGCTGCGGGCGAGTTCGGTGGCATGGCGGGCTTGGCGCAGTGTGGCGTCAAGCTGGCTGAATTCGGGGCTGGTTTTGCTGACCCGCGTCATGCGATAGGCGGTGTCGCGCAGGGTGTCGTTGCTTTGGGCCAGCACGCGCTCTGCAGTATGTTTGGCGTCGGCAAGGCGTGAGAGCTCGTTGTCGATGCGGCAGGTTTCGGCGATGTCGTCTAATAGATGGAGCAGGTCGAGCGGTGCATTCATAAGATTCCTCTGGCTATCGATCAAATATGAATGCAACTATATGTGGCATATGGTGGCATTGTCAAGCTGTTGTTGCAACTGGCCATAGTGCAGGGCCGCCGGGAGAGGATGGTCGGGAAGGAGGCATCGATCTTGCGTCGATGCCACCTGGGTGTGCTACTGGTTTGCCTGCAGCTCTGCCACTTCGTGGCGTTGCTGTTCTTCCATCACCAACTCGGTGAGTTCGCGCTGTAGCGCGGTGAATTCGGCCTTGGTGGCGTCGCGCGGACGGGGCAGGGTGACGCGAAGGTCGCGCTTGATGGTGCCGGGGCGGTAAGTCATGACGACGATGCGGTCGGCGAGGTAGATCGACTCTTCGATGCTGTGGGTGACGAAGATGACGGTTTTGCCGAACTGCTGCCAGATGCGTAACAGCTCGTCTTGCAGTGAGCGGCGGGTGAGGGCGTCGAGGGCGCCGAAGGGTTCGTCCATCAGCATGATGGGGGAATCGAGCGCGAGCACGCGGGCGATGGCGACGCGTTGGCGCATGCCGCCCGAGAGGTCTTTCGGGTAGCGGTTGCGAAAGTCGCCGAGGCGCAGCATGTCGAGCAGGTTATCGACTTTGGTGGCAATTTCGGCCTTAGGCCGTTTGGCGATTTGCAGGCCAAAGCCGATGTTTTCGGCGACGGTCATCCACGGAAAGAGTGCGTATTCCTGAAACACCATGCCACGATCTGGGCCGGGGTCGCTCACGGGCTTGCCCTGAGTGGTGACCTGCCCGCTGGTAGGGGCGATGAAGCCGGCAATGGTATTGAGCAGCGTAGACTTGCCGCAGCCCGAGGGGCCGAGCAGGCAGACAAATTCTCCGGGGGCGATATCGAGCTGGATATCGCTGAGGGCGACGACGTCTTGCTCGCCGGTTTGGTAGACCTTGCTGACGTGATTGATCTGAATGGCGGTCGTCATGGCTTAGTTTTCGATCCCGCGATGCCAGCGCAGCAGGCGGTTGTTGAGCGCGTTCATGGCGCTGTCGATGGCGAGGCCGATGAGGCCGATGCTGAGCATGCCGGCGATGATCTTGTCGGACCAGAAGTACTCGCGTGCTTCGAGGATGCGATAGCCGAGGCCGCTATTGACGGCGATCATCTCGGCGACGATGACCACGATAAAGGCGGTGCCCATGCCGATGCGCATGCCGGTGAGGATGTAGGGCGTGGCGGCGGGCAGCATGACGCGGCGGAACAGCGTAGCGCGATTGGCACCCAGATTGCGTGCGGCACGGATATAGATGCTGTCGACGTGGCGTACGCCAGCAATGGTGTTCATGAGCACCGGGAAGAAAGCGCCGATGGCGATCAGGAAATACGCTGGTGGATTGCCGATGCCGAACCAGAGGATGGCAAGCGGAATATAGGCGATAGGCGGGATCGGCCGGATGATTTGTACCAGCGGGTTGAAGAAGCTATAGGCACGCTGGCTTGCGCCCATCATCAGCCCAAGCGGCAGCGCAAGTACCGTGCCGATGGCAAAGCCGCCCAAGACGCGCGCAAGGCTTGCGACGGCATCGGACGGTAGCTCGCCGGAGCTGGCGTACTCATACCATTTGCTGAGCACAGCCCACGGCGTGGGTAGCATCTGCGGGTTGATGATGGCGAGCGAGGACAGCAGCTGCCAGAGCAGCAACAGGGCAATCGGTGCGATCAGCCCTTGCAGGCGTTTCAATGGGGCGATTATGCGTGGGGCGGTCATGCGGGTCTCCTGGCGCTCGCGCGGCGCCTTGTTCCGGTCGACATCTTGTTGCCGTAGATGCCGCAAGGCCACGATCGAGTCGTGGCCTTGCGGTGTTTACTTGACGCCCAGTTCCTTCTTGGCAGCGTCGAGCAAGTCGGTTTTCACCCAATCTCGGGCGGCAGGCGGGTTTTGCAGCTTGCCAATGCCGAACTGCTTCATATAGTCGGTGGTGTGCTGCACGTGTGCGGCGTCGATGTCATAGCTGAACGAGACGTTGTCCATGGCGTCGCGGTAATCCTCGGCCGAGACCTGGCCCTTGAACATGGTATCGCGCACGTATTTTTCGGCGAATTTCGGGTCGGCCAGAAATTGCTTGGTCGAGTCGACAAAGCATTTCACCACGCGCGCGGCAAGCGGGCGATTGTTATAGAGCTTTTCGGTCATCACCAGCGCACGGATCGGGCGGCCTAGCTCGGTGTCGTAGGGCTTGATGATCTCGGTGGCGAAGCCCTTGTTGATGGCTTGCGCGGCATAGGGCTCGGACTGACTGATCGCGTCGAGGTTCTTGGTCTGCAGGGCCTGGTTCAGATCGGGGTAGCCCATGTAGACGATGGTGACGTCTTTATCGCCTTTCTCGGACCAGGTGAGGTGTGCTTTGGTCAGCTCGGCGAGGAGCAGGATCTCTTGTGGGCCGCCGCGCGGCAGGCCGACGCGCTTGCCTTTGAGGTCGGCAATCGTTTTGAGCTTGAGATCGGCACGGCTGATGATATTGGCGCCGCCGTTGGCAAAGCCCGCCACGATGTAATTCGGTACGCCGGCCGCGCGTCCGCTGATGGCAGCTTCCATGGCGCTGGCGGAGATATCGATGTCGCCTGCCATCATGGCGGGGACGATGTCGAGGCCTTTGGCGAACACACGCTCTTCAATATGGATGCCGTATTTGGGGCATACATCCTTCATGTAGCTGACCGCGCCGTAGTGGGCGAACTTGAGGTTGCCCAGCCGCACAGTGTCGTCGGCATGCGCGGTAAAGGAAGTGAGGGCCGCGAGGGCGGCGAAGTGCATCCACGCTTTCATTGCCTGCTCCATATTTGTTCTGTCGGCGCGCTGCCAGTAAGCCGGCTCTACGACTGACTTTGCCCGAGGAACTCTAGCATATTCTGCCGTTGGGAACGCGTTACAACATGCGCCAATTCTCCCATCGCAAGTTGCGTGCGGCGGTCGTAAAATCCGCCACCAATGCATGCTGGCGGCGGTGGCAACCGGTTGCACATACCAAAACATCAAATCGGATTCGGCAGGCGCTTGCGCCACCGAGGGGGATGCATGACACACCCTGTTTCAACCCGTTTGCAGGGGCTCGATACCTTGCGTGCGGTGGCTATTGGCCTCGTCTACGTGTACCACTACATGGTGTTTGCAAGCCATGCGCCGACCTTCGGCGTGTTGAGCAAAGTAGGCTGGATCGGCGTTGATCTTTTCTTTGCACTGAGCGGCTATCTGATTGGCAATCAGATTCTGCGCGCGATACAGAGCGATGTGGGATTCTCGATCAAGACGTTCTACGCCCGACGTTTTTTACGCACGCTGCCCAATTACTATGTGGTGCTTGCGTTGTTCGTCTTTGTGCCGCTGATGCGGGCCGGGGCCACGCTGCCACCGGTGTGGAAATTTCTGACGTTTACTCAGAACATCAACCTGCAGGTGGGCACGGCGTTTTCGCACGCCTGGTCGCTGTGCGTGGAAGAGCAGTTCTATCTGATTCTGCCGGCAGCGGCGCTTCTGGTTGCGTCGCGCAAGCAGGCGGTGCGCTGGGGCTGGCTGCTGGTATTGGCGACTGTGCTGGGTGGCATGGTGTTGCGCGCCTGGCTGTGGCCACAAACGGTGGTGGATGGCGAAGTGGACTGGGGGCGCTACTACGCCTTGATCTATTACTCACCATTCTGCCGTTTCGATGAGCTCTTGGCCGGCGTGGTGATGGCCATGGTGGCGAACTTTCACCCTGCTGCCTGGGCCCGACTGGCACGGTATGGCGTGGTGACCTTGATCGTCGGTTTGTTGGGTATCAGTGCGGTGAGTTATTGCTTCCTCGATGATGCTTCATCGCGGATGTTCGCGATCTTCGGCTACCCGGTACTGGCTTTCAGCTTTGCATTGCTGGTTGTCTCGGCGCTGAGCCCTAACTCGCCCTTGGCGCGCTTTCGCGTGCCGGGTGCAGCGACGTTGGCCGTATGGTCATACGCGATCTATCTCGTGCACAAGCCCATCATCATGGTGGGTGCGCAACTGCTGAAGCCGATACAAATTACTGCGGGGTCGGGCTTGGGGATTACGATTCTGACCACTGCGAGCCTTGTGGGCGGGGCGCTGCTGTATTTCTGTGTCGAGCGGCCATTCTTGCGCTTGCGTGATCGGCGTGTGCCGCAAGGGCGCGCTAATTTGGTGGCACAGACAGCGACTTGAGTACGCTGCGTAAGTATCAAAAAGTGATACCTATAGTGCGCAATATGCGCTGAAGGTACGCTGTGCTGTGCGTCGCCTGCGGGGAAGGGCAAGCTGGGGGCATCTTTTGAACAGGATGCCGACCCATGAACACCCTTGTTGCCCTTGCCCGAATCGCGATCGGCATTGCCTGCCTCATTACCGCTGCCATGAGTATGCATGCGCACGCCGACGCGTTGCCCAAGACTGTGCTTCCCTCGCTTGCTTCTCAGCTTAAGGTGGGTGATGTGGTATTTATCCGTGTCGACTCGCTGCCCTTTATCAAGGTCGGGAGTGCGACCAATAGCTGGACGAACCATGTGGGTATCGTGGTCGATACGTCTGGCGCTGAGCCAATGGTGGCGGAAAGCCATATTCCGGTATCGGGCATGACACCGCTTTCGCGCTATGTGGGTCGCTCAGAAGCGGGCCGGGTGGCTGTACTGCGCCTCAGCGAACCGCTCACCGCTGCCCAGCAGCAAACCTTGGCCGAATCGGCACGCCGCCGTGCGGGTATCTATTACGACGCCGGGTTTAATCTGCATTCAAATCGGGAATTCTGTTCACGCTATGTGCGTGAAGTGGTACAGGATGCAACGGGCACGGGGCTGGGCGAAGTGCAAACCTTCGCCACGATGTTGCATCAGAATCCGCAAGCCGATCTGGGCTTCTGGCGGGCTTGGTATTTTGGCAGCATCCCCTGGGCTCGCGAGACGGTGACACCGGCAAGTTTGCTGAATGATGATCGTTTGCGGCCGGTGTTTGATGGGTTTGTGGGCGGGATGGTTTGAGTAGGTGGTCTGAAAGAAAAAAATAAAATTGATAAGATGCCATGGAATAGGGTGCTGGTGTGAGGCGCCATGGTTCTTGTGACGTGGCTAAGGGGGAGTACTGGTGAGTGACGAGCAATACGAAGATACAGATAGTAGTATGATTCCCAATTTTTCTGGAGGGTATGACAATACGATTCCTCAGGCATCGCCTGGATTGATTAATTTGATGATACAAGATCCGAATAAGGTAGCGTGCGCTATGCTGAATGGAGCATGGCGGTCTGTTGTTGCATCTGCGCCGCAAGGGCAGGCAATTGATACGGAAATTCCTGCAGGTGCATCTGCAATTGATTTGTAATTTCCGGTTTCGCTGAATAGTACGTATCCCAATAGCCAAAATGATGGGATGTATATGAATGTTAGTGATGCGGGTCCAAAAATTATTCGTAACTGCGCCCAGGATGCATGCATTGTTGGTGGGATTCAATATCACAATAATTTTGATATTCCAGGGAATGAACCTGTTCCATTAATGGATGCGCAGGGACAGCCGGTGATTGAGCCGGATGGGAAGCCAGTCTACGGACCATCGAGGGCGAATGTAGATGGTACTGCACAGAGATTGGCAAACGACTCACCTTATGATTTTTATGTGGATGAGCACAAGTTCAAGCAAAATGGGAGCTGGGATTATCAGCGTGTTAAGGGAGATGATGGTTCTGTGATCTTTACGCCAGATTATCGTCACTTTTCAAAAATTCTTATAGGGTATGGTAATGCTGCAGCCGGCCTTGGTTGGGTTGAGATGGCAGTAGGAGCAAATAAATATGCCAAAGATCATTCACATTTCAATGAGCCCATGAGTCCAATCTTTACTCATTTGCCGGAAAGTTTGGTGCAGGACTACAAAATTGGTGCGCAGTTGTGGGTGGATAAACATACAGAGGATCTATGAGGCTCGTAATTTCTGACAAGCTTTCTTTGGTAGTGACCGCACTCTTTCCTATTTCGTTGCTTATTTATGCCGCAACGATATATTTGATTGATTTTGGGATGTTTTATGCTGCGATACTTACTGGGGTTGTCGGTTTAGTGGTGCTGGTTTTGATCTTGTATAAATGCATTTCTAGGATAACGAAATATTCAGCCATTTCGTTGATTATGGTGATCGTGACTTGGTTGATCTGGTTGTTTGTGCCGGTGAGAGATTTTGGTGCGTTTGTTCGTTTTCAAATCGATAGAGATCAATATGAGGCTGTGGTGAAGAATCTGACTGTCGGAAAGGAGATTGGTTGTCTCAAAAGTGAAATGTGTGAGGTGGATAAAGGGCCGCCACTTCGCGTTGCTTTTACTTGGGGTGGAATAGGGAACTGGCTTGGGATAATTTACAATCCATCTGACGATTTTGAAAAAAATCCACAAAATATAAAAGCGTTCGGCAGGGAGGGAGGCTCCTGCAAAAAGATGGGGGATCATTATTATCTGTGCGGATTTGATTAAATAGCGTGCGGTGCTGGAAAAGTAAACACCTGGCCCGATGTACCCCGCGCTGAGCGACAGAGCGGCAACAATGGTCGGCGTGTTGTGCGCGGATTGCCGCATGTGCTGGTGGTAGACGAAGCCTTCTTCGCTCGACATACTTGCGGCGAACCGTGGTGTGGTCACGCTTTGTGGCCGACCATTCTCCCCAATGTGCGAACGTCTTATGGGCGGCCCTAACGGGCAGGTCTACACCCTATTGCATGATGCCCAACGCGCCACACGACCCGGCCAAACGTCTGCCTCCGCAACAGGCGGGGCGTCAGGCGCATCCTGCTACGCCCACCGTCTGGCCTGAGGCTATTGCCCCGCCGCCTGTGCAGCGGCTGGTGCCGGCTTCCATCAAGCACCTACCTAAAGCCCCGCGCGCGTTGCGCCGGCGCAAGTTTGCCGAAGCGTGGGATTGGGCGGTGCTGATCAGCATCGTGCTGCATGTCTTGATCATTTCTCTGCAGTTTGGCGTACCAGGGTCTGCGGGTGCACATCCCGCCGATGTGCCAGATGATCTGAATACGACATTTAAGCCAGTTCCACCGCCGCCCCCTGAAGAACCTGTAATTGTCCCACCGACGACGGCGGTGCTAATGCCGCCGGGTGAGTTTGTCATCTCGCTTGCGCCACCTGCTCCAGCCGTACAGCCGGCGCTGGTAGAAGCCACGGTGCCACCGCCGAAGCGCAGTCACGCGGCGCGCAAGGTGTTGACGGCCGAGCGTGGCAAATGGCGCGTGGAGAAAGGCGAGGCGGCCAAGGCAGCGCCGGCGGCTTTGGCGGATGCGCCAGTTGGCGCGGCCAATGTGGAGAGCCCCGCAGACGCGGTGACCGACGAGATGCCAAGCAGCCCGGCTGCGCCAACGCCGACTGCGATTGCAAAGGCTGAAGCACCGGCGAGCCCGCAGGCGGTACCAGCGCCGGCCGTTGATGAAGTGCCGAAACTAGCTGTGCCCAGTGCTGCGGACGTGGCTGCGGAGAAGGCGAGGGTCGAGGCAGCCGAACAAGCACACAAGGCCGCCGAGGCGCAGGCCGCAGCTGATGAGGCAGCCCGCAAGGCAGAAGAAGCCGCAGCGGCAAAGCGCCAGGCAGAGCTTGCACAGGCTGCTGCACAGAAAGCACAGGCGATCGCGCAGGCTGAACAGGCTCGCAAGGCTGAAGAAGCGGCTGCGTTGCAGCGCGCCAAGGCTGAGGAAGAGGCGGCCAAGCTCAAGGCTGCAACAGAAGCTGCGGCGGCGGAGCGTCAGCGCCAGCTTGAGCTGGCAAGGGCCGAGGAGACTCGCAAGGCGGACGAAGCGCGCAAAGCGGAAGCTGCTGCGGCCGAACAGCGCAGGGTTGAGCAGCAAGCCAAGGCTGAACAGGAAAGGCGTGCAGCGGAACTCGCTGCGCAAGAGAAGGCCGCACGTGAAAAAGCCGAGCAGGAGCGGGTTGCGCGCGAGCGAGCAGAGCAGGAAAAGGCGGCGCAGGAGCGGGCCGCCCAAGAGAAGGTCGCACAGGAAAAAGCTGCTCAAGCCGCTCAGGCTGCGAAGAGCACGGCGAGCCAATCGGCCACGCCGGGGATTGGCAGAGGGCCCGGCGGCAAATCAGACCAAGCCGGCACACAGGCCGGTACACCGGGGCTATTGAACCTGCATGTGCCCCTCTCGCCGCCGCCCCAACTCTCGCTGGCAGAGAATGCACTACGGCAGTTGCACGATACGCCACGCGAAGAGAAGCCTTCGCCCCGGCGTCGAGGCGTACTCAACGCCAAGCTGATCGCGTCTGATGCCGCCTATGGTTTTTACCGCGACAGCTGGCGCGGCAAGATCCAGCGGGTGTTGGCATTGAGCCCGTTGCACTACGCGCATGATCGCTATTACAACCCGTTGGTGATGACGATTGTGGTGAACAGCGATGGGACGCTCGCATCGGCCGTCGTGGTGGAAAGCTCGGGTGACCGGCGCATCGATGATGCGGCGAAACGTATTGTCGAAATGAGTGCGCCATTCTCGCGATTCCCCGATCGGGTGCGCGAGCAGTTCGACCAGCTAGAGATCACGCACACCTGGCAGCTGGGTGAAGATGGGGCGCAACTCAACAACTGAGCGGGTGCCAAACGGGTGGATGAAAGCCTGCGAGCGCGCCATGGACTGACTAAGCTGAAGGTAGCGCTGGTTCGCCAAACTGATTTAGCCGTGCGGATATGGGGCGAATCGTTCTACCATATCGGTTTTTTCGAGCCTGGGATTCGCGGATGGCGTTGAACAAACAGTCAGGTGCATGGGTGCTGATCTTCAGCCTAAGCACCCAATCATTTCTACTGGGCAAACGCTCGCAAACCGTCAAGAAGCCAGGCATCTGGAACTTCTTTGGCGGGCGTGTGAACCCGGATGAAGATGTGCTGACTGCGGCGCGGCGTGAACTCCATGAAGAGACCGGGTTTGCTGCGACGGCTACGGGCGAGATCGATTATGGTGGGTCGCAGCCCGCGCCGTTGATGGAACTGGGCTTTGTCGATGGTCTGCGTAAGCTGCATTACTTTTTGCTGATCATTGACAGTGAAGTGGCGCCGACGCTGAACGTGGAGCATTCTGAGTATTGCTGGTTTACGCCCGATAAATTCCCCTTTCGACTTAACCGTGCGGCCAATATCGCCGTCAATATCGGCTTGATTCAGAAAACGCTGCAGACCATCTGCCCCGCACTCGCGACCGATACGGCCGACGACACCGAGACCGCTGCCGAAGCGGAAATCGACAGCCTCGACGCATAACGACAACACAAGAAAATACGGAATCTTTTCATGCTGGATATATTCAGTGGCCTGGATGTTTGGACGGGCCTGAGTCTGGTTGTAGCGCTCGGCTTTGTGCTGACCTTCGAATTCATCAATGGCTTTCACGATACGGCCAATGCGGTGGCGACGGTGATTTACACCAATGCCATGTCGCCCCGGCTCGCGGTAGTGCTGTCGGGTGCATTCAATTTTGCCGGCGTGCTGCTGGGCGGCGTGGGTGTGGCGTACGCCATCGTGCATCTGCTGCCGGTCGATTTGCTGATCAACGTGAGTACAGGGCATGGGCTGGCGATGGTGTTTTCGCTGCTGGCGGCTGCCATCATCTGGAATTTCGGTACCTGGTATTTCGGCATTCCTGCGTCGAGTTCGCATACGCTCATCGGCTCGATCTTCGGCGTGGGGCTCACGAACGCGCTGCTGACAGGCATCCCCGCGGCGCAAGGTATCAACTGGAAGAAAGCGATGGAGATCGGCATGTCGTTGATCATATCGCCGGTGGTGGGCTTTGTGCTGGCGGGCTTGTTCCTCTTTTTGCTCGTGAAGTATTGGCCGCTCTCGAAGATGCACAAGACGCCTGAAATGCGCAGTATCGATGGCAAGAAGCACCCCCCATTCTGGAGCCGACTTGCATTGGTGCTCTCGGCCATGGGCGTGAGCTTTGTGCATGGCTCGAACGATGGGCAGAAGGGCATCGGCCTCATCATGCTGGTGCTGATTGGCATCGTACCCGCGCAGTTCGTGCTGAATCTCGATGCTTCGCCCTACCAGATCGAGCGTACGCGTAGCGCGGTGATGGACCTGAACCAGTTCTACCAGCGTAACCAGAATGTGGTCGGTGACTTTCTGGCGCTCAATAAGAGCAACGGCAGTGATTTGCCTGCTGCGTTCAAATGTGACCCGAAGCAGACCGAGGCGACCATCGGCTCGGTGTTGACGACGCTGAGCAGCGTGCATGACTACCGCGACATCAAACCCGAAGCACGCGTACAGGTGCGCCGCGCACTGCTGTGCCTTGACGATACCGCCCGAAAGGTCGGCAAACTGAGCAACCTGCCTGCGCGCGAGCGCGGCGACATCGACCATATCCGCGCCGATATCACCTCGACGACCGAATATGCGCCGATCTGGGTGGTGTTCGCCGTGGCATTGGCGCTCGGTATCGGCACCATGGTCGGCTGGCGCCGTGTGGTGGTGACAGTGGGTGAAAAGATCGGTAAGCAGGGCATGACCTATGCGCAAGGCATGTGCGCGCAGATCGTTGCGATGCTGTCGATCGGCATGGCCAATACGCTGAGCCTGCCGGTATCGACCACGCACGTGCTGTCGTCGGGTGTGGCGGGCACGATGCTGGCGAACCGTTCAGGCTTGCAAGGCAGCACGCTGCGCAACATCGTCATTGCCTGGGTGTTGACCTTGCCTGCGTCGATGCTGTTGTCCGCAGGGTTGTTCTGGCTGGCGAGCCGGGTGTTGGGTTAGAAACTACCGAGTCGTGGGCGATATGGATGCCATGTTGTTCTAGGGGAGCTCTGCAAAAGTATTCGTGGCTACTGATACTCATGCAATGCTTCACTAGTACACTAATAAGTGTTGTTATTGAATAGTGGTTTCGCCGAGAATTACCTGCGAGGCCAATGATGTAAGGGTTGAGAATGAAGACCATGAAGTGGATATCAATCTTATTTGTTTTTATTTCGCCGCTCTTGGTAATGGCGGGCGATGTTCCGGCGTCAACTGATGCTGCAAAGAATTTTGTACAAGACTTCTATGATTGGTATGTGCCTTTGTCCGCAAAATCAGATGGAACGCAACCGGACATGGTTGCCTTAAATCAGAAAGGACAAAGTTTTGATCATGAGCTTGGTCGTGCACTACGTGCAGATTTAGCGCGCCAAGCACGGACGCCTGGCGAAATAGTTGGGATAGACTTTGATCCATTCCTGAATGCACAAGATCTGACAGGTCAATATGTCGCTGGTGCGGTTCATCCTATTCATGGACGCTTTCGCGTGGATGTGTGGTCTCGCGATGTTGCGAATGGGCCAGACAAGGTTGTCGTGATTGCGGAAGTCGTACGCCGGCACGGTACTTGGCAATTCACGAACTTCTACTACCCCAAAAATGGAAACCTGAAGTCGATTTTGCGGGCCCAGAAAAATGATTTAGGCCGCTGATCATGTAAATTGGCTTTTTACAGTTAGCCCATTCTTGAATAAAGGCCGGTGCGATTTGCTCGACACCGGCCTTTTCATTTCCTGGCTGTAGACGGTTGCTAATAATATGGGCGGTGATCTGACTAACCCGCCCGCCAAGCCTTCCACCCCAACACATGCAACTGCTCGAACCGGTCGCGCGGCACGATCACGTCGGGGTAGGACGGGTTGGCGCTGTGTAGCACGATGGTGTCGGCGGTGCGGATCAGGTGTTTGACGTAGAGCTGGCCGTCGAACCAGACCACGTAGATTTCGCCGTCTTCCACCCGGGTGCGGCTGGTGTCGACGATGATGGTGTCGCCGTCGCGTAGCTCGGGCCGCATCGAGTCGCCGCGTACTGTCATCAGCTTGCAGGCTTCGGGCTTTAAGCCGCGTGCGCGCAGGAAATTGGCGCGGAAGGGGAGCTGGTTCTTTTCGCGGATCACCCATTCCACATTCGAGCCGAAACCGGCGCTGGCGGCGACATCGAAGTTATCCAGAAACACGAACTCATCATCCGGCAGCTCAGATGTGTGCTCGTAGGGCACCGGTGTGACGACGCCAGCCGGGATCAGGGCGGCGTTGTCTTTGCCACCGTCTTGCGCCGACCAATCGACTTTCAGGCTGGCATTGTCGTCCATCAGCCATTCCAGCGGCGTACGCGTGGCACGGGCAAAGGCGCGCAGGTTATCGACTGTTGGCTTCTTGTCGCCTTCAATTTCCCATTGCGATACCGCACTACGGCTGACGTTACAGGCGTCTGCAACCTCTTGCTGCGTCAGGCCCGCCCGCTTGCGGGCGATCTTGAGGCGCTGCCATAGGACAGATTGAGGACCATCTTTTTTGGTGGCATTTAGTTGCATTCCGCAATCCTTTATGCCACTATGTGTGGCATGCAAGTTGTATGAGCAAACCGCAGCGAAGCGAGATTTCGCGCGCATTTAATACGGATTGCTGCGTCTCTAAGTGGCACTTTAATGTATTTCAGGAGCAATTGCTACTAAGTTGTTGATCGAGTTACTCATGGTGGCGATTGGTGGCGAAATGGTGTGCGTATCGTGTGGCGGTGTTGGCTTGATGCTTGGGTGAGCCATGCTGTTGGTCGGTGCGCGATTTGGGAAACCGTGAAGAGGAGTAGGGTGATGATTCGAGAAAATGAACAGTTAATTCGTGCATTGGAGACAGACCGGATTGTGGCAGCGGCGATCGAGGTGCTGCATCGTCCGGTGATGCAGCAATCGAGCTGGATGGCCGATGGGTCTGGCCCTGGCGGCGTGAGCAGCCATGTCAGCGCGACGGCGATGACGCCATTGGATCGGCACGCAGAGGCGTCGATGCTTATGGCCAAGGTCGACCGCCTGCCGCCGCTGCAGCGAATGATCGTACGTGCGGTGCATGACCGTGCGGAGCGGGTGCAGGCCATCCTTGCGCTGGCACACGTATGCAAGGCGGGCCCCGAAGCGGCGCGACGCGAGTACGTGGCGAAATGGCTGGGTGAGGAGGAGATGGTCTGGCGTCGTGGTTGCGACCAGACCTTTGCAATGTATCGCCGACAGTTTGGTGGCTCGGAAGCGACACATTGCCGCGCATTTGCGACCTGGACCGAAGTACTGGCGCGCTTATACCGCGCGGGTTTAGGCAATCTGGAGCGTATGTTGGCAGGGGCGGAAGCCACGCCTTGGGTAGCCGTAGATATGGCGCGAGGCTTGAAGGGCCAATAGGGCGGTTGGTCTTGTTGCTGCAAGGTGCTTGGCTGTCTTGCAGCAGCATGGTCAGATGGAATATATAAGTATATAAATTCGAATATACTAATGCTTGGTATCACCGGATGGCGAGGGAGCCTATCTTGCCGCGTTTGACGAAGTTTGGGTGCCTGATCGCGCTGGTCGGGCTGGCGTATTGTTGCAGTGAAGCCCTGGCGGCGGATAAGCCCCAGGTGCGTTGGCTTGTGATCGACTTTCCGCCATTCCACATTGTGTCGGGGCCTGATCGTGGCAAAGGCATGCGCGACCGCTACCTCGACGCTTTGCGCGCACGCCTGCCTAACTTCGATAGCCGTGTGGAAGTGAGTGATACGACCCGGCAGGTCGCCTTAATGCAGGCAGGCCAGCCGGTGTGTTCGATTTCGATGCTGAGAACGCCGGAGCGCGAGCAATTCATGCTCTTTAGCGAACAGCCATATGGCTTGCAGCTCCCTGTCAGGCTGGTGATGGCGAGCCAAAGCGCGGCTGCGCTTGGGCCCGTGGTCGATGATCAAGGCGTTGACCTGGCCCGAGTGTTGGCGGGCGGTATGATCCGCCTTGGGGTATTGCCCAAGCGCCGTTTTGGCGCGTCGATTGATCGGGTGATCGCTGACGCCGCTGTGCATTACCCGAATACAGTCCAGGTATTTAATGCCAACGGCTCGCTGGAGGGTTTGTTGGACTTGATTGGCAAAGGCCGGATCGAAGCGACATTGGGGTATGGGCTCGAAGTGGAGCAACTGCGCCAGCACAACGCAAAGCTCGGCGACTTTGCCTTCTTGCCCATCACGCAGGCGCCCGACCTGGTGCCGACCTATGTGGCCTGCAGTCGCAACCCTGTGGGTGCAAAAGTAATTGCCGAGATCAACGCGCTAGGATTTAACGATGCGGCAACGCGCCAGTTGCGTGCCGATTACGAAGCGCTGCTGCCGACCTCCGAACGCAAGGAATTCGAGCACGCACTGGCGGGCAAGTAAGCGTTTCTCCCTGACTGCGTTTTGCCTACGCAGCCCATTTTCGATGCACTACCATGAAGCGTTGGTCGTGCATGCCCGATTGATTCGGCGGCGATGGCATCTCAGATATTGGATGAGTGAGGATGGGGAAGCGACCCGGGATGAACTTGCGCGCGCAGATCGCGCTCATGGTGGTATTCAGCGTGGGCGCGGTCTGGATTACTGCGTTCTACGAGCTGAACCGCAGCGAGCGGAGCTATCTGCACGAAGCTGAGCTGCGCACTGCCGTCAGCGCGCAGGTGTTTGCGGAGTATTCGCGCTCGACCATCAAGCGCCTGAATGAGCTGATACTGGATACCCGAGACAACTGGAACGGCGACTGGCGCCATTTCGCGAGGGAGATTCGTGCGCAGCAAGGCAATATTCAGGACCTGACTTTTCAAGTGTCGGTGATCGACAAGGACGGTTTATTGGCGTTCTCAAACCTGGCGCCGCCGACCGAGCGGATGGATTTGAGCACACGTGAACATTTCCTGGTGCATAAGAACAACCCCGACCAGGATGTGCTTTTCATCAGTAAGCCGCTCAAAGGCAAGGTCTCGGGTAAATGGTCCATTCAATTTACCCGGCCGATCTTCAAGAACGAGAAGTTCGATGGCGTGATCGTGGTGTCGGTCGACCCTGAGGTGTTTGTCCGATTTGCAGACAAGTTGCATATCGGCGAACACGGTGCGCTGGCGATTGTGCGCAATACCGGCGAGATCATGGTGCGTTACCCGGTGCTGGAGTCGAGCTACGGGCAGCTCATCAAGAACCGGCCTTTTTTGGGGCCAGCGTCTCCCGTTTCGGGGAATTTCAGGGTAGTGGCGTCTTCGGATGGGGTAGAGCGGCTGATCGGCTACTACAAGATACCGGAGTATCAGCTGTCTTTTGTGGTCGGCGAGGCCGAGGCGGCGATCTTCGCACCTTACCGCACCTACCGCTTGGTGGTTCTTTCGGTTGCCACGGCGGTCAGCTTGTTTGGCATTTTCCTCTTTGTGCTGCTCAATCGCTCGCTGGCCACGCTTGAGCGGGTGAGAGAGCAGCTGGAGCAAGCGAAGCAGCAGGCGGAATCGGCAAGCGTTGCCAAGAGCCAGTTCCTGGCGACCATGTCGCACGAGATCCGCACGCCGATCAATGGCGTGATCGGGATGACGGGCCTGTTGTTGGACGGTGAACTCTCTGATGCGCAGCGCGAGAAGGCGAATGTGGTGGCGTCCAGTGCAGAGTCATTGCTCACCATCATCAATGACATCCTCGATTTTTCGAAGATCGAGGCCGGCAGGCTTGACCTCGAGCAGGTGGACTATGACTTGCGCCGCATGCTCGACGAGTTGTCTACGCTTTACACGATTCGTACCAGCGAAAAGAGCCTGGGGTTCAGCCAGGCGATCGCGCCGGATGTGCCGGCCTGGGTAAAGGGCGACCCAACCCGGCTGCGGCAGATATTGAACAATTTCTTGAGTAATGCGCTGAAGTTCACGTCGTCGGGCCAGATCAGGCTGGTGGTTGATACTACGCCGGCAACCGCAGGCGGGGAGCCCGCTATGCTGCGTTGCCAGGTGGTGGATACCGGTATCGGCATCCCAGCCAAGGTGCAGCGGAAGCTGTTCACCGCATTTTCACAGGCAGATGCTTCGACGACGCGTGAGTTTGGCGGTACGGGATTGGGCCTTGCCATCTGCCGGCAGTTGGCAGAGCTGATGGGGGGGCAAGTGGGCGTGATGTCGACGCCTGGCGAAGGTGCTACGTTCTGGGTGATGCTGCCGCTGTGCCCGGCGTCTGCGCCAGATATTGCCAAGGTGCCAGCTGGCCCTGCTACGCATGCCGCCCTGTCTGCATCGGCCTGCAAGGTATTGTTGGTGGAAGACAATGCCGTAAACCAGGCGGTGGCGCTCGGCATGCTGCGCAAGCTTGGCTATCAGGATGTCGCGGTGGCCAGCGACGGCCTGCTGGCGGTGAAAAAGGCTGAGTTGATCGACTTCGACATCATATTTATGGATTGCCAAATGCCGGGAATGGATGGCTACGAGGCGACGCAGACGCTGCGTGCGCATGGCAAGACAATGCCGATTGTAGCGATGACGGCCAATGCGGTGAGCGGCGATCGTGAGCGCTGCCTCGCTGCCGGCATGAACGACTATGTTTCGAAGCCATTTACGGCCGAAACCCTGGCGGCAGTGCTGCTCAAATGGGGGCATGTGGCGCGTCGACAGGCCGAAGCGCCTGCTGCGCAGGTACTGAATCCCCTTCCGCCAGTGGCGGACCCCGGTCGCGTCAATGAGGAACAGGTTATCGATGAGGACGAAGCCTTCCTCGCGACGCTGGCAAGGATGGCCACGCAGAATCTGGAACGCAAGATCGACCAGTT
>Ga0213872_10000407_pt1 | contig 35295 bp, 33 predicted proteins | sample VelepicomBERX_R2_FD_160071 | JGI IMG/M metagenome (GOLD analysis project Ga0213872, IMG submission 160071) | Rhizosphere microbial communities from Vellozia epidendroides in rupestrian grasslands, the National Park of Serra do Cipo, Brazil - RX_R2 | ecosystem: Host-associated > Plants > Roots >... | reverse complement strand
CCTTGACGGTGTCGTAGAAGTGGTAGTGCCAGTTGTCCTCGCTCATATTGCCGAGCGAGGCACCGATGCCGCCCTGCGCCGCGACCGTGTGCGAGCGCGTCGGGAACACCTTGGACAGCACGGCCACGTTGAGGCCAGCCAACGAGAGTTGCAGCGAGGCGCGCATGCCGGAACCGCCGGCACCCACGATCACCACGTCGAACTTGCGCTTCGCGAGCGTCGTTCCGATTTGCATTTTCAGAGTCTCCACAGCACCTGGATCGCCCAACCGGCGCATCCGACCAACCACACCAGCGTGAACACCTGCAGGGCCAGGCGGATGCCGACCGGCTGCACGTAGTCCATCCAGATGTCGCGCATGCCGACCCAGGCGTGCCAGGCCAGCGAAACGATCAGCACGAAGGTCAGCGTCTTCATCCACTGCGAGGCGAAGATGCCCGCCCAGTGGTCGTAGCCGGTGCCGCCGGGCAGCACGAACTGCACGAGCAGCGCGACCGTGAAGAGCGCCATCAGGACGGCGGTGATGCGCTGCGCGAGCCAGTCGCGCAGGCCGTAATGGGCGCCGACGACGACGCGCTTGGAGCCGAAGGTTGACATTGTTTGATTACTCCGAGGGAATCAGTACGCGATGAACAGCTTGGCCGCGACGGCGAGCGTCAGCGCCAGACTGACCACGAGGGTCGCGATCGCCGAGCTCTTGCCCTGCTCCTTCGAGACGCTGTGCGTCGCGTCCATCCACAGATGGCGCACGCCGGCGCAGAAGTGATGCAGGAAGGCCCAGACCAGCGCGAGCGCGACGAGCTTGACGAGCGCGGCCGGCAGCACGCCCCAGCCCGCCACGAAGATGTTCGTGAAGGCGTCGTAGGAGATCTCGGACGTCAGGCTCATGTCGAACATCCAGACGATGAAGGGCAGCAGCAGGAACATCAGCAGGCCCGAGATCCGGTGCAGGATGGACACCCAGCCGGCCGGCGGCAGGCGGTAGCTGGGCAGGTCCATCAGCGCGTTGATATTGCGAAAGACCGGTCGTTTCTGCATCGCTTTGGGCGCTGCAGCGTTGTTCGTGGCGTTTGTCATTTCCGACCTTGTAATGAAGCGAAACCGGATGATTTTAGGGGCAATGCGGCGGCGACCAAGGGTTTGTTCGCACTGCTTTTCTTAGTTGAGTTCATTGCGGTAGTAGTGCGAATCGGTGTGGTAGAGGCCGCGGCGCAGCTCGACCGGCCGGTCGCCGTAGGTGAACGACAGGCGCTCGACGCTGAGCAGCGGCGCACCGACCGGCACCTGCAGCAGCGCGGCCGACTCGGCGTCGGCCGCGACGGCGCGGATCTTCTCCTCGGCGCGGATCATGTGCACGCCGTACTCGGCCTCGAAGAACCCGTAGAACGGCCCCCTCTGCTGCTCGAGCCGCTCGAGCGTCAGGCCCTTGAACAGCGCGCCGGGCAGCCAGATGTCGTCGAGCACGACGGGCCGGCCGCGCGCGTGCAGCAGGCGGCGCACCTCGATCATCGCGTCGCCCGCGCGCATCTGCAGCTGGCGCGCGATCCAGGCCGGCGCGCGCTGGCGCTTGCAGTCGAGCAGCTGGCGCACGAGCTTGCCGGCGTCGGCCTGGACGCGCTCGCCGGGCGCCTCGACCTCGTCGGGCACGAGGCGCAGGAAGCGGTAGCGCACCTCCTGCTCGGCGTGCGTCGCGACGTAAGTGCCCTTGCCCTGGCGGCGCACGACGAGCTTCTCGGCGGCCATCTCGTCGATCGCCTTGCGCACCGTGCCCTGGCTCACGCCGAAGCGCTGGGCAAGCTCCTGCTCGCTCGGGATCGCCTCGCCGGCCTTCCACTCGCCGGCCTGCAGGCTCGCGATGATCAGGCCCTTGATCTGCTGGTACAGCGGACTGAACGAGGGCGTGGCGACTGCGGCGGGCATGATGGCCGGCATTGCAGCACAGCCGCCCCCCGTCGTCCATCAAAGATCCGTAAATCTTCTATAAGACATAAGACATGCAATGACCGGCGTTGTTTGGGCGCATAATCCGCGCGCACCCCGGGACAACCCTCGGTCGCCCTACACTCTCGGGCGCCGCCCAACCCGGCCAGAATCGCAATCTTCATCCATCGTCGGAGTCTCACATGAGCAAGAAACCCGTTCGCGTCGCCGTCACCGGCGCTGCCGGCCAGATTGGCTACGCCCTGCTGTTCCGCATCGCCTCGGGCGAAATGCTGGGCAAGGACCAGCCCGTGATCCTGCAGCTGCTGGAGATCCCCGACGAGAAGGCCCAGAACGCGCTGAAGGGCGTGATCATGGAGCTCGAGGACTGCGCGTTCCCGCTGCTCGCCGGCATCGAAGCCCACAGCGACCCGCTGAACGCGTTCAAGGACACCGACTACGCGCTGCTCGTCGGCGCGCGTCCGCGCGGCCCCGGCATGGAGCGCGCCGACCTGCTCGCCGCGAACGCGCAGATCTTCACGGCCCAGGGCAAGGCGCTGAACGCCGTCGCGTCGCGCAACGTCCGCGTGCTCGTCGTCGGCAACCCGGCCAACACCAACGCCTATATCGCGATGAAGTCGGCGCCGGACCTGCCGCGCAAGAACTTCACGGCGATGCTGCGCCTCGACCACAACCGCGCCGCTTCGCAGATCGCCGCCAAGACCGGCACGGCCGTCGGCGACATCGAGAAGCTGTGCGTGTGGGGCAACCACTCGCCGACCATGTACGCCGACTACCGTTTCGCGACGGTCGGCGGCAAGAGCGTCAAGGACCTGATCAACGACCAGGTCTGGAACGCCGAGACCTTCCTGCCGACCGTCGGCAAGCGCGGCGCGGCGATCATCGCGGCGCGCGGCCTGTCGTCGGCCGCCTCGGCCGCGAACGCCGCGATCGACCATATGCGCGACTGGGCCCTGGGCACGAACGGCCACTGGGTCACGATGGGCATCCCGTCGAACGGCGAGTACGGCATCCCCAAGGACGTGATGTTCGGCTACCCGGTCACCTGCGAAGGCGGCGAGTACAAGATCGTCGAAGGCCTCGCGATCGACGCGTTCTCGCAAGAGCGCATCAACATCACGCTGGCCGAGCTGCAAGGCGAGCAGGACGGCGTCAAGCACCTGCTGTGATCGGGCTGCGCGCCTGACCGGCAAGCCCGCTTCGGCGGGCTTTTTTGTTGCTGCGACTGCCTATGATGTCGGCCATGCACCCCAGCCTCGCCCTCTTCGACGCCGAACCCGCGGCGCGCCCCCTGCCCGTCGTCGACCATTACTGCGGCGTCGAGGCGCGCATGCGCAAGAGCCTCGAGCTGCAGGCCGAGCTGGGCCCGGTGTTCGACATCACGCTCGACTGCGAGGACGGCGCGCCGATCGGCGCCGAAGCCGAGCATGTCGAGCTCGTGCTCGCGATGCTCGCGAGCGCCGACAACCGCCATGGCCGCGTCGGCGTGCGCGTGCACGCGCCGAGCCACGCCGCCTTCGAGGCCGACGTCGACGCGCTCGTGGCGCGCGGCGGCGACCGCCTCGCCTACCTGATGGTCCCGAAGCCGCGCGACGCGGCCGAGCTCGCGCGCGCCTGCGATTTCGTCGACGCCTGCCTCGCGCGCCACGGCCGGCCGCAGGTGCCGATCCACACCTTGATCGAAACGCACGGCGCGCTGCGCGATGTGCAACAGATTGCAGCGCATCCGCGCGTCGAGAGCCTGTCCTTCGGGCTCATGGACTTCGTCTCGGCGCACCGCGGCGCGATCCCGCGCAGCGCGATGGGCATGGGCGCGCTCGGCCAGTTCGAGCACCCGCTCGTCGTGCGCGCCAAGCTCGAGATCGCCGCGGCCGCGCATGCCCATGGCAAGACGCCCTCGCACTGCGTCGTCACCGAGTTCCGCAACGAGCGCGCGCTGCAGTCGGCCGCCGAGCGCGCGGCCCGCGAGTTCGGCTACACGCGCATGTGGAGCATCCACCCGGCGCAGATCCGGCCCATCCTCGACGCGTTCGCGCCGCGTGCCGCCGAGGTCGACGAGGCGATCGAGATCCTGCAGGCCGCCGCCCAGGCGCAATGGGCGCCGATCCGCCACCGCGACACCCTGCACGATCGCGCGAGCTACCGCTTTTTCTGGCAGCTGCTCGAGCGCGCGCACCGCACCGGCCAGCCGCTGCCCGAGGCGGTCGTCGCCGCCTGGTTCGCGGCCTGAACGATTCAGCCCCGATTCAGGCTTGAGCCCCCGCGGCCCAGGTCACAATTGCACACGCGCAGCAACGGCCCAGCCATCATCATGCGCGGCGCGCCGAACCCGGCGCGCCCGCGGCACGCGCGGCCCGCCCCGACCCACCCAGTATTCGAGACTTCATGAGCACCCTGCCCCGCCTCCTTCCCCTGATCGCCGCGCTCGCCCTTGGCGCCACCGCACTCGCCAGCCACGCCGATACGACGCCGGCGACGACGCCGCCCGCGAAGAAGCCGCTCGCGCACAAGGCCGTCAAGGCCAAGAAGCCGGCCGCGCCGGCCGAACCCGTGCTCGCCGAGGCCACGCCCGAACAGCTCGAGGCTGCGAAGCTGGTCTTCATGGGCAAGTACGACTGCGAGTTCAAGGAAACGCTCGAGGTCGACGCGGACGCCAAGCACGCGGGCTATGTCGAGGTGCGCTGGCGCAAGAACAGCTACACGATGAAGCCGGTGCTGTCGACGACGCGCGCAATCCGCCTCGAGGACGTGACCGGCCGCACGCTCGTCGTGCAGATCGCGAACAAGTCGATGCTGCTCGACGTCAAGCTCGGCCAGCGCCTCGTCGACGACTGCGAGAGCACCGAGCAGCAAGCGACGACCGCGCGCCTGGCCGCCGCCGAGGCCGCCGCGGCCCAGGCCGCCGCGAGCGAGGCCAAGACCGCCGCGGGCGCGACGCTGACGAGCACGGCCCCGGCGCCGGCCGCGTCGGGTGCGGCACAAACGCACTGACCATCGCAATTTAAAAGCCCTGGCGCGGGCTCGCCCACCCCCGGCGGGCCAAGAGGTATGTAGAATCCATACATACTTTCTGATTCATACTCAGGAGCCCCGCCATGGAAGCCACCGTCGCCGAACGAGGTCAGATCACCCTGCCCAAGGCCGTGCGCGACGCGCTCGGGCTGACCAAGGGCACGATCCTCAAGGTCGAGCTCGACGGCGGCCGCATCATCCTGCGCAAGAACGTCGACGACGCGATCTCGCGGCTGCGCGGGCGCTTCAAGCTCGCCGAAGGCTTCAAGACCACCGACGAGGCGATGCGCGCGATCCGCGGCCGCGCGCCGGGCGACCCCTACCCCGAGCCGGAGCCCGAGGAATCGTGATCGCCGTCGACTCCTCGGTCCTGGTCGACGTGCTGACCGACGACCCGCATTTCGCCGAGTCCTCGGCCTACGCGCTGGCCCAGGCGCTGAGCCTCGGCGAAGTGGTCGTGTGCGACGCCGTCGTCGCCGAGGTCCAGACCCTGCTCGAGACCCGCGAGACCGCGATGGACGCGCTCAACGAGTACGGCATCCGCTACCTGCCGACGACGCAGCAGGCCGCCGTGCGCGCCGGCCATATGCAGCGGCGCTTCCGCGACCGCGGCGGGCGCCGCGACCGCGTCGTCGCGGACTTCCTGATCGGCGCCCACGCGCTCATGCAATGCGACGCCCTGATCACCCGCGATCAGGGCTTTTTTCGTGACTACTTCAAGGGGTTGAGGATCATCGTCCCGGCCCTCCCCTGACCCGCTGCTGAACGGAGAACCCCCATGCTGCAAGCCTATCGCCAACATGTCGCCGAGCGCGCCGCCCTCGGCATCCCGCCGCTGCCCCTCGAGGCCAGGCAGGTGGCCGAGCTGATCGAGCTGATCAAGAACCCGCCGGCCGGCGAGGACGCGTTCCTGCTGGACCTGCTCACGCACCGCGTGCCGCCCGGCGTCGACGACGCGGCCAAGGTCAAGGCGAGCTTCCTCGCCGCCGTCGCGCACGGCGACATCGCGGTCGCGCTGATCTCCAAGGCCAAGGCGACCGAGCTGCTCGGCACCATGGTCGGCGGCTACAACGTGCACCCGCTGATCGAGCTGCTCGACGACGCCGAGGTCGCCGAGGTCGCCGCGGCCGCACTGAAGAAGACGCTGCTGATGTTCGACTACTTCAACGACGTCGCCACCAAGGCCAAGGCCGGCAACGCCCACGCCAAGGCCGTGCTGCAGAGCTGGGCCGACGCCGAGTGGTTCACCTCGCGCCCCGAGGTCGAGAAGAGGATCACCGTCACGGTGTTCAAGGTCCCCGGCGAAACCAATACCGACGACCTGTCGCCGGCGCCCGACGCGTGGAGCCGCCCGGACATCCCGCTGCACTACCTGGCGATGCTGAAGAACACGCGCAGCGACGCGGCCTTCAAGCCCGAGGAAGACGGCAAGCGCGGCCCGATGCAGTTCATCGACGACCTGAAGAAGAAGGGCCATGTCGTCGCCTACGTCGGCGATGTCGTCGGCACGGGCTCGTCGCGCAAGTCGGCCACCAACTCGGTGATCTGGGCCACGGGCCAGGACATCCCCTTCGTGCCGAACAAGCGCTTCGGCGGCGTCACGCTGGGCGGCAAGATCGCGCCGATCTTCTTCAACACGCAGGAAGACTCGGGCTCGCTGCCGATCGAGGTCGACGTGTCCAAGCTCGAGATGGGCGACGTGATCGACGTCTACCCCTATGACGGCAAGATCGAGAAGAACGGCGCCGTCGTCGCGAACTTCGCGCTCAAGAGCGAGGTGCTGCTCGACGAGGTGCGCGCCGGCGGCCGCATCAACCTGATCATCGGCCGCTCGCTGACCGCCAAGGCGCGCGAGGCCCTGGGCCTGCCGGCGTCGACCGCGTTCCGCCTGCCGGTCGCGCCCAAGGATTCGGGCCGCGGCTTCACGCTCGCGCAGAAGATGGTCGGCCGCGCCGTCGGCCTGCCCGAGGGCCAGGGCGTGCGCCCGGGCACCTACTGCGAACCGCGCATGACGACGGTCGGCAGCCAGGACACGACCGGCCCGATGACGCGCGACGAGCTCAAGGACCTCGCCTGCCTCGGCTTCTCGGCCGACCTCGTGATGCAGAGCTTCTGCCACACGGCCGCCTACCCGAAGCCCGTGGACGTCAAGACCCACCGCGAGCTGCCGGCCTTCATCAGCAGCCGCGGCGGCGTCGCGCTGCGCCCCGGCGACGGCGTGATCCACTCGTGGCTGAACCGCCTGCTGCTGCCCGACACGGTCGGCACCGGCGGCGACTCGCACACGCGCTTCCCGATCGGCATCAGCTTCCCGGCGGGCTCGGGCCTCGTCGCGTTCGGCGCGGCGACCGGCGTGATGCCGCTCGACATGCCCGAGTCGGTGCTCGTGCGCTTCAAGGGCCAGATGCAGCCCGGCGTGACGCTGCGCGACCTCGTCCACGCGATCCCGCTGTACGCGATCAAGGCCGGCCTGCTGACGGTCGCGAAGGCCGGCAAGAAGAACATCTTCTCGGGCCGCATTCTCGAGATCGAAGGCCTGCCCGAGCTCAAGGTCGAACAGGCCTTCGAGCTGTCCGACGCGTCGGCCGAGCGCTCGGCCGCCGGCTGCACGATCAAGCTGAACCCGGCGCCGATCGCCGAGTACCTGAACAGCAACGTCGTGCTGATGAAGAACATGATCGCCGACGGCTACGCCGACGCGAAGACGCTGCAGCGCCGCATCGAGAAGGTCGAGGCCTGGCTCGCCAAGCCCGAGCTGCTCGAAGCCGACCAGGACGCCGAATACGCGGCCGTGATCGAGATCGACCTCGCCGACATCAAGGAGCCGATCCTGTGCTGCCCGAACGACCCGGACGACGCGAAGACGCTGTCCGACGTGGCCGGCACCAAGATCGACGAGGCCTTCATCGGCTCGTGCATGACCAATATCGGCCACTTCCGCGCCGCGGCCAAGCTGCTCGGCGGCCAGCGCGACATTCCGGTCAAGCTGTGGGTCGCGCCGCCGACCAAGATGGACCAGAGCGAGCTGATCAAGGAAGGCCATTACGCAGCCTTCGGCACGGCCGGTGCGCGCACCGAAATGCCGGGCTGCTCGCTGTGCATGGGCAACCAGGCGCAGGTCCGCGAGGGCGCGACGGTGGTCTCGACCTCGACGCGCAACTTCCCGAACCGCCTCGGCAAGAACACCAATGTGTTCCTCGCCTCGGCCGAACTCGCGGCGATCGCGTCCAAGCTCGGCAAGATCCCGACGGTGCAGGAGTACCACGACGCGATGGGCATCATCAACAAGGACGCAGCCAGCGTGTACCGCTACATGAACTTCGACCAGATCGAGGAATACGCGGAAACCGCGAAGACCGTGACGGCCTGAACGGACGCGACCTGAGCCGATCGCGCAAGGCCCGCCGGGGCGACCCGGCGGGCCTTGTTCATTCGATCAGGGTTTGCGAACAGGCCGCGGCGGCGACGCGCAGCCGAAAATCCGCTGGACGCCCCTGCACGAGCCGCCGTGAACATCGACGCCCCCGCCACGCCCCCGGACCTGGTCGCCGCGCTTGCGGCCGTGGTCGACCGCATCGGCGCCTACCTCTACGTCAAGGACGCCGACGGCCGCTACCTGTTCGCGAACGCGGCGGTCTGCACGCTCTACGGCGCGACGCCCGAGCAGGTCGTCGGGGCCCGCGACGAGCGCTTCATCGACCTCGCGCGCTCGCCGCGCCTGCGCCTGAACGACCGCGCCGTGCTCGAACAGGGCGAGGCGCTGCAGGACGAGGAGGAGCTCCACCTGCTCGACGGCAGCGTCCACGGCTTCTGGACGACCAAGCTGCCGGTGCGCGACGCGGCCGGCCGCGTCGTCGCGGTCTGCGGCGTGTCCACCGACATCACCCAGCGCAACTGGGCCGCCGACCACCTGATCGAGCGCAACCATCTGCTCGGCACCGTGCTCGCGAACCTCGACGGCCATGTCTACCTGAAGGACGCCGAGGGGCGCTACCTGTACGCGAACGAGCGCGTGCTCGAGCTCTACGGCCGCACCGCGGCCGAGGTGATCGGCCGCAGCGACCGAGACCTGCTGCCGCCCGAGGTCGCCGAGCGCCTGATCGCGATCGACCGCTACGTGCTCGACTCGATGTCGCGCCAGGCCTGCGAGGAGGTCGTCGTCGGCGCCGACGGCCAGCAGCGCCATTACTGGTCGATCAAGCTGCCGCTCGTGCGCCCCGGCCAGCCGCCCTGCCTGATCGGCTTCTCGACCGAGATCACCGAGCTTTTGCGCCTGCGCCAGACGCTCGAGCGCCAGCGCGTGACCGACCCGCTGACCGACCTGCCGAACCGCGTCCAGTTCGAGGAGGAACTCGGGCTCGAGCTGCGCCTGGCCGGGCGCGAGGGCCGCGCACTCGCGGTCGCGCAGTTCGACCTCGACCAGTTCAAGTACATCAACACCCACCTCGGCCAGGACGCCGGCGACCAGCTGCTGCGCGAGGCCGCCGCGCGACTGCGCCAGCGCCTCGGCGCCGACGGCTGCCTCGCGCGCCTCGGCGGCGACGAATTCGCCGTCGCGCTGCCGGTCGGCCCCGAGCACCCGGCGGCGGCGGCGCAGGTCGAGGCCCTGCGCGCGCTGCTCGCCGAGCCCTACACGCTGCTCGGCAAGCGCTTCAACCTCACGGCGAGCGCGGGCATGAGCCGCTTCCCCGACGACGCGACGACGGCCGGCGAGCTGCTCCAGCAGGCCGAGACCGCGATGTACCACGCCAAGGCGCGCGGCCGCGACCAGTCGCGGCACTACTCGGCCGACATCGGCGCGGCCGCGTCGCAGCGCCTCGAGCTCGAGAGCGCGCTGCGCAACGCGCTCGCGGCCGGCCAGTTCGAGCTGCATTTCCAGCCCAAGGTGCGGCGCGACAACGGCGCGCTCGCGGGCTTCGAGGCGCTGCTGCGCTGGCGCCGGCCCGGCCACGGCCTGGTGTCGCCGCTCGAGTTCGTGCCGATCGCCGAGCAGCTGGGCCTGCTCGTGCAGATCGGCGGCTGGGTCGTCGACGAGGCCTGCCGCCAGATGGCCGCATGGCGCGCCGAAGGGCTCGGCCGCATCCCGGTCGCCGTCAACCTGTCGCCGAGCCAGCTCGCGAGCGCGAGCCTGATCGACCATGTCGCGGTGAGCCTGCAGACCTGCGGCATCGGCGCGGGCGAGCTCGAGATGGAGGTCACCGAGTCGATGATGATGGAGGACCCCGAGCAGGCGATCGCGATCCTGCACCGGCTGCGCGCGCTCGGCGTGCGCCTGTCGATCGACGACTTCGGCACCGGCTACTCGTCGATGGCCTACCTCAAGCGCCTGCCCGTCGACACGCTCAAGCTCGACCGCCATTTCGTGACCGAGATCGCCACCGACACGCGCGACGCCGACCTCTGCGCGGGCGTGATCGCGCTGGCCCACAAGCTCGGCCTCAAGGTCGTCGCCGAAGGCGTCGAGACCGAGGCCCAGCGCCGCGCGCTCGCCGAGCGCGACTGCGACCTGTTCCAGGGCTGGCTGTTCGCGCGCCCGATGGCGCCCGAAGCCACGCTGCGCTATCTGCAGGAGCGTCTGGCACACTGACGGGATTGCCGCGCCACGCGCGGCCCGACCTGTTAAAGAAGAGCATCCGGCATGGACTATCACGGCCCCAAGAACCTCGTCAACCGCTTCCTGCTGCGCTACGCCGGCTGGGACAAGCGCCCCGTCTTCTTCGACATCGACCAGATCCAGCCCGCGCTGCGCGTGCTCGAGCGCGAGTTCCCGGCGATCCAGGCCGAGGCCGACGCGCTGCTCGCCGAGCGCGTCGCGATGCCCAACTACCACGCGGTGAACCCGCCCTCGACCGAGATCTCGAGCACGACGCCGGGCAACTGGAAGGTCTTCATGCTCGAGCTGCTCGGCCACAAGCCCGAGGCCAACCGCAAGCGCTGCCCCAAGACCTGCGCGGCGCTCGCCCAGGTGCCCGGCGTGCTGCAGGCCTTTTTCTCGGTGCTCGAGCCGGGCAAGAGCATCCCGCTGCACGACGGCCCCTACGTCGGCTACCTGCGCTACCACCTGGGCCTGCGCGTGCCCAAGGAGAACCCGCCGAAGATCGTCGTCGCGGGCCAGCCCTATACCTGGCAGGAGGGCAAGGCCACGGTGTTCGACGACTCCTGGCCGCACGAGGTGATCAACACTGCGAAGGAGCCGCGCGTCGTGCTGATCGTCGACTTCCCGCGCCCGCTGCCCTGGCTGCCGCGCAAGCTCAACGACTTCGTGCTGTGGAAGGTCACGGCGCCGACCTACGGCAAGAAGGTCGCGGACCTGGCCAACAGCTACAACGGCGACCTGTTCTGAGTGCCTGAGCCCGAACTCCGCCGCGCCGCGCTCGAGCCCCTGCTCGAACGCGACGCCGTGCGCAAGGCCGCGCTCACGCGCGCGCTGCCCGAGGCGCTGCCGGTCGACGCCGCGGCCGCGCTCGCCGCGCCGCCCGGCATCCCGGGCCGCCCCGAGCGGCCGCGACTCGTGCCGCATACGGCGCTCGGCCACGGCTCGCTGCGCACGCCCGAGGGCCGCGCGGCGCTGATCCACGCGCTCGCGCATATCGAGCTCAACGCGATCGACCTCGCGCTCGACGCGTGCTGGCGTTTCGCCGGCCTGCCCGAGGCCTTCTACCGCGACTGGCTGCGCATCGCGAAGGAAGAGGCGCTGCACTTCGAGCTGCTGCGCGAGCACCTGCTCGGCCTCGGCTTCGACTACGGGTCCTTCGACGCGCACAACGCGCTGTGGGAGATGGCCGAGAAGACGCAGGGCGACGTGCTCGCGCGCGTCGCGCTGGTGCCGCGCACGCTCGAGGCGCGCGGGCTCGACGCGTCGCCGGCCGTCAAGCGCAAGCTCGTCGGCGCCGGCGACCGGCGCGCGGGCGAGATCCTCGACATCATCCTGCGCGACGAGATCGGCCATGTCGCGGCCGGCAACCACTGGTACCGCTGGCTGTGCGCCGAGCGCGGCCTCGACCCGCTGCCGACCTACGCCGAGCTCGCCGCACGCTTCGGCGCGCCGCGGCTGCGCGCGCCGTTCAACCTCGAGGCGCGCCGCGCGGCCGGCTTCGACGCGGCCGAGCTCGCGGCCCTCGCCTCGCTACAATGAGCGCCATGTCGCTGCGTCGTTTCGCCATGCTCGCGGGTGCCCTGGTGCTGGCCTGCGTGTTCGCGTCGGTCGCCGAGGCGCGTACGCCTCGCGCGCCGTTCGTCGCCGCCAAGGCCATCACGAGCGCCGGCTCGCCCGTGCTCTCGGCAAGCGCCGTCGACGCGACGGCGCTGTCGAACGGTGCCGGCGTGGCGGTCGACACGCGGGGCGGCGCGCTCGGCGACGACGCGTCCGACGACGGCATCGACGCCGCGCTCGTCGACAGCCGCGCGGGCCTCGCCCTGCCGCCGGCGGCGCCGCTCGCGCCGCCGACGCTGCGCGCGCGTACGAGCGTGCCCCCCTGCCCCGAGCGCCCCGAGCGTCCTCCGCGCTGAAGTCCACGGCCTCCCGCCCGTTCCGCCGCCCGGCCCGCCGCCGGGCCGACCCACGGCCGCCCGCCCTCTGACTCGCCCATGGACTTCCTGCTCGACCCGAACAACTGGATCGCCTTCGCGATGTTGACCGCCCTGGAAATCGTCCTCGGCGTCGACAATATCATCTTCCTGACCATCCTCGTCGGCCGCGTGCCGGCCGCTCGGCGCGACGCCGCGCGGCGCCTCGGCCTCGGCTTCGCGATGCTCACGCGCGTCGCGCTGCTGCTGTCGCTGAGCTGGGTCATGGGCCTGAGGACCGAGCTGTTCGCGCTCGCCGGCAAGGGCTTCAGCGGCCGCGACCTCGTGCTGCTCGCGGGCGGCCTGTTCCTGCTCTACAAGGCCTCGCAGGAGATCTTCGTCGAGGTCGAAGGCGAGCACGAAGCGCACCAGGACGGCGCCGGCGGCACCGCGAAGTTCTGGGCCACGATCGGCCAGATCGCGGTCATCGACATCGTGTTCTCGCTCGACTCGGTGATCACGGCCGTCGGCATGGTCGACCGCGTCGGCGTGATGATCGCGGCCGTCGTCGCCGCAGTCGCCGTGATGATGTGGGCGGCCAAGCCGATCGGCGAGTTCGTCGATCGCCACCCGTCCGTCAAGGTGCTCGCGCTGTCCTTCCTCGTGATGGTCGGCATGGCCTTGACGGCCGAGGCTTTCGACCAACATGTGCCCAAGGGCTATCTGTACGCCGCGATGGCGTTTTCGCTCGCCGTCGAGGCGCTCAATATCCGCGCGCGCCGCAAGCGCGCCGCGGCCCGCCGCTGAACCGAACCCGACTGACTGCTAAGCTTCCCCCGGAGCTCATTTTCGTAAGGAGTTGCACCATGAACCCGAACCTGACCACCCGCCCCGTCCTGATCGTCGATCAGACGCAGGCCCAGCGCGTGCTGCGCAATACCTACTGGCTGCTCGCGATCTCGATGATCCCGACCGTGCTCGGCGCCTGGGCCGGCCTCGCGCTGGGCCTCGACAAGACCGCCTCGCCGATCATGACCGCGCTGCTCTTCTTCGGCGGCGCGATGGGCTTCATGTTCGCGATCGAGAAGACCAAGAACTCGGCCGCCGGCGTGCCCGTGCTGCTCGGCTTCACTTTCTTCATGGGCCTGATGCTGTCGCGCCTGATCGGCTTCGCGCTGGGCCTCGCGAACGGCGCCGAGCTGATCACGCTCGCGTTCGCGGGCACCGGCACGGTGTTCTTCGGCATGGCCGTGCTGTCGACCGTGATCAAGCGCGAGCTCGGCGGCCTCGGCAAGTTCCTGTTCGTCGGCCTGCTGCTCGTGATCGTCGCGAGCGTCGCGAACCTCTTCCTGCACTCGAGCGCGCTGCTGCTGACGGTCACGACGATCAGCGTCGGCATTTTCTCGGCCTTCATCCTCTACGACCTGAAGTCGGTGCGCGACGGCTACGTGACCAACTACATCGAGGCCACGCTGCACGTCTACCTGAGCCTGCTGAACCTGTTCCAGAACCTGCTCACGCTGCTGATGCTGCTGAGCGGCCGCGAGCGCTGATCCGAGGGTATCCCTGCCGATGAGCCGCACCCGTGCCAACCTGCTGCTGCTCGCGATCGCGCTGATCTGGGGCTCGGCCTTCATCGCCCAGAACAAGGGCATGGCCTCGATCGGGCCGCTGCTGTTCACGGGCGTGCGCTTCCTGATCGGCGCGCTCGTCGTCGCGCCGCTCGCGTGGCTCGAGCTGCGCCGCCGGCCTTCGCGCCGGCTGCAGCCGCGCGAGCTGCGCGCGGTCGGCGGGCTCGGCCTGCTGATGTTCGCGGGCGCCGCGCTGCAGCAGATCGGCATCGTCCATACGTCGGTCACGCACGCGGGCTTCCTGACCGCGCTGTACGTGCCGCTCGTGCCGCTGCTGTCCTGGCTCGTGTTGCGCCACCTGCCGCATTGGTCGGTCTGGCCCGGCGCCGTCGCCTGCGTGGTCGGCGCGTGGCTGCTCTCGGGGGCGAGCGCGCAGGCCGACTTCGGCCTGTCGGTCGGCGACCTCTGGGTCGCGGCCTCGGCCCTGCCCTGGGCCGTCCACGTGCTCTACGTCGGCCGCGTCGCCGACCGCATGCACGCGCCGTTCACGGTCGCGATGGGCCAGTTCCTCGTCTGCGGACTGCTGGGCCTGGCCACGGCGCTCGTGGCGGAGCCCGTCAGCGCCGCGAGCCTCGCCAACGCGGCCGGGCCGCTCGCCTACGCGGGCGTGCTGTCCTGCGGCGTCGCGTTCACGGCCCAGGTCGTCGCGCAGCGCCACGCGCACGCGTCGGACGCCGCGATCATCCTGTCGGCCGAGACCGTGTTCGCCGCGATCTTCGGCTACGCGCTGCTCGGCGACCGCCTCACCGATCAAGGGCTGACGGGCTGCGCGCTGATCCTCGCAAGCATGCTCGCGATCCAGCTGCTGCCGCTCGTGCGCCGCGCGGTCGCGGCGATCTGAACGCCGACGCCGTCCCTCGCACCTTCCTCCAAGGCCTCGTCCGAGCCGCACGCCGCGTCGGCGAGAATGCGGCTTCCCCGTCCCGAGCCTCGCCTGCCGCCATGAGCCAACAGCCCACGCACCTGCGCGTCCACCAGTTCGCCGGCTTCGAACCCGGTCCCCGCCTGCTCGTCAGCGCCGCCGTGCACGGCAACGAGGTCCATGGCGAAAAGGCGATCCGCCGCATCATCGCCGCGCTCGACGCCGGCGAGCTCACGCTCAAGCGCGGCACGCTGACCTTCGTGCCGGTCGTGAACCCGCTCGCGCACCAGCTCGGCCGCCGCGAGGGCGAGCGCAACCTGAACCGCAACCTGCGCCCGCCGGTCGTGCCGCAGGACTTCGAGGATCGCATCGCGCGCCAGCTCTGCCCGCTGCTCGCGAGCCACGACGTGCTGCTCGACCTGCACAGCTTCCAGAGCCCCGGCGTGGCCTTCGCGATGCTCGGCCCGCGCAACAACAGCGGCCACCTCGAGCCCTTCGCCCACGCCGAGGCCGAGGGCCGCCTGGCCCTGGCCGTCGGCACCGAGCGCATCGTCGAGGGCTGGCTGTCGACCTACGAGCTCGGCCTCAAGCGCCGCGCCGCGCGCGCCGGCGACGGCAGCCGCGCCGACGCGCTCCAGCAGGACCCGAACTACGGCGTCGGCACGACCGAGTACATGCGCTCGCAGGGCGGCTACGGCATCACGCTCGAATGCGGCCAGCACGAGGACCCGATGGGCCCCGAGGTCGCCTACCTCGCGATCCTGCGCGCGCTCGTGCAGCTCGAGATGGTCGACGCGGGCGTCGTCGCGCCGCGTCCGACCCGGGCGCCCGAGCTGCTGCAGCTCTACGAGGTCGTCGACCGCGAGCACGAGGGCGACCGGTTCGAGCGCGTGTGGACGAGCTTCGACCCCGTCACCAAGGGCCAGCGCATCGGCACGCGCGCCGACGGCACGCCGGTGCTCGCCGTCGACGACGGCCGCATCGTCTTCCCGGCCGCGAACGCGAAGCCCGGCAGCGAGTGGTTCTACCTCGCCCGCGCGAGCCAGCGCCAGATCTGATTTTTCTCCGTCTCCATGTTCAAGAATCTCTCCATCTACCGTATCGGCGCCGACTGGCAGCCGCCGCTCGCCGAGGCCGAGGAAGCGCTCGCCCGCGAAGTCTTCGTGCCCTGCGCGCCGACCCAGCAGCAAAGCTTCGGCTGGGTCCCGCCGCGCGGCAAGGCCCATGGCGTGCTCGTCGAGGACGTCGGCGGCCATTGGCTGCTCAAGCTCCAGGTCGAGCAGCGCGTGCTGCCGGGCTCGGTCGTCAACGAGCGCGCCGAGGAGCTCGCCGAGCAGATCGAGCAGCAGACCGGCCGCAAGCCGGGCCGCAAGGCGATGAAGGAGCTCAAGGAGCAGGCCGTCCACGAACTGCTGCCGCGCGCGTTCACGAAGAGCTCCGCGCAGCGCGTCTGGATCGCGCACGAACAGCGCCTGCTGATGATCGACGCCGCGAGCGCGAGCCGCGCCGAGGCCGTCGTGACCCTGCTCGTCAAGGCGCTGCCGGGCCTGTCGCTGCACCTCGTGCAGACGGCCGAAGCGCCCGCGACCTGCATGGCCGCGTGGCTGATGGACGGCCAGCCGCCCGAGCATTTCTTCGTCGACCGCGACTGCGAGCTCAAGACCGCCGACGAGCTCAAGTCGGTCGTGCGCTACGCGCGCCACTCGCTCGATATCGAGGAGGTGCGCCAGCACCTCGTCGCGGGCAAGCGCCCGACCCGTCTCGCGCTGAGCTGGCAGGACCGCGTCGCGTTCACGCTGACCGACACGCTGCAGCTCAAGAAGATCTCCTTCCTCGACGGCGTGTTCGAGGACCGGCCCGCGCCGAGCGAGCGCGCGTCGGCCGACGAGGCCTTCGACGCCGACGCGGCGATCGCGACCGGCGAGCTGAGCCAGCTGATCCCGGCGCTGATCGAAGGACTCGGCGGCGAGCACGACTTCTTCGCGGCCGGCGCGGCGCTGGCCGCGGCCGACGCGACGCCGCCGGCCGGTGCGGCGTTCGCCGAGGCCTCGGCCGTCGAGACCAGCGAAGCGCCCTGGTAAGAAGGGCCTCGGGTCGGCGCGGCGCGCCGGCCTAGAACAGCTCGTCCTGCTCGGGCAGCGGATGCCCGGCCGCGCGCGCCTCGATCGCGAGCAGCCGCGCCTTGGTCGCGAGCCCGCCATGGGCCGAGAAGCCGCCCTGCCCGGCCACGGCCGCGACGACGCGGTGGCAGGGCACGATCGGCGCGAACGGGTTGTGGCCCTCGGCCTGGCCGACCGAGCGCGCGGCGCCGGGCTGGCCGAGCCGGCGCGCGACCTCCGCGTACTCGAGCGAGGCGCCGACCGGGATGCGCCTTGTGAGCGCGAGCACCTCGCGCTGGAACGCGGGCAGGTGCTCGTCGGCGATAGTCACCGCGAGCAGTTCGCCGGCGTCGGCCGTATCGCCCGCGAGCAGGCGCTCGACGCCGCGCACGGCCACCGCGACGAAAGCCGGCAGCGCGTCGCGCTCGAGCACCTCGCGCGCGGCCGGGAAGCGCGCGCGCATGCGGTCGCGCGTCTCGCCGGGCGTCGCCTCGGGCAGCTGCGAGCCGACCACGCGGCCGCTGTCGTCCCAGGCGATGCCGCAGGCGCCGAGCGCCGTGGCGTAGCAGTGGAAGAACGCGCCCATCGGGCTCGCCCGCAGCGGCTTCGCGCCCGTCATGGCCGTCAGGCCGCGACCGGCTGCGGCTGGCCGAGCCGCGCCGCGCTCGCGAGCCGAGCGACTTCGCGCGGGTCAAGCGGCTTGAGCTTGTGGTCGGACCAGACCTGGCGCCAGCGGCGCGCGCCCGGCGTGCCGTTCCACAGGCCCAGCGCGTGACGCATCGCGTGCGTCCAGGGCACGCCGCGCGCATGGCAGCGTGCGAGGTAATCGAGCCAGTCGGCCTCGACATGCTCGCGCGACTCGGCCGGCGCGGCCGCGCCGAAGAAGCGCGCGTCCCAGGCCGCCATCTGCCAGGGCTCGTGGTAGGCCTGGCGGCCGACCATCACGCCGTCGACATGCTCGAGCTGCGTCGCGATCTCGGCGTCGTCGGTCACGCCGCCGTTGAGCACGACGGTCAGCGCCGGGAACTCGCGCTTGAGCCGGTGCACGAGCTCGTAGCGCAGCGGCGGGACCTCGCGGTTCTCCTTCGGCGACAGGCCTTGCAGCCAGGCGTTGCGCGCGTGGACGATGAAGACCTCGCAGCCGGCCGCGGCAACCGCGCCGACGAAGTCGCGCACGAACTCGTAGCTTTCGATACGGTCGATGCCGATGCGGTGCTTGACCGTGACCGGGATGTCCACGGCGTCGCGCATCGCCTTGACGCCGTCGGCGACGAGCTGCGGCTCGGCCATCAGGCAGGCGCCGAACGCGCCGCGCTGGACGCGCTCGCTCGGGCAGCCGCAGTTGAGGTTGACCTCGTCGTAGCCCCATGCCTGGGCCAGCTTCGCGCAGGCCGCGAGGTCCGCCGGCTCGCTGCCGCCGAGCTGCAGCGCAACCGGGTGCTCGAGCGCGTCGAAGTCGAGGTGGCGGCGCCGGTCGCCATGCAGCAGCGCGCCCGTCGTCACCATCTCCGTATACAGCCGCGTGTGGCGCGTCAGCAGGCGGTGGAAGTTACGGCAGTGAGAATCGGTCCAGTCGAGCATCGGCGCGACCGACAGGCGCCATGGAGTCATGGGTGTGGCAGACACGCGCGGATTATCCCAGGCAGGGCCATTCCGCGCGGGCCTCAGGCGAGCTCGCGCAGCGGGTGCTCGGCCGCCGCCCAGGGGCTCGCGAAGAACGCGTCGACCATCGCGGCCGTGACGTCCTCGCTGCGCGCGGGGTTCCAGCGCGGCGCGTGGTCCTTGTCGACGGCGAGCGCGCGCACGCCCTCGACCGTCTCGCTCGCCGCGCCGGGGCGCAGGTGGAAGCAATGGTGGACCATGTCGCGCTCCATGCGCAGCTCGTCGGCGAGACCCATGCCGCGCGCGCGGCGGATCTGCTCGAGCGTGACGGCGAGCATCAGCGGCGAGCGCTTCGCGAGCAGCGCGGCCTGGGCCTGCGCCCAGGGCGTGCCCGCGGCCGCGAGCGCGGCGGCGATCGCCGGTACCGTGGCCGCGCCGAAGCAGGCGTCGATCGCGTCGAGCTCGAGCATGTTCAGCGCCTCCGGCGCGACGGCCGAATGCGCCATCACGGTCGCGACCACGTGCTCGGCGCTCGGCTGCTCGCTCGCGCGCAGCGCCTCGAGCATCGCCGGCCATTCGGCGGCCGGCACGTACACGTCGGCCAGGCCCATCTCGATCGCGTCGCCGGCCTCGACGACGCTGCCCGTCAAGGCCAGCCATTCGCCGACATGGCCCGGGCATCGGCCGAGGAACCAGCCGCCGCCGACGTCGGGGAACAGGCCGATGCCGGTCTCGGGCATCGCGAGCCGGCTGCTCCCGGTCACGACGCGCAGCTTGCAACCCTGGGCCAGGCCCATGCCGCCGCCCATGACGACGCCGTCCATCAGCGCGATGCAGGGCTTCGGGTAGGCGTGGATCAGGTGGTCGAGCGCGTATTCCTCGGTGAAGAACGCGCCGAGCGCGGCGTCGCCGGCGAGCGCCGCGCTATGGAAGAAGCGGATGTCGCCGCCCGCGCAGAACACCGGCCGCCCTTCGCGCGGCGCGCCGTGGATCACGACGGCCTGGATCGCCGCGTCGGCGCGCCAGGCTTCGAGCACGGCAGTCAGATCGCGCACCATCTCGAGCGAAAGCGCGTTGAGCGCCTTCGGCCGGTTCAAGGTGAGCAGACCGAGACAGCCATTGACGGTGGCCTGCACATGGCCATCGGACTTCAGCACAGGAATCAAGGCAGAGTCTCCATCGCGCAGCGGCGGCGCAGCCGCCATCAACACCTAGCTAGAGCCCCCTCTCGGCGGGGGCTGGGGGGAGCCCACGTTCGGCGCAAAAGCGCTTCGCGCGGGGAGAAAGCCGGCGCTCAGCCGCCGGCGTTCTCCCGCGCGAAACGCTTGCGCTCGTGCTCGATCAAATGACGCTTACGGAGTCGGATGCTCTTGGGCGTGATCTCGACCAGCTCGTCGTCCTCGATGAACTCGACCGCGTACTCGAGCGTGAGCTCGATCGGCGGCGTGATCTTGATCGCGTCTTCCTTGCCGCTGACGCGGAAGTTCGTAAGCTGCTTGGCGCGCACGGCGTTGACGATCAGGTCGTTCTCGCGGCTGTGGATGCCGACGATCATGCCCTCGTAGACCGGGTCGCCGGCGCGCACGAACATGCGACCGCGGTCGTCGAGCTTGCCGAGCGCGTAGGTGACGATTTCGCCGTCGTCCTGGCTGATCAGCACGCCGTTCTTGCGCGACTCGATATCGCCCTTGTGCGGCTCGTAGCCGTCGAAAATGTTCGAGATCAGGCCCGTGCCGCGCGTGAGGTTCAGGAACTCGTTCTGGAAGCCGATCAGACCGCGCGCCGGGATGCGGTACTCGAGGCGCACGCGGCCCATGCCGTCCGGCTCCATGTTGACGAGCTCGCCCTTGCGCAGGCCCAGCGCCTGCATCACGCCGCCCTGGTGGTTCTCTTCGACGTCGGCCGTCACGAGCTCGATCGGCTCGCAGCGCTCGCCGTCAATCTCCTTGAACACGACGCGCGGCTTGGACACCGCGAGCTCGTAGCCTTCGCGGCGCATGTTCTCGAGCAGGATGGTCAGGTGCAGTTCGCCGCGGCCCGAGACCTCGAAGATGCCGTCCTCGTCGGTTTCCTTCACGCGCAGCGCGACGTTGTGCTGGAGCTCCTTCTGCAGGCGGTCCCAGACCTGGCGGCTCGTCACGAACTTGCCTTCGCGACCGGCCAGCGGGCTGGTGTTGACGCAGAAGTTCATCGTCAGCGTCGGCTCGTCGACCTTGAGCATGGGCAGCGGGATCGGGTTGTCGATGCTCGTCAGCGTCACGCCGATGCCGATCTCCTCGATGCCGTTGACGAGCACGATGTCGCCGGCGCTGGCGAGCTCGGCCTGGCGGCGCTCGAGGCCTTCGAACTTCAGCACCTGGTTGACGCGGCACTTCTTCGGCGTGCTGTCGGGGCCCGCGTACATGAGCACGTCCTGCATCGGCTTGAGGCTGCCGCTCGTGACGCGGCCGATGCCGATGCGGCCGACGAAGGTCGAGTAGTCGAGCGAGCAGATCTGCAGCTGCAGCGGGCCCGAGACGTCGCCGTCGTGCGCCGGCACATGCTTGAGCACGGTGTCGAACAGCGGCGCCATGTCGGTGCCGACGGCGCCGCTCTCGAGCGTCGCCCAGCCGTTCAGGCCGGACGCGTAGACGACCGGGAAGTCGAGCTGTTCGTCGGTCGCGCCGAGCTTGTCGAACAGGTCGAAGGTCGCGTTGATCACGTAGTCGGGGCGCGCGCCCGGGCGGTCGACCTTGTTGATCACGACGATGGGCTTGAGGCCCAGCGCGAGCGCCTTCTTCGTGACGAAGCGGGTCTGCGGCATCGGGCCTTCGACGGCGTCGACGAGCAGCAGCACCGAGTCGACCATCGACAGCACGCGCTCGACCTCGCCGCCGAAGTCGGCGTGTCCGGGCGTGTCGACGATGTTGATGTGCGTGCCCTGCCAGGACACCGCGCAGTTCTTCGACAGGATCGTGATGCCGCGTTCCTTTTCGATGTCGTTCGAGTCCATGACGCGCTCGGCCACTTTCTCGTTGTCGCGGAAGGTGCCGCTCTGGCGCAGCAGCTGGTCGACCATGGTGGTCTTGCCGTGGTCGACGTGGGCGATGATGGCGATGTTGCGGATTTGCTGGGTCATACGCTTTCTTTCAGGGATTCGGTGGCCGGCTCGCCGGGGGTCGGCAGCAGGCTCGAGACTTCGAGGGGGCTGAGCAGTCGGCCCGGGATCAGTTCGCCGCCGCGGATGCTCGCGCTGCCGAGCAGCGCGCGCGCGTCGGGGCCGTAAACGCGCACCCCAGGGCGGTCGGTCGCGCCGAGCTCGCCCTTGAGGCGGCGGCGCAGGCCCGACAGGAAACGCCCCGCGTCCTCGGCGTCGAGGCGCACCTCGGGCCAGTCGGCGAGCAGGCGGTCGGGCGGCAGCAGGCACTGCTCGCGCTGCGGCTCCGCCAGCGCGGCAAGTTCTTCGAGCGTGACGGCCTGCTCGACCGACAGCGGCCCGCTCGCGGTGCGGCGCAGCGCGGCGAGATGGGCGCCGCAGCCGAGCATGCGGCCGATGTCCTCGGCGAGCGTGCGCACATAGGTGCCTTTGCTGCAGTGGACGTCGAGCATGAGGCGCGAACCCTGCCAGTCGAGCACCGTGATCGAGTGGATCGTCACGGCGCGCGGCTGGCGCTCGATCTCTTGCCCCAAGCGCGCGTATTCGTAGAGCGCGCGGCCCTCGTGCTTGAGCGCCGAGTGCATCGGCGGCAGCTGCGAGATCGCGCCCGTGTGCGCGGCGCAGGCCGCGAGCACCTGCTCGGGGCTCACGGCGACCTCGCGCGTCTCGAGCGGCTGGCCTTCGGCGTCGCCGGTCGTCGTCGTCTGACCGAGCTGCAGCGTCGCGGTGTAGCGCTTGTCGGCGTCGAGGCTGACCTGGGCGAACTTGGTCGCCGCGCCGAAGCACAGCGGCAGCAGGCCCGTCGCGAGCGGGTCGAGCGTGCCGGTGTGGCCGGCCTTCTCGGCGCGCAGCAGCCACTTGGCCTTCTGCAATGCATCGTTGCTCGACAGGCCCAGGGGCTTGTCGAGCAGCAGCACCCCGTGGACCGGGCGGCGCTGGATGCGTTGGCGCGGCGCGTTCATGCTCTTCGCTTCAGTCGTTCGGCTCGTCGTCGCTCGCGCGCGTCGAATTCGCGCGCTGGATCAGCGAGTTCATCTCGGCCGCGCGCTCGGTCGTGCGGTCGAAGTGGAAATGCAGGGTCGGCACGGTATGGATCTGCAGGCGCTTGAACAGGCTGTTGCGCAGGAAGCCGGCGGCCTCGTTGAGCGCCTCCTCGGTTTCCTGCGGGTCGCCGAGCAGCACCGAGAAGTAGACCTTCGCATGGGCGTAGTCGGGCGTGACCTCGACGGCCGATACCGTGGGCATCTTGATGCGCGGGTCCTTGAGCTCGCGGATCAGCTCGGCCAGATCGCGCTGGATCTGGTCGGCGACGCGGAAACCGCGGTTGGGGATGGAACGCTTGTGACGCATCTGTGTTCGACTCCTCGACCGACCAAGCAGAGAACCCCGCCACGGGGCGGGGTTTCTACCAGGACAGCCCGCTTTTTACAGCGTACGGGCCACTTCCTTGATTTCAAAGAACTCGAGCTGGTCGCCCTCGGCGATGTCGCTGTAGTTCTTGAGCTTGATACCGCACTCGAAGCCTTCCTTGACTTCGCGCACATCGTCCTTCTCGCGGCGCACCGATTCGATCTCGCCGGTGTAGATGACGACGTTCTCGCGCAGCAGGCGGAAGCGCGCGCCGCGGCGCACCAGGCCCGAGGTGACCATCGAACCGGCGACCGTACCGATCTTCGACGCAACGAACACCACGCGGATCTCGGCCGTGCCGAGCGCTTCTTCCTTCTGCTCGGGCGCGAGCATGCCGCCCATCGCCGCCTTCACATCGTCGACCGCGTCGTAGATGATGTTGTAGTAGCGCAGGTCGACGCCATTGCCCTCGGCGAGCTTGCGCGCGCCGGCGTCGGCACGCACATTGAAGCCGACGATGATCGCCTTCGACGCGATCGCGAGGTTGACGTCCGACTCGCTGATGCCGCCGACCGCGGCGTGGACGACCTGCACCTTGACCTCGTCGGTCGAGAGCTTGAGAAGCGAGCTCGCGAGCGCTTCCTGCGAACCCTGCACGTCGGCCTTGATGATCAGCGGCAGGGTCTGCACGTCGCCGGCGCCCATGTTCTCGAACATGTTCTCGAGCTTCGCGGCCTGCTGCTTCGCGAGCTTGACGTCGCGGTACTTGCCCTGGCGGAAGGTCGCGACCTCGCGGGCGCGGCGCTCGTCGCCGAGCACCATGAACTCGTCGCCGGCCTGCGGCACGTCGGTCAGGCCCTGGATCTCGACCGGGATCGAGGGGCCGGCCTCGGTCGAGGCCTTGCCGTCCTCGTCGAGCATCGCGCGCACGCGGCCGAAGGTCGAGCCCGCGAGCACGACGTCGCCGCGCTTGAGCGTGCCGCTCTGGACGAGCACCGTCGCGACCGGGCCGCGGCCCTTGTCGAGCTTGGCTTCGATCACGAGGCCCTTGGCCATCGAGTCGACCGGCGCCTTGAGTTCGAGCACTTCGGCCTGCAGCAGCACCTGCTCGAGCAGCGCGTCGATGCCCTGGCCGGTCTTGGACGAGACGCCGACGAAGGGCGAGTCGCCGCCGAAGTCCTCGGGCACGACCTCTTCGGCCACGAGCTCGCTCTTCACGCGCTCGACGTTCGCGTCGGGCTTGTCGATCTTGGTCATCGCGACGACGATCGGCACGCCGGCCGCCTTCGCGTGGTGGATCGCTTCCTTGGTCTGCGGCATCACGCCGTCGTCGGCCGCGCAGACCAGGATCACGATGTCGGTGGCCTTCGCGCCGCGCGCCCGCATCGCCGTGAAGGCCGCGTGACCCGGGGTGTCGAGGAAGGTGATCACGCCACGCGGCGTCTCGACGTGGTAAGCGCCGATGTGCTGCGTGATGCCGCCGGCTTCGCCCGCGGCGACGCGGCTGCGCCGGATGTAGTCGAGCAGCGAGGTCTTGCCGTGGTCGACGTGACCCATGACGGTGACGACCGGCGCGCGCGGCAGCAACTCGTGCTGCTGGTCGGCGCTCTCGCCCTCTTCCTCGAGGAACGCGTCCGGATCGTCGAGCTTGGCCGCGAAGGCCTTGTGGCCCATTTCCTCGACCACGATCATCGCGGTCTCCTGATCCAGCTGCTGGTTGATGGTGACCATCTGGCCCAGCTGCATCAGCTTCTTGATGACTTCGGACGCCTTGACCGACATCTTGTGCGCGAGGTCGGCCACCGAGATCGTCTCGGGAATATGGACCTCCTGCACCTGCATCTCGGCCGGCGGGGTGAAGCTCGACGGCGCGCCGTTGCCACCGCGGTCGCCGCGACGCCCGCCCGCGCCACCGCGCGTCGGCGCACGCCAGCCGCCCGCGCCAGGGCGCGCGCCGCCGGGCGCACCCGCGCCGATGGTCTTGAGGCCGCGCTTCTTCGCGGCGTCGTCGGCCCAGGAGCTCGAGAGCTTCTCGGACTTGACCGACTTCTTGTCGCCGGGCGCACCCGGACGCGCGGCGCCCGGTGCGGCGGCCGGCGCGGGCGCGCCGGCCTTCTTGTGGATCGTGCCCTTGATGCCTTCCTTGCCCGCTTCGGCGGGCTTGGCCGGCTCTTCCTTCTTCGCGACGAGCACCTTCTTCGGTGCGTTCATCATCGCGCGGATCGCGGCGGCCTCGGCCTCGGCGGCCTTGCGGCGGCGCTCGAGATCGGCGGCTTTCTGCTTTTCTTCGGCGCCGGCGTCGACGGCCTTGACGACGCGGATCGCGGGCTTGGGCGGCTCGACCGGCGCGGCGGCGACCACCGGCTCGGCGGCGGCCGGCGCCGCCGCCGCGACGGCAGCAGCTTCAGCCGGCGCCGCGGCCTCCACGGGCGCCGGCGCGGCCATCGCGGCGGGCGCCGGCGTGCGCGCACGTTGGGCGGCCTGGTTCAGCGCGGCGGCCTCCTTCGCGGCGGCTTCGGCGCTCGCGCGCTTGGAGCTCGTCTTCGCGGCGGCGGCGGCCTCGGCCTCGCGGGCGGCCGCTTCGACGGCGGCGATCGCTTCGGCGGCGAGGCGCTCCTGGCGGCGCTGTTCCTCGGCGGCCTTGGCCGCGCGCTCGGCTTCCTCGCGCTCGCGCATGCGCGCCGCGAGTTCTTCCTCCTGGCGACGCAGCGCCTCGGCCTGGGCTTGCGCCTCTTCCTGGCGGCGCTGCAGCTCGGCTTCATCGGCCGCGGCGTTCGCGGCGTCGTCGCCCGATTCGTCGCGCTTGACGAAGGTGCGCTTCTTGCGGACCTCGACCTGGATCGTGCGGGCCTTGCCGCTGGCGTCGGCCTGCTTGATCTCGCTGGTCGACTTGCGCGTCAGCGTGATCTTCTTGCGCTCGGCGGCGCCGGCCGTGCCATGCGCGGTGCGCAGGTGGTCGAGCAGGCGCTCCTTGTCGGCCTCGTTGAGGGCGTCGTCGGACGACGCCTTATGGACGCCCGCGGCTTGCAACTGCTCGAGCAGTGTGCTCGCAGGCCTGTTCAGCTCTGCTGCAAGTTGGGCGACGGTGGTCACTGCCATTGTGGGAATCCTTGTTTGATGCGGTGCGTGGTTGCGGCGGGCGTTGTCGTGGCGATCAGGCGGTGAACCAATGTTCACGGGCCTTCATGATCAACGCGCGGGCCGCGTCCTCATCCATGCCGGAGATCTCGACGAGTTCGTCGACGGCCAGGTCGGCCAGGTCGTCGCGGGTGTTGATGTCGCCGGCGGCGAGCTTGGTCAGCAGCTCGGGCGTCACGCCGTCAAGGTCGCGCAGGTCTTGCGAGACCTCCTCGACCTTCTCCTCGCGGGCGATTTCCATCGTCAGCAGCGCGTCCTTCGCGCGGGTGCGCAGCTCGTTCACGGTGTCTTCGTCGAAGGCCTCGATCTCGAGCATTTCCTGCATCGGCACGTAGGCGACTTCCTCGAGGCTCGTGAAGCCTTCGGCGATCAGGATGTCGGCGACCTCGGCGTCGACGTCGAGCTTGTCGACGAAGAGCTTGCGCAGCGACTCGGATTCCTGCTCGTGCTTGGCGGCCGATTCCTCGGCCGACATGATGTTGATGCGCCAGCCGGTCAGCTCCGACGCGAGGCGCACGTTCTGGCCGCCGCGGCCGATCGCGATCGCGAGGTTCTCCTCGTCGACGACGACGTCCATCGCGTGGCGTTCTTCGTCGACGACGATCGACTGCACGTTCGCGGGCGCGAGCGCGCCGATCACGAACTGCGCCGGGTCCTCGCTCCACAGCACGATGTCGACGCGCTCGCCGGCGAGCTCGTTGGTCACGCCGTTCACGCGCGAGCCGCGCACGCCGACGCAGGTGCCGATCGGGTCGACGCGCTTGTCGTGCGACAGCACGGCGATCTTGGCGCGGCTGCCGGAGTCGCGCGCGCAGCTCTTGATCTCGAGCAGGCCCTGCTCGATCTCGGGCACTTCCTGCGCGAACAGCTCCTTCATGAACTCGGGGGCCGAGCGCGACAGCATGATCTGCGGACCGCGCTGGGTCGGGTCGACGCCGAGGATCACGGCGCGCACGCGGTCGCCGGTGCGCAGGTTTTCCTTGGCGATCATTTCGCTGCGCTTGAGGCGGCCTTCGACGCGGCCCGATTCGCAGATCAGGTCGCCCTTGTCGAGGCGCTTGACGGTGCCGACGAAGATCTTCTCGCCGCGCGACATGAAGTCGTTGAGCAGCTGCTCGCGCTCGGCGTCGCGGATCTTCTGCAGGATCACCTGCTTGGCGGCCTGGGCGCCGATGCGGCCGATCGGCACCGACGGGATCATTTCTTCGAGGTGGTCGTTGACCTCGATGTCGGGCACCTGCTCCTCGGCTTCGAACAGCAGGATCTCGGCCTCGGGGTTCTGCAGGCCGGCCTCGTTGGGCACGACGAGCCAGCGACGGAAGGTCTCGTACTCGCCGGAATCGCGGTCGATCGCGACGCGGATGTCGACTTCGCCGCCGCTATCGCCGCCATGGAGTTTCTTGGTGGCCGAGGCCAGCGCGGCCTCGACCGCGCCGAACACGACATCGCGTTCCACGCTCTTCTCGCGCGAGATCGCGTCCACCAGCATCAACAGTTCGCGGTTCATTGATCAGGACCTTTCCTCAACCTTGTCATCCGTGTCTTCGGCCGTGTCGTCGACGGCCTGCCGCGCTTTCGCATTGCTGCGCTTGGCGGGCTTCTTGGTCTTGCCGGGCGCGGCGTCGGCCGGCGCCCCGGGCGCGGCCTTGCGGCCCCGGCCCTTGAAATCGTAGGCGGGCACGAGGCAGGCCTCGCGCACTTCGTCGAGCTGGAAGTCGAGCGCCTGCAGCACGCCATGGTCGTCGGCGAAGGCGATGCGCCAGCCCTCGCCCTCGCGGCTCAGCTCGCCCTTGTATTTCTTGCGCCCCTGGAACGCGACCTTCAGCATGATCTGCACGGCCTGGCCGGCGAAACGCTCGTAGTCGGCCGGCTTGTTGAGCGGGCGGTCGAGCCCCGGCGACGAGACCTCGAGGCGCTGGTAAGGCACGGCCTCGACCTCGAGCACGTACTGCAGCTGGCGCGTCACGCGCTCGCAGTCGTCGACGGTGATCACGGCACCGGCCAGGGCCTGTTCGGCGAGCTTGTCGATCGTCACGCGCAGCAAGCCCGCGGCGCTGCGTTCGCAGCCCACCAGCTCGTAACCGAGGCCGGTTACGGTTTTGTCGACGGTTGCTTGCCAGGTCATGCGTGCGTTGCTCAGTCCGGAGATCTCGAATTCGTTTCGGCAAAAAAAATGGGCTGGATGAATCCGCCCACCACGTGCGCCACCCGGTTAAGGCCGGGGGCGCGCTGCAATTCAGCGCCGCAATACGCCGTGCTCCCGGGCCCCGACCCGGCCCATGAATGCTCATGAACGAATCGAGATCCACAGGCCAGCGACTTGCGGTGAAGCCAGGATTGTACTATGCAAGCGGCATGCCCGCAAACATCCTGGTAGAGCGTGCCAGAATGGCGGGCTTGCGACACATACCAGGAGCCACTATGGGTTTTCTCGCCGGCAAGCGTCTGCTGATTTCGGGCGTTCTTTCCAACCGTTCGATCGCCTACGGCATCGCCCGCGCCTGCCATCGCGAGGGGGCCGAGCTCGCCTTCAGCTACCAGGGCGAACGCTTCAAGGAGCGCATCACCGAGTTCGCCGCTGAGTTCGGCTCGACCCTGGTGTTCGACTGCGACGTGTCCGACGACGCCCAGATCGACCGGCTGTTCGCCGACCTCGGCGTGGCCTGGGCCGAGTTCGACGGCTTCGTCCACTCGATCGGCTTCGCGCCGCGCGAGGCGATCGCCGGCAACTTCCTCGACGGCCTGTCGCGCGAGAACTTCCGCATCGCCCACGACATCTCGGCCTACAGCTTCCCGGCCATGGCCAAGGCCGCAGCAAAGCGCCTGCGCGCCGGCGCCTCGCTGCTGACGCTGAGCTACCTCGGCGCCGACCGCTTCGTGCCGAACTACAACACCATGGGCCTGGCCAAGGCCTCGCTCGAGGCGAGCGTGCGCTACCTCGCCCACGACCTCGGCGCGCAGGGCGTGCGCGTGAACGGCATCTCGGCCGGCCCGATCAAGACGCTCGCGGCCTCGGGCATCAAGGACTTCGGCAAGCTGCTCGGCCAGTTCGCCGCGAGCGCGCCGATCCGGCGCAACGTCACGATCGACGACGTCGGCAACACGGCCGCGTTCCTGCTCTCGGACCTGTCGGCGGGCATCAGCTCGGAGATCATCTACGTCGACGGCGGTTTCAGCCACGTGGCGATGGCCGGCGAAGCCTGAGCGACACGAAGCGGTCCCAAAGGGCCGCTAGGATAGGCGCGACGCCCGCCAACAGGCCCTGGAATCCCGCCATGTCTGACACCGCAAGCACGCTCGACAGCCATCGACTGGCGGCCTACACCGGCGTGCGCTCGGATATCTTCGCCCTCGTGCCGCCCGCGGCCCGACGCATCCTCGACCTCGGCTGCAGCGACGGCGCGCTCGGTCACGCGCTCAAGACCCATGGCGTCGGGCGCGTCGTGGCCGGGGTCGAGTTCTCGTCGCCGCTGGCCGAGCGGGCGCGCGAGCGCCTCGACCTGGTGCTGCATTGCGACCTCAACCGGCCCGAGTCCCTCGACGACCTGCAGGGCCAGCGCTTCGACTGCGTGATCTGCGCGGACGTGCTCGAGCATCTGCAGCAACCGGACGAGCTGCTGCAGCGCCTGCGACGCCACCTCGAGCCCGACGCCCACCTGATCGTCAGCCTGCCCAACATCCGGCATGTTTCGGCCTTCGCGTCGATCTACCTCGGCGGCCGTTTTCCGCGCCGCACGCGCGGCATCTTCGACGACACCCATCTGCGCTGGTTCACCATCCGCGACGGCCGCCATCTGCTGGAAAGCGCGGGCTTCGCGGTCGAACGCACGACCTACGCGCTGCGCCTGGGCGACCAGGGCGGCGGGCGCGCCAACCGGCTGCTCTCCCGGCTCTTCAGCGCCAGGGCGCACGCGCTGCCTCCGGTGCGCGAGTTCCTCAGCTACCAGTTCGCGATGCTCGCGAAACTCACGCCTGGAACGGACACCAAATGAGAAAAATTGGCTGGATACTCCTGTCCCCACGCACCGATCCGCAGCCCAGCACCCGCATCGCCGCGCTCAACATGATGGACGAGCTGCCCGCCAGGGGCTACGCGTCTGTCGTCCTGTACGAGCCGGTCAACGGCAGCGAGCAACCGCGCCTGCCGCCGACGGCCGAGCTGCTCGAGACCGTGCGCCGCGAGCAGATCGAGCTCGTGATCTTCCAGAAGGCGCACGGCCCGTCCATCCTCGAATTCATCGACGCGCTGCGCCGGGCCGGCGTCAAGACCGCCTACATGGTCTGCGACCTCGTGCTGCCGGTCATGACCGAGGCGACCGACCTCACCATCACGGTCACGCCCTATCTGCGCAGCCTCTACCCCGAGGCGCTGCGGCACAAGGTCGAGATCGTGCACGACGGCATCGAACGGGCCGAACTCTGCAAGGACGGCGCCGACCGGCCGCCCGGACGCAGCGCCACCCGGCTCAGCGCGACGCTCGTGACAAGCGCGGCGCTGTATGACCTCGGCCCGATCGGCAGGCCGCCGGACTGGCTCAGCGTCAACGTCGTCGGCCGCTATCCGGCGGCCCGTGCGCCGCTGCACCGCCTCAAGAACGCCTACCAGGCGCTGGCCGTGCTGCCGGACGCGCGAGCCCGCCTCGACTTCCTGCGCTTCGCCATGCATCCGCGCATCCGCACCCAGGCCTGGTCCGAGGCCGGTGCCTACGCCGCGCTGCTCGACGCCGACGTCGGGATCATCCCGGTGCGCGAAGAAGGCGAAGCCACCGCCGACGGCCGACCGCCGATGTGGATGCGCAAGTCCGAGAACCGCCTGACGATGAAGATGGCGCTCGGCCTTCCGGTCGTCGCGAGTCCGGTGCCCGCCTACCTCGACATCATCGAGCAGGGCGTCAACGGCTTCATCGCGAGCAGCACCGCGGAATGGCGCAGTTGCCTGGAGGCGCTGCGCGACCCCGCGCTGCGCCGCAGCGTCGGCGCGCGGGCACGGCAGACGGTGGCGCAGCGCTACTCGCGCGCGCGTCAGGCCGAGCTGCTCGCCGCCGCGCTCGACCGCCAGCTCGGCGCGCCGCCGGATCAGGCGGCCACGCAGTCCACGTAGTACTTCACCTTGCCGTCCTCGCCGGACTCGGCGACGAGGCCGTGCACGTCGGTCGCGAAGCCGGGGAAGCGCGCGTTGAAGTCGCGCGTGAACATCAGGTAGTCGACGATCTTGCGATTGAAGCGCTCGCCCGGGATCAGCAGCGGAATGCCGGGGGGGTACGGCGTGAGCAGCGAGGTCGTCACGCGGCCCTCGAGCTCGTCGATCGCGACGCGCTCGGTCTTGCGCTGGGCAATGCACGCATAGGCGTCGCTGGGCTTCATCGCGGGCTCGAGGTCCGACAGATAGACGTCGGTCGTCAGGCGCGCGATGTCGCCGCCCGCATAGGCCTCGTGGATGCTCTGGCACAGGTCGCGCAGGCCGAGGCGCTCGTAGCGCGGCTGCGCCGCGACGAACTCGGGCAGGATGCGCCACAGCGGCGCGTTCTTGTCGTAGTCGTCCTTGAACTGCTGGAGTGCCGTGAGCAGCGTGTTCCAGCGGCCCTTGGTGATGCCGATCGTGAACATGATGAAGAACGAATACAGGCCCGTCTTCTCGACGACGACGCCGTGCTCGGCGAGGAACTTCGTGACGATCGACGCCGGGATGCCGGTCGGCGCGAAGCGGCCGTTGACGTCGAGGCCCGGCGTGATGACGGTCGACTTGATCGGGTCCAGGATGTTGAAGCCCTCGGCGATCGCGCCGAAGCCGTGCCATTCCTCGTCGGCGTGCAGCATCCAGTCGGCGGCCTGGCCGACGCCCTCGTCGGCGAGCGTGTCGGGGCCCCAGACCTTGAACCACCAGTCTTCGGCGTAGTCGGCGTCGACCTTGCGCATCGCGCGGCGGAAGTCGAGCGCCTCGACAAGGCTCTCCTCGACGAGCGCGGGGCCGCCGGGCGGCTCCATCATCGCCGCGGCGACGTCGCAGCTCGCGATGATCGAGTACTGCGGGCTCGTCGAGGTGTGCATCAGGTAGGCCTCGTTGAACAGGTGCTTGTCGAGCTTGACGCTCTGCGAGTCCTGCACGAGCACCTGCGAGGCCTGCGAGATGCCGGCGAGCAGCTTGTGCGTCGACTGGGTCGCGTAGACCATCGATTGCTGCGGCCGGCCGCGACGCTTGCCCATCGCGTGGTAGGCGCCGTAGAAATGGTGAAACGCCGCGTGCGGCAGCCAGGCCTCGTCGAAGTGCAGGTTGTCGATCCAGCCGTCGAGCTTCTTCTTGATCGTCTCGGTGTTGTAGAGCACGCCGTCGTAGGTGCTCTGCGTGAGCGTCATGATGCGCGGGCGCACGGTCGCCGCGTCGACATGCTTGAGCAGCGGGTTCTTGGCGATCTTGGCGCGGATCGTCTCGGGCGAGAACTCGTTCTCCGAGATCGGGCCGATGATGCCGTAGTGGTTGCGCGTCGGCGTCATGAACACCGGCACGGCGCCGGTCATGATGATCGAGTGCAGGATGCTCTTGTGGCAGTTGCGGTCGACGACGACGACGTCGCCGGGCGCGACCGTGTGGTGCCAGACCATCTTGTTCGACGTGCTCGTGCCGTTCGTGACGAAGAAGCAGTGGTCGGCGTTGAAGATGCGCGCGGCGTTCTTCTCGCTCGCCGCGACCGGACCCGTGTGGTCGAGCAGCTGGCCGAGCTCCTCGACCGCGTTGCAGACGTCGGCGCGCAGCATGTTCTCGCCGAAGAACTGGTGGAACATGCGGCCGACCGGGCTCTTCAGGAACGCGACGCCGCCCGAGTGGCCCGGGCAGTGCCAGGAGTACGAGCCGTCGGCCGCGTAGTCCATCAGCGCCTTGAAGAACGGCGGCGCGAGGCCGTCAAGGTAGCTCTTGGCCTCGCGGATGATGTGGCGCGCGACGAACTCGGGCGTGTCCTCGAACATGTGGATGAAGCCGTGCAGCTCGCGCAGCACGTCGTTCGGCAGATGCTGCGAGGTGCGCGTCTCGCCGTAGACGTAGATCGGGATGTCCGCATTCTTGAAGCGGATCTCCTCGATGAACTTGCGCAGGTTCAGCACGGCGGGGTCGAGCTCGGGGCCGGGCGTGAACTCCTCGTCGTCGATCGACAGGATGAACGCGCTCGCGCGGCTCTGCTGCTGGGCGAACTGCGAGAGGTCGCCGTAGCTCGTCACGCCGATGACCTCGAAGCCCTCCTTCTGGATGGCCTCGGCCAGCGCGCGGATGCCCAGGCCCGAGGTGTTCTCGGAGCGGTAGTCCTCGTCGATGATGACGATCGGGAAATTGAAGCGAAGCATGGACGGCCTTTCGCGCGCGGGACGGTTCAAAAGGCGCGCAGTGTAGGGCAATGTCGCTGATTTCCGATGACGTGTCACACCCGGCCCGAGGCAGGCCCGCGACGTACACTGACCGGCGTCGGCAGCCCGCCCGTCGCCCGCCGCGCAAGGAGACCTTCGATGACCCCCGCCACCCTGTGGTGGATCGCGGCCGGCGCGCTCGTCGCCGCCGAGCTCGCGACCGGCACCTTCTACCTGCTGATGCTCGCGCTCGGCGCCGCCGCCGCGGCGCTCGCGGCGCTGCTCGGCGCGGACGCGGCGGCGCAGGCGATCGTCGGCGCCGCGGTCGGCGGCTCGGCGGTGGTCGGCTGGCACCGCTGGCGCCTCGGCCACCCGCGGCCCGGCGCCACGCCGCTCGCGGCCGACCCCGACCTGCTCATCGACATCGGCCAGGCTGTCGAGGTCGAACGCTGGCACGCCGACGGCTCGGCGCGCGTGCGCTACCGCGGCGCGCAATGGCAGGCGCGCTTCGGCGGCAGCGGCGGCGCCCTGCCCGGCCCCCACGTGATCCGCGCGATCGAGGGCAGCACGCTCGTGCTCGACCGCCCGTGATCGCCCCCTGTCGCCCCTAACCCCGAGACTCAACGCCATGGAAATCGCCCTCGTCATCCTCGTCATCGCGGTGTTCTTCGTCGTCCGCTCGGTCAAGGTCGTGCCGCAGCAGAACGCCTGGATCGTCGAGCGCCTCGGCCGCTACCACGCGACGCTGACGCCCGGCCTCAACATCCTCGTGCCCTTCGTCGACCGGCTCGCCTACAAGCATTCGCTCAAGGAGATCCCGCTCGACGTGCCGAGCCAGGTCTGCATCACCAAGGACAACACCCAGCTCACCGTCGACGGCATCCTGTACTTCCAGATCACCGACGCGATGCGCGCGAGCTACGGCTCGAGCAACTACATCCTCGCCGTGACCCAGCTCGCGCAGACGACGCTGCGCTCGGTGATCGGCCGCATGGAACTCGACCGCACCTTCGAGGAGCGCGACGCGATCAACCACGCCGTCGTCCAGGCGCTCGACGAGGCGGCGCTGAACTGGGGCGTCAAGGTGCTGCGCTACGAGATCAAGGACCTCACGCCGCCGCCGACGATCCTTCACGCGATGCAGGCGCAGATCACGGCCGAGCGCGAGAAGCGCGCGCTGATCGCCGCGTCCGAGGGCCGGCGCCAGGAGCAGATCAATATCGCGACCGGCGAGCGCGAGGCCGCGATCGCGCGTTCCGAGGGCGAGAAGCAGTCGCAGATCAACAAGGCCCAGGGCGAGGCCGCGGCGATCACGGCCGTGGCCGTCGCCACGGCCGATGCGATCGGCCGCATCGCCGCGGCGATCGAGCAGCCGGGCGGCGCCCAGGCGGTCCAGCTCAAGGTCGCCGAGAAGGCCGTCGACGCCTACAGCCAGCTCGCGCAGAAGAACAACACCATGATCGTGCCGGGCAACGTCAGCGAGGTCAGCGGCCTGATCGGCACGGCGATGGCGCTGATGAAGGGCGCGAACAAGGCCTGAACTAGGCTATGATCGCAGGCTTAGTCGGAGAGGTGGATGAGCGGTTTAAGTCGCACGCCTGGAAAGCGTGTGTGGGTTAATAGCCCACCGCGGGTTCGAATCCCGCCCTCTCCGCCAGACAAATAAAAGGGCCCTCGACGAGG
>Ga0213872_10000406_pt1 | contig 35349 bp, 31 predicted proteins | sample VelepicomBERX_R2_FD_160071 | JGI IMG/M metagenome (GOLD analysis project Ga0213872, IMG submission 160071) | Rhizosphere microbial communities from Vellozia epidendroides in rupestrian grasslands, the National Park of Serra do Cipo, Brazil - RX_R2 | ecosystem: Host-associated > Plants > Roots >... | reverse complement strand
GCCACACCGGTCGCTGACCGACAACCCGCCCAAACCGGGCAGCGAGGGCGCCACGATCCCGGCGGCCATGCAGCGCCATTTGCACAACGTCTGCCAGCCGGAAACCCTGGGTTTTCTCGAACGCGTTCGCCGCCAGACCGACGCCTACGAAGGGCGCATGACGGTGGCCGAAATCGGCTCGGAACACAATTTCGAGCGCATGCTCGAGTACACGCAGGGCGACGCCCGCCTGCATACGGCCTACTCCTTTCTGCTGCTCGGGCCGATGCCGTCGCCGCGCGCGATCGCCGCGCTCATGACCGATTGGCAGACGCCCGACGCGCGCGGCGCCTGGCCTTCCTGGGCGCTCTCCAATCACGACGTCGTCCGCGTGGCGACGCGCTGGGCCGCGGGCGAGGCCGGGCGCACCCGGCAGCTGCTGCTCCTGCTGGCGAGCCTGCGCGGAACGGTCTTTGTCTACCAGGGCGAGGAACTCGGGCTGACCGAATCGGCGCTGCGCTTCGACCAGTTGCAAGACCCGTTCGGCAAGGCGCATTGGCCGCACGGCAAGGGCCGCGATGGCTGCCGCACGCCCCTGCCCTGGTCCGGCGACGGTCCGGCCGCGGGCTTCAGTCAGGGCCGGCCCTGGCTGCCCGTCGACGAGGCCCATCGCGCGCTGGCGATCGACCGGCAGGACGCCGACCCGGCCTCGCCCCTCAACCTCACGCGGCGGGCCCTGGCCATGCGTCGCGCTCGCGCGGCACTGCGTCTCGGCGACGTCACGCCCGTGCACGTCGACGACGAATTGCTGGTCTTCGTCCGGCGCCACGCCGCCGACGTCGTGCTGTGCGCCTTCAATTTCAGCGACCGGGCACGCACGCTTGGCTGGCCCGCCGGACCGCGGCCGACAGCGCTCGAGCTGAGCGCCGGCGAGGTCGCGATGGACCGCGCCGGCTTGCAACTCGGGCCGTGGGCCGCCGTGCTCACGCGCGTCGACGCAGGCTTCGCGCCAGACCCGGTGCGCGCCGTCGGCGCCATGCCACGCCAGACCCCCGCCGCTTCAAGCCAGGACCCACCATGAACGCGCTTGACATCGACTCCCCCTACGAACTCACGCCGGATCAGCTCGCGGCGTTCGGGCGCGACGGCTTCGTCAAGCTGCGCGACGTCCTGTCGCCGGCGGCGCTCGCGCATTACGGCGCGGAGATCACGCGCCTGACCGTCGCACTCAATCGCCAGCGCCTGCCGATCGGCGAACGCAGCACCTACGACCGCGCGTTCCTGCAGGTCATGAATCTCTGGCGGCACAGCGCGCGCGTGCGCGAATTCGTCCTGGGCCGGCGTCTCGGCCGGATCGCCGCCGAGCTCCTGGGCGTCCGCGGCGTGCGCCTGTACCACGACCAGTCGCTCTACAAGGAGCCCGGCGGCGGCATCACGCCGGCGCACGCGGACCAGTACTACTGGCCGCTCGCGAGCGACCGCACGGTGACCGCCTGGGTCCCGCTGCAGGCGGTTCCGATGGCCATGGGCCCGCTCGGCTTCTTCGCCGCCAGCCAGTCGGTGGAGTTCGGTCGCGACCTCGGCATCTCCGACGAGAGCGAGGAAAAGATCGGCGCGAACATGCGCCGCCACGGCTTCGAGTTCGTCTCGCACCCCTTCGACCTCGGCGACGTCAGCTTCCACCTGGGCTGGACCTTTCACCGCGCCGGGGCCAACACCTCGACCCAGCCTCGATCGGTCATGACGGTGATCTACATGGACGAGCGCATGCGCCTGGCGCCGGCGATCAACGCCGTGCAGGCGAACGACGCGGCGCAATGGTGTCCCGGCGTTGCACCGGGCGCACTCGTCGACTCCCCCTTGAACCCCGTGATCTGGAGCGCGCCATGAATCCGAGCGGCAAGACTTTCTCGTCCTCCCTGCGGCGGCGCGTCGCCGCCTGGGTCGGGCTCGGCCTGGTGGGCCTGGCGGTCGGCGCCACGGCCGTCGCGCAGGACGTCGTCCAGGTCGAGTCCGGGCGCGTCGAGCGCATGCCGGCGTTCCAGTCCCGCTTCGTCGCGCCGCGCAACGTCGATGTCTGGCTGCCCGAGGGCTACACGTCGACGCGGCGCTACCAGGTGCTCTACATGCAGGACGGGCAGATGCTGTTCGACGCCGGAACCACCTGGAACGGCCAGTCCTGGCATGTCGACCGGGCCCTGTCACGCCTCGTGAAATCCGGTGCGATTCCGGACACCATCGTCGTGGGCGTCTGGAACAACGGCGACTACCGCCACGCCGAATACTTCCCGCAGAAGTTCCTCGCGACCCTGCCCGCGGTGCAACGCGACAAACTGGTGGCGGGCTCGCTCATGGGCAAGCCCCTGGCGGACAACTACCTGCGCTTCCTCGTCGAAGAGCTCAAGCCGGCGATCGACCGTCGCTACGCGACGCGCCCGGGACGCGACAGCACCTTCATCGCGGGATCGAGCATGGGCGGGCTGATCTCGGTCTACGCGATGAACGAATACCCCGAGGTGTTCGGCGGCGCCGCGGGCCTGTCGACGCACTGGATCGGCATCATGAGCCGCAACACGGCGGTCCCGCTCGCGGCGTTCAACTACCTCGAGGCGCACCTCGCCGATCCGCGTCACCACCGGCTCTACCAGGACCACGGCTCGCTCGACCTCGACGCGCTGTACGAGCCCTACCAGAGCTTCATCGACGAGATCGTCCGCGAGCACGGCTACGACGACGACCACTTCATGTCGCGCGTGTTCGAGGGGCAGGGCCATAGCGAGTCGGCCTGGGCGGCGCGCCTCGAGACGCCGCTGGCCTTTTTGCTCAGGCAGGAGAAGACACCATGAAGACTGCCAGCCTGCTCGCGCTGCTGGTGGCTGTTTGCGCGGCTTGCCCGCCGGCAGCGGCGGACGACGTGACGGCGCTGGTCAACCCCTTCGTGGGCACCGACGGTACGGGCCACACCTTTCCCGGCGCGAGCCTGCCCTTCGGCATGGTGGCGCCCAGCCCCGACAACGCCGACCGCGGCTGGGACTACACGAGCGGCTACCAGTACCGCGCCCGGCGCATCCTCGGCTTCTCGACTACGCACATGAGCGGCACCGGCATCGGCGAGCTCGGCGACGTCCTGCTGCAGCCCGCCCAGGACGCGCATTGGACGGCGGCGACGACCGACTTCTCCGCGTGCTACGCCAAACGCTCCGAGGCGGCGCATCCCGGTTACTACAAGGTGGAGCTGCCGCAGCACCACGTGTCGGTCGAGCTGACGGCCGCGCAACGCGTCGCGGTCCAGCGCTACACCTTTGCGCACGCCGGCCGCGTCCAGGTTCTCGTCGACCTTCAGCACGGCATCCTGTTCAACGACCAGCCGCGCGTCACGCACAGCGATGTCGCGACGGACGCTGCTGCGGGCGAGATCGTGGGCACGCTGCACACCGCCCAGTGGGTCGAGCGAGAGGCTTCCTTCGTCGTGCACTTCGACCGGCCCATCGACCGTCTCGAAACCCTGCCGGCGCGCCCCGGCGACCGGGCGCCGCGCTATCTGCTCGAGTTCGAACTGCGCGGGACGCGCGCGCTCGAAGCGCGCGTGGCCATGTCGACGGTCGACGTCGACGGTGCCCGCCGCAACCTGGCGCAAGTGGCCGGCACCAGCTTCGACAACATCCGCGCAGACGCGCATAGAGACTGGCAGGAACTGCTCGGACGAATTCGCATCGATGCCCCTGCGCGCGAGGCCCGCACGTTCTACTCAGCGCTTTACCACGCCCTGCTGCATCCGAGCGATATCGCCGACGCGGATGGCCGCGTGCGCGGCCCGACGGGCGAGGTCATCGCTGCGCGCAGCGGTCACTATTACTCGACCCTCTCTCTCTGGGACACGTTCCGCGGCGTGCATCCGCTCTTGACGCTGCTGGTGCCCGAGCGGGTCGACGGCATGATCCTGACCCTGCTCGACCACCAGCGCGCGACGGGCTATCTACCGCTCTGGACCGCCTGGGGCCGCGAGACCTGGACCATGATCGGCAATCCTGCCTTGCCCGTCATTGCCAACGCCGTCTCGGAGGGCTTCCATGGTTTCCCGATCGACGAAGCCCTGGCGGCCATGCTCGAGACCTCGACGGCCGAGCGCCATGGCGCGCCGCCCTGGGCCCAGCAGGACTGGTCGGTCTACGATCGATACGGCTATCTTCCCTACGACATTGCGCCGGGTGAGTCGGTCTCGAAAGCCCTCGAATACGGCATTGGCGACGACGCCGTCGCACGCGTCGCGCGCGCGGCCGGCCGGCCCGAGATCGAGCAGCGCTTTGCCCGACGCGCCGCCGGCTATCGGCTGCTCTTCGACCCGGCCACGCAGACGATGCGCGGTCGCGACTCGGCAGGACGCTGGCGCACGCCGTTCGACCCGCTGACGCCGACCTCGCCATTGAACAACCCAGGCGACTACACCGAAGCCAACGCGTGGCAGTACACGCTGACCCCAGCGTTGCACGACCCAAGGGGTCTCGTCGATTTGCTGGGCGGGCCGGCGAGCTTCGAGCATTGGCTGGATAGGTTCTTCACGATCGAAGCGCCCGGCGACAACAAGCACCTGGGCCAGGAGGCGCTCATCGGGCAGTACGCGCACGGCAATGAACCGAGCCACCATATCGCCTACCTTTACGCGTATACGAATGCGCCGTGGAAGGGCCACGTGCTGATCCGCCGCATCAGCCGGGCGTTCTATTCGGATCGCCCGGACGGCGTAACCGGCAACGACGACTGCGGGCAGATGAGCGCCTGGTACGTGCTGTCCGCACTCGGCTTCTACCCGGTCGTCCCGGCCAGCGGGGACTTCGTCTCCGGTGCACCGCAGGTACGCGCCGCGACCTGGCATCTCGCGGGCGGGCACACGCTCGAAATTCGCGCCGACGGATTCGGCGAGGCCCACCCTTTCGCCGCGTCCGTGCGTCTGAACGGCCAGCCACAGACGCCGACGGCCCTGCACTATCGGGACCTCATGGCCGGCGGCGAGCTGCGCTTCGCCATGCAGGGCGTGCCGGCAGACCCCTCGCTCAAGGCCTCGACCGCAGAGGCCCAGCCATGAGCAAGTCCACTTCCGACAAGCAGCCAGGGCTGCGCCGTCGCGACTGGCTCGCCGGCGTCGCGGCAACGATGGGCGCGTCCGCGAGCTGGGCCCAGCCGGCGGCGCACGGTCATGCGGTCGATGCGGCGCCGTCGGCCGACGGCGCCCAGCCCTTGCTGGATCTCCTCGAACGCGTCGCCGACGCGCTCGCGCGGCTCGGCGAACCCCTGCCCCAGTCGCGCCTGACAGCCGTGCAGCAACTCGTCGCCGACGGACACCTGGAGCCGGCCGCTGCGCAAGCCCTCGCGCTCATGCAGGCGCGCGTGCTGTTGACAGCCACGATCACGCCGGAGGCCCGCGTCAGCGTGAAGTCTGCGGTCGCCGGTGCGGCGGGTCTCGTCCAGGGCGGCTGGCGGGTCTACCTCGTCCAGGTCGTCAACCCGGCGCGCGTGCCGGGCCGCCTTGGCGCGACGAGCCCCAGTGCGATCCCGGTCAACGGCCTGTATCCGCCCGACGCGCACGCGGGCGGCAGCATGGGCCAGGCCGGTGCGCCAACCACACGCGGCGACATCGCGTTGAGGTGGCTGGACCTGGCGGTGCACGACGCCGCGCCGGTCGAAGCCGCGCTGCTAGCACTGCCGCTCGAATTCAAGATCGTCTGCCTTTACGCCCGCGACGCCGGCCTGCACACGGCGACCATCGCGCTCGACATCGGCCCGGGCACGGGCGACATCGGCGGGCGCGACCGCGCCAGCATCGCCTTCGACGTGGAGCCGGCGTCCAAGGTCCGGCTGCGCGTGCACGACGCGGACGGCCAGCCCGCAACCTGTTCGCTGCTGATCACCGACAGCCTCGGGCGCGTCCTGCCGTCGCAGACGCGGCGCTCGCCGCCCGACATGTTCTTCCAGAAGAAGATCTATCGCGCGGACGGCGCGACCGTGTCCCTGCCCGCGGGGCGCTATCGCGTCGACGCCACGCGCGGCCCCGAATACCTGTTCGAGAGTCGCACGCGCGATGTCGCGGGAACGGCAGGCGAAGCGTGGCACTTTCAGCTGCGGCGCTGGATCGACCCGGGCGCGCGTGGCTGGTACAGCGGCGACCACCATATCCACGCCGCGGGTTGCGCGCATTACGAGCACCCCGAAGAAGGCGTCGGCCCCGAGATGATGGCGCCGCAGGTCCTCGGCGAAGGGCTTGCCATCGGCAGCGTGCTGACCTGGGGCCCCGGCTTTTACCCGCAGAAGCTGCACTTCAGCGGACACGACGACCCGGTCTCGACGCCCGGCCACCTGCTGCACTACGACCTCGAGGTCTCGGGCTTTCCATCTTCGCACTGCGGCCACCTGGCGCTGTTGCGGATGAAGGCGATGGACTACCCGGGCACGCAGCGAATCGAGGAATGGCCGAGCTCGAACGCGCCGATCCTGCGCTGGGCGCGTCAACAGGGCGCCGTGACGGGCTATGCGCACGCCGGCGTGGGCTTGTGGGCGGGCACCACCGAGCTGCCCAACGAGCTGATGCCACCGTTCGACGGCATCGGCGCCAACGACTTCATCGTCACGTTGCCGGAGGGCCTGGTGGACTTCATCAGCACCTGCAACCACCCGCCGGCAGCGGAAATGAACATCTGGTATCACACGCTCAACGTCGGCCTGCGGTCCAGAATCGCCGGCGAAACCGACTGGCCGTGCTTCTTCGAGGAAAGCATCGGCATGGGGCGCAGCTATGTCAAGCTCGACGAAGCCTTGACGTATGCGGGCTGGTGCGTCGGGCTCAAGACGGGGCGCTCCTATGTGTCCGAAGGTCGGGCGCACCTGCTCGACTTCAGCGCGCGCTGCGGAACCGAAGCGACCTCGGTCGGCGGTGCAGACCTGGTGCTCGACGCCGCGCAAACGGTGCGCTTCACCGTTGATGCGGCGGCGCGCCTGGAGCCCGAGTCGACCATGGCCACCAAGGCCTTGAAAGCCTTGGCGCCGCTCGACAAGCCCTACTGGCACGTCGAACGCGCGCGCGTCGACGACACGCGCTTCGTCATCGTCGAGCTGATCGTCAACGGCTATCCGGTCGAATCGCGGCCTTTCCTGGCCGACGGCTCGACGCAGCCCCTGAGCTTCGACGCGCCCATCGCGCGCAGCAGCTGGGTGGCCTTGCGCATATCGAATGCGGCGCATACGAACCCGATCTGGATCACCGTCGCCGACCAGCCGATCCGCGTCCTGCGCAGTGCCCGCTGGTGTCGCGCCGCCGTCGACCAATGCTGGCGCCAGAAGAAGCTGCGCATCCGCGCCAGCGAGCAGGCCGAGGAGGTGCTGCTGTACGACCGCGGGCGGCGCTTTTACGACCGCATGATCGCGGAGGCGAGCTCGTGAGCGTGCTTCCGGGAAGAAGGCTCGGGGTCGCCGTCGCGGCCGTCTGCCTGATCGGCGCTGCGTGGGCTGGCGGCCCGGCGGACCGCGCCGTGCCCGGGCTGCGCCGGGCCCCGAACATGCCCGACGGCGCGCCTGCCGTCGAAGTGCACGACGCCGCCGGCCGCGTCGTGCGGCGGATCGAATGCATCAACAGCGGCTGGTACGACGCCGACGCCATGGCCGCACGTCTGCTGGGAGCCCCGGCGATCATGGCGGCGGTGCTGAGGAAGAACGGCGCGATCGGCGACGACGACCTCGGGCCGGGCAAGTTCGACTGCGTCGTCACGGACGCCCAACCGGTCGCGCCGAAGCGCGTCAGCGCGCCGGCGCCACGCTCCGCCGCCGGCGACCGCAGCGGCCATCACGCGTAGCCCGCCGACGCCCATAGCAAGGCAAGCACCCGTTCCTCCCAGCGCGCGAAACTCGAATACTCGCCCGGGTGCGTGTCGGGGTTGTCGCCCGTGCCGCTGATGACGTAGATGACGGTGGTGGCCCGAACGGGCTCGACGAATACGCCCGCGACCAGGCCGTAGGCAAAGCCCAGGTGCCCCCAGGCGGTGACGCCGCCGCCGGGCAGCAGCCGGTCGCCCCATCCCGGGCGGCTGCGGTCGATGAAGTGCTGAACACCGAGACCCCAGGCCTGGAACGTGCCGCGGTCGTCGTCGCCGTTGGCGGCGGCGCCCTGGTGCATATTGGACCGCCACGACTCCTGCAGCATCGCTTGAACGCGCGCCCGCTGCAGGATCGTGCGCCCGTCGTACTGCCCGTTTCCGAGGAGCAGGTCCGCCAGCTTCGCGAGATCGCGCACGCGGGTGCGCAAGCCGCCTTGCGGGCCAAACAAGCCGGGGCGGCTGCCGGGCAGATAGGGGCCGGCAAAGCGGGCGTCCAGCGCCGGCTGGTCCGGCCCGCGTCGATCATCGGTCTGTGCGTACCAGGGGCCGGCGGGCGACCAGGTCGACTCGTCGTTGACCGCCTTGCGATACAGCGTCGCCAGTTGCGCCCGCTCCTGCGCCGGCAGTCGGGCCGGGTCAAAGCCACCGACCATGTCCAAGGGTTCGAGAAGCCAGGTCCGCATCAGCGCGTCGAATCGGCTGTGCGTGACACGCTCCATCGCGGCCGCAAGCACCACGAAATTGAGGTTGCTGTATTCGAAGTAATCGCCACCGCCGCCCTTGCTCCAGGGATTTCTCGCGCCGCTGGCGTCTCGCATTTCGAACAACAGGGCGCGCAGGTCGGTCGTGCCGTCGAGCAGGTCGTTGCCGGCGTCGCTGAAACCCGAGCGATGCGACATCAACAGCCTGGGCGTGATCCTCGCGGTCGGGTAGTTCGGGTGGCGGATGCGATAACCCAAAATCTCGCCGACGTCGGCGTCGAGGTCCAGCAGGCCGGCATCGGCCAAACGCAGGGCACACAGCGAGACCGCCAGCTTGGTAATGGACGCGACCCGAAACAGCGTGTCTGGGGTGACGGGAAGATCCGCTTCAGGCGTCGCGGGATCGATATAGCGACGCCCGAACTGGGCCTCGTGGACGACCACGCCCGCCTGTTTGACGAGCACGGACAAACCGGCCAGGGGGGCCTCCTCCGTATCGACGATCGCTTGAAGTTGGGCGTTCAAATTCACCATCCGACTTTCGCACGCAGCCAGCGCGGCGCGCCAGGGCAGGCCCAAGGCCAGCATTTGCTTCACGACTCGTCGCCGGGTGGCGCCGGCCATTCTCTGTTTTACCAACGTAGCCTCGCAAAAAGGGTCGCGCGCGTGCCTCGCGGCACGACGGCTCGCTTGGCCTTGCGGCGGGCCCTGCGGACTCTCCGCGCAATCGGGCGCCGAGGCGAGCGGGTCGGCCCTAGTTTGTTGCGGCGCCGGGCATGACGATTTGTCGCTCGCCGATAACCCGACCGGCCGTCCCGCGACGACGGGCAGGCGCCGGGGGAACTTGCCGCGCGAGCCGCGCCCAGGGCCTGTCAACGCTACGGAGACCCGTGCGAACGTAGTGCTAACAGGCCCTAGTCCTTGAAGAACTCCACCGCCCGGGCGAGGCTTTCGGCCTGCTGGCGCAGGCTGTCGGCCGCCGCCGCCGACTCCTCGACGAGCGCGGCGTTCTGCTGCGTCGTCTGGTCGAGGCGGCCGACGGCGGTGCTGACCTGGCCGATGCCGCTCGCCTGCTGGACCGAGGCGGCGCCCATGACATGGATCAGCTCGGTGATGCGCTTGACCTCCTGGACGATCACCGCGACGCTCGCCCCGGCCTCGGCGACCAGCTTCGAGCCGGCCTCGACCCGGTCGGCGCTTTGCGTGATCAGCGACTTGATCTCGCGCGCGGCGTCGGCCGAGCGCTGCGACAGCGAACGCACCTCGCCGGCCACGACGGCGAAGCCGCGCCCCTGCTCGCCGGCCCGGGCGGCCTCCACCGCGGCGTTGAGGGCCAGGATATTCGTCTGGAACGCGATGGCGTCGATCACGCCGATGATCTCGGAGATCTTGCGCGAGCTCGCGGTGATCTCGTCCATGGTCTGGACCACCCGGCCCATCACCTCGCCGCCGCCGGCCGCGCTCGCGCTGACCGCGCCGGCGAGCTGGGTGGCGGTCTGCGCGATCTCGGCACTCTGGCGCACCGACGCGTTCATCTGCTCCATCGCCGACGCCGTCTCCTGCAGGCTCGAGGCCTGCTGCTCGGTGCGCTGCGACAGGTCGGCCGTGCCGCTGGCGATCTGGCTCGCGCCGGTGCTGATGCTTTCGCTGCCCTGGCGCACTGCGCGCACGACGTCGCCGAGCTGACCGGTCATCTGCGCCATCGCCTCGAGCAGCTGCCCGGGTTCGTCGGCCGAATGGGCACGATGCTCGAACGCGAGCTCGCCCGCGGCGACGCGCCGCGCCACCGCCACGGCGTCGGCGATCGGCCGGACGATCGACCGGCTCACGGCCACCGCCGTGAGCGTCGAGGCCAGCAGCGCGACCGTGGCGACGACGAGCATCGCGAGCTGCGCCGCGCGGTAAGTCCGCGCCGCGTCGGTCGCCGCGGCATTGCCGCCTTCGACATTGAGCCGCACGTCGTCGGCGAGCGCCTGGGTCACCGCGAGGAACTCCGGCCCGGACTTGTTCAGCACGATCTCGCGCGCGTCCTTGAGCTGGCTGTCGTCCTCGTAGGCGGCGTTGAACACCTCGGCCGAGGTTCGCAGATAGGCCGTCCAGCTCGCGACGATGCGGTCGAAGAGCCGGTGCTCGTCGGGCGTCGCGAGCATCGCCTCGTAGCGCTTGAGCCCGGCCTCCACCTGCTTGGCCGAGGCGTCGCGCTGCTTGAACTGGGCCGCCTTGGCCTCGGGCGTCGTCTCGAGGATGATGCGCATCTCGGTGCGGCGCACGTCGTTCATCGCGCGCTCGATGCCGCCCAGGGCCTGCACGCTCGGCATCCAGTTCGTCGCGAGGTCGACGACGTTGCCGTCCAGCGAGCGCGCCCCCCAGATGCCGGTGCCGACGTTGACCAGCAGCAGCAGGATCACGAGCGCGAAGCCGCCGGTGAGGCGCTGGCCGATGCGGAATCTTCTCAGCATGAGGGGCTCCGGGATGTCACGCGACGCGCGATGGTAGCGCGGCGCGGATCCCCCCTGCTCCGGTGCCTTGAACCCGACCCGCGCGTGCGGGCCGTCGCGGAAACGGCTTGTGGGCCGAATGACCGCAGCGGCGCGGCGGCGCGGCGGCGCGCGCGGCTCGGGCACGCCGTTGCGCGAGTGGATGCAGCGCGACGCGTCGACCTTGAGGCGCAGGGACGCGGTCGCGACGATCTCGAGACGGGGGGCGGGCGCTGCGCGAGCCGGTCATGCCGGCGTCTGGCCCGAGGCGCGCAGGATCGCGCGGCGCACGCGCGGGTAGGTGCCGCAGCGGCAGATATTCGTCATCGCCGCGTCGATGTCGGCGGCGCTGGGCCGCGGCTTGGCCTCGAGCAACGCCGCGGCGGCCATCAGCATGCCGGACTGGCAGTAGCCGCATTGCGACACCTGCTCGTCGACCCAGGCCTGCTGCAGCCGCGCCTGCGGCGTCGCGGCGAGGCCCTCGATGGTCGTGACCGCCTGGCCCACCGCCGCGCTCGCCGGGTAGACGCAGGAGCGCGTCGCCACGCCGTTCAGGTGCACCGTGCAGGCGCCGCATTGCGCGACGCCGCAGCCGAACTTGGTACCCGGCAGGCCGAGTTCCTCGCGCAGCGTCCACAGCAGCGGCGTGTCCGCGTCGACCTCGGCCGCGCGCGCCTGGCCGTTGACTTGCAAGATGATCTTCATCGGGGATTCCTCCGGTCGGTCAAACGAGCGTGAAGCCGTGGCGCGCGAGCGGGAAGCTGCGCAGCCGTTCGCCGCAGGCCGCGAAGATCGCGTTCGCGAGGGCCGGCACGGTGGCGACCGGGCCGACCTCGCCGACGCCGCCGAGCGCCTCGCCCGGGCTTTGCAGCAACAGGGTGTCGAAGCGCGGCGCCTGGGCCAGCCTGACCATGCCGTATTCGTGGAAGTTGCTTTGCACCGGGCCGCCGGCGGCGAAGGTGATCTCGCCCTGGGTGACCGAGCTCAGGCCGAAGATCGCGCCGCCCTCGAGCCCCGCTTCGCTGATGCGCGGGTCGATCACGCGGCCCGGGTCGGCGACGGTGACGATGCGCTCGACCTTGACGGTGCGCTGGCGGCCGCTGCCGCCGACGCGCACCTCGACGACCTGCGCGAGCACGGTGTCGAACGCGTCGGTGAACGCAATGCCGCGGCCGCGGCCCTTGCCGAGCGGCCGGCCCCAGCCCGCGCGCTCGGCCACCGCGTCGAGCACGCGCAGCGCGCGCGCGTCGTGGCCGAGCAGCTCGCGGCGGAAGCGATACGGGTCGGCGTGCGCGGCGTGCGCGAGCTCGTCGACGAAGCTTTCGAGCGCGAAGATGTTCGGGCCGTAGCCGGTCGTGCGGTACACCGACGTCGGCACCGGGATGTCGAGCAGGTGGAAGTCGGTGCGCCAGCCGGGGATGCGGTAGCGGCTGCTGCGCGTGCCTTCGAGGCAGCTCGGGTCGACGCCGGTGCCGAGGTCGACCGGTGGGAACACCGGCTTGAGGATGGTCGGCGACACGAGCTTGTGGTGCAGCGCGAGCGGGCGGCCCTGCGCGTCGAGCGTGGCGCCGAGCTCGGCCAGCACGGCCGGGCGGAACCAGTCGCGCCGCATGTCCTCCTCGCGCGACCAGATCAGCTTGACCGGCCGGCCGACGGCCTGCGACAGCAGCGCCGCGTCGATCGCGAAGTCGGGCAGCAGGCGGCGCCCGAAGCCGCCGCCGAGATAGGGGCTGCGCTCGACGCTGACCCGCTCGGGCGCGATCTTGAGCGCCGCGGCGACGCCGAACTTGGTCAGCTCCTGGCCCTGGGTCGGCGCCCAGATCGCGCAGCCCTCGGGCGTGACATGGGCCAGCGCGTTCATCGGCTCGAGCGTCGCGTGCGCCTGGAAGCCCAGCGCGTAGCGCTGCGTGACCGTGCGCGCACCCGCGCCCGCGAGCGGCGCGGCGTCGTCGCGCGTCGTCTTGAACGGGCCCTGCGCGAGCTTCTCCGCGTACAGGCGCTCGAGCGCGGCCGTGTCGAGCGCGGCGTGCGGGCCGGCGTCGAACTCGATGTCGGCGGCGAGCAGCGCAGCGCGCGCCTGCCAGTAGCGCTCGGCCACGACCGCCACCGCGCCCGGCAGCAGCACGACGTCGATCACGCCGCGCCGCGCCTTCAGCGCGTCGCGGTTGCGCACCTGCAGCGGCCGGCCGCCGTAGGCGGGCGCGCTGCGCAGCGCCGCGAACGCGAGGCCGTCCAGGCCCGCCGGCACATGGTCGATGCCGAACTGGGCCGTGCCGCTGGCCTTGGCCCATTGGTCGACGCGCGGCAGCGCCCGGCCGACGAGCTTGAGCTCGGCGTCGGGGCGCAGCACCGGCTGCGCGGGCGGCGCGATCGTCGCGGCCTCGACCGCGAGTTCGCCGAAGCTCGCGCTGCGCCCGCTCGCCGCATGCGTGACGCGACCGTCGGCGACGCCGAGCTCGGCCGCGGGCACGCCCCAGCGCTGCGCGGCGGCGCCGGCGAGCATCGCGCGCGCGGTCGCGCCGACGCGGCGCATCAGCTCGAAGAAGGCCTGCGTGCTTTCGCTGTTGCCGGTGAACTGCCAATGCGCGCGCGGGTTGCGGTAGGGCAGCGCGGTCGGCGCGAGCTCGAGCTGCACGCGTGCCCAGTCGGCGCCGAGCTCGTCGGCGAGCACGGCCGGCAGGCTGGTGCTGATGCCCTGCCCCATCTCGGCCTGCGAAACGACGATGGTGACGCGGTCGTCGCTCGTGATGCGCACCCAGTCGGTCAGGACGGCGGCGCCGGCGCGCGCGGCGCTGCCGGCTGCCGCCGGATTCGGCGCGGCCGGCGCCGAATCCGGCGCGGCCTGCGCCAGGCTCAGCGAGAAGCCGCCGGCGATCGCGCTGGCGGTGATCGCGCCGACGCCGCCGAGGAAGCGGCGCCGGGTCGGGGTGGCGAGCGAATCGGTCGTCATGGCGGTCCTTCGCGGTCAGGCGTCGAGGCGATGGGCGGCGCGGTCGAACGCGCCGGGCACGATGTAGAGCAGCGGCACGAGCAGGTACAGCGCCCAGGCGAGGTGGCGGTCGACCAGCCCGAGCAGCGCGCCGCCGCCGTAGCACAGCGGCGAGAGCGCGCCGCGCAGCAGCGCGCGGCGGCGCTGCGCGGCGGGGATGGCCGTGTGCATGAGCCCGGGCCGCAGCGTCGCGTAGCCGCGCATCAGCACGAAGCCCAGGCCCGTCAGCGCCAGCACGCCGCCGTACAGCACGGTGGCGCTGGTGGCTTCGGGGTACTGGCCGATCACGGCGGTCGGCGCCGGCACGAAGGCCAGCAGCATCAGGAACAGGCCGTTGAGCCACAGCAGGTTGCGGTCGACCCGCGTGAGGCTGTGCAGCAGGTGGTGGTGCGCGACCCAGAACACCAGCACGACGACGAAGCTCGCCGCGTAGGCGATCACGGTCGGCGCGGCGCGCGCCATCGCGGCCAGCAGCTCGGCGTCGCGGTCCGCGCCCTGCAGGGTCGGCACGTGGACCTCGAGCACGAGCAGGGTCACGATGATCGCGATCACGCCGTCCGAGAAGGCCTCGACGCGCGCCTTGGGCAGGGCCGGCTCGCTCATCGCTCCGCCCGCAGCCGCGCGAAGCCGAAGCGCCGGCCGTGGCCGCGCTTGGCCGCCATCTCGATCCACGCCATCGCCATCGGCTCGGTATGGCGCGCCGCGCGCAGCGGGCCGAGGTCGACCGCGTCGATGCCCAGCGCGCGGACCAGCGCCTGGCCGACCTGGCCGGCACCGACGATCGCGAGCGTCATGGCGGCGGCGTCCGTCACCCGGGGGACGGGCGCGCTCATTCGCCGAGCGCGCGGATCACCGCCGCGGCCGTTTCGGCGCCGGAGAAGTTCTGCTGGCCCGTGATCAGGTTGCCGTCGCGCACCGCGAAGCCGCGCCACAGCCCGGCCTGCACGTAGTTCGCGCCGAGCGCCTTGAGGCGGTCCTCGATGCGCCAGGGCATCACATGCTTGTCCCGCGGCAGCAGGTTCATGCCCCACACCGCGGTGTCGGCGAAGTCTTCCTCGACGTTGGCGAAGCCGGTCACGGTCTTGCCCTTGGCGAGGTACTCGCCGTTGGGCAGCCTGGCGAACGCGAGGATCGCCGTGCCGTGGCACAGCGCCGCGGCGATCTTGCCGGCCGTGTAGAACTCGACGAACTTGGCGTGCAGCGCGGTCGCGCCCTCGAACGTGAACATCGGCGCCTGGCCGCCGGCGACGACGATCGCGTCGAAGCGCGCCACGTCGATCGCGTCGACCGGGCGCGTGGCGTCGACGAGCGCGCGCAGCGCCGGCGTGTGGATGAAGCCCTGGCTGATCAGGTCGCTCGCCGAGTAGCCGCTCGCGTCGCTCGGGTCGCTCATCGCGTCGGCCGCGCAGGCGCCGCCGGCCGGGCTGAACAGCTCGACCTCGTAGCCCTGCTCGGTGAACGCGTGATAGGGGTGGCTCAGCTCGCTCCACCAGAAGCCCACCGGCCAGCCGGTCGTCGTCGCCACGGCCGGGTTGGCGATGACGATGGCGACGCGCTTGGACGCCTTCGGGTTCACGGGGTTGGGGTCGCGCAGGCTCATGGCTCGGTCCTTGGGTCGTTCGTTCGGGTGGCGATGGCGCGATTGTTCTTGTCAACTGGAAGAAAATAAATCCATATTCATGGGACACTTTGTTTCCCTATAAGTAAACAATCCATGACGATCGACCAGTTGCAGGCCTATGTGAAGGTGGTGCAGTCGGGCAGCTTCACGCGCGCGGCCGAACTGCTCGGCAGCAGCAAGGGCTACCTGAGCCGCGTCGTCGCGCAGCTCGAGGCCGAGCTCGGCGCCAAGCTGCTCGAGCGCACCACGCGCACGCTGTCGATGACCGAGACCGGCCGCGAGGTCTTCGAGCGCGCGGTCGGCATCCTCGCGGCGGTCGAGGAGACGCGCGGCGTCGCGCAGGCCGCGCAGGGCGAGCCGCGCGGGCCGCTGCGCCTGACCTGCGGCGTCGAGTTCGGCATGCTGGCCGTCGCCGGCTGGATCGAGCAGTTCCTCGAGCGCTACCCGCAGGCCGCGTGCGACGTCGAGTACACCTCGCGCGTGATCGACCTCGTGCACGAGGGCTTCGACCTCGCGATCCGCATCGGCCCGCTGCCCGAGAGCCGGCTCGTCGCGCGCCGGCTCGGGCAGCTCGACTACGGCCTGTTCGCCTGCCCGCGCTACCTGCAACGCCACGGCACGCCGGCCACGCTCGACGCGCTGCGCGCGCACAGCCTCGTGATGTTCTCGGGCGGCGCGCACCGCGGCGGCTGGACGCTCACGCGCGAGCGCGAGCAGGTGCTGCTGGAGGCGCCCGCGCGCCTGCGCGTGAACAACAGCTTCGCGGTACGCGACGCCTTGCTGCGCTCGCTCGGCGTCGGCCGGCTGCCGCTGCTGATCGCCGCCGCCGAGGTCGCGCGCGGCCGGCTCGTGCCGGTGTTGACCGAATGGAGCACGCCGGCCGCCGACGTCCACGCCGTCTATCCGAGCAGCCGCTATCTCGCGCCCAAGGTTCGCGGCTTCGTGGACCTGGCCGCGCAGCGCTTTCCCGAAGCGACGCGCGAGGCGCGCAGCGCGGCGGGAGCGACCTGCGAACGCAAGACCTGAGTGCGCGAAACGCCGCAACCGGCGCATTCGCCCGCCGGCTCAGGCCTTGGCCAGGCGCGCGATGATCTCCTCCAGGTTGATCTTCATCGCCTTCTGGCCTTCGGGCGTGCCGAAGTTTTTGACGAGCTCCGTCTGCGCCTGGTTGATGCCGCATACCGTGACGCCCAGGTCGCGCAAGCGATCAAAGCTCAGGAGGTCCGACATCGCGGTGAGCGCGCCGCAGGCGTCCGCCACCAGCATCACGTCGAAGCCGCGCTCGATAGCGTCGCGCGCGGCCCAGAACGCGCAGATGTCGGTGGTCAGGCCGGCCAGGATGATGCGCTTGCGCCCCAGGGCCCGGACCCCCGCGTCGAGCGCCGCGTCGTCCCAGCAGCTGAGCTGGCCGCCGCGCTTGTAGCGCTTCGCGTAGGCGTCCGGCGCGATTGTCTGGAGATCTTCGATCGTCGTGCCGACCCGGTCCTCCATGGTCGTCGTCAGGACCAGCGGCATGGCGTAGTCGACGGCCATGCGCGCCAGGGCCCGCGTCGCGCCGACCACCTGGTCTTTCGGCTGGCTCTTGACCCAGTCGAGGGTCCCGGTCTGATGGTCGACCAGCATGACGATGCTGTTGTCCAGGGTGAAGCGTTCTTTCATGGTGCGAATCCTTCATGGCAAGTTGGGGCGACATCCGGCCCCGCGGAAACGGGGGCCGGCACGCGGAGTCTGTTTGTTGCAATGAAATAAATAAATCCCAAAAACTGGGAACACAATTTCATTCATGCATCAATCGGTCGGATCACGGGCGGAGTCCCTGCGCGACATGGCGCTTTACGTGGAGGTCGTCAACGCGCGCGGCTTCACGCGTGCCGCCGCCAGACTCGGCATGCCCGCGTCGACCCTGTCGCGCCGCGTATCCACGCTCGAGCGCAGGCTGGGCCTGCGGCTGCTGAACCGCACGACCCGGCGCGTCGAGCTGACCGAGGCCGGCGCCGCCTACTACGCGCGCTGCGCGCCGCTCGTCGAGGAGGCCCTGCTGGTCCACGAGCAGCTGGCCGAAACGGTGGCCGTGGCGCGGGGCACCTTGCGATTGGCCTGTTCGAACGACTTTGCGACGCTCTACCTGCCCAGGCTGCTCGTCGAGTTCACGCGCGCGCACCCGGCCGTGAACGTCGCGCTCGACCTCAGCCCGCACGCCGCCGACCTGCTGGCCGGCGACGTCGACGCGGCCCTGCGCATGGGCACGCTCGCGGACTCCGCCCTGATTGCTCGGCCCATCGCGCTGCTGCGCATCGGCTTGTACGCCGCCCCCAGCTACCTCGACGTGGCGCCGGCCCCCGAGCACCCCGACGCGCTTGCCGGGCATATGTGCGTCCGCATGCGCTCGGACCCCGCGCAGTCGTCCTGGCGGCTGTCCAGATCGGCACCGCAAGGGCACGAAGCGTCGCATCGGGTGGCGGTCGACGGACGATTCGTCGCCAACAGCATCGCCATGGTCCGCCAACTCACGCTGCTGGGCGCAGGGATTGGCGCGATCGATGAAAGGATGGCGCGCGACGATGTCGCCCAGGGCCGCCTGGTCCCGGTCCTGCCCGGCTGGTCGCTCGACGCCGTCGCGCTGACCTTGCTGACCACGTCGCGGCAGATGCCGGCGCGGGTGCGACTGTTCGCGGACCTGCTGACCCGGCATTTCGCGCCTGACGGCCCGGCCTAAGCCCGACGGTCGCCTCGATTCGGCCGATCCAGGGTTTGCCCCAGGCGCATCCGCGGGTGCGCCCTGTTGACCCGCCGCGGCCCTCGGGGCTATTCTAAGAAAACCGACCAGCCGGTCGTTATTCAATCAGAGTCGACCAGCTGGTCGTTTTACGGAGCCCCTCGTGCATCGAATTCGAACCGCCGCAGCCCCCTTGACCCTGGTCGGCGCCGTCTTGCTTGCCGCCCAGGCCACGGCTCAATCGCCGTCCTCGCCGGTCGACGCCCAGCCCGACGAATCGGCCGCGCAGGTCCAGGACGGGGGAGCGCCCGCATCGCCCGATGCGGCCGATGCCGCGGCGGCGCTGCAGAAAAAACTCCTGCCGACCGTCGTGGTGACGGCCAACAAGCGCCGCCAGGCGCGCCAGGACGTCGCCGGCACGGTGACCTCCCTGAACGGGGCGCGGCTGGAGGCCGATGGCATCGACGACGCCGAAGGCGCGCTGCGACTCGCGCCGGGCGTGCAGACGAACAAGGGCGACCCGGATCAGGCCCTGCCCACCATCCGCGGCGTCGGGACGGTGGCCAGCCGCAGCGGCCTGGGCGTGCAACAGGCAACGACGGGCCTGTACATCGAGGATGTGCCGTTCACCGATCCCATTGCGACCTCGATCGTGCCGGATCTCGCCCCGTTCGACCTCGAGAGCATCGACATCCTGCGCGGCCCGCAGGGCGCCCTGTACGGCTCCTCGTCGCTGGGCGGCGCGATCCGCTACGCGCTGGCCAAGCCCGACCTGAAGCGCGCGGCGTTCTCGATGCTGCTGGACGCCGCGCAGGTGGCCGGCGCCGGGGCCAACCATTCGGAATACGTGATGGCCAACGCGCCGCTGGCCACGGACGTGGCCGGTCTGCGCGCCGTGCTTTTCGACCGACACGACAGCGGCTACGTCGACAACCTGGGCACCGGCGTTCGCGATGCCAATACGCTGCATCAGCGCGGCGCACGCCTCGTGGGCGTCTTCAAGCCCAGCGACGGCCTCAAGCTCACCGGTCTGTTCCTGACCCAGCAATCCGAGATCGCCGACGGCTTCGCGACCTCGCCGGCGCCCGGCCGGCTGGCGAACTCGACGCCGACGCCCTCGTCGCGCGACGACCGGTTCGACCTCGGCAACGTCAAGGCCGAGCTCGACCTCGGCGGCTACACCCTGACCAGCAGCACCTCGGTCGTGACGAAAAACGTCGCGGCGATGACCGACGCCACGCTGTCCCTGGGCGACATCGGTACCGTGATCGGCCTGCCCGCCTTGCCCGTGGCCTTTGGCCCTTCGCTGAGCCATTCGCGCGCCGTGTCCGAAGAGCTGCGCCTCGCCAGCCCGGCGGACGCGCGCCTGAACTACGTGGTCGGCGTCTTCTACCAACGCTTCAGGGATCGCTTCAACTCGACCGTGAACGCACCGGGTGGCGCGCAGCTGCTGGGGCCGGAGCTCGTCCCGAACGACGTGCTCTACACCGAGGCGGACACCGACGCCGTCACCGAGAAGGCGGTCTTTGCCGACGCGGAATACCGCGTCACGAACGAACTCAGCGTCGGGCTGGGCGGACGCTATTACCGCAACAGCGCCCTCAGCACGGTGGACACGCACCTGCTCGACGCCGCCTTCGGCGTCATTCCGCTGGCCGACCTGCAGCACGACGAAGCGGGATTCACGCCCAAATACAACGTCAAATATCGCCTGTCGCCGAGCGTGGTCTGGTACGCCACGGCGTCCAAGGGCTACCGCTTTGGCGGCGTCAACTACATCTCGAACGCCCCGTACAAGTCGGATTCCCTGTGGAGCTACGAGACCGGGCTGCACTTGGCGCCGACGCAGGCCCTGAGCGTCGATGCCGCGACCTATCTTGAGAAATGGACCGACGCGCAGGTCAACGCCGTGGTCGGCAGCGGCGCGCTGGCCTTCAACGGCATCGCCAACGTCGGCAAGGCCACGATCCGAGGCGTGGAACTCAGCTCGGTCTGGCGACCGCGCGCCGATTTCAGCTTCAACGTGGCGGGCGCCTACATCGACGCCGTGACCTCGAGCGACTTCACCTCGGCCAGCGGTGCCGTCGTGCCGACGGGCACGCGCCTGCCCGGCACGGCGCACCTGCAGACCTCGCTCGAAGCGAACTACTACTTCGAGGGACCGGCCAGCAGTTCCGGGCGCCTGAGCCTGTCACACTCCTATATGGGCCGGCGCACGACCAATCTGGATCAGCCTGGGACGCTTGCGGCCTATGCACAGCTCGATGCGCGCCTGGCCTTGTCCTGGCAGCAGTGGGAATTGACCACCTATGTCAACAACCTGGCCAACGGTCGCGGCTCGAGCGGCGGCACGACGCTGACGACGTCGGCGGGCGTTCCGTACAGCGTCTATTACCCGATCAAGCCGCGCACGCTCGGCGTGAGCCTGCGCTTCGACTACTGAAGGGACTCGGTGATGAAGCGCGCCCACAGGCTCGACGCCGCCGCCGCCGTCATCGCGGTGAGCGCGTTCGCGGCGATGGATTCGGCCATGTCGCCGTCCCAGGAGCAGGTCATCGCGACCTTGCACCTGTCCGCGGTCCAGTACGCGTGGGTGTCGGCGACGCAGTTCCTGTTCATCGCGATCTCGGCGCCCTTGATCGGGCGCTGCGGCGACGTCTTCGACAAGCGCAGCGTGCTCGCGATCACGCTGGGCCTGGCCTGTGCCGGCGGACTGCTCGCCGGATCGGCGACCTCGATCCTCACCTACATGGTTACGCAGACCCTGCTCTGCGCCTGGGTGGGCGCCCTCACCGTGGCGATGGCACTGATGGCCGAGCTGTCGTCCCCGGACCGCAAGGCGAGCGGGCAAGGCATGCTTCAAGGAGCCACCGGATTTTTCGCGTCTGCGGCGCTGCTGGGTGCGGGCCCCGTCATGAACGCGTTCGGCACCTTGTCGCTGTTCTGGCTACCGGCGGCGATCGCCGTGCCCTGCGTGTTCGTTCTGGGGCGACGCCTATTCCAACCGCGTGCGGCCGTGGCACCGGCCGCGTCGGCGCGACCGAAAGAGCTGGACGTCCATGGCGCGCTGTCCCTTGGCGGCATGCTCGCGCTGCTGTCCGTCACGCTGCAGTTCATCGCTACCGGCGGCTGGATGACGGGCCTGGCCATCGCCTGCCTGGGCGCCGTCGGCGTGATGCTGCCTCGATGGGTGCGCGCACGCCGAAAACAGGCCTCGCCCTTTGTCGATGTCGCGCTGCTGGCGCGCCGCGATGTGGCCCGCATTCATGTCGTGTCGCTGGCGCTGGGGGTGGGCACGACCGCGATCTACGTCCTCCTGCCCATGATGGTCACGGCCGCGAGCGCCGCCGGTGCGGGCTACGGCTCCAGCGCATTGGTCGTCGGCGCGCTGCTGCTGCCCACCGGGCTGACCTCGATCCTCTTGGTGCCGGCCTACGCACCGCTGGATCGGCACCTCGGCCCTCGCGGCGTGCTGGTGCTCGGGCTCGCCTGCATGGCGGCGGCGCTCGCCATTCCGGTCTTCTGGCGACAGGCAATCTGGCCGCTCCTGGCCTGCACGACCCTGTTCGGGACGGGCATCTCCCTGGCCTACACCGAGGGCATCACGGAGTTGCTGCGCATCGTGCCCGCTGAGCGCGGAGCGGGTGTCGGCGGCACGTTCCAGCTCGGCAAGACCATCGGTGCATTGATCGGCACCGCCGGCTTTTCGGTCGTGCTTGGCGCGGGCGGCGACACCGGTGCCGTCGCCGGCCTGGCCCAGCTGAGCACCGCTTTTGCGATCGCGGCCGGCGTCGCGATCCTGGGCATGCTGGTGGCCGCCGGCGCCGGCGCGCGGCAGACTGCCCTCGGTGACAATCACCTCGTCCCCCGTCGACTGGAAGACTGATGCCCGCCCGCTCTGCCGAATACATGGACGAAATGCGCGACCGCATTGTTTCTGCGATCTCGACCTGCCTGGACGAGAAGGGCCTGGCCAATACATCGCTCACCGACGTCTGCGACAAGGCGCAGATCAGCCGCGGCGCCCTCTACGTCCACTTCAAGAGCAAGAGCGAGATGCTCTGTGCCGTCGTGGACCGAGCCGCCAAGGGTGCGGCGGTCCGCCAGCATTTCGTCGATGCGCGGAGCCTGCGCGCCATGTTGATCAGCGAGTTTTCCTCGCCCTGGGCGATCGACCCCAACATGCTTTACTCGGAGATGGAGTTTCTCGCCGCGGCACGCACCGACCCGGCGCTGCGCGACGCCATCCGTCGCTCCATCGACGCGCGATCCGAACGCTTCCGCGCCGGCATGCGCAAGCTGCGCAAGCGCGGGGAGTTGCGCGACGACCTGTCCGACGAATCCGCCGCGGTGACGCTGGGCTGGTTCTTCGAAGGGATGATGAACATGAAGTTCGGCAGCGCGACCGCCCAGGAGGTTCACGGCGAGGCCGTCGACGCGCTGCTCGGTGGCCTGCTCAAGCCCCAGGTCCTGCGCGCGTTGGCCGAAGCGTCCACGCCGGCCTGACGCAGGCCCGGCGCCGGCCCCCTCTCCGCCCAAATAAAGACCGACCAATCGGTTTTAAAACCCAGAATGATCGACCTGCTGTCGCGCCTGCCCGGCGAGCTGACCATCCCGAGCTTTGCCGCCATGCGCGAACGCACGCGGCAACTGCGAAATCGCCGCGGCGTCGAGGTGCGCACGGTCGGCGCCGACCGCGAAGGCGAGCCGATCGACATGATCTCGCTCGGCCGCGGTCCGACGCGCGTCCTGCTCATCGGCGCCCCGCATCCGAACGAACCGATCGGCTGTATCGGCATCGAATGGCTGATCGAGCAGTTCGTTGCCGATCCGGAGCTCCTGCGCCGGACCGGCTGTCGATGGCACTTCGTCAAGGCGATCGAGCCCTATGCCTTGAAGCAGAACGAGGGCTGGTTCCGCCAGCCGGAGGTGGCAAGCTATTTGCGCCACTTCTATCGACCGGCCTCCAGCGTTCAGGCCGAGTATTCGTTCCCGTCCGCGGCCGCCGCCGCGAGCGCTCGAGGGCCCGTTCCGGAGAACGAGGCCTACCAAAATGCATTGAAGATCGCGCAGCCGGATGTGCTCGTATCGATGCACAACTCGGAAGCCGCCGGCGCGTTCTTTTTCCTGTCGCAGGACGATGCGCAGCTGGCGAATCGACTTTCGGCCCTGGCGCTGGCGAATGGGCTGACGCTCAACCTGCTGGGCGAGCCGGCCCCGGATGTGCATGAAGCGCCGCTCGCCCCCGGCGTCTTCCTGCTGATCGACGACGCGCGCGCGCCCGCCGAGCCCGCGGCGCCCGCGGGCGTCGCCGTCACGACCTGGCTGGCCGGCCAGCCGAGCCCGCCACCGCTGTTTCTCGTACCGGAGGTACCGCTATTCGTAGACGGCTCCGTCGACCATATTTTCCCGTCGACGGATGCATGCATGGACAGCGTCGTGGCGCTGGGCTGGGGCGACCGGCTGGCGCGCCTGCTCACCGAGCGCCTCGGGAACATGGAAGCGGAAGCCTCGGACATCGAGTGGCTCTACCTCGGTGCGATCCGCGAGTCGGTGCCGCTTGCAGGCAAACTGTTCGACGGGCTGGCTGAACTGCTGGGCAAGACGGATCCCGCCGGCTTCGCGCCCGAGGCGCGGGCGCAGTTGCTCCTCGCCCTGCGTCCAATGGCCATGGCGCGCCGCCTGGCCTCGATGCGGGCGCAGCGTGTCGGCCTGGGCGAACTGAGCCGAAGTGCGCGCGCGCTCGAGCAGGCCTGCGCCCGGGACCTCGACTGCGCGTTGGCGTCGCCGCTGCTTCGGGGCGCGTTTCGCCCGGTCTCCATGCGCGCGGCGGTTGCCACGCAGTTGGGTTCGGTGCTCTCCGCGCTGGCTGCCGCGAGGTAGTGCAAAGGCCGCATCGGCGAGACGCCGAAATGCGCTCGCGAAGCTTGCTCGCGCCGGCCTCAGTGCAGGGCGGGTTCAATTTGCCGCGCCGCACGCGATCGCGCGCAAAGCGGCGGGACGACTGATCCGTTTGGAGATCGCCGCCGTAGAAACGGCATCTCTACTCCTGCCAGTTGGTCACCATGCCTCAAGCCGCCGGCGCAGCAGCAGCCATCCACTGGGTCGAGCAGGGCTTGGTCCCCGACCGTGCCGTCCGCCTCGGCATCCGGCGCCTGCTCCGGCAACGGCTCGACGAGCTGGGCAGCGGCGACCCCGAGGCGCAGGCCCAAATCACCGAGTCCTTTGTCAACGCCTTGAGCCGCGCGCCCTTGGCGCTCCTGCCCGAAAAGGCGAACGAACAGCACTACGAGCTGCCGCCGGAGTTCTTCTCTGCCGTTCTGGGGCCGCACCGGAAGTACAGCTGCTGCTGGTGGCCGGAAGGCGTCGGCACGCTGGAGGAAGCCGAAATCGCGGCCCTGGCCGAGACCTGCAAGCGGGCCGGCGTGGCCGACGGGCAGGACATCCTGGAGCTCGGCTGTGGCTGGGGCTCGCTGAGCCTGTGGATGGCCGGCCGCTACCCGCGCGCGCGGATCGTTGCGGTGTCCAACTCTCACTCGCAACGCGCCTACATCACCGCAGAAGCCAAGCGACGGGGCATTGCCAACCTCAAGGTCGTGACCTCGGACATCAACGACTTCGACATCGAACATCGCTTTGACCGGATCGTGTCGGTCGAGATGTTCGAACACCTGCGCAACTGGCCGCGCGCGTTCGGTCGGGTCGCCGAGTGGTTGCGGCCGGGCGGCCGCTTCTTCATGCATGTGTTCGCCCACCGCGGCGCTCCGTACGCCTTCGAGGCGCGCGACGCGAGCGACTGGATGAGCCGCCACTTCTTCTCGGGCGGCATGATGCCGAGCGACGATCTGGCCCTGCGCTGCCAGAACGATCTGCGCCTGCTCCAGCAGTGGCGCTGGAACGGGGGCCACTACGCCCGTACCGCCGCGGCCTGGCTCGAGCGCATGGACGCGCAGCGCCGCGTGCTGATGCCCGTACTGGCTTCGACCTACGGCGAGGAGGCGGCCCCATTGTGGTGGACCCGCTGGCGCCTGTTCTTCATGTCCGTCGAAGAGCTGTTTGGCTACGCCGACGGCGGCCAATGGTGGGTGAGCCACTACCTGTTCGAGAAGCGCTGATGAAAGAACTCCTCGCCATCGGCCTTCTGGTCGCCTTGACCCTGGCGCTGGCGACCTGGGGGCTGAGCCTGAAGCTGCGCGATGCAAGCATTGCCGACCGCATCTGGTCCTTGCTCATCGCGGCCCCCGTGCTGGTCGGCGCGCGTGTCAGCGGCATGGCGCTGGACGCGCGTGGCGCGCTGATGCTGGGTTTGTTGCTGCTGTGGGCGGTGCGGCTGGCGGCCTACATCGGCCTGCGCAACTGGGGGGCTGGCGAGGATCGGCGCTACCGCGCGATGCGGGCGCGGCACGAGCCGCATTTCGGCCTCAAGAGCCTGTATCTGGTCTTCGGGCTTCAGGCCGTGCTCGCCTGGATCGTCGGGTGGCCGATGCTGGCGGTGCTGCGGCATCCTGCACCGCTGACCCGGCTCGACCTCGCGGGTCTGCTGCTGGGCGGCGTGGGGCTCACGATCGAGGCCGTCGCCGACGCGCAGCTGGCCCGCTTCCTGCGCGAACGCAGCGACGCCAGCGCCGTCATGAGTCGCGGACTGTGGTCTTGGTCGCGTCACCCCAACTACTTCGGCGAAGCTTGCGTCTGGTGGGGCTTCGGCCTGCTGGCGATGGCGAGCGGCGGCACGTCCACGGCCTGGACGCTCGTCTCGCCGCTGCTGATGACGGTGCTCTTGCTCAAGGTATCCGGCGTGGCCCTGCTCGAGCGCGACATCGCCGAACGCCGCCCGGCCTACCGCGCCTATGCGGCCCGGACCAGCGCTTTCATCCCATGGCCGCCGAGGCGCGAGGCGCGCTCGTGACGCGATGGCCGCTTGCTGCGCTCGCGCTGAAGCTCGTCGCCGCGGCGGCTCAGCCGAACGCCGATCCCGCCGGACGCTGGAACTTCGAGGCGACCCTCGACGGCAAGCCCATCGGCACGCATCGCTTCGTTGTTGCCGGCGCGGCGGAGGCCCGCACCGTCGACAGCCAGGCCCAGTTGACGGTCCGCATACTGAGCATTCCGGTCTACCGCTATCTGCATCGAGCCAACGAGCACTGGCAAGGCGAATGCCTGCGTGAGCTTAGCGCCGACACGGACGACGACGGGGGTCGACAGCACGTGAAGCAGCGCTACGAGGCCGAGTGCCTGATGGGTTTCGCCTATTGGAACCCTCGTCTCGTCACCCAGCGGCGACTGGTCAATCCGCAGACCGGCAAGATTGAAGAGGCCCGCTTTGAACCGGTGCCCGACCGCTCCATCCCTGTGCGAGGCCAGCCGGTGTCGGCCCATGGCTGGCGGCTCATCGCAGGCGACCAGCGCATCGTCGTTTGGTACGCCAGCGACAACGGGCGCTGGATCGGCCTCGATGCCGAGGTCAAAGGCGGACGCCAGCTCGCCTACCGCTTGCTACCCGAGGAACCTCAACCATGAAATCGTCGAACTTCGCACCCTTGGGCGCCTACCTGTCCGCGCTCGTCTGCTTTCTGGCGCTCGACACCTGCTGGCTCACCGTGATGGGACCTCGCCTGTACCGGCCGGCGCTGGCCGCGCTGATGGCGGCCGACGTCGATTGGGTCGCCGCCGCGCTGTTCTACCTGGTGTACATCGGCGGCCTGCTGCTCTTCGCCGTCGCGCCCGGTCGCCGGGCACGCCGCCTCTCGGTCGCCGGCGGCTACGGTGCCGTCTTCGGTCTGGTGGCCTACGCCACCTACGATCTCACCAATCAGGCCACGCTGCGCGGCTGGCCCTGGACGGTTACGCTGGCCGATCTTGCCTGGGGCGCGTTCGCGAGCGGGGTCGCCGCGGCCGCCGCCACCCGCCTTACATTCCCACCAGCGAGCCGAACAGCCTTGCGATAGGGCTGTCAAAACGCAGCCGACCGCTGAGGGAGGCGAGGCAAATGCACTCGCTGCCGTCCTGAACGACGGGCTGATGGTGGATGCTGGGGTCTGCCGCGTCGAAGTCGCCGGGGCCGAACAAGGCGCGGCCGTCGTGGAAACGTCCATAGAGGATCTGCGTCGCCTCCTGTTCCGTATGCGTATGCACCGGCAAGTATTTGCCGGCGGCAATTCGCAACAGGAAGACGTTGGCTTCGGGGGCGTGGGGGACCTTGACGCGGCTCCAGCGCATCCCCGGTGCGATCCGGCGCCAGGGCGTCGCGCTGCAATGCGCGAGCGCGCGAGGCCACGCGGCGCCGGGCGGCAGCGGCGGCGGCGCACTTACCCTCACCACCCGGGCACGGGCTGGCGCCGTCGTCTCGATACGCGCCAGCGTGCGTGCCAGCGCATCGTCGGCCATCACCGCCGGTTCCATGTCCTCCAGCAGCACGCCGCCGAGGGCTTCGAGCGTGCGCACGCGCTCGCGGCAGACCGGGCACAGCTCCAGGTGGCTGCCCAGGACGAGGCGCATGCCTGTTTCAAGAAGCCCCGCCGCATAGGCCAGCAGGAACTCTTCGTCGGGGTGATGACGGATGTCCATCATGTTCAAACTTCCAGCAATCGGCGCAACTGTGCAAGCGCCAAGCGCACTCGTGACTTGACCGTTCCGAGCGGAATGCCCAACTCGGTCGAGATGCTGGAGTGCGATTCGTCGTCGAAGTAAGCCAGGCGCAGCACCCTTTGCTGCTCGGGCGGCAACTGCGCCAAGGCGCCGCGCAGCCGCGCCGATTCGCGGGACGCGTGCAGGCGATCCTCGACGCCAGGCTCGTCGGCTTCCATGAGATCGAAGTCGACCGCGTCGTCCAGCGCTTCGCGCCCACCACCGCGGCGCAACGAGTCCACGCGCAGGTTCCGGGCGATCGTGAAGATCCAGGTCGACGCGCTGGCCTTGGCCGCGTCGAAAAAGGCCGCCTTGCGCCAGACCGTGACCAGCACCTCCTGCGCAATCTCCTCCGCCTGGACCTCCGGGCTGCCGCTGCGGATCAGGTAGCTTTTGACGCGCGGGGCGAAATGCGCGAACAGCCGCGCGAAAGCGTCCCTGTCGCCGTGATCGGCCAGGGCACGCAGGGCGTCTTCCCAGGCGCCGGAAGGCCTGGCCACGCGGTCGGGATCGATGGGGACGACGGTCAAGGCGGGCGCTCGGCTGCCGCGGGCCGTCGTCCGGACCGCGGCATCAATGATTTGAGGACGTTGAGCTGCCATGCCGCTTCTACGCAGCCGGCAGCGGATCGGATCATCGCAGGCCTCGGGCAGCGATCCAAATGGCAAGCGGCTGCGTAGAAGACACTAACCGCTGCCGGAGACCGCCATGCCTAGCACTCGCCAAGAACAAGCCCCGCCGTCGCGGGCGACCGAGCCCGCTCCCCGGCTTCGGGTCGCTGTCGTAGGCACCGGGATTGCCGGTCTGTCCTGCGCCTGGATGCTGGCCGAGCGTCACGACGTGACGGTCTTCGAGGGCGATAACCGGATCGGCGGGCACAGCAACACGGTCGACGTGCCGGATGGCGACTCGAAATTGCCGGTCGACACCGGATTCATCGTCTACAACGAGCCGGCCTACCCGAACCTGAGCGCGCTGTTCCGTCACCTCGAAGTGCCCACGGTCGCCTCGGACATGTCGTTTGCGGTGAGCCTGGACGGCGGCGCGCTCGAGTACGCGGGTACCGACATGCGGAGCCTGTTCGCGCAAAAGCGCAATCTGGTCCGGCCGCGCTTTTGGGCCATGCTGCGCGAGCTGGTGCGCTTTTATCGCGAAGCGCCGCAGGACGCCGGCGTGGCCGGCGATCAGCCGCTGGACGACTACCTCGACGCCCATGGCTACGGCCGGGCGCTTCGCGACGACCACTTGTACCCGATGGCGGCGGCCATCTGGTCCGCGCCGGCCGCGCAGGTCGGACGCTACCCCTTCGCGTCCTTCGTGCGCTTCTGCCAGAACCACGGCCTGCTCCAGGTGAACGATCGCCCGGTCTGGCGCACGGTCGAAGGGGGCAGCCGGGAATACGTCAGGCGCCTGAGCCGCCGCGTCGCGTCGCGTCTGCAGCTCGAGCAGGGCGTGCGGGAGGTCCGGCGAGAGCAGGACGGCAGCGGCCAATGGGTTCGCCTGCGCACCCAGGACGGCTGGTGGCCGACGCACTTCGACGCCGTCGTGCTGGCCACCCACGCGGACCACTCGCTCGCCCTGCTCGCCGACCCGACGCCCGAGGAACGGCGCCTGCTCGGCGCCTTCGCGTACACCCGCAATCTGGCGGTGCTGCACAGCGACGCCGCGCTGATGCCGCGCCGGCGCGGCGTCTGGTCGAGCTGGAACTACCTGGCGGCGCGCGGCAGCGGCGCGGCGCCGACCGTGAGCTACTGGATGAATCGGCTGCAGCCGCACCTGCCGCGCGGCAAGGGTGCCCGCCCACTTTTCGTCACGCTCAACCCGCCGGTCGCGCCGCGGCCTGAACATTTGATCCGCACCGAGGTCTACGAACACCCGCTCTTCGATGCGACGGCGATGCGAGCGCAGCGCGAGCTCTGGTCGCTCCAGGGAACGCGCGGCGTCTGGTACTGCGGTGCCTACTTCGGCGCGGGCTTCCACGAGGACGGCCTGCAGGCGGGCCTGGCGGTCGCCGAGCAGCTCGGCGGCGTGCGCCGACCGTGGACGGTCAACAACGAGTCCGGGCGCATCCATTTGCTGCGCCCCGCCGCAGTGACGCGTTGACGCCCATGACCAGCCGCTCGGGTATTTATATCGGTCGCGTCATGCACCAGCGGCTTCGGCCGCGCCGGCATCGGCTCTCGTACCGGGTCTTCAGCCTGCTGATCGACATCGACGAACTCCCGGCGCTGGGTCGACGCCTGCGCCTGTTTTCCGTCGGGCGATTCAACCTCTTCGGATTCGATCCGCGCGACTACGGGGATCGTTCCGGGGCGGATTTGCGCGGCCAGGTCGAGACCCAGCTGCAGGCGGCCCGGCTGCCGCCCGGCGGCAAGATTCTGTTGCTGACCATGCCCCGAATCCTCGGCCATGTGTTCAACCCGCTCAGCGTTTGGTTCTGCCACGCGCCGGGGGCGGACGGCCCGCTCCAGGCCATCGTCTACGAGGTCAGCAATACTTTCGGCGAGCGCCACAGCTATCTGATCCCGGTCGCAGACGCCGCGGCGCCGATCGTCGACCAGCGCTGCGACAAGCAGCTCTACGTGTCGCCGTTCAACGGCATGGCCCAGCGCTACCGCTTTCGCGTCGTTCCGCCCGGCGCGACGGTTTCGGTCGGCGTCAGCGTGCACGACGACCTCGGCGCCGTCCTCAATGCCCGCCTCGATGGCCGGCACGAGCCCCTTGGCGACGGCGCGCTGATGCGCGTGTTCTTCACCCACCCCCTGCTGACGCTCAAGGTCGTGGCCGCCATCCACTGGGAGGCCCTGCGGCTTTGGCTCAAACGCGTACCCCTGCAAACGCGGCCCTCGCCACCCGCCCCGTCCGTCACGATCGTCACCCCGAGCAAGAACTCATGAATACGACCACTGCCCAAGCGGCCGAATCGATCTCGGCCATCCCGCGATTCGCGTTCCTGCGCCGTTTGCTCGGGCGCACGCGTGTCGGGCGCCTGCTGCTGACCTTGCCCGGCGGTCGACGCGTCGAGGTCGCGGGCGACGCCCCCGGCCCGCACGCGGCCCTGCGGCTGCACCGCTGGCGCCCCTTGCGACGCCTGCTGCTCGAAGGGGACCTCGGCCTGGCCCTGTCGTATCGCGACGGCGATTGGGACAGTCCCGACCTGCTCGCGCTGCTCGACTTCGGCCTCGCCAACGAAGCGGCCTGGGGCTCGCTCGTCGAAGGGCGCGGGCCGGCCCGCTGGCTGGCGCGACTCGCGCACCTCGCCCGGTCCAATACGCGTCGGGGCAGCCGCCACAACATCGCCTTCCACTACGACCTGGGCAACGACTTCTATCGCGAGTGGCTCGACGACAGCATGCTGTACTCGAGCGCGCTGTACGACGATGCCGCGGGCGACACGCTCGAGGCCGCCCAGGCGCACCGGCTCGATCGCATCGTCGACATGCTCGACGTGCCGGAAGGCGGCGACGTGCTCGAGATCGGCTGCGGCTGGGGCACGCTCGCCGCGACGTTGGCGCGCCGTCGCGGCGCCCGGGTCAAGGGCGTGACGCTGTCGACCGAGCAGCTCGCCTTCGCGCGCGAGCGCGCGGCCGCCTGGGGCGTCGCAGAACGAACGGACCTGCGCCTGCAGGACTATCGCGACGTCGAGGGCCGCTTCGACCGTATCGTCTCGATCGAAATGATCGAGGCGGTCGGCGAGGCCTATTGGCCGACCTACTTCGAGACGCTGCGCGAGCGACTCAAGCCCGGCGGCGTGGCCGTGCTTCAGGCCATCACGATCGCGGACGCGCAGTTCGAGTCCTACCGCCGCGGCGCGGACTTCATCCAGCGCTGCATCTTTCCCGGAGGCATGCTGCCCTGCCCGCGCGTGCTGCGCGAGCAGGCGGCGCGGGCGGGCTTCGTGATCGAGCAGGAGCACATGTTCGGCTCGAGCTATGCCCGCACCCTGGCCGAATGGCGCCGCCGCTTCAGCGCCGCCTGGCCGCGCATCGAGGCGCTGGGTTTCGACGCAGCCTTCAAGCGCCTTTGGACCTACTACCTGTGCTACTGCGAGGCAGGTTTCCGGGCCGGCCGCGTGGGCGTGGGTCTGTACAAGCTTCGCCAAAAGAGCACCCGCTGATCATGCGGCTACGCCTTCCCGCAAAGAGTCGTCGTAGTGCGCATGCCTGACCTGAAAAGGGCCGGGCTGCCCCGGCGTCAGGCAGCGCCACGGCTGCGCTGCGGCGGCAACCAATCTCTGGCGAAGCAGGGACTCGAGACCGGCCTCAGGCGCCGCAAGGCCTCTCGGGTCGCCAAGTAGGCTCGCAGCTGGGACTCGGGGACATGTGCCGCATGAGTCGTGCGGCTCCGGCGCCGATTCGCGACTCGTGTGCTTGGCAGCACCATGATGCGACCTCCAACTGTTGAGTGGATGCGCGCCCGAGCCGCATGCGGCTGGGCGCGCCGGCCCTAGTCGAGAATGAGCTTGAAGCCCATGGGCGCCCAGTTGGTGTCACCGGCGATGCGCGCCTTGACGGCCCGCCAGTGCAAAGCCGGTTCGTCCACCAGCTGATGCCGCTCGATGGCCCGCTCCAAAAAGAGGCGTGCCTCGTCGGGCCTCAGAGACGACGATCCAAGCAACCAGGCGCGCAGGGCATCCAGCTCCTTCGCGCGCAGCGGCGGGGCTTGCAGCAGCGCCGGCGTCTGCCCGCGTCGGGCAGCTCGCTTCGCTACGTGCCGCGCGCGTTCGTACAGGCCCGCCCCCACCGCGGACCGTCCAGAACGCGAAATAGAGGGCTGGCTCATTTCAGTACTCCGTCTCGGCAGGCAGCTTGGACTTGACCTCCTTGGTCGGCTCGGCCACCGTGGCATCGGTGGTCAGAATGAGCCCGGCGACCGACACCGCGTTTTGCAGCGCGGTGCGCGTGACCTTGGTCGGGTCGACGACGCCCATCGCCAGGAGGTCGCCGTATTCGCCCGTGGCGGCGTTGTAGCCGTGGCTGCCGGTCGCGTTGGCGACGCGGTCGACCACCACCGAGGGCTCGTCACCGGCATTCGCGCTGATCGCGCGCAGCGGCGCTTCGAGCGCACGGCGCACGATGCCGACGCCGGCATCCTGGTCCGGATTCGCGCCGCGCAGGCCGTCCAGCGCGCGGCGCGCCCGCAGGAGCGCGACACCACCTCCCGCGACGATGCCCTCCTCGACAGCCGCACGCGTCGCATGCAGGGCGTCGTCGACGCGGTCCTTCTTCTCCTTCATTTCGACTTCGGTGGCGGCACCGACGCGGATGACGGCCACGCCGCCCGAGAGCTTGGCCAGGCGTTCTTGAAGCTTCTCGCGGTCGTAGTCGGAGGTCGCGTTCCGGATCTCCGTGGTCAGCGTCTTGCGACGGGCTTCGATCTGCGCGGCGGTACCGGCGCCATCGATGACGGTGGTCGCGTCCTTGTGAATATCGACGCGGCGAGCCCGGCCCAGATCCGCGAGGGTGGCCTTCTCGAGCTGCTTGCCGGTCTCCTCGGCGATGACCGTGCCGCCGGTCAGGACGGCGATGTCCTGGAGCATGGCCTTGCGACGGTCGCCGAAGCCCGGCGCCTTCACGGCGGCGACCTTGAGCACGCCGCGCATGCTGTTGACCACGAGCGTCGCCAGGGCCTCGCCTTCGACCTCCTCGGCCACGATCAGCAGCGGCCGGCCGGCCTTGGCGACCTCCTCGAGCACCGGGAGCAGCTCGCGGATGTTCGAGATCTTCTTGTCGCAAAGCAGGATGGCCGGCTCGTCGAGAACGGCGCTCTGCTTCTCCGGGTTGTTGATGAAGTACGGCGACAGGTAGCCGCGGTCGAACTGCAGGCCCTCGACGACGTCGAGCTCGCTGTCCAGGGACTTGCCGTCCTCGACCGTGATGACGCCTTGCTGGCCGACCCTTTCCATGGCCTTGGCGATCAGGTCGCCGATGGCCGGGTCGGAGTTCGCCGACAGCGCGCCGACCTGGGCGATCTCCTGGTTCGTCGAGCAGGGCCTGGACAGGGTCTTGAGCTCGGCAACCACCGCCTCGCAAGCCTTGTCGATGCCGCGTTTGAGATCCATCGGGTTCATGCCCGTGGCGACGAGCTTCATGCCTTCGACCACGATGGCTTGAGCCAGCACGGTGGCCGTCGTCGTGCCGTCGCCGGCGACGTCGCCGGTCTTGGCGGCCACCTGCTTGAGCATTTGCGCCCCCATGTTCTCGAGCTTGTCGCGCAGCTCGATTTCCTTGGCGACGGAGACGCCGTCCTTGGTGATGACCGGCGCGCCGAAGCTGCGCTCGAGCACGACGTTGCGGCCCTTGGGCCCGAGGGTGACCTTGACGGCCTCCGCGAGCACGTTGACGCCCTTCGCGATGCGGGCACGGGCTTCGTCACGGAAATGGACTTCCTTGGCAGCCATTGCTTTCTCCTTGAATCTCCTTGAAATTGAGGGACAGAGGCCCGGGTCACGCGGCCTTGAGCGTTGCGCCGGGGCTGGCGGTCTCGATCACGCCGAGCACGTCCTCCTCGCGCAGCACGAGCAGCTCCTGGTCGTCAAGCTTGACGGTCTGGCCCGCGTACTTGCCGAAGAGAACACGCTCGCCGGGCTTGAGCTGCAGCGGCCGGACCGAGCCGTCCTGAAGCAGGCGGCCGGTGCCGACCGCGACCACCTCGCCCTGCTCGGGCTTCTCGGCTGCGGCGTCGGGGATGACGATGCCGGATGCGGTCTGACGCAGCGGGTCGATCCGCTTGACAATGATCCGGTCGTAGAGGGGACGGATTTGCATCTTGGTCTCCTATCAGATGGCAGATGATTGACAACGTAGTGGTCGGATCGGGTGCTCAAGCAAGAGCGCTTTGCGCATTCCGGCCCGGCCGATCAGCGATCTAGCGTCACGCGAAGCGATTTCAAGGGGCTGAATTCAAGGCGACTCGAACTCCCGAGGGCCAGCTCATCAGAGCAGCACGATGCGATCGATCCGCCCGAGCTGGTAGCTGCTGCGCGAGATCCGCGTTCCGACCGAGGGTCGGGGTGCGACCGGGCACGGGGGAAGCCGGCGGCCGTCCGGCAGCAGGCTGTCGTCCATCCCGGCCGTCTGCCACAGGCTGGCCGCGACGGGCCGGAAGGCCCATCGAACGTAGCCGACGCGGGCCGCGACATCACGCAACTCGCCGCGGTCGGGCGCTTGCGCGACCAGGTGCACTGCATCTTCTGGCGCGAACGGGTTGTCGCCGAACGCCTGACGGCACGCCAGAGCCTCTTGCGCAGAGGCACCTGCCACGCTGCAGGCGCGGCGCTCCTCGCGAACCAAGTCCCATGCGCCGAGTTGCCATGCCGCGTCGAGCATTTCCTGGTCCAGTTCCTCCAGCGCCGCCCAGCGCCGATCGAGCTGCAAAGCG
>Ga0213872_10000405_pt1 | contig 35574 bp, 27 predicted proteins | sample VelepicomBERX_R2_FD_160071 | JGI IMG/M metagenome (GOLD analysis project Ga0213872, IMG submission 160071) | Rhizosphere microbial communities from Vellozia epidendroides in rupestrian grasslands, the National Park of Serra do Cipo, Brazil - RX_R2 | ecosystem: Host-associated > Plants > Roots >... | reverse complement strand
GGACGACTATTTAGGCTCTTTCAATTACTGTGCCTAATTGAAGCTTAGGGTTTTTTAATAAAACCTGAAATTCAAAAGCAGATAACAAGGGACCGTGAAGACCGGTTAAGATTCCTATCGTGTCCACAATGGGAAGTCTCCTGAGCCGCCATGTCCATCCCCGACTATCAATCGTGCATGCTGCCCTTTTTATCCTTTTTGAGCGACGGGCATGAACATACGCTTAGAGAGGCAGAAGATAAGTTAGCGACGCATTTTTCTCTCACTTCGGCCGAAAGAGTGAAACTGCTACCAAGCGGTCAGCAGGGAATTTTCAAGAACCGCATTGGGTGGGCACGCACATACCTAAAAAAGGCAGGTCTAATTGAAGCCACAAAGCGAGGGGTATTTAAAATCACTCAACGTGGTTTGCAGTCTATCGCCAGTAAACCTTCCAAAATAGACGTTAAATACTTGGAGCAATTTCCCGAATTTATAGAATTTCGAGAGTCATCCAAAGGCGCCATTCACAGTGTAGATGCCGCACCCACGGCCGGAGTTGCAAGCGGAGCCATAACTCCCGAAGAATCAATAGAGGCGACTCATCAAACCCTTCGTGAACAATTGGCACAAGAGCTGCTAGCACGTCTACTCGCTTGCTCACCAAGTTTTTTTGAACAAGTAGTAGTCGAATTACTTGTGAAAATGGGGTACGGCGGATCAAGACAAGATGCGGGGGAACGGCTAGGGCAGACTGGGGATGGTGGTGTAGATGGCGTAATTAAGGAAGATCGACTCGGCCTTGATCAAATTTTCATCCAGGCCAAGCGCTGGCAAGGTAATGTGGGACGGCCCGATATTCAAAAATTTGTCGGGGCTTTGCAAGGTCAACGCGCAAGGAAAGGAATATTTATCACGACGTCATCGTACACCGCTGAGGCAGTAGATTATGCGTCCCGAATTGATACCAAAGTTGTACTTATTGATGGGACCCGCTTGGCGGATTTAATGATCGATTTTGACGTAGGTGTGTCGATATCTGCCTCATATGTAGTTAAACGCATCGACTCCGACTATTTTGATGAAGTTTGATATTGCCACGTGAATAAGCGATCAGAATTCAATTTGTCACAGTGACATATTAGTTAAACTGGAAGTCGCGCAAGGCGGGCATGAAGGGATCGATAGCCTCGCCGCCGACGCGCTTCACGCCTTCCCCCATCCCGGCATAAGCAGCCAGCTCGCCGGCGCTGAGCTGCCCCACCAGCGCCGCCAAATTCGAGAAGCGCACATTCTGCCGCACCAGGTGGGCGATACAGCTATGGCGCAGCACTTCTGGCGACACCGTCACCGCCGCCTCCAAGCCGGCGTCAAGCGCGGCGCAGGTGATGCTGGCGCTGATATCGGCGTCGCTCAAGGGTTGGGCCAAGGCATTGTGGAACAAAGTCTGTTCGGGAACAGCGCCATTGCGTGTCGCCAGCGCCTGCGCCAGCCAGAGCGGCAAGGCGATGGTGCGCGCCGATGCGCCCGGCACGGCCAGCTTGGCGTTGGCCGCATCGAGGTCTTTTACCGCCAGCGCCTTGACTTCATCGGTAGTCAGGCCGAGCAGCATCGTTGCACACAACAGGCGGGCGCTGCCTTCGGCGCCGGCCAATAGCGCGCCGACTTCCTGCTGGCTCAATTCGCGCGGCAATTGCGGGCCGGCCGCGGGCAATTGCGGCAGGGCCTGACGATGGTCCAGCTCTAGCGGCCGCTCCGGCGCCGCCAACGTTGCGCCCATCGCGATGGATGGCTCCAGCCACGCGGGCGACAAGCCCATGGTTTGCACCGGCGCCGGTGTCGGCGCGCGATTGAACAACTCGACGAACCACATGGCCAGCAAGCCGAACAGAAACGAAGCCAGCAGATTGAGCAAGCCGTCCCGCACGTAGTTGGGCCGCCACGGATGCTGCGGCATGCTCGCGGTTTCCAATATCTTGAGGGCGGGCAGGCGGCCGTTTTCGCTGGCCTGAAGCTTGGCCAGGCGCTCCATGGCGTTGCGGCGCGCGCCTTCCAGGCGGGTCAGATCGTCTTCCATGGCCTGCGCTTCATGGAATTTCGAAGAAAAGCCATGCACCTCGCGGCGCTGCTCCTCGATCTGCTTCTGCAATCGCTCCACCGTGGCGTTCGCATTGGTTTGATCCTGTTCCGCCGCCGCCAGATCCGCTTCCCGGCCGGACTTGCGCGTCGCGGCCAATTGCTGCTCCAGTTCCGCCAGGCGCGCGCGCAGGGATTGCGCCGTCGGGTCCATGGCCATGAATTCGGGCGTATACGTACGCTGCATATCGCGCAAATCTTCGCGCGTTTCCGAAATTCGCTTTTCGATGGCGGCCAGCGTGGGGTTGTCCTTGGAATACACTGGGCTGGTACCGGCCGCCGCGGCGTCGCGCAAGGAGCGTACGCGGCCGGAAGCCTTGGCCGCTTCTTCGTTGGCCTTGTTGAGTGCGTCGGACAGGCCCTTCATGGTCGCCAACGCTTCGTTCTCGTTGCGCTCCGACGACACGACACCGCTCTGCTCCTGAAAAGAGGCCAATTGCGTGCGCTTGGCCGCAATGATTTTGTCGAGGCGGCTGGCTTCGTCGCGGGCATTGTCGACCGCCTCGTGCGAGTCGCTGCCGTGGCTCGACAGCATTTGACCGCGATAGACGTCGACCAGGGTATTCAAAGTGCGGGCCAGCCTCTGCGGCTGCAGTCCGATCGCCTGCAGCTCGACGATGTCGGTGCCGGGGACCGGCGTCGCGCCGACGCTGTCCTGCAGTGCCGCAACCGAGCCGGCCGACCCGCCATCCATGCGGCGCGCCACCTCCTCGAACAGGGGGCGGCTGGTCAATACCTGCACCTGGCTCAACAGGTCGGGACGGGGTGCAGGCTGCTCAGGCTCGCTTGCGCTGGCGCCCGGCACGGCCGGCGGCGACGCTTGCGCCGTCACACTGCCGGGAGAAATCTGGACACGGGCGGTCGAACGATACTCGCCCGGGCGCGAAAGATTCCAGGTCAGCCCGGGCAGCAAAGTGAGGGTGAACGCCAGCGTGAAGACCATCAGGCGGCGGCGGTTGCCGGCGCGTGTTTGCTCGGCCGGGTCGGCATGCCGGGAAATGTCGAAAATGGGACTTAAACGCAAGCGCGGTATGGCGAACATGATTCGAACCTATTCAACTTGTCCATAGATCGGCAAATCCGATGGTAATATTACAACAAATGAAATCCGCTCAGGGCAGGGATTTGTAAATTGCGCCTTGATAACAAACACTTGTGAATGCATGGGGAAGGGCCCGGGGATGGCGACTGCCGATATCTATACAAGACTGACCGACATCATGCGCGACGTATTCGACGATGATGAGCTGGTAGCTGCTCCGGCCATGACCGCCGGCGACGTCGACGGCTGGGACAGCCTGTCCAACCTGCGCCTGGTCATGTCGGTCGAAAAAGCGTTTGGCGTCAAATTCTCGGCGGCGGAAATCGGCAAGCTCAAGAACCTGGGCGAGCTGGCCGACCTGGTCGCTGCCAAGGCCGCCAGCTGACGCCTGGCTCGCCATGCACAATCTGGGCATGCGTTTTCATCACTTCGGCCTGGCGGTCCATACGCCCGAAGACGCCTTCCGTTACCTGGCTGCGCTCGGCTATACCGAAGGCGCCGTTGAATACGATCCCCTGCAGCGCGTCAACGTGGCCATGCGCCACCATGCGCATATGCCCGACGTCGAGGTGATCTGGCCGCAAGAGAAGCCTTCGCCCATCGACAATATCATCAAGGGGCGCGACAGCATGATCTACCACCTGTGCTACTGCGCGCCCGATGCCGAGGCCACGCTGCGCAGCCTGGAACAGGCCGGGCTGCAGGTGCACACCGTATCCGAGCCCAAACCGGCGGTGCTGTTCGGCGGACTGCCGGTCAGCTTCCACCTGGTGAGCGGAATCGGCGTGATCGAACTGATTCACGGCACGCCGGGCAGCCCATGACGAACGCGCTCTACCGCGACCTGGCCTGGCTGCCGCCCAAGCCCGAAGACTTCGGCGCACGCTGCAAGGCGCTACCGTCCAGTGTAGATGCCTCCACCGATATCGGCACCGTGCTGCGGGCACTGGCCAATCATGCGCTCGACGGCAACGATCTCGAGCGTCTGGCCAAGGCCTTGCAGCGCACGCGCGCGCAGGGCCACACCCTGGCCCCGCTGACGCCCTTCCGTCTCGCCATCCTCAGCAACGCCACCGCGAATTTCCTGGCGCCGGCCCTGGCCGCCAGCGCGCTGCGGCACGGCATTGCGCTCGAGATCATCGAAACCGATTACGGCCAGGTGTTGCAGGAAGCCTTGTCGGCCGATTCGCAGTTGCACCGCGCGCAGCCGGACGCTGTGCTGATCGCCATCGACCATCGCGGCTTGCCGCTCAAAGCGCCGGCTGGCGATGCGGAAGCGGCGCAAGCTGCCGTCGCCGCCAGCCTGGCGCAAATCGACGCCATCCGCGCCGGCATCCACGCCCATGGCAAGGCCGTGTGTATCGTGCAGACGCTGGCCCGTCCACCCGAATCCCTGTTCGGCAGCCTGGCCCTGGCGCTGCCCGGCACCCTGCGCCAGCTAACAGACGCCTACAACCGCGGTTTGGCTGACGCCGTGGCCGGCGGCCCCGACTTGCTGTTCGACGTCGCGGCGCTGGCCGAGACTGTAGGCCTGGCTGCCTGGCATGACCCGACGCTGTGGAACATGGCCAAGCTGCCGTTCGCTGCCGATTTCCTGCCGCTGTACGCGGAACATGCGAGCCGCATCGTGGCCGCCCTGCGCGGCAAGAGCCGGCGCTGCCTGATTCTCGACCTCGACAATACGCTCTGGGGCGGGGTCATCGGCGACGACGACCTGGAAGGCATCGTCATCGGCCAGGGCGATCCGACCGGAGAAGCCCATCTGTCGGTACAGCAAACCGCGCTGGCCTTGCGCGAGCGCGGCATCGTGCTGGCGGTCTCCTCCAAGAATACCGACGAAGTGGCGCGCCAGCCCTTCCGCCGCCATCCCGAGATGCTGCTCAAGGAAGAGCATTTTGCCGTGTTCCAGGCCAATTGGAATGACAAGGCGACCAATATCAAGGCCATCGCCGAAGAATTGTCGCTGGGGCTCGATGCCATGGTCTTCCTCGACGACAATCCCGTCGAGCGCGGCTTGGTGCGGCAACTGCTGCCGCAGGTGGCGGTACCGGAATTGCCGCCAGACCCGGCCCACTACGTGCGTACGCTGCTGGCCGGCGGCTATTTCGAAGCCGTGGCTTACTTGCCGGAAGACCGGCAACGCGCCGATTTTTATCAAGACAATGCGCGCCGCGTCGCACTGATGCAGCAAGCCGGTGATGTCGACGCCTATCTGGCTTCGCTCGACATGCACATCACTTTCGCGCCTTTCGACGACATCGGGCGCTCGCGCATCACGCAGTTGATCAACAAGTCGAATCAGTTCAACCTGACCACGCGCCGCTACACCGAGGCGGAAGTGCTGGAAGTGCAGCGCGACCCGGATTGCTTCGGCTTGCAGATCCGCCTGTCCGACACTTTCGGCGACAACGGCATGATCTCGGTCCTGATCTGCCGCCGCAGTGACAATACCTGGGACATCGATACCTGGCTGATGAGCTGCCGCGTGCTCAACCGCAAGGTGGAACAGGCGGTGCTGATGGAATTGCTGGAACAGGCGCGCGCCGCCGGCATCGCGCGCATCGTTGGCCGTTACCTGCCGACCGAGCGCAACGCGCTGGTGCAGGACCACTATAGCAAGCTCGGTTTCGCGCTGCTGGAAACGCAAGCCGACGGCGCCACGCGTTGGGAACTCGATGTCGCCGCGGCACCGCAGTATCAGGTGCCGATGACCGTGCATCGCACCAGCGGCCACAACCCCGCCGAGGCTTGAGACGATGGCGGACCAGGATCCGGACAAGCTGCCGCGCCGCGACTTTATTCTGTTGCCTCTGATCGCTCTGCTGACCGCACTGCTGCTGGGCGGCGGTGCGGAACTGGTGGCCGGCCTTTATTTCGACGAAACGCAAATCGGCAATTGCGGCACGCCCGACCCCGTGCTGCCTTACCGCTACGCGCCCGCCTGCAGCTTCCGCAACAAGGCGGCAGAAGGACCGCTGGTTGATTACCGCTTCAACGAATGCGGCTACCGCAGCATAGAGTCGTGCAAGAACCGGGCGCCGGGCAGCACACGTATCGCGCTGCTGGGCGCCTCGACCGCCGAGGGTTTCAAGATCGATTACCGGCAAGCGCTGGCGCCGCGCGCCGCCGCCGCCCTGAGCACCAGCTGCCGGCGGCCCGTGGAAATCCAGAACATGGGGGTGGCGGGCTATCACGTCATAGACCAGTACTTGCGCACCGACGAAGCGCTCGCGCTCAAACCCGATCTGGTCGCGCTGGTGGTCACGCCCTACGAGCTGGTCGACCTGACCGATCCGCAAGTGCTGCAAAACCGTGCGCATCCCGAGCGCATCGAAAAGAAGCCGTCGGCGCAAGCAAAGGAAACCGCAAACCGCAGCGGCCTGGTCGCCCGCGTCTCGGCCTGGCTGTCGAACAGCCGCGCCGCCCTGTTCGCGCAATACCTGCTGTTCCAGAACCGCGAGAAATACGTCGATCTATTCCTCATGCACGGCGACAAGGCCGATTATCTGCGCCCGCCCTTTACCCCTTTGTGGGAAAAGCGCTTGAGCGATTTCGATTTGCTGGTCGGCGAAATGGCCGACCGCTTCCATCACGAAGGCGTACCGTTCGCGATCGTCTTCACGCCGCAGCGCATCCAGGCCGCGTTGATGGACAACCGCCCGGCGGGTGTCGATCCGGCGGCCATCGACCGCCGCATTGCAGAGATCTCCGCGCGCCACGGCATCACTTTCGTCGATACCTATGAGAACTTCCACCGCGTCGCCCATGCGGAGACACTGTTCTTTCCGGTGGACGGCCATATGACGGCGAGCGGCCACGGTGTCGTCGCGCACGGTATGGCGCAAGGGCTGCTCGACGCCAAGCTGCCGGTGTTTGCCGGCTGTGCCGATCTGCCCCGGTCCGACCCAAGCGCGCCATGAATATCACTTCCGTTTCCTTCCTGTTGTTTGCCCTCGCGGCCATCGTCCTGCATGGAGTCGCGGCGCGGCTGCGCATGCCTGCGCTACGCGACCTCGCGCTGCTGGCGGCCAACCTGTATTTCCTCTCGACCTTCGCCGTAGGCGGCTGGAACGGCCTGCTGCCGATGGCCTGTTTTCTTGCCCTGGGCTATGCCGGCATGCGCCTGCTGCACGTCAAACAAGGCAATGCCAGGCTGGCGGCGGCTGTACTGGCGCTGACGCTCGCTTATTTTTTCTGGGTCAAGAAGTACGCCTTCATACCCGGAGTGCTGTTGCTGCCGCACATCTACATGACGATAGGACTGTCTTACATGTTCTTTCGCATCCTGCAATTGCAGATCGACGCTGCCAGCGGCAACGTCCAGCAGTGTCCGGGAGCCGTCGCCTATCTGAATTATCTGCTCAGCTTCACTACCCTGATTTCCGGACCTATCCAGCGCTACGAAGACTTCGCCGCCTACCGCTCTGCGCCCCTGCCCATGACCTGGTTTGCTTTCGGCCGCGCCCTTGAGCGCATCGCCGTCGGCGCTTTCAAGGTCATGGTCGCGGCGGCACTGCTGTTTGCCTGGCACAAGCAGGGTCTAATTGCATTGCAAGTGCACGCCTCGCTGATCGACAAGGCGGTCAACGGCACGGCGGTAATTTCCGGCTACACGCTCTATCTGTATTGCAATTTCTCCGGCTACACAGACATCGTGATCGGCGTGGCGCGCTTTTTCGGCAACGTCTTGCCGGAAAATTTCGAGCGCCCCTTCGCCGCATTGAATTTCATGGATTTCTGGGCGCGCTGGCATATGACGCTGTCCAACTGGCTGAAGACCTACGTTTACAATCCGCTCGTCAAAAGGACGATGTTGCGCTTCCCCTCGCCGGCGGTCGATCCCTACATAGGCGTATTCGCGTTCCTGGTCACCTTCTTCCTGATCGGCTTGTGGCATGGACAAACCTTCGTGTTCGCCCTGTACGGCCTCCTGCTCGGGGTAGGCGTCAGCGGCAACAAGCTCTACCAGGTCTTCATGACCAAGCGCCTGGGCCGCAAGGAATACCGCGCACGCGCCGCGCACTGGCTCTATCAAGCCTGCGCGCGCGGCATCACGTTTACCTATTTCTGTCTAAGCCTGGTGTGCTTCTGGGCAAGCTGGCCGCAAATTGTCGACCTGTGCGGCAAGCTGGGCTGGAGCGGCATGGGCGCCGTCACCGCGGCAATATTTGGTGCGGCCACCGTGCTGTTCGAATGCTGGGAACGCCTGCGCAGTCTGGCTCTGACGCCGGCAGCGGCCGGCCGGCCCTTGCTGCTGTCCCGCTATGTGCGCACCGCCTGGTTCACTATCCTGGTATGCGCAACCGCGGCCGTAACCGCGTTATCGGCCACACCCGCGCCCGACATCGTATATAAGAATTTCTAACCGGAATTGGGGGCACGGCCTAAGCCGTGTTCGGTGCTACGGCGCAGGGACGAAACGGGTTCGAAAATCCGACACCGAGAAGTCGGGCCAGGCATTTGGAAAAGCCGGGGAAGAGCCAGGTGGTGGCGGAAAAGCGCTTTAAAATCAGTTACCCGATTTGTTCGAAACCGGCTGACAGATACGCATTGTCAAAAATTCCGACAATTTTGACTGTCAAAAAATTCGACAGCGGCAGACTACCAGTTGTTACATTAACCACTATGTGACACGTTTTTACCAGGTGAGCGCGGCTCTATCCGGCACGAGGCGGTACGAAAGCGGCGCGAATGCGGCCTCAACCGGCTGTAGTCAGAGCCCGGCGGTCCAATCCGGAACGGCGATTGGTAAACACCATGCCGGTATTGCTCATATAGGGGGGGGAGAGATCGATTCCGCTGCGTCGGTCACGGTTGCTGCGCGGGATGAAGTCATCGCTGCCATCCTCGTCCATGTGATGGATCACGCGGCCCAGCACGCTGACGATGAGTGCGGACGTGACGATGGCTCCCAACAAAATCAAGAGGTTAGGCAGCGTACCCATCGTCGACCACAAGCCATCCAGTACTGCGTCGGCGATGGCAAATGATCCTATAGTCATAAACCCCTCCAGATATAATTATTGTTAGTGGCAAGCAACCAAAAGTCGGCCCAAACAAGCATCTCACACTATTCGGCTGCCGCAACAGAAACTTGAAGCAAAAAACCTGCCAATTTGAAAAATTTTCCTTTTCCTTTCCGCTTCGCAGCATTTTTGCCGCAAATTTAGCCCAAATCCAGGCACCAAACCGGGCTCGTCCAGACCCGCGACCGGCCTCAGCCTTGACCCGATTTCCCGCCGGCCTGGCCGCACTGTTCCGGCCTGCGGCTGCGCTCCAACCGAAAATGTTCGAGCAGGGCAATCACCTCATGGTCGCTGGTTTGTTCAAAATCCTCATACCACTGGCCGACCGAATAAAACGCCTCCGGCATATTCAGGCACACCACCTCGTCGGCCTGGCTGCCCAGCAGCCCGCCGGCCTCGACCGGCGCAACCGGTACTGCTATCACTATCCTGCGCGCTCCGGCCGCGCGCACCACCTGCGCCGCCACTTCCATGCTGGCTCCGGTAGCGACGCCATCGTCGACCAGGATGACTTCGCGCTGATCCAGGCATAAGGGATCGCATCCCGCGCGATATATGGCTTCGCGCCGTGCCAGTTCCCGCAATTCGCGCGCCGCAATCGCCTCAATCACTTGCGGCGCCAGTCCCAAGGCCGCTATCACGTCCTGGTGCAGGATACGCGTTCCACCGCCGGCGATCGCACCGATCGCATATTCCTCGTTGCCGGGCAGACCCAGCTTGCGCACCAACAGCACGTCGAGCGTCACAGCCAGCATCTGCGCCACCTCGTAAGCCACCGGTACCCCGCCGCGCGGCAGAGCCAAGACTATCGCGCTGCTGCGTTCTGCATAGGTCTGCAGGCGCTCCGCCAATCGCACGCCCGCTTGCCGCCTATCCGCGAACAACTTCATGCCCAGCCCAGAGTGACCCGCCACGATGTTTCCCGATTGCATCGCCAAATGCGCTCAACGCACGCGGCAAGATGCATATTTAATCCCACACCATAGGCCGCATCGTACGCAGCAGAGACTCGCTGCTCCAGCACCAGCCATAAGGCACGCGCAACGTTACGATTCACCGCAATCATTCACCCATTGCACGGGAATAGCAAGCGGCGCACGGTTGCGTTTCCACTGTACTTTATCTCTGGTCGCCGTTTCAGCTAAGATGAGCCGCTTCAACCTCCTTCCAAAAGATAAGACCATGACCCAACGCCGCCAGTTCCTGATCAAAGCGCCACTTGGCTTGCTCGCCGCTGCGTCAGTGGCAAAAGGTGCGGATCAAGCAGAGTCGACGACGCCTGGCGCCCCGCCTACCTTCGGCACCTTGCCGGCAGTCGGACCGGAAGTGTCGACAACCACCTTCGCCGAAGCCGAGAAACTGGTCCAGGTCAACATGGGGCCGGCTGAACGCAGCATGGCGGCAGACAGCTGGCGCACCTCGATGGCCGGCTTGCTGGAACGCCGCACCGGCCCGCGCAAGGTAATGCTGGAAGACGGTGTGGCGCCGGCCACGCAATGGAATCCGGTCGCGGTTGCCGGAGGAACAGGGCAAAAGCGGGGACACGACTTTGTGCGCAGCAAGGCCGATCCCGGTCCCTTGCCGGCACATGACGACGACATCGCTTTCGCTCCGGTCACGAAGCTGTCGCGCTGGATAGAAAGCCGAAAACTCAGCTCCGAGCGCCTCACGCGCATCTACCTCGAACGCATCAAGCGCTTCAATCCCACGCTGCGCTGCGTGATCACGCTCACCGAGGAGCACGCCCTGACGCAGGCCAGGCAAGCGGACCGCGAAATCGCCGCCGGCCGAATCCGCGGCCCGCTGCACGGCATACCCTATGGCGTCAAGGACTTGCTCGACACCGCCGGCATCGCCACCACCTGGGGCGCGGAGCCGTTCCGCGACCGCGTGCCGGCCAGGGATTCGGCCGTGGTGGCGCACCTGAACGCCGCGGGTGCGGTGCTGATCGCCAAACTCAGTCTCGGTGCGCTGGCCTTGAACGACATCTGGTTCGGCGGCCAGACCATGAACCCCTGGAATCTCGACGAGGGCGCTTCCGGTTCGAGCGCCGGCCCCGGCGCCGCCACCGCTGCCGGCCTGGTGGCGTTCTCCATCGGCAGCGAAACCGGCGGCAGCATCGTCAGCCCCAGCATGCGCTGCGGCGTCACAGGTCTGCGCCCCACTTATGGCCGGGTGGCGCGCACCGGCGCCATGACGCTGTGCTGGTCGCTCGACAAGCTCGGTCCCATGACGCGTTCGGTCGAAGATGCCATGCTGGTGCTGCATGCAATCTCCGGCCCCGACGCCGGCGACGTCGCCAGCGTGCCGAGCAAGCTCGATTTCGACGCCGGAGTGCCCGTGAAGGGTTTGAAGATCGGTTACTTCCCGGCCTGGATGAAGGAAGACCCGGCCACCGATGTCGATCGTGCCGCACTCGAGGCCGCCAAAACCCTGGGCCTGATTCCCACGCCGGTGGCGCTGCCCGACTGGCCCTATGACTCGCTCAACCTGATCCTGTTCGCCGAGGGCGCTGCCGCCTTCGAGGAGATCACGCTCGACGGCCGCGTCGGCCAGCTCAAGGCGCAAGTGCCGGACGCCTGGCCCAACACCTTCCGCCAGGCGCGCTTCCTGTCGGCGGTCGACTTCGTTCAGGCCGACCGCCTGCGCCGCAAGGTCGCACTGGAAATGGCGCGCATCTTCAGCGAAGTCGACCTACTATTAGTACCTTCGCTGCGCGACGAAATGCTGGTCATCTCCAACAACACCGGCCACCCTTCGCTGACGCTGCGCACAGGTTCGGTCATGGTGTCGGAAGCGCGCAGCGACTGGGCGCCGGATCCAGCCCATCCGCTACCGAAATTCTCGCCGCCGCGGCGCGTGCCCCATGGCGTGACACTGATCGGACGCCTGTTCGACGAGGGCACGCTGGCGCGCGTCGGCCTGGCGCTGGAAAGGCACGCCAACGTGGCAAGCGAGCGGCCACCGGGATTTTGAACTCGAGCTGTGCTCTCTTGATTTTTTTGAAATGACGATCCGCTAACGTCGCAAGAATGTCTTGCGGCGAAAGGCGATTCGGGCGTATCGTTGACAGCTCCCGGGAAGATTTCATGCATACAGGTTTTCGACTCGATCACGGTGTCGCCAAGCTTGCTTGGATCAGCCTCGCGCTCTGCGCGGCTGCGGCGGCGCACGCCGATACCAAGATCTACCGCTCGCTCGACGCTTCCAACAACAGCGTCACCTTCTCCGATCACCCGATCAACAAGAGCTCCTACGTCATCGCCGTATTCGACGGCAAACAGCTGTGGCCGCATTCGGGTGGCGGCCCGGTCTCGGTCGCGCAACTGGCCGCGCGGCGCGCCGCACTCGATCCGCTGGTGCAGCGCGCCGCCAGCACGCACGGCATACGCGCCGCCTTGCTCAAGGCCGTGATCGAAGTGGAATCTGGTTTCGACGAACACGCCTTCTCCAACAAGGGTGCAATCGGCCTGATGCAGGTCATGCCGGCCACGGCTGCGCGCTATGGACAATTCGACTTGTATTCGGCCGAGCAGAACGTCGACGTCGGCGCACGCTACCTGCGCGACCTGCTCGCCATGTTCAACGGCGACGTGCGCCTGGCCGTCGCCGCCTACAACGCCGGTGAAAACGCCGTCATCCGCAGCGGCAGGCGCATCCCCGCCTACCCGGAAACCCAGCGCTATGTGCCCATGGTGCTGGAACGCTACAATCGCTTCCTGACTTATTCGAATTGAGCAAGCCGCCCACGGTTTGTTCGATCCGGCCATGCCGGTACTCGCTGCCGGCGCTTCCCCAATCCAATAAGGAGCACGCATGCTGCGTCGTGTAGGTAAGAGCGTATTGATTGTAGTCGTGCTGGCCCTGGTAGCACTATTTGCCGCCAACACCTGGCGCCAGCGCGAGCGCGTTAGCCAACAAGAACTGATCACGCACGCACAAGCCTACGACGCGCGCATCGTGCGCGACAGCTGGGGTGTGCCGCACATCTTCGGCACACGCGATGCCGACGTCGCCTTCGGCTTCGCCTATGCGCATGCGGAGGACGACTACGCCACCATCCAGGACGTGGCGATTGCCGTACGCGGCCATCTGGCCGCCGTGCGCGGACCCGACGCCGCGCCGGGCGACTATCTCGTCAATCTGCTCCACATCTGGGACGACGTCGATGCGCGCTACACCAGCGATATCCCGGCTGATGCGCGCGCCGTCATGGATGCTTATGCCGACGGCCTCAACCTCTACGCTGCGCGCCATCCGGACCAGGTCGTGCCGGGCGTGCTGCCTTACACCGGGCGCGACGTCGCCGCCGGCTTCCTGTTCAAGCTGCCTTTCTTTTACGGCTTCGACCGCACGCTCAAGCAAATCTTCAGCGGCAAGAGCGAATTGCCACGCACCCCGACCGGCTCCAACGGCGCCGCAGTCGCCCCGTCGCGTTCCAACGACGGCGCAACGCGCCTGCTGGTGAATTCGCACCAGCCCTATACCGGCCCAGTCGCCTGGTACGAGGCCGTACTGCAAAGCGGCGAGGGCTGGCACGTGGCCGGCGGCTTCTTCCCCGGCGCGCCGTTCATGCTGCACGGGCATAACGAACACCTGGGCTGGGCCAACACCGTCAACGCACCGGACCTGGTCGACGTGTTCAAGCTCACCGTCAATCCGGACAACGCCAACCAATATCGGCTCGACGGCCAATGGCGCGACTTCGACAAAACTACCGCCTGGCTTTGGGTCAAGCTATGGGGTCCGCTGGTGGTGCCCATCCCGAAGACCGTCTGGCATTCCGCGCACGGCCCGGTGCTGCGCACCGACCATGGCGACTTTGCGCTGCGCTATGCCGGCATGGACGAGGTGCGAGCCGGCCTGCAGGTCTACCGGCTCAACAAGGCGCACTCGCTGGAAGAATGGAAAGCGGCGATGGCGCTGCAGGCCGTGCCCAGCCTCAACTACATTTACGCCGACGAGAAGGGCAATATCGGCTACCTGTACAACGGCCTGTTTGCCCAGCGCCCTGCCGGTTTCGAAAAGCTGCCGCTGCTGGCTGGCGACCGCAGCGACCTGATCTGGCACGGCTACCTGCCGCTGGAGCGTGCCCCCCAATTGTGGAATCCGCCCTCGGGCCTGGTATTCAATTCCAATTGCACGCCTTACCACGCGAGCGAAGCGGCCGACAACCTCAAGCCCGAGGACTTCCCCAAGAGCATGGGCATACAGACCAATATGACCAACCGCGCGCGCCGCTTCGAAGAAACCTTCGGCCAGGATCGCGCCATCTCGGCTGAAAGCTTCCGCCGCTACAAGTACGACCTCATGTACAGCGCCGACTCCGCTCTGTACGCCGTGGTCAGGCAAATGCTGGCACTTCCCGCCAACAACGATGCTGAACTGCAGGCCGCGCAGGCGCAGCTACAGCAATGGAACCGCAGCACCGACATGCATAACCGCAGCGCGGCCCTGGCCCTGCTGGCCGCCGTGCCGGTGGTGCGTGCGCACGATGAAGGCACACCGGCGCCGGAGCTGCGCACCGCCTTGCTCGATGCCGCACACAGTCTGCAGCAGCACTTCCACCGCCTCGACCCGGAGTGGGGCGAAGTCAATCGCATCGTCCGTGGCAAGGCCGATCTGGCGATAGACGGCGCCCACGACACCTTGCGCGCCGTATGGGGCGAAGCGCAGGCCGACGGCCACCTGCACGGCGTGGCAGGCGACACCCTGATCATGTTCGTCGAATGGGACAAGCAAGGCAGACTCAGCAGCGAAAGCATCCACCAGTTCGGCAGCGCCACGCTCGACGCCGCCTCGCCGCACTACGCCGATCAATTGCCGCTGTTCGTCGCCATGCAGACCAAGCCGGTATGGTTTACCGAGCAACAGCTGGCCGGTCACATCGAGCGCGAGTACCGCGTAGGCAAGAACGCGGATTTACAGCGACAATAGCAACTCACGATACTCAGTTCCTGGCTCCGTCATTCCCGCGAACGCGGGAATCCATAGTGAGCCCGTTACATCGTCCATCCTGATACGAGCATCAAACGCAAAATAAGCCGACAAAAAGGGAACAACCCATGTTGAATTTCGACTTCCACAACCCCACCAAGATCCTGTTCGGCAAGGGCCGCATCGCGGACCTCGACAAGGAAGTGCCGGCTGATGCGCGCGTGCTGATCCTGTACGGCGGCGGCAGCATCAAGAGCAACGGCGTGCTTGACGAAGTGCGCACGGCGCTCGGCGCGCGTACGGTGCAGGAATTCGCCGGCATCGAGCCGAATCCGAGCTATGAAACGCTGATGCACGCGGTCGAACTGGCGCGCAAGGAAAACTCCAACTTTCTGCTCGCCGTCGGCGGCGGCTCGGTAATCGACGGCACCAAGTTCGTCGCCGCCGCCATCGATTTCGAAGGCGACCCGTGGGCCATTCTCGAGAAGCGCGGCAAGAACATCACCAAGGCGCGCCCGTTCGGCACTGTGCTGACGCTGCCGGCCACCGGCTCGGAAATGAACAACGGCAGCGTGGTGACACGCAAATCGCTGAAAGCCAAAGTGCCATTTTCCAGCCGTCACGTTTTCCCGCAATTCTCCATTCTCGACCCGGTCACGACTTTCACGCTGCCGGTGCGCCAGATCGGCAACGGCGTGGTCGACGCCTACGCCCACGTCATGGAGCAATACATGACTTACCCGGTCAACGCGCCGGTGCAAGACCGCTTCGCCGAAGGCATCCTGCGCACGCTGATCGAGGAAGGGCCGAAAGCACTGGCCGCGCCGCAGGATTACGACGCCCGCGCCAATATCATGTGGTGCGCCACGCTGGCCCTGAACGGCTTGATCGGCGCCGGCGTCCCGCAAGACTGGGCCACCCACATGATAGGCCATGAACTGACGGCGCTATACGGCCTCGATCACGCACAGACGCTGGCCATCGTCATGCCGTCCATGCTGCGCCTGCGCCGGCACGCCAAGCGCGAGAAATTACTGCAATACGCGGCGCGCGTGTGGGATATCACGCAAGGCGATGAGGATGCGCGCATCGAGACAGCGATTGCGAAGACGCAGGAATTCTTCGAAAGTGTCGGCGTAAAGACACGTTTGAGCGATTACTCGCTGGACAGCAAGAGTGTCGATGCGGTTGTCATCCAATTGGAAAGCCATCGCATGGTTGGCTTGGGAGAACGGCGCGACGTCACCTTAGACATAAGTCGTAAGGTGCTGGAATTTAGTTTGTAGTCTGAATCCAATACTCCTTTACCTGGAAGCATGCTCGTCATTCCCGCGAAGGCGGGAATCCAGGTAGCATTTAACTTCAGCCTGGGTTCCCGCCTTCGCGGGAACGACGATGTTAGATCGAAACCGCAGCTTGATGAAGCCTCTAATCAAATCGCCATTTCCATATGCCGATGATTTGCAACTACGCCATGCGCATTCTTCAACGAAGAAAAACGTTCCTTAGTCACTGCGAAACCTAACCTCTCGTATAAGACCTGCCCACGCCCATTGGTCACCGCTACATCGAGAGCGGCGACCTTGAACCCGGCCTTCTTCCCTGCATCGAGCAAATAATCGACCAAGGCCTTGCCGATTCCGCGGCTCTGCATCTCGGGCAGCACGCCGAGATGCCCAAGGTAATGCCGATCGCTGGCCGGGGGCGGAATCACGGCCTCGGTGCGCAATCCGCGCACGATCACGCCGAGTCCGGCGAACAGGCCGTAAAAGCCCAGAATCTGCCGCGCACCTGCCAGCATGAAGGCCAAGCCGTTCTTGCCGCTCCAGCCGCCGCCGGTTGCGACCACCTTCCCATCCAATATGCCGACCGCGTGATTGCGCCAGCCGAACTCGCCGGCGCCGTCGGCATAGGCATAGCGCAGGAAATCGAGCGGACCGCCCTTGCCGGGCACGGTGAACACATAATTGAAAGCATCCGGTCCGGACTGGTACATCAGCGGCACGGCAATGTCGATGTCGGTCGGTTCTGCATCACGGAATTCCAAAAGCATGGCGGTCCTTGTTGGTACTGTTATTCGCTAAGGGTAGACGATGGCGAGCTGACGCGGCGGCGCAATGATGCGTATAAAGGGCTGCGGATCGCCCGGCTCGTCGACCGGAACCAGCTTGACCGCCGGCACCGTGCGCAAGCCGCTTACGTAGTGATACTTGATGGTCGCCGCCGCGCCCTCGACATCGCTCAGCTCGATGCGATCGACGCTGCGCGACGCCACCTTGCCGCTGCCCTCGAGGAAATAGCCGCTTGGTGAAGACAAGCCATATACGATCACGTCGCCGTGGCGGGTCAATTCGTGAAGCCCGGGGATCTTGGACAGGTAGGCTTCCGACACGGCCGAGTGGGCGACAATCCAGCCTATGTTGTACAGCTTGAGGCGCTCGTTGAATTCGCTTGGCGAAAACTGCGCGATCGGCCGGCCGAACAAATAGCCGTCCCAATAACCGGCGTAATGCATGAACACATAAGGTCCGCCGATGAATTCCCGTCCGGTGGTGCGTGCCAGATAGCCGGCAATGTGTGCCCCATCGTGTGTGCGGCCAAGCGAGGTTTCAAACAATATGCGTGCGTCGGGGCTGGTATTGCGGCCGATCCATTCGGCCAGCCAGGTCGTGGTCTCGCCCGCGGCACGCACTTCGGGCGCCGGTCTGCCGTAGTGCGGCGTATCGCGCGCCGAAACTTCGTTTGCCAGTTCCCTTCCGAAAAAAAGCGATGCCGCCGCCGCCAGGGCCAAGCTCGCGCAAGCCATGTAGCGAAGCGGTGTACCCGCGCCCCGCCCGCGCACCATCTCGGCCATCGCCGCTATGCCAAGCCCGGCCGGCACCACCAGCAGCAGGTAACCGGCTGATGACAGGCGATTCGGCTGCAAGGTGGCAAATACGGGCCAGGCGGCGCCGACGGCGGCGAAAACGATCAGGACCAGGGCGCCGCCGGCCATGCCAACGCCAAGGCGCCATTGTCGCGCGGAACGCACGGCCAGTGCCCATACGGTACAGAACCAAAGCATGGAGTAGAGGTGGGCTCCGCGAGCGGCACCTTCGATGCGGCCCGTCGCTTCCGCGAACACGATACCGATGTCGACCACCTTCTGATAGGGCGACATGCCGCCATCCGCCCAACCGGCATAATGAACCGACGGCCATATCCAGAACAGGTTCGGCGCCAGACTTAACGCGGGCACCGTCGCTAGGACCCATAGCAGCGAACGCCAGTGCACGTCTCGCCAGTGGGCCAGCACCAGCATGGGCATGACGAACAAGACCGGCAGCGGGAACAAGGGGTGGAGCGGCAGACCCAAAGCGCCCCACAAGCCGAGCCACAGAAAGCGGCGCGCGCAAGGCGGCTCGGTCACGGTACGCAAGGTCAGCGCGACATAGGGAAGGGCGGCAAAGCTGGCCGCCACATAGGCCACCATACCTGCCGTATGGTACCAATGCAGGGCCGATATCCACCACGCCAAGGTTCCCAGCAAGGTCGCGGCGACGCCGGCCAGCGCGTCCATTTCCAATACGCGCACCGCCATGATGACGAAACCCGGCGCCGCGAGGCCCGCCGCCAACACAAACAGCTTATACGTCATCGCAGCGCCGAATGGCAGCAGGATTGCCAGCAAGGCGGGCAACTTGGCGCTGGCATTGTAATTGACGCCGCCGATATGGCCGGCGGCAAACCATGGGTCATAACCGACCAGCCGGCCGCTCGCCCACAAATCCTGCGCCACTCCCATCTGGTATTGGTGAAACGGCGAGTCGATATAGAGGAGCGGCCGCGACGTGAACAATTCGGAAAGCGGAAAGGCATGCGCCAGCAGCGCCGCGTGGATGATCCAGATCGCCAACCCGGCCAGCGTCGCCACCCGTGCAGGAGAAGCAATGCCGCGCTTCATCGCGCCCGTCCCGGCCCGCTCCGAAAAAAGAACACGTCAATGCACCCGCTTGCCGGCCACCCAGGTCTGCTCGACCTTGATCTTCCAGATGTCGGCCGGCGCGATGCCGAACAGGTCGCGGTCGATCAGGATAAAGTCGGCCCACTTGCCCGCTTCGAGCGAACCTATGCTGTTTTCCTGATGCTGGGCATAAGCCGCGTCCATGGTGAAGGCACGGAAGGCTTCGTGCAAGGTCATGGCTTGCTCGGGATGCCAACCGCCGACCGGCTGGCCGGCATGGTCAGTGCGCGTTACGGCAGAGTACAAGCCGTAGAAGGGATTGTCGGACTCGACCGGGAAATCGGAACCACCGGCGATACGCGTACCCTGGCTGAGCAAAGTGCGCCAGGCGTAGGCGCCTTTCAAGCGTTCCTTGCCGATGCGGTTTTCGGCCATGTTCATGTCGCTGGTCGCGTGGGTAGGTTGCATCGACGCGACCAGGTCCAACTGCTTGAGGCGCGGAATGTCGCTCAATGCAATCACTTGCGCATGTTCGATACGGTTGCGCTGTTCACGCCCGCCGACGTTCCTGTAAGCCGCTTCGAAGGCATCGAGCACTTCATGGTTGGCGGCATCGCCGATGGCATGGATATTGACCTGGTAACCGGCTTTGAGTGCAGTCTCTATCTTGCCCTGCATGACGGTTTCGGGCATGAACAGCAGGCCGCGCTGATCCGCTTGATCCGAGTATGGCGCCAGCATGGCTGCGCCGCGGCTGCCGAGCGCACCGTCGGCAAACAGCTTGACGGCGCGTACGCTCAAGCGATCGTCGTGGTAGCCAATCAGCGGTCCATTCCCGGACAGGGCCTGAAAGTCGCTGCCGGTGTCGGCGATCATGGCGTAGATGCGCACGCTCAATAAGTCCTGATCGGCGAATTGCCTGTATATCGCGATTTCGGCGGCGCTGCAGCCGGCGTCGCCGACCGACGTCAAACCGACCGAATTCATATGCGCCAATGCCACTTTCAGGGCCGCGCGCCGTTCGGTCTCACTCGGTTCGGGCACGACCTTGTACACCAAGTTCATCGCATTGTCGATCAGCACACCACTCGGGTCGCCGTTGGCATCGCGTTCTATGCGCCCACCCGACGGGTCCTTGGTATCCTTCGTGATGCCGGCCGCCTGCAAGGCCTTGCTGTTGAGCCAGACGGCGTGGCCGTCCACACGCTCCAGTACGGCAGGGCGATTGGGGATGGCGGCGTCAAGCTCGGCCGCCGTAGGAAAGCGGCCCAGCTTCCAGATTTCCTGGTTCCAGCCGGCGCCGAGCAGCCAGACACGCTTGGGATTGGCCTTGGCATAGGCACGCACGATGTCTTGCGCCTGCTTCACATTCCTGCTGCCGACCAGGTCGATCGCCATGGTGTCGAAACCGAGGCTGAACACGTGGCCGTGGGCGTCGATCAAGCCCGGCAGCAGGGTCTTGCCATGACCGTCTATCACTTGGGCAGCGGGAAAACGCTGATGCAGCATGGCGGCGTCGCCGGCATCGACCACCTTGCCCTGCTCGAATACCAGGCCGTCGAAGCGCTTGAGGTCGTCGCCGGCCAGGGTATAGCCGTGCACATTTTCGATCAGCGTGGGCGCGGCCTGACACCATCCGGCGAAAGCGAGACCGAGGGCAATGCAAAGATTTTTGAAGGGCAGGGACATGCAATCTCCTTGTTATCTTTATGCAAGGCAAAATGTAGCACTGAAAATGTAGCATCGATTCGCCGTTTTGCGCATGCCTTCGCAATGCGGACTGCAAATTCGTGTACCTTTATCCGCATATCTTCACATCACGGAATTTATCGGAAGCAAGGACATGCCGCGCCGCCCACCGCCTTCATCCTCTCTGTCGCCCGAACAATCCGACACCAAGCACCGCGAAATCGAATTGAAGCTGCAGATCACTGCAGCCGATGCGGACAAGCTGCAACGCCATCCGCTGCTGAAAAATTATGGCGTCGGCAAACCGCAGCGCGAAGACTTGCTCAGCACTTACTACGACACCGGAGATTTCGCGCTCAAGGATTTGCATGCCGCCTTGCGCGTACGGCGTACCAGCCGCGGCTGGCTGCAAACCTTCAAGTCGGGCGGCGAACAGCACGCTGCGCTGACGCGCCGTAACGAATGGGAAGCGCCGGTGGCCGGCGCTGCTCTCGAACTCGATGCCCTGCGCGATCTGGTCGGCAAGCAAACGTACTGGGGCAAATTCCTGCGCGACGCCGACTTGCAGCCGGTATTCACTACCGAATTTACGCGCACTGCCTGGAACTTGCATCTTCCCGGCGGTCACGTGGTCGAACTGGCGCTCGATCGCGGCGCTGTCAAGCACGGCCGCCGCCAGGATGCCATCAGCGAAATAGAACTGGAATTGAAGGCGGGTTCGACCTATGCATTATTCGAATGCGCCTTGCGCTTGCTGGAGACCATTCCGCTGCAGCTCGGCAGCCTGAGCAAGGCCGAGCGCGGCTACGCCTTGCGCCACGCGAAACAAGCACCCAAGGCACTGAATGCCGCGGTATTGCAATTGCAAGCCGACATGACTGTCGAGGATGCCTACCGCGCTATTTTCTCTGCCTGCCTGGCGCAAATCGAAGGCAACCAGGCGGCGGTCTGCCGCGGTGAGGATCAAGAAGGCTTGCACCAGATGCGGATAGGCTTGCGCCGCCTGCAAAGCGCGCTCGATCTGTTTCATTCCGTCATTCCGGTTCCACCGCCGTTGCAGGAGCAGCTGGACTGGCTGTCTTTGCATCTGGGACCGGCGCGCGACTGGGATGTATTGGCGCGCGTCACGCTGGCGCCGCTGGCCAGGGCTTCCGGCAAGGGATCCGACCTCTACCGCCTGCAACGCGCCACGCTCGACATCGCGCGCGCGATGCATCACCACTTGAGCGCGGAAATCCGGTCGGCGCGCTTTACCGCCCTGATCTTAGGCTGCTCCGCCTGGCTGGAAAGTTCGGTCTGGCGGGTGGAAGATTACCGCGCCAGAGTCCGGGACGATATTCTCTACGCACCAATTACGCGCTTCGCCCAAAAATGCCTGAAGCGTTCGCAACGCAGGGTGCTGGCGCGCAGCAAAAAGCTGGACATCGACGACGGCCGAGGCTGCCACAAGCTGCGCCTGGCGACCAAAGCGGCGCGCTACGATGCCGAATTCTTTCATTCGCTGTACGCAGCAAAGCCGGCAAAATCGGCCCACGCTTATTGGAAGACTCTGGTCGCATTGCAGGACGAGCTGGGCCAGGGCAACGATGCCGAGGTGGCTGACCGCCTGCTGCAGGAGCTCGCCGCCGCGCGGCCAGAGTTGCAGGCCAGCATCAGCTTCGCGCGCGGCCATCTCAGGGCCGACCCGGACAGCCGGACGCGCAAGTTGCGGCATTTGCTGAAACGCCTCGAAGCTACGCCGCTGCCGGCAAGAAAATCATGACTTCCCGGCCAGGGCCGGGCAGCAAGGCCGATCCGCCTCTCATTTAACCAGCTGTGCGCGTATCGCCTGCAGTTCGCGCCGGCGCGCCGCGCTCGGCACCGGGTAACGCATTTTCAACTGCTCAAGAGTATCGAGTACGATCTGCGACACGATCAGGCGCGCGTTTTCCTTGTCGTCCGCAGGCACCACGTACCACGGAGCATGACCGGCGCTGGTCGCCTCCAGGCAATGCGCGTAGGCGCTCATGTACTGTTTCCAGAATTTGCGCTCGGCGAGATCGGCCTGGCTGAATTTCCAGTTCTTTTCCGGATGGTCGATGCGCTCGAGGAAGCGCTTGCGCTGCTCTTCCTTCGACAAGTGCAGAAAGAATTTCACGACGCGCGTGCCGTTTTCATGCAGATGCCGCTCAAGGCCATTGATGGAACGATAGCGCTCCCGCCATATGCCGGCGCCCGGCTTGCGCGCCAGCCCTTCACCTTGCAGAATTTCGGGATGCACGCGCACGATCAACACTTCCTCGTAGTAGGAGCGATTGAAGATGCCGATCCTGCCGCGCTCCGGCAAGTCACGCGCGGTGCGCCACAGGAAGTCGTGCTGCAACTCGACCGGACTAGGATGCTTGTAGCTGTATACCTGACAGCCCTGCGGATTGACGCCCGACATCACATGGCGGATCACACCGTCCTTGCCAGCCGCATCCATCGCCTGGAAGATCAACAGCACCGCATGCCGATTCGAAGCATACAGCAATTGCTGCTGCGCGCTCAGCCGCGCCACGTGCTCATGCAGCAGCTCCTGGTAATGTTCCCTGGAGCGATAGAAAGGCTGGACTCGCGTCGGGCGTTTGGCAAGATCGACCCGCTCGCCTTCGACGACGATGAAGGCACCGGTGTCGATCTTCATGGTGCGCAATTTATTTCTCGCCCCAGCGCCAGCGCGGCGGCTCGCCTTTGAGCCAGATCACCGCAATCAGCGCAGCGCCGATCAGCAGCATGTAGAAAAATAAGGACCGTGGTCCAAGCTCGGGCTGCACAATAAAGCGTCCGACCGCCACCAGGCCGAGAAACGCGCCCAGCACCGCCCAGTCCTGCCAGGTCTGCGGCAAACCCCAGCCCCAGCCATAGCGCTTCGCGGGAAACCAGTATTGCTTTTCGTTCGGCATGAGGTCCTCTCGAAAAAAAACGGGAGCTCGCTCCCGTTTTCAGTTTACTGCATTTCAGCTCAATTTATTTCATCGGTTCCAGGATCGCCTGCAGGCGGTCTGGCGTGCCCTCGATGCGCTCCAGGCGCGGATACTTCAAGCCTTCATGATAGTCGAGATGCACGGTGCGATAACGGTCGTCCTTTTTCAGGATCAGCTCGATGCTCTGCTTGCCGCTCTTGGCTTCCTTGATTGCCGCCTTCAGCAGTTCCGGCTTGTAGGCACGGCCATCAACCGCCAGCAGTGTGGCGCCTTCGGTGAGGCCGGCCTTGAAGGCGACGCCATCCCAAGCCACGGACGTCAGCTTGTTTTCCTTGTCGACCGTAAAGCCGAGCGAGTAGGAAAAATCGTTAACTTTGCGGAACTCTTCCGAGCTCTTGAAGTAGTCGGTAGGCTGATCGGTGTAGACCAGCTTCCAGCCGGCACGCGTCAATCCGTCCAGCGGCGCACCGGGGCCGTGGCCATCCAGGCGCGTGCGCAGGAAAGTCGCCCAGTCATAGGGCTGCACCGCGTTCAAGGCCTTGACGACGTCCTCGAAGGTATAGGTCAGCGGCACATGGCGGCCGTCTTCGACGCCGAAGAAGCTGCGCGCGAAGTCGTTCAGCGAACGCTTGTCGCCGGACAGTTCGCGGATCTTGGTGTCGGCATCGAGCCAGATCAGTTCACCTTCCGAGTAATAGTCTTCGGAGCGCTGCCACGACATCCAGCCCAGCGGACGGCGGCGGTTGATGATGGGGTCGTTGGTGGTGTCCTGCATCGCGCGCCAGCTGCGGCCGATGCGCGTGTCGTACACGGCGGCGGTGGCGGCGATCGAGTCGCGCACCTGGGCCAGTGTCATCAAACCCGAACGCGAAGACAGCACCGTGCCCCAGTACTGGGTCTGGCCCTCGTACACCCACAGCAGGGAATCCTGCATGGGCACGTTGTAGTTCGGCGTCCACAGGTCGGCCGGGCGGCGGAACTTGCCGTCCCAGGAATGCGTGAATTCATGCGGCAACAGGCCGCGCGACACATAGCTCTTTTCCCAGTCGGTGAAATAGCCGGGTTTGACGCCGTTTTCGCTCGACTGGTGATGCTCGAGGCCGATACCGGAGAACTCGTCGCTCATCGCCAGCAGGAAGTCGTAGTGGTCGTAGTGATGCGAACCGTACAGCTTGTAAGCCTGCTGCACCAATGCGCGATGCAGTTCGATCTGTTCCGGCTTGGTTTCCAGGTTTTCGGCACGGTCGGCGACCACGTTCAGGAACACCGGCACCTTGGCGCCCGGATCGAGGTCGATGCGCTTGTAGTATTTGCCGGCGAACATGGGCGAATCGATCAGCTCGTCCAGATTGACCGGCTTGAAATGTGATTCCGTGCCGCTCTGTTCGCTCAATTCCAGCGCCGTGCCGAACTTCCAGTCCCGTGGCAACACCACGCTGGGCTTGAAGATCACGTCGCGCCCGTAATAGCCGGCCGGATACAGCAGCACGGTATTCCATTGCACACCGACGATTTCGGTGGTGGCCGTAATGCGGCCCTGGCTGGTTTCGATAGGCGAAACGAATTGGAAATCGGCGTCGACGAATTTCGCATCGGCCGGCACTTCGACGTGGAAGGCAAACACGTCAACCGTATCGCGCTTCCATTCCAGCCGTTTGCCGTTGGCATGCAATTCCAGGCCGGCCAATTGGGCCAGCGGGCCGGTCGGCGAATGCGTACCGGGCAGCCATTGCGGGTACAACAGGGTCAGCTTGCCGCCCTTGACCGGAATGTGCTCATGCACCTGGAAAATCTTTTGGTCGACATTGGTGGCGTCGACCTTGAGTTCGATCGTCCCCAGATAGGGCTGGTCGACCGGATCGGGTATTTTGGCAAAGGCGGTTTGAACGGCGGCCGACGCCAGCAGCGCGGCAATCAATTTGGGAAGAATATGCATGGAAGGCTTGTTATTGGAATTCATGTAAGTCCCATCGATAGGTTAAAAAACTAACTCAACACCGTAACTTCATCTGCGAAATTCAATTCGACGCCATTGCCGGCCGGGTCGCGGAAAAACAGCTGCACCTGGCCGGTTTGCGGCACGCGTGCCTGTGGTAATCAATGCCGCGCGCGCTCAGCACTTGTTCAAAGCCTGCGCGGTCGCTGCAAGCGAATGCTGCATGATCAAAGGTGCTGGCGACGCCGGCCGGGCGCTGTTCATCCGGCCGCGCTTCGCTCAAGTGCAGGACAGGCCGGCCACCGGCATACAACCAATAGCCGAAACTGGAAAACGGCGGGCGTGTGCCTAGCTCCAAACCGAGCACCTCGTTATAAAAGCGGCACAACTCGTCGAGCAGCGCACGCGGTGCACGTAGATTGTAGTGGTCGAAGCCCAGTGTTGGCATGCGTCCCTCATTCCTGCTTATCCGTTACCCATTACCCAAGGTCATGAGGCTGGCGTTGCCGCCGGCAGCGGTCGTATTCACACACAGCGCGCGCTCGGCCATCAAGCGCCACAGCGGGATCGCCGTCTCCGCCTGCGTGTCGATTATATTGACGATCGCCCCCTCGCGCATCGATAGCTGCAGGCGCAGCGTCTCCAGCAGGGCACTTTCGGCCAAAGCCAGATCGAGGTGGGCATTTTCCACGCTGTCGATCACGCGGATGGCGGCCCGCACCGCAGCCGGCAAGCCTTCCGGAATCAGCGCCGCCGTGGCCGCAGTCAAGGCCGGGACGTTGTGCGTCGCCAGCACTGCCGTCAATTGATTCAACAGCACGTCGACGCGCTGGGCCGCGCACAACACTACGCCCCGCGGCGCAAACGACAATTCGTTGCGTTCTCCGGTCGGTCCCGGCAACACCAGCGTGGTGCCGTTCAGGGACGTGTGCAGGTAGCGTTCGCCCATCATCGAAATGTTTTCATGACCGTGGGTCTTGGCCCAGGCCAGCAAGGCTCCCAGCGTCCCGCTCGGCTCGCTCGCCGCAGCCGTGTGATGTACCGGGTGATGGATGGTATGCATGCCAAGCTTGATGTGCGGGTTGCGCTGCAAGCGGCTCAGGTAGAGCGGGCCGCCGGCCTTGGGGCCGGTGCCGGACTTGCCTTCGCCACCGAAGGGCTGCACGCCGACCACGGCGCCGACGATGTTGCGGTTCACGTAGATATTGCCGACATGGGCGCGCGCGGTAATGAAATCAATGGTTTCATCGATGCGCGAATGAATGCCCATGGTCAGGCCATAGCCGGTGGCGTTGATGGCGTCTATCAGCTGCGGCAACTCCTCGCGCGCGTAGCGCACCACATGCAGCACCGGGCCGAACACTTCGCGGGTCAACTGCGACAAGGAATCGATTTCGATCAGCGTGGGCGGCACGAAGGTGCCGTATGTATGCTGTTCGGACAGGGGCAATTGGTAGAAAGTCTTGGCCTCGGGCTTGAAGCGCGCGATGTGGGCCAGCAGATTGGCCTGCGCCTCGGCGTCGATCACCGGGCCGATGTCGGTCGCCAGCCGGTCCGGGCTGCCGACACGCAATTCCTGCATGGCGCCCTTGAGCATGGCCAGGGTCTTGTCGGCAATGTCGTTCTGCAGGCACAGCACGCGCAGGGCCGAGCAGCGTTGGCCGGCGCTGTCGAAGGCCGAATTGAGCACGTCTTGCACCACTTGCTCGGGCAGGGCGCTGGAATCGACGATCATGGCGTTTTGCCCGCCAGTCTCGGCAATCAGCGGGATATCGCAGGCTTCGTGCGCAGTGCGCAGCGCCAGCGTGCGGTTGATCAATTGCGCGACTTCGGTCGAACCGGTGAAAATAACGCCGCGCACGCGCGCATCGCCAACCAGGCGCGCGCCGACCACGTCGCCACGGCCAGGAAGATATTGCAGGGCCGCGCGCGGGATGCCGGCTTCATGCAACAGCTGCACGGCGCGGTAGGCTATCAATGGCGTCTGCTCGGCCGGCTTGGCCAGCACCACGTTGCCGGCCGCCAGTGCGGCACTGACTTCGCCGATAAAGATCGCCAGCGGGAAATTCCAGGGACTGATGCAAACCGCGGGGCCGAGCGCCAGCGTATTCGGATTGCCGTTGACTTGCGCCGCGTAATAACGGAGGAAGTCGATCGCTTCGCGCACTTCGGCAATCGCGTTCGGCAAGGACTTACCGGCTTCGCGTATCGCCAGTCCCATCAACTCGGCCTGATGTTGTTCGAATAACGCAGCGGCCTTGACCAGCAGCGCGGCACGCTCGGCCGGTGCGCGCGCCTGCCAATCCATCGCATAATTGGCAGCCACGGCCAGCGCCGTTTCGACGTCGGCGCCGCTGGCTTCCAGCACGTGGCCGACCACGTCGCGCCGGTCGGCCGGATTGGTGATGGTCTGCGCCTGTCCGCCGCCGGCCTCGCCTTGCAGGAGCGGCGCAGCTTGCCATTGCTCGCTCGCACTGCGCTGAAAGGCCGCGTCCAGCGACCGCAGCACGTCTTCGTTGCTGAAATCGACGCCGGCCGAATTCTTGCGCTCGTAGCCGTACAAGTCGCCGGGCAGGGGAATGCTGGGATGCGGTTCGCCGCTCAGCTTTGCGGCGGCCTCCACCGGATCGGCAATCAAGGAATCGATGGCGATTTCTTCGTCGACGATCTGGTTGACGAAAGACGAGTTTGCGCCGTTTTCCAGCAGGCGGCGCACCAGGTAGGCCAACAAGGTCTGGTGCGAACCAACCGGGGCATAAATGCGGCAAGGCTTGTTCAAGGCGTCCTTGCCTACCACCTGGTCGTACAGCGTTTCACCCATGCCGTGCAGACACTGGAATTCGTAATCGGTGACGCCGCTTTCCTTGGCCCAGGTATACACCGATGCCAGCGTGTGGGCGTTGTGGGTGGCGAATTGCGGGTAGATCACATCGGTGGCAGCCAGCAATTTCTGCGCGCACGCCAGGTAAGACAAGTCGGTATAGGTCTTGCGCGTGTACACCGGGTAGGAGGGCAGTCCATCGACCTGGGCGCGCTTGATCTCGGCATCCCAATAAGCACCCTTGACCAGGCGGATCATCAGCTTGCGGCCGCTGCGGCGCGCCAGGTCGATCACGTAGTCGAGTACGAAGGGACAGCGCTTCTGGTAAGCCTGCACCACGAAGCCTATGCCTTCGAAGCCGTCGAGGTCGCGGTCGAAGGCCAGCGCTTCCAGCATATCAAGCGAGAGCTCCAGGCGGTCGGCCTCCTCGGCGTCGATGTTGAGGCCGATGTTGTACTGCTTGGCCAGCAGCAGCAGTTTCTTCAGGCGGGGCAGCAATTCGTCCATCACGCGCGCGCGCTGGGCGCGTGCGTAGCGCGGATGCAAGGCGGACAGCTTGACCGAAATGCCGGGGCCGTCCTTGATGCCGCGCCCGTCCGATGCACGGCCGATCGCGTGGATCGCCGTTTCGTAGGCCTTGTAGTATTGCGCGGCGTCATGCGCAGTCAAGGCCGCTTCGCCCAGCATGTCGTAGGAATAGCGGTAGCCGCGCGCTTCGTTGTCGCGGCTGTTCTCCAGCGCCTCGTCTATCGTCTGGCCGGTCACGAACTGGTTACCCAGCATGCGCATGGCCAGGTCTATGCCTTTGCGGATCAGCGGCTCGCCGCCTTTGGCGATCAGCTTGGTCATGGCCGCGCCCAAGCCTTGCTCACTGCTCGACGACACCAGCTTGCCAGTGATCAGCAGGCCCCAGGTGGCGGCATTGACGAACAGGGACGGCGATTCGCCGAGATGACGACGCCAGTCGCCCTTGCTGATCTTGTCGGCGATCAGGCGGTCCGCGGTCTGGTGGTCGGGAATCCGCAATAGCGCTTCGGCCAGACACATCAGCGCCACGCCTTCTTCCGACGACAGCGAGAACTCGTGCATCAGCGCGTCGACGCCCGAGGCGCGCGTACGCTTGACGCGCACCGCCTGCACCAGTTCGCGCGCCAAGCTTTGCGTGGCTTGCTGCGAAGCTGCGCCAGCCGTGACCTGCGTCAACAGCCATTGCACTGCCTGCTGTTCATCACGCCGATAGGCGGCGGTGACGGCGGCGCGCAGCGTGGTGGCGGGCGCCAGGATTTCCGCCTGCAAGGCGACAAAAGGTTGAAAGGCTTGCGCGGCGGCGGAACCGGCGGATGAATTGGTGTTAACGGACATGGTTATCGGCAAAACTGGCAAGGTGGACAAGCTGGAGCAGGCTTTATAGGCCGCCCTCTTGGGAAGAGTTGAGGGCCGGATAAGGCCCCCACTGAATTCGATTGCATTGTAAGAGGGATTCTTCGGGATTAATTCCGGTATTGCCCTTGGCTGTCAAAATTTTGTATTTGATGCGAAAATTACGCCAAATAAAATTTATCCCATTATTGAGATCTCAATGCTCGACAAAATCAGCAAAAGAATCTTATCCGAGCTGCAAAACGACGGCCGTATCAGCAACGTCGAATTGGCTTCGCGCGTCAACCTGTCGCCCGCCGCTTGCCTCGAACGTGTGCGCAAGCTGCAGGAAGCCGGCTACATCCTGCATTACACGGCGCAATTGAACCCGCAATTGCTCGACGTCTCGCTGCTGGTCTTCATCGAAGTGGTGCTCGACCGTACCACGCCCGAGGTGTTCGACGCCTTCAAGCGCAACGTGCAGGCGATTCCCGAAGTGCTCGAATGCCACATGGTGGCCGGCGGCTTCGACTACCTGGTCAAGGCGCGCGTCAAGGACATGAACGCCTACCGCGAATTCCTCGGCAAGACCCTGCTGCAATTGAAAGGCGTGCGCGAAACCCACACCTACGCGGTGATGGAAGAAGTGAAGAACACAACGCGCCTGCCCATAAGATAATCCGCGAAGCGGCTGATCACCCCTCTCTCCCGCCTGCGGGAGAGAGGGAACGCTGCAGGTGCGCAGCCGCTACATCTGCGCAATATTCCGGTTGGGCGCAAAAGCGCCGTCGCCTATCGTCCTCTTCAAATGATCGCGCAGCCAGCGGTGCGCCGGGCTGCGCGCATCACGCTCATGCCAAAGCATGTCGCCGTTGACGGCCGGCAGCTTGTACGGCAGCTCTTTCCAGACCAGCGAGCCGGCCATACCGGTCGAGGCAATCAACTGGCGCGGCAACACCGTGATCAGGTTGGAGTTGGCGACTATGCGCCCGGCCGTGAAGAATTGATTCACGGTCAGCATGATGCGCCGTTCCCGCCCCAGCTGTGCCAGGGCTTCATCGGTCAGGCCGTGCGCGCGCCCGGAAAAACTGACCAGCAAATGATTGGCCGCGCAATAAGCGTCGAGCGTCAATTCCTGGCTCGCCAGCGGATGATTCTTGCGCATCACGCACACATACTGTCCCGAATACAGGCGTTCGTGGCGGATCGGCGTATACGGTCCGCCCTGCAACTGCGCCACCACGCCGGGGAAGAAACCGACCGCGAGGTCGATATCGCCGCGCAACAGCATGGGGCGCGGTTCGCGTGTGGTGAGCGGCACCATGCGGATATTGACGCCCGGCGCCTCGTTCTCGATCGAGCGCACCAGCGCAGGCAGCCACAGCACAGCCGTGGCGTCGGCCATGGCCATGCGGAAAGTCGCCTGTACGCGCGAAATCGCAAACTCGGTCGGCGTTACCGCCGCTTCCAGCTCCGCCAAGGCACGCCGCACCGCCGGCCATAATTCCTCGGCGCGCGGAGTCGGCTTGACGCCGTGCGCAGTGCGCACCAGCAAATCATCGCCCAAGGCATCGCGCAAGCGCTTCAAGGCGTTCGAGACGGCCGGCTGCGTCATCGCCAGCCGGTCTGCCGCACGCGTCAGGTTTTGCTCGGTCATGACGGTATCAAAGACGCGCAGCAGATTTAAGTCCAGGGTCAAAAAGCTCATGGTCGGCGCTCGCTGAAAAGCGTGAACGTTGTTTAATTTGCCAAAATTTGCTGCTTACTGCAGCTTATTTCATTTAAATCATGCAAAAACGCAAATCTTTTGATGACCAAGCCTGCATTCCCGACAATTTTGGCATTGATATTCACAATGTCTATGATGGACATCATGAATGAAAATTTCAAATATAACTTGTGGGCAACTATACTGCAATGCAGCAATTCTGTTTTATTTGAAGCTGTTGTAGAAGGAGCTCGCCATGTCCATGTTGACCACTTACCCCTTGGCCCTTGCCGGCCCGGCGTTGGCCGTCGCCCGCCCGCTATTCGGCGCCGGCCTGCTGGTTGCGCTCGGTACCGTATTCAAACCGCTGCTGCTCGGCGTCGTGCGCGCCGTGCAATTGGTATTCAGCCCGCGCCTGACGCTGGAACAGCGCCGCGGGCGTCAAACGCTGCACCGCGTGTTGATGTTGAACAGCCTGGCTCGGGAATTCGACCGCTACGAACCAAACCAGGCGGCAGAATTACGCATGCTGGCTACGCGCGACTGAGAAGAAACTCCATCAAAGCGAGCCTGGCGTTGTTGCCGGGGGCGGCCATCCGCATCCTTGCCGCCCTTGCAGGGCGCGTCAGCGCTTGCAAGCGCTGACTGTTTCGCAGGAGAGCAGCTTGCTGCTCTAAATCCCTGCTAAACCAGTTGTACTGTCTGCGTCGCGGCGCCTAGCCAACCTCACTTTGTTGGAGTTTCTATGCCGATTAGAAATCCACCAGGAATGGCGCCGCCATCAGCGCAGCGCCGATCAGCAGCAGCAATATCGGGTTCTCGGTAAAGAAGGGATACACCCCGAGCAGGACACCGGCCAGCATGGGCGCGAATTTCTGCCGCCGCTTGCCGTAGACGAAATATCCCATCCCGATCGCACCCGCGATCAAGCCTATGATCAAGGCGCTCACGCGCTTCCCTCCATTGCTTCTCCTATCCGGCGCAGCCAGGTTGAGCGGATAAATTAACACGAAAGCCCAAACAAAAAGCGCACCCGGTGACTCGGGTGCGCTTTCGTTTTGCCGGCCGAGAGCGCCAGCTTCAGGCCTTATCAAGCATTGATTCAAGCATTGATTCAGGCATTTAGGCGGCCTTCCAAACGCTGCTTGGTTTCCGCCAATGCCTGCGGCAAGTGGTAGGCGAGCTTGTCGAACAATTCGCGGTGCAGGCCGAATTCCGCCTGCCACGCCGACTTGTCGACCGAGGTGATGTCTTCGAATTGCTGCTGCGAAAACTCCAGACCGTCCCAGCTCAGGTCGCCGTAGCGCGGCGAGGTGCCGAACACGTGCTCGACGCCACCTGCCTTGCCGGCGATGCGATCGAGCATCCACTTCAACACACGCATGTTGTCGCCGAAGCCGGGCCAGACGAATTTGCCGTCGGCGCCGGTGCGGAACCAGTTGACGCAGAAGATATGCGGCAGCTTGGCGCCGGCCGCACGAATCTTTTCACCCATGTCCAGCCAATGCTGGAAATAGTCGCTCATGTTGTAGCCGACGAAGGGCAGCATGGCGAACGGGTCGCGCCGCACCACGCCCATCTGGCCGACCGCCGCCGCCGTGGTTTCGGAACCCATGGTAGCGGCCATGTAGACGCCTTCGACCCAGTCGCGCGCCTCGGTCACGAGCGGGATCGTGGTCGAACGGCGGCCGCCGAAGATGAAGGCCGAGATAGGTACGCCGGCCGGATCGTTCCAAGCGGCGTCGGCCACCGGGTTCTGCGTGGCGGACACGGTAAAGCGTGCGTTCGGATGCGCGGCCTTGCGTCCGGTTTCGCGGGCAATCTCGGGGGTCCAATCCTTGCCCTGCCAGTCGATCAGGTGAGCCGGCGCTTCCTTGCTCAAACCCTCCCACCACACGTCGCCGTCATCGGTCATGGCGACATTGGTGAAGATGGTGTTGTCGGCCAGCGTCGCCATGCAATTGAAGTTGGTCTTCTGGTTGGTGCCCGGCGCCACGCCGAAATAGCCGGCTTCCGGATTGATCGCATACAGGCGGCCGTCGGCACCCGGCTTGATCCAGGCAATGTCGTCTCCGATGGTGGTGATTTTCCAGCCCTCGAAAGCCTTGGGCGGGATCAGCATGGCGAAATTGGTCTTGCCGCAAGCAGACGGAAAAGCCGCCGCCACGTAATGCTTCTCGCCTTGCGGCGATTCGACGCCAAGGATCAGCATGTGTTCGGCCAGCCAGCCCTGTGCGCGTCCCATGGTGGAAGCAATGCGCAGCGCGAAGCACTTCTTGCCGAGCAAGGCGTTGCCGCCGTAACCCGAGCCGAAGGACCAGATCTCACGTGTTTCCGGATAGTGGACGATGTACTTGGTCGCGTTACACGGCCACGCGACATCCTGCTGGCCGGCAGCCAGCGGGGCGCCGACCGAATGCACGCAGGGCACGAACTCGCCGTCACTGCCAAGCACCTCATACACGGCCTTGCCCATGCGCGTCATGATGCGCATATTGACGGCGACATAAGGCGAGTCGGACAACTCGACGCCGATATGCGCGATGGGCGAACCCAGCGGTCCCATCGAGAACGGCATCACGTACAGCGTGCGGCCGCGCATGCAGCCGTCGAACAGATCATGCAGCGTGGCGCGCATTTGCGCCGGCGCCATCCAGTTGTTGGTGGGGCCGGCGTCTTCCTGCTTTTCCGAACAGATGAAGGTGCGGTCTTCAACGCGCGCGACATCGGACGGATCGGAGCAGGCGAGGTAGCTATTCGGGCGCTTGGCCGGATTCAGCTTTTTCATCGTACCGGCGGCGACCATGAGCGCGCACAGCTTGTCGTACTCTTCCTGCGAGCCGTCGCACCAGTGAATGCGCTCGGGCTTGGTCAAGGCCGCGACTTCCGCGACCCAGTTAATCAGTTTCTGATGCTTGACGTAACTTGGAGCGTTCACAGTAGGGACGCCACCCATCACGGGCTGGTTCATGGATACTACCTCCGATGCAATAAAAGAATCCTGGCTCGATGGCCTGGCGCCGGCGGCGCGTCGCTGGATCGACGGCGCGGCACATGCGGCATATAAGGCCATGCGAGGCGGAATCGTCATGCGCCATAACGGAGCGCGGGGCCGCAAAAATCTGCCGCACGCTGCACGCAAAACCCGGGAAGGTAAAATCGGCTTGGTGACTTGGTCTTTTCATCGTTCACCTGCTGGGCAAGTGCACATGACTTTTCCGCAAAGCTCTATTCTGAGCCATTTGGACCAAAATTTGTAGTAAATTAAGCCGAGTTTTGTAGTAAGGTATTTTAATCTCTGACCAATCTGTTATTTCCCTACGAAATATCAGGCAAATTCCCGAAACGTCCTGTCAAATTCTGCAAAATCACATCAACCACCGTGGATAAGATCAAGAAAATCGCCATCCTCGACGACTATCAGGACAGCGTCCGCCAGCTGGCTTGCTTTCGTTTGCTCGATGGCTGCGAGGTCAAGGTATTCACGAATTCGGCGCGCGGCCTTGGCCAGCTCGCCATCCGCCTGGCCGAGTTCGACGCCCTGGTGTTGATCCGCGAACGCACGCTGTTGACCGCCGCCCTGATGGCCAAGCTGCCCAGACTCAAGCTGATCGCGCAGACCGGCAGGCTGGGCGCCAACGTCGACCTGGCTGCCGCAACCGCCGCCGGCATCGCGGTAGCCGAAGGCCACGGCGACCCGACTGCGCCGGCCGAATTGACCTGGGCGCTGGTGATGGCAGCCATGCGCAAGATTCCGCAATACGCGGGGCACTTGCGCAACGGCCATTGGCAAACCGCCTCTTTCCATGCCTCGCACAACACCTTGGGCAGCACGCTGAAAGGCAAAACGCTCGGCATCTGGGGTTACGGCAAGATAGGCCGCCTGGTGGCCGGCTACGGCAAGGCTTTTGGCATGCATGTCGTAGTCTGGGGACGAGACGCGAGCCGAGCCATGGCCGCGCAAGACGGCTACGCCCTGGCGGCATCGAAGGAAGCCTTGTTCGCCGACGCTGACGTGCTGTCGCTGCATCTGCGCCTGCACGACAATACGCG
>Ga0213872_10000404_pt1 | contig 35637 bp, 35 predicted proteins | sample VelepicomBERX_R2_FD_160071 | JGI IMG/M metagenome (GOLD analysis project Ga0213872, IMG submission 160071) | Rhizosphere microbial communities from Vellozia epidendroides in rupestrian grasslands, the National Park of Serra do Cipo, Brazil - RX_R2 | ecosystem: Host-associated > Plants > Roots >... | reverse complement strand
CTTTTTTGAAAACATGGCCAGTCCCAAGGTTGTGCAGCGCATAGCCGAAGAAGCAAACGCAAAAGTTGGCGACGCCGTATATTCGGACGCGCTGTCCAAGGCCGACGGCCCGGCCGCAACCTATACGAACATGATTCGTCACAACACAACCCTGTTCCGCGAAGCCATGCTGATGAACGGGAAATAATCGTAGAACTGCCTTACATTGGCCTGAAATGCGATTATACTGCCTGCATGCGGATTCACTTACCCCTGCTTGCCAGCTTGCTCTGCGTCCTGCCGTTTACGGCATCGGCGCACCCGCATGCATGGATTTCTGTGCGGACAACCGTCATTCTGAACGATAAGAACGAAGCGATCGCCATTCGCGAACATTGGCTGTTCGACAAAATGTACAGCGCCTTTGCCGCCCGCGACCTGAACCCCAAGGGTGACGGCAAGTTTAAGAATGATGAGCTCATCCCCCTGGCGCAGCAAAACCTGGAAAACCTGTCGGCGTTTCATTACTTCACGGTGTTTGAGAAAGAACCGCAGCATCCCATCACGCTGGGCAAGCCAGAAAATATCGCCAGCATGTTCGAAGACGCCCCCGCGACTGAGAAAAAGAAAGTCGTCGTCTACGCAACACCCAACGGTGCCAGTGCGGATGATGTTCCGCCGGACGCCAAGCAAATCGCTATGGAGTTTACGTTGCCGCTGGCCGCACCGGTCAGCCTCGCCTCAGGCAAAGTAACTTATCGCATTTTTGACCCCACTTATTACGTGGATATGACGCATTATGAACAAGCGCCCGTCGCCTTTGCACGGCAGGGCAGCATGGACCCCATCACATCCTGCAATGGCAAGGTTGAATTGCCCAAGATAGATAGCGCCATGATGTTGCGCGCCGCCGCGCTGGATAAAAGCGCCAAGGCGCAGGAAGATTACGGCTACTACTTTTCGGAAAAAGTGACCCTGTCATGTTCATAGACAATTTAGTTGTCACGCTCAGTCAGGCCCAACATTCCTTTAACGACAGCATTCTGTCGCAACTGCAAAGCATACGCGACGCGCACAGTCTGATCGCCTATGCCGGGTTGATGGCCGTCGGTTTTGTGTACGGCATTTTACACGCGGTTGGCCCGGGGCATGGCAAGGTCGTGGTTTCCGGTTACATGCTGGCGAATGAAAACAGCCTGAAGCGTGGCATTGTGATTGTCGCATTGTCCTCGCTGATGCAGGCACTGACGGCGATTGTTCTGGTTGAATCTTTCTTTTTCATTTTGCATATGCCGCAGGCGCAGGCTGAACATTGGGCCGGGCTGCTGGAACTGGTTAGCTATGGCGGTATTGGCTGCATTGGCTTGTACCTTATGGTACAGGGGCTGTTGACGCTGCGCCCACGCAAGACACAGCATGCGCACGCCCATAACGAGCATAATCAGGCGCATGAACATGAACACCACCACCATCATGATCACGACGGGCATTGCTGTCATCACGCGCCGGTACCGACAGAAGGAAAGAACTATTCGCTGACGGCCATTGCGGGCATGATTGTGTCGATCGGTATTCGCCCCTGCACAGGTTCGCTGTTGCTGTTATATTTCGCCTGTTTGTTCGGGTTGGGGTTTGCGGGCGCGCTTGCGACACTCGCCATGGGCGTCGGCACGGCGATCACAACCGGATCACTAGCGATCTTGGCGGTTAAATCGCGTTCGCTCGCCATGAAATTCGTCAATAAATCCGACCGCGCTCTGACGCTCGCACACGGTTTTCTGCGTCTGGCGGGCGGCGGCTTCATTTTGTTGCTGAGCGTCCTGTTCGCCCTGCCGCACCTGCAAGACACCGCCCCACCGGCGGTTGAGCAACACCCGTTGTTTAAATCAATCCAATAAAGCCCTGACAGGTAAGGACTTTTTATGCTTGCCCCGGGGGCAAAAAAAGTGTTTGTTCTTCCCCTTCGGAGAGGTGGCTGAGCGGTCGAAAGCGGCGGTCTCGAAAACCGTTGTAGGGCAACCCCCTACCGAGGGTTCGAATCCCTCCTTCTCCGCCATTGATGCAATGACATCGATGGGTTGTAGTTGATTTTCTCGCCAACCCCACAAACAACCCCACAAAAAAATCGTGGTAGGACGATGTGCTACAGATTTATTTCTGCGAGCGCACTCTAACTGGGGCATAAAATGAGAGAAAAAATCCGAGCATTGTATTACCCAGATTTCTGGGTAAATCCCCAAACGCTTTACAAATCCATCCTGTTATTTGACGAACTCCATTTCATGGATCGTCCATCCATGATGCTGAGAACTAAGAACGGTCAGGTCGGAACGATTGGAGCCGCATCACCCCTTCGCCAATTTGAAGCATCTTTCAGAGCCGAAGGCATACCGTTCTACGTGCACAATGCAGGCGGTGGATCGCTTGAGGGTGAGAGGTATGATCAAATAAAAGCAGACATTGATCAACCAGATTTCTTATCGCGCTATCAGAATGGGCTTAAAACTTCAAAAGCATTTTGTAATTTGCAGATACCTCAAGGCAACTATGGCCCCGCAGGTAATCAGGATGACGTTGCCAAAGCTTTATCATCAGTTGACTACCAAGCCATCTTGCAACGAGTGGAGGCAGCTCACACTCTACTTGAAGATGACACAATCAAACCGTTCGACACATCCGAAGCTTCTGGGCAGGCCAAACAACTCATTACAGGAGCTATGTTCTGTTCTGCGAAGACGAATTTTGCTCTCGGCATTGCTGCTTCCGAAGGATTTCATCCCTTGGCCGACGCCGCTCCATACGGAGACCTCCTGGGCGCAAAACATATACGAGCCGTTTCAGCTTTTCAGCCAGCCGCTAAACAAGTCCAAATAACTGACGTGTCTTTTGCTATTTTTGATGAACTGATTTCAAGCGAACGGCTTCAACAGCTCGATATCAAAACTGTGGTAGCTTATAGAAAAGCATCGGAAAAAGCTCGAGAGCAGTTCCTTGAACACCTTGCTGCAATCCAAGCAAAGCAATCGACGATTGGAGCTGATGGTGACTATCAAGGAGCATTAGAAAAAATTATCGCTACGGAAATTAGACCTGCCGTTACAGCATTTCGCAATCAATTGACGACAATAGATGAAAAGTTGTCTGGCTCAATTGCAAAAGGCGCTGTTGGTGCACTTGGGGGTTCATCAGCTCTCAACATCTTCGGCAATCTGTCTTTACCACAAACATTGTTACTTGTGGGAACAGCCGCAGCATATGTAGCAAAGGAAACCATAGATGCGATTGTAGCTGAACGCGCTCTAAAGCGAGACTGTAGCATATCCTACATTCTCTCCTTGGATGATTAGTTGCTTCTCATTTAGCCGGTGACAATTTTGTTTGCGTTTAAATCGGGCACGGCATCTGGGGGAGATACACGCTGTTCCCACGCACGCTTAAAGCGTGCAACCATATCTTCGGCTGGATGAGGCACCCTAGGATTGAGTGCCATAACATGTTGCTGCCATAGCTCTCTCCCTACTGCGCGGTCCAACCACCATCCACAGGCAGCATGGCGCCTGTAATGTTGTCGGCGGCGCTGCCACACAGAAAGACGGCCAGTTCGCCCAGTTGCTCAACCGTTGTGAATTGGCGGGTCGGCTGCGCGGCGAGGATGACCTTAGCCTTCACTTCATCTTCGCTCATGTTGCGGGCCTTGGCGGTATCGGCAATCTGTCCGGCGACCAGCGGCGTCCAGACGTAGCCCGGGCATATGGCGTTGCAGGTGATTTTGTTTTCCGCAACCTCCAGCGCCACGGTCTTCGTCAGCCCCGCAATGCCGTGTTTGGCCGCGACATAGGCGGATTTAAACGGCGAAGCCACCAGCGCGTGCGCCGACGCGATTTGTATAATACGGCCCCAGCCCTTTTCACGCATATGCGGCACGACGGCGCGGATGGCATGGAAGCTCGCGCTCAGGTTAATGGCGATGATCGCATCCCATTTATCAATCGGGAACTGGTCGATAGGCGACACATGTTGAATGCCCGCATTGTTAACCAGAATGTCGACGCTGCCGAATTTTGCGGCAGCCGTGTTCACCATGTCGGCAATTTCGGCGGGCTTGGTCATGTCGGCGGGGTGATAGGCCGCACGCACATTGTAATTTTTTTCGAATGCGACACGTTGCGCCTCAATCTTCGCAGCGTCGCCTAGACCGTTCAGCATGATGTTCGCGCCGGACTTCGCCAATGCTTCGGCAATGCCCTGCCCGATACCGCTGGTTGAACCCGTGACGATTGCGGTCTTGCCCTGTAAATTGGCCATGCGCTGCTCCCTCGGTTATGAACGGTTGATGTGCGACACCTTATGCCGCCCGTTGGGGCTTGGCAATATCTGCTTTCAGCCGTATTTGCTTGGTTATCTTTACTTGGCAAAGGCCTTGCGCAAAGCCTGAATAATATGGTCCGGGTCAGCCTCTTCGGAGAAGGTCTGGACCAGCTGACCGTCCGTGCCCATCAGGTAGATGAGGGATGAATGATCCATCACATAATCATGTTCATCCACCTGTTCACCCCTGGCATAGTAAACCTGATATTTCTTGGCGACATCGGCGATTTGCTGCGCCGTTCCCGTCAAGCCCGCCACCGCCGGATGAAAGCTGGAGATATATTCCTTTAGCTTCTGCGGCGTGTCGCGTGCCGGGTCGATGGTGATAAACAATGGCTGCACCTTTGCAACTTCTTCCGCTTGCATATGGTCCAGCGCCTTTGAAATGCTCTGCAACCCCGTGGGACATAAATCGGGGCAATAAGTGTAGCCGAAATAGACCAGTAGCAGCTTGCCCTTATACGCCGCATCGGTTACCGGCGTTCCGTCCTGATTGGTTAGTGAAAACGAGCCACCAATTGCGCCAGTGCCCGGCGGCACTGCGGTTTGCGTTGTGACCTGCGCCGCCTGACGTTGCAGGTCGGCCACGCGAGCGCGGTCTTTGCCTGCCTGCCACACCACCAAAAATCCAGCCATCAGAATGCCCAGCGCGACGACAATCAAGGTTTGCAACGCGCGCTTCTCGGCCAACTGCACAAACCGGTCGGATATTTTCTTACGAAACAGTTTGCGCATGTGGAACTCCATCCTCAGTTGTCTTTTCCGGTTTGGAAGGCAATGCATTCACCCAGGCAACACCCAATGCCGCCCAATAGGGCAATGTTTGCACCAGCAACATGCCCGCCCATAGATTGGCATCTAAATTCAAAGTTGTGAACTTCCATAATACAGCGATAGCGCAAATAAGGAGTGTCGCCAGCAAGGTTATTTCTTCACGTGCCATCAGGAACGCCTGAATGGCGGCCCGCTTATCGTCGCATTTGGGTGTGCGGAAAAACGGCTTGCCGGACGTAAAGATGCCTTGCCAAACCGCCCGCGCCACCGCATGCGACAAGGCCATACCTGCAATCGCGGCATAGAAACGGTCCACAAAGCCGCATTTCACCCGCGCGCGATATAACCAGAAACCAGCCGTGACCTTGAACACAAAAACGCTGAGCGTCGGCACCAGAAAAACTGCAGGCGGGAATTCAACCCATTTGAGCATCAGCAGGATTGACCAAAAAACTGCCGCAACCGCAAACACAATATGGGCCGCATCGGCAAACCATGGCAACCAGCCAGAAATGAAGTGATAACGCTGCCCCTTGGAAAGTTGGTCATCATCCATAAGTGCCCGCCAGTGGCGTTTCAGGATTTGAACTGCGCCATAGGCCCAACGGAAACGCTGCGTTTTATAGGCACTAAAATTATCAGGGATAAGACCGCGCCCAAAGGAATGGTCCAGATAAACCGAGTCATAGCCCTTTTCAAAAAGGCGCAATCCAAGTTCGGCATCTTCGCAGATACACCACTCCGCCCAACGTCCGACGCCCAGCAACGCTTCCTTGCGGATCAGCGTCATCGTGCCATGCTGGATGATGGCGTTGCGTTCGTTACGTTGCACCATGCCAATATGGAAAAACCCAGCATATTCCCAGTAGCACATGCGCTTAAACAGGTTTTCACCGCCATCTCGGTAATCCTGCGGCGCCTGCACAAAAGCGACATCCTGCTTTTCAAAATACGGAATGGTTGAACGCAACCAGTCGGATGACACGATGTAATCACTGTCGATGACGCCGACGATAACGGCGTCCGGTGCAGTCTGATCCAACCCAAAATTCAACGCACCCGCTTTATACCCCGGCCATTTCGGCAAATGGAAGAAGCGGAAACGTTCACCCAGTTTGGCGCAATGCGCCTCCAATGGTTTCCAAACCGCTTCGTCTTTTGTGTTGTTGTCGATCACCAACACTTCGAAGTTAGGATAATCCAATTGCGCCAGCGCGTTCAGTGTTTCGATCACCATATGCGGCGGCTCATTATAACAAGGCACATGGATGGATACTTTGGGTGCATTGGCATCCGGCACCCAATCCTGTCGCGGCGCAAAGGGACGACGACGTTCGTTTGTCCACAACACTTCGGTCAACTCAAACCCGTCCACCAGCAACAACGATAACAAGACAATTTGCGCGCCAATAAGTGCGATCCACGCAATCGTGGTGCTGTTGATGATCTTTTCGGCCATCGCCGCCATGATCGCCCAGACAAGGAATGAGGCCACCGCCTGTATCAACCCTGCGTAAAAGAGCTGGCCACCGAACTTTAGGTCGCGCCTGCGGCGCACGAACCATTGAATGGGACCAATCGCCATCAAGGTTGCGATCAGATACCCCTGTAGCCAGCGCGTTGACTCGGCGATCGACCCGCTCATGGAAAATTTGGGTTGCCGATCAGCATTCCACAATCCCCAATGCGCGCCAACCGTGCCTTCGATATTACGCTTCCATGGCGCGTCAAAAGCTTCAACGATTGAATAGTCAATTCGCTCCTCGCTCGCCATATTCAGGAAGTCACGCACAAACCGCGCTTCGTTAATTAAGGAAGGTTCAGCCCCCTTAACCCACTGCCCTTCACTCGGCCATCCTGCTTCGCCGATATAAATATGCTTGGATGGAAACGCCGCAACCAACTGTTGATACCGGTAACGCACATAAGAAACTGCGCCGTCTATAGGCACACCTTCCCAATAAGGCAGAATATGCACGGCGATAAAATCAACCGCGTCGGCCAGTTCCGGATATTTCAACCAGATATGCCACGGTTCCGCCGTTGTGACGGGAATATCAACCTGACGCTTCACGCGTTCGATAAAGCCGATGAGGTCGGTGACAGAAATATCGTCACGCAGTAAAGATTCGTTGCCGATGATGATGCGTTTCACGTTCGGGTTATTGTGCGCAACCTCTATCGCCTGCGCAATCTCACGCTCATTGGCAACCGGGTCACGTGATATCCATGCGCCCAGATTGACCATAATGCCATGGCGCGCCGCGATGGCCACAATCCGGTCAAGACCGGAACCGACGCCATAGATACGGACGGCGATGGTATGCCCGGCCAGCGCCTGCATGTCTTTGTCGATATCTTCGTCGGAACGATAGGTTGAGCTGTCTGACGCCTGATACGCACTGTAGGACAGGCCATTGATAACGCCGCCCCAGGCGCGTTCGCTCACGCTCTGGTTCACGAGCGCCCATATCGAAAAATTCGCCAATAAAATCAGCGCTAGAATTACAGTGACACGCCTGAGTATCTGCATAAGCTCCCCTGCCCGACCCGCCTATGGGTACGGCAAGGTGCTCTTTTACTCTACTGTAACGCTTTTGGCCAGATTGCGCGGCTGGTCCACATCCGTCCCCTTAGCCACCGCCGTATAATAGGCCAAAAGCTGTACGGGAACGGCATAAAGTATAGGCAGAACCGCAGGATCAGCCGATGGCAATGCCATACCCCAGAAGGGTTTCAGGCCGGATTTCTGCAGCCCTTCCTTATCGCTGAGAAATACCACCTTACCCCCACGCGCCATGACTTCCTGTACGTTCGAGGCTGTTTTTTCAAATAAGCCGTCACTGGGGGCCAACACCACAACCGGCATATTTTCATCAATCAGGGCGATGGGGCCATGCTTCATTTCACCTGCGGCATAGCCTTCGGCGTGAATGTAGGAAATTTCTTTCAGCTTTAACGCGCCTTCCAGCGCCAGTGGGTACAGAAGGCCGCGTCCAAGATACAGGACGTCGCGCGCTTCGGCTACATGATGAGCCAATTCCTGAATATGATGCTCATCACGCAGGACATGGTTAATCATCGACGGCACTTCGCGCACACATTGCATAATGGCATCGGCACGTTCAGCAGACAAAACGCCACGTGCCAGACCCGCCGATACGGCAAGACACAGCAAAACCGTCAATTGCGTCGTGTAAGCCTTGGTTGATGCAACGCCAATTTCCGGTCCGGCCAGCGTCGGGAGCACGACATCCGACAGACGCGCAATGGAGCTTTGCGGCACATTAACGACCGCGACGATTTTCTGGCCCTGCGCCTTGGCATAATGCAGCGCGGCCAGCGTATCCGCCGTTTCACCCGATTGCGAAACAGCAAGCGCCACGCCGCCTTCGGGCATTGGCGCTTCGCGGTAACGGAATTCCGAGGCAACATCCACCTCAGCCGACAAACGCGCCAATTGTTCAAACCAGTACTTGGCGACAAGGCCAGCATAATAGGCTGTGCCACAGGCGACAATGGTCACACGCGGCACCGAATTCCAGTCAAACGGCAGATCATTAAGTGCCACACGCCCCTGCCCGTCCACCAGCGAAGCCAATGTTTCACCGATAACGGCGGGTTGTTCAAAAATTTCCTTCAACATGAAATGGCGATATTGCCCCTTGCCAATCATGGCACCGGACAAAGCCGTCACATGAATCTTGCGCTCTACGACCACGTCGCTCGCGTTATGAACGATGGCCTTGCCGGGTGACAGTTCCACCCAGTCGCCTTCTTCCAGATAGCTGATGCGGTTTGTCAGCGGCGCCAGCGCGAGCGCGTCAGAGCCCAGATACATTTCATTGTCATTGGCGCCATAACCGACTGCCAGCGGGCTGCCGCGACGTGCGCCGATCAGCAAATTTTTATGACCGACGAAAATGACGGCGATAGCAAAAGCCCCCTCCAGCCGTTTCAGCGCGGCAGCGGTGGCTTCCTGTGGTGACATGTTCTGGTTCAAATAATCGGTAATGAGGTGCGCGATCGTCTCAGTATCCGTTTCGGACTGGAACCTGTGTTGCTTTTCCTCCAGCTCGCGCCGCAATTCACGATAATTCTCGATAATGCCGTTATGCACAACGGCCACCTTGTCCGTCACATGCGGGTGCGCGTTTGTTTCCGTGGGGCGCCCATGGGTGGCCCAACGGGTATGGCCGATGCCGACCGTCCCCGGCAACGGTTCGCGCTCCAATCGACTGGCCAGATTATCGATTTTCCCCTCTGCACGACGGTTTTCAATGTGCCCGTTGACCAAAGTTGCCAGCCCTGCGCTGTCATAGCCGCGATATTCCAGACGGCGCAGACCGTCCAGCAACAAAGGCGCTACCTGACGCTCAGCCAAAATACCAACGATGCCGCACATATTAACAACTCCGGATCAACAGATAGGGTACGCATAAACATAAGCACAGCCATACAGGCGGCAAAATTCAATTTTGGCAACATATTGTTACCCTGTACGGAAAGGCTCGACAGAATAGGGCATTGCTTGCATAAATATTGCCACAGAATCATTCGGCTGGCACTGGCGCCCCGTTATTAGGAGAGTTGGCTATGAAGCGTTTTTCCCGTTTATTGATCGCGTTGACGACAGTCACAAGTCTGATCGCCTTCGATGCGGCAACCGCGCCCGTGCACGCCGCCACGCACAAACACAGCCACCATTCCAAAAAACACAAAAAGTCGAAGAAACATGCCGCCGTGAACAGCAAGAGCCGCATGCGGCAAGCGCAGGAAAGCCTGTCACACCTTGGTTATTATCACGGCAAGGTTGACGGCATTTATGGTTCGCGTACAAAAACGGCGATCAAGGAATTCCAGCGTGACCATGAGCTTCGCGTAACAGGTACGCTGACAGACGCGACCTATCGCGCTATTTTGAAGGCTGACGGCCGTGAAGATGGCGTCAGCGGCAGCCTGGGCACCATGGGGCAGATGAACGTCCGCCATGATTTCTACGCCGAACATCCTGATTTTTACGGCCACACAAACCAGCAATATGCCGACCCGTTGATGATGAGCGGCGCCACAGGTCAGGCCACACAAAGCCTGCCTAACCGTTTTTCACACGTGGAATTCAGCGAAGTCGAAGGTTCCAGCTACCACCGCTATAATGTCAGTGTGAACGGTATTCCTGTTCTGCAGGCGGAAAATCAACCCTCGGTCGTCGGTCTTTCGAAGACCTATGAGCTGGATAACGAGGATGCCATCATCATCTCCGCCTACCAGCCGAACGATGCGACATGCCAGTACCGACACTATGTGCTGGCGCTCAGCAACGGTAAGAATGAGCTGCATCGTATCGACAGCTGCACACGCGGATTTCAGGCGCGTGTGCTGAACGGCTCGCTGTTCGTTGAATTCCCCGAAGTGGACGATGCGCGCGCTATCGCCTCAACATGGCGCTACGACAACGGGCAGATGGTTAGGCTATAAGCGCCTAGCGCGGCAACAAATGATAGAAAAAGGCCTGCGCGAAATTGGCCCGGCCTCTGCCCCAAGGTGTGACGAGAATAGTTTTGTGCGTTTCCCTATCATAAATCACCTCATCCGCCGGACCTGATACTGGTGCAATGATAGTCTTTGCAGTCGCTATGGCGGCATAGCCGGCCACACAGGCCACAGCGCCAATTAGACCCAAACCAAGACCGTGTGGGATGAGAGAAGCCACAAGCAATGCCGCAGCTCCCCACTGCGCCGCCAGCGCCCCTCTGTACAGCCATTTATGAGACACTTTGTGACTCGCGGGATATCTGCATATAATTTTAGAGTACGTTGGCAATGTCATTTAAAAAATCCACCTGAGTGCACAGTAATAGTTAATAATTAATGGCAATGGTTATACATAATCCATAAAGGTGATGCACGCCAATACTAACAATACTGGATAATGGCTGTTTATCAGCGTTTTCTGGCTATCTGCGCATCTAAACGCTCTTCTTCCAGCCCTTCCGGGTCCATGTGGACCAGCACATCCGCATGCGGGTAAGCCTTCATGATATCTGTCGTGATGGCATCCGTTATTTCATGCGCAGCCGCCAACGTTATACCGGGCTCCATTTCGATATGCAGTTCGACAAAAATATGATCGCTGTCATAACGGGTACGCATGTCGTGTACCCCCAGCGCCTTGGGGTGACGTTGCACTATTGCCTTGATGCCTGCCCGGTCTGCTTCGCCCAGTTCCTTATCCATCAGCATGTCGATCGAACGCAGGGCGATTCTGACCGCCGTCGCTGACAAAGCTCCTGCGATCGCGATGCCGAACAGCGGGTCAAACCACGTTATACCCGTCACGCGATATAGCGCGAGCGAAACGATAACCGCAATGTTGACGCCAAGATCACCCATGTAATGCAAATGATCGGCGCCAATGGCAACAGACCGGGTGCGCTTGACGACAACATACTGAAATAAAACCAGCACGATTGTCAGAACAATGGCCAGCAGCATCGAGCCATAACCAACAACCTCGTTCTGTAAAGCGTGCGGGTGAAATAAACGGCTGATTGCTTCATAACCCAGTAAAATGGATGAACCGATGATGAACCCCGACTGCGCCAGCGCCGCAAGAGGTTCCGCCTTGCCATGGCCGTAACGGTGTTCACGGTCCGGCGGCTCCAACGCGGTGGCAACGCCATAGGCAGTGACCAACGAAGCGACCAGATCAATGGTTGAGTCCAATAGTGATGACAAGACCGCAACGGAGTCCGTCATCAGGTAGGCAACCAGTTTGGCGACAATCAGGATGCTGGCCACCGTAATGCTGGCATAGGTTGCCAGCCGGCGTAGTCGATCATTGCCAATGGATAATAGCTGTTCTTTCTCAATCACGGGTAAAGCCTTTCCGTTGCCCAGTTTGTCGCGCCCGGCGCACAAGTATAAACAAGCCTGTCATGCAGGCGCGAGGGTTGATCTTGCCAAAATTCTACTCTGTTCGGTGTCAGCCTGTACCCGCCCCAATGCGGTGGCCGCGGCACTGCGCGCCCTTCGAACTGGTGTGTGCAATCGGCAATGCGTTTATCGAAATCAGCACGCGCAGGCAGATGCTGCGACTGTAACGATGCCCACGCGCCAATCTGGCTGCCGCGCGGACGCATAGCAAAATAGGCATCGGACTCCGTGTCCGAAACCATGGCAATACTCCCTTCGGCACGCACCTGACGGCGCAAGGATTTCCAATGCCAGCACAACGCACCTCGCGCGTTTGCGGCCAGGTCGTCCCCCTTCCGGCTTTCGCGGTTTGTAAAAAAGCAAAAACCACGCATATCATAATCTTTTAAAAGAACGATCCTGACGGACGGCGCACCAGCGGCACTGACGGTTGCCAGGCTCATGGCGTTGGGGTCGTTGACCTCCGCTGCCTCTGCCTCAGCGAACCAGTCCCTGAATAACGCCCAAGGCGTCACAGCAATCTGAATACCGCTTTCCATGCCATTTGCCCCTACAAAACCGGCTTTGCGCCATGCTTGCGACATCATTGTCTTATTTAATGAAATTGACTAGCATGAATCATATTTCAACCGCTACCCAAGAGGTTTACATGTTCCGCAAATCAGTCCTTGCCCTCCTCGCAGGATCACTTCTTCTGACCGCCTGCCAAAATGGGCCGAACGGTCGCGCACAAACAGACAGCTGGGGCGGTGGCGAAACCATCGGCACGCTGGGTGGTGCCGCGGCAGGCGGTCTGCTCGGCAACGCGCTGGGTGGCCATACAGCTACAGGTAAGGCTGCTGGCACCTTGACGGGCGTCCTGCTGGGCGGCTTCCTGGGTAACCGCGCCGGCGCCATGATCGACGAGAGTGATCGCGCAGCTGCCGCCAAGGCCGAACAACGCGCCTACACAGCACCAGTTGGCCAGCAAATCACTTGGAACAACCCGCAAAACGGCAACTCCGGCGTTATTACACCGACCCGCGATGGGTATGACCAAAGTGGCGCCTATTGCCGTGAATTCCAACAAACCATCACTGTCGGCGGCAAGCAGCAGCAAGGCTATGGCAAGGCCTGCCAACAGCCGGACGGCAGCTGGAAGATCGTTCAGTAAAGCTTGATTGTTGAACAGGATTGGTGTTGTCATAGCGGCACCAATCCTTTTCTTTTTATAGCAATCATCCATGTCAACGCGTGACCCGTACGATGTCTTGAATGTCAGCCGCTCGGCTACGGCGGATGAGCTTAAAAGCGCCTATCGCAAGCTTGCGAAAAAACTGCACCCCGACGTCAATCCCGGGCGCAAGGATATTGAGCAGAAATTCAAAGAAGTAACGGCTGCCTATGATCTGTTGTCCGATACGGACAAGCGCGCCCGTTTTGACAGGGGAGAAATTGACGCCTCAGGACAAGAGAGGGGTTTTGGCGGGGGCTACGGTGGGCGGAGCAGCAGTGGCGGACAAACACGCTGGCGCACGCATTCACAGGCAGGCGGTGATCCCTTTGCCCAGTTCGGCGGCATGGATGGGATGGAAGATATTTTCGCCGAATTTATGGGCGGCACACAAGGCAAGCGCGGGCGTCAAAGCCAAAGCCGTGGCAGTGATGCAAATTACGCCCTGACCATACCGTTTGTGGAAGCCTGTTTGGGCGGCAAGCGCCGCGTGACATTAAGCAACGACAAAACCATCGATATCACCATCCCGCCCGGCGTGAATGACGGGCATAAAATGCGCCTGCGCGGCCAAGGTATGCCGGGTGCCACAGGCCCCGGCGACGGGATTGTCGAGTTGCATATTGAACCGCATCCCTATTTTACGCGCAAGGATAACGACCTGACGCTGGAAGCGCCGATCAGCCTGCCCGAAGCCATTCTAGGCGGCACGATCACAGTCCCGACTTTGACAGGTCCGGTTGCCGTCAAGGTACCAAAGGGCGCCAATAACGGAACGTCATTACGCCTGAAAGGTAAGGGCGTTCCCCATGGCAAGGATCAGAAAGGCGACATGTTTGTCAAACTGCGCGTCGTCCTGCCCGACAATGTGGATGATGAGCTGGCTGAGGCCGTTGAGAAATGGTCGAAAAAGCACAGTTACGACCCGCGCAAGAATACGGGCTGGTAAGCCAGCCCCCCTTCTTACAGGTCCATAGAATTACAGACCCAGAAAACCGCTTTCCTGATGCTCGATGATCGGCGTTGCCGTCTGGTTGATCGCTTCGCCTTTTTCCTTCGCTTGCTTCAGGCGTTCGGCTTCGGCAGCGGCGTCAACGACGTTATCGCCATTCTTGTCAGATGACAGCAGGTCGCCGATCAGATGGTCGGACACATCCGTCTTTTGTGCAGATTCACGGTTGATAACATCGCGAATATTAGGGTCGGCATGATCCGCCCCCATTTGCAGCAACAGTGTCTTTTCAAGCGGCGATACGGCTGGCGCCTTGCCAGCAGGCGTATTGCCGTTAAACAGCGACGCATAAGCCGTTTGAGAAATATCCGCATCCTGTGGACGTGGCGCACCCGGACGCGGCGGCCGCAGCGAGAAATCAGGCGGCATAGCCAAAGGCGGCCGGTCGATAACAGCAAATTCATCCGGCGAGCTGCGCCCCAAACCAAGGCTTTCGCGGACACTGCCGCACGCCGTCAGGCTGAGCGCCATAAGGGCCATTAAAATGATGGGACGCGTTGCGTTCATAAATACCCTACCCGTCTGATTCACTATTCCAAGCCCAAGACTAGCGGTTTCAGGGAGCCCTGACCAGACTGTCGATGGTCAACAAGCCAACCCCTGCCACAATGGCGGCATCGGCCACATTAAACGTGTACCAATGGTAATTGCCGTAATAGAAGTCCAGAAAGTCGATAACGGCCCCGAACCGGACGCGGTCAAAGATATTGCCGATGGCACCGCCCATAATCAGCCCCAGAGCCGCCGTCACCAGTTTAGAATTTGTGCGCAGGAGCCAGCGCGTCAGCAACGCAATCACGGCCACCGCAATACCCACCATCACAAACGGCATATAGGCGTGGTTGATGTTGTTCAGCAGACCGAACGTCATCCCACGGTTATGCATGAGGATAATGTTAAAGTAAGATGTCACTTCAACTTTGCTGGTTTCTGCCAGCGTCTTGTTGACGACCCACCATTTGCTGAGCTGATCGACTGCAGCAACCAGGCCCATTAGATACAGCGCCAGTTGCGCACGCATATGCCTGCTCATGCTGCCACCTTTCCGGGTTTGGTCACAACGTCATGGCAACGGTGACAGAGGCCCGGGTGGTCGGCGTGATGCCCAACCTCCGGCAGGACTTGCCAGCAGCGTTCGCACTTGTCGCCTTTGGCCAGTTCGACAACCACACCCACACCCGTAACATCGGGCAACGTAAAGGCATTGGCCGGAACCGCACCAACCGTCAGGGTCAGTGATGACGCAATGCAGAGTTCCGCAAAGTCGATTCCTGACAACAGTTTGTTCTGTTCATCCGTTAGATACAAAACAGGATGCGCCTGCAGGCTGGAGCCGATCTTCTTGGTATTACGCTCCACCTCAATCGCCCCTGTAACAACGCGACGCAGATCACGCAATTGCTGCCACTTGGCAGCCAGCGCATCATTCTGCCATTGCGCAGGAACCGGCAAAAAGTCATGCAGGTGGATGCTGTCCGTCATCGCTTCGCCGGAGACACCCAGACGCGCCTGCCACGCTTCCTCAGTCGTAAAGACGAGGATAGGCGCCAGCCAGCGCACGACATGTTCAAACACATGATGCATGGCCGTACGGGCTGCACGGCGACGTTCGCTGTCCGTCGCGTCGCAGTACAGGCTGTCCTTGCGAATATCGAGGTAGAAGGCCGACAAATCCGCATTACAGAAGTCATGCAGGATGGTCAGCAGACGGTTATAATCAAACGCCGCGATGGCTTCACGTACCGCACCGTCGACTTCGTGCAGGCGATGCAGGACCCAACGTTCCAGTTCAGGCAATTGCTGATCCGGCAATGCTTCGGCAGCCGTAAAGCCGTCCAAAGCCCCCAGAAGGTAGCGTAACGTATTACGGAAGCGGCGGTACAGATCGCCGATCTGCTTCAGGATTTCAGGGCCGACGCGTTGATCTTGTACAAAGTCGGACGACACAACCCACAAACGCAGGATATCCGCACCCAGCTTGTTATAGATTTCCTGAGGCTCCACAACATTGCCCAAGGATTTGGACTGTTTACGCCCCTGCTCATCCAGCGTAAAGCCGTGCGTCAGAACGGCATTATAGGGTGCACGACCACGTGTCCCGCAAGCCTCCAGCAAGGATGAATGGAACCAGCCGCGATGCTGGTCCGACCCTTCCAGATACAAATCCGCCGGCCATTGTTGGTCAGGCCATTCGCTGGCGCTTTCGTTCTGATCGATACAGAAAGCATGTGTTGACCCGGATTCAAACCACACATCGACGATGTCGAATACTTGCGTATAATCTTCGGTTTTGTAGGCGCTACCAAGGAAATCGGACGGCGGGTGACTATACCACGCGTCTGCGCCTTCCTTTTCAAAACTGTCAGCGACACGCTTCAGGACCGCAGGATCTTTCAGAATCTCGCCCGTCGTCTTGTTCAGGAACAGCGCAATCGGCACACCCCAGGCACGCTGACGGCTGATGCACCAGTCGGGGCGCGTTTCGATCATGCCGCGGATGCGGTTTTCGCCGACGCCGGGAACCCAACGCGTTTCGCCGATGGACTGTAACGCCACTTCACGTAACGTTTCCTTGCGTCCGGCGATAGGTTGATCGAGCGCGATAAACCATTGCGGCGTCGTGCGGAAGATCAACGGTGCCTTTGACCGCCATGAATGCGGATAGGAGTGCGTGATGTTCTGCTTTGCCAGTAACGCGCCAACTTCGCTTAGCGCTTTCATGACCGCGCCATTGGCTTCGCCAACCTTGCCGTCCGGTTTATAAACCGCCAACCCGGCAAATCCCTTCACGTTCGGCAGATAAATGCCGTCATCCCCAACCGTTTCATCGAACTTGATTTTGTATTGCTGGCCTAGGTTAAAGTCATCCTCGCCATGGCCGGGCGCGATATGCACAAACCCCGTACCCGCTTCTGTCGTAACAAACTCACCGAAATACATCGGCACGTCGTAGTCATAATAAGTCTGATAGGCGGCACCACCACGCCACGGATGGCGGCATACGGTACCGGCAAAGTCTGTGCCTTTAATTTCGGCGACAAGGCTCATCTGCCCCTTGCCGTCTTTCAGAACCATCTGTTCGAACTGGCTTCTCAGCGCGGCGGCTACAACATATTTTTGCCCGTCAAAAGCCGTGCCACTGTCACGGCATTCAAGGACAGCATAATCAAAATCGCCATAGGCGATGGCGCGGTTCGCAGGAATGGTCCATGGCGTCGTCGTCCAGATGACGATGTTCGCGCCCGTTAAAGCTGCGGCCTTGGTGTTCACGACCGGGAAGGCAACCCAGAGTGTCGTGGATTTATGGTCATGGTATTCGATTTCCGCTTCGGCCAGCGCGGTCTTTTCAACCACCGACCACATCACGGGCTTCACACCTTTATAGAGCAAGCCGTTATCGACGAATTTGTAGATTTCCCGCAGGATCTGCGCCTCGGCGCGCTTTGTCATGGTCGCATAAGGATGCGCCCAATCGCCGATAACGCCCAATCTTTGGAACTGTGTGGACTGGATGTTTTTCCATTCATCGGCAAATGCGCGGCATTCATCGCGGAATTGCAGAACGGGAACTTCGTCCTTGTTTTGTCCTTTGGTGCGATAACGCTCTTCGATCTTCCATTCGATGGGCAGACCATGGCAATCCCAGCCAGGTACGTAAGGGGCGTCTTTCCCCTGCATCTGTTGCGTGCGGACCGTGATGTCTTTCAAAATCTTGTTCAGCGAATGGCCAATATGGATGTTACCATTCGCATAGGGGGGGCCGTCATGCAGGATGAACTTAGGCCGACCCTTTGACTGCGCGCGCAGGCGGTTATAAAGGCCAATGCGGTGCCAGTAATTGATCCATTCCGGCTCCTGCTGCGGCAAATTGCCGCGCATGGGAAAATCGGTCTTCGGCAAAAAGACGGTTTCGCGATAATCGGCTGTGGGCTTGTCTGACATGATAAATCCGTTTCAAAGGGTTAATGTTTTTAACGCTGGGACCAGCGGGGCGCAAGGGCCTGCCGCAAGGCCTGAAATGGGCCTTTGGTGCCGTCTGGCGGCACCAAGGCCTACATAATTCGGCTGGCGTGATAGGTACGGGCAGCGTCAACATCCAGCGTGATCTGCTGTTTTAACGCCTCTAGTGAGCCAAAGCTCTGCTCATCCCGCTGAAAATGGCACAGGTATACTTCCCATTCCTGCCCATACACTTCTTGATGAAAATCGAACAAATGCGCTTCCAGAAGCTCTGTTTTACCGTCAACGGTCGGGCGCAATCCCAGATTGGCAATGCCTGCATACTGACGCGCGCTGCCGACCGGGCTCGCTGTAATCGTGTAAACGCCAAAGCGTGGGCGCATATACTCACCCAATGGAATATTCATGGTCGGGAAGCCCAGTTGCCGCCCACGCTGGTCACCCTTCACAACCATACCCGCGATTGACCAAGGGCGGCCAAGGATATGCTCAGCCAGCGCTACATCACCCGCCTTGAGCGCGTCGCGCGTGCGCGAGGATGACATAACTTCCCCGTGCGAGTCGCGGAACGGCGTGACTTCGGTTACAGACACACCCTGCGGGGCAAGCCATTCACGCAATTGCGCCATCGTACCGCTGCGCCTGTGCCCGAATACGTAGTCAAAGCCCGCAACAACATGCTGCGCCCCATAGGTGCCGAGGAGAACCCTTTGCACGAAATCCTGCGCCGACAGGTCCGAAAACCCAGGCGTGAATGGCAGCACAACAACATCATCCAGACCAAGCTTGCGCAGCAGTCGATCCTTGGCCGCAGCAGGCGTCAGGCGAAACGGCGGGATATCCGGCTTCAGAACAGACCGCGGATGCGGTTCGAAAGTCATGGCGCGCGCGGGAACGCCAAGGCCGCGTGCTTTCTCAATCGCCAGCTTTAAAACGGCCTGATGTCCGCGATGAACCCCATCGAAATTACCAAGCGCAAAGACGCCGCCTTTTTGCGGAACATTCTGCGCCGTTTGCTGATCAGTGGCCGAGGCCATGACGTGGTCCATATTCGCCCAAAAAACTATACTTCCCCGGAATGGGTCGTCATGATAACGGAAAAAGCACCGCAGACTCAAGAAAATCATGGAGATATTACACGCCGATGCTGAAACGAATGAAATCTGAGAACTGGGGCGGCATCGCCAGCCTGTGCGGTAGTCTGTTATTTATGCTGGCGGGTGACAGCGCCGGAATCACTGCAACAGGCATTTGCCTGGCGGCAGAGTTTATATTTGCAACGCGCGGACACCGCACATGGGGTTATTCGCTTGGTTGCGCCCTTATCAGCCTATGCGGCTTCTTTCTGACCGCCTCACGCCTAATGGATGGCAACGACCTGCTGCGCCATTTGACGATGGTCATGATGGTGGTCTGGGCCTTCGCAGCGATACGATGGCCGGTTGAAATCCTATCCAACTTTACGGCAACGAAAAACGAAGTGCTGGCACAAATACTGCGCAAACTTGCCGATTATATCCCCCGTATTGCCAGTATCATCAGCATCACCATGCGTCTGCCCATGCTGGTAACCGCGGCATTTGCCGGTGAACATTTCAGCGGGCTGATGTTCAGTGCGTTGACATGTTATTTGATCGCGGATGTCTTGCTGGGCCGATTGCAGACTTTGCTGAAGCGTGGTGGGCCCGGTAGGACTTGAACCTACAACCAGACCGTTATGAGCGGCCTGCTCTAACCAATTGAGCTACGGGCCCGAAGGCCATCACCATCACTTACATGAACGCATTTGGATGCGCAAGCGGGCTAACGTTTATCCATAACGCCTGTCAGTGCGCGATAAAATTCCTGCGGATTGGCAACACCATAAATCGGGGTCGTATCCCCGCCTGCGCCATGCACGACCAAAGTACCGTAGCCAAGAACGCGCTCCAGTGCCGATTGTTGCAGCGTGGCGCCTGTGATGCGGTTAATCATCAGCTCATAGGACGCACGGGAGATAAACCCATATTTGGTAATCAGCCGCGAACTGGTGACCACAATTTCGGTCGATGTCTGCCGCACGTAATAGAGAACAAGCAGGCCAATACCAATCAACACGGCAATGAGCGCCAGAAAGGCCAAGGGCCGCGCGTATAAATCAGCCAGATCACTGCCGATCAAAAACGTAAGTAGCGGGTGGCTTAGCGCACCAACCAGGCCGCCGCCAATCGTTAGAACCAGCCCGCGTATGTACATCATCCAATGCAGTGACGCGACATACACGACGCGTTCATTGGGCAACAATATGGACTGGACGTAGGACAAGATGATCCTCCTACGCGGCGGCGCTGTTATGCGCCGTGCCTGCGGCGAGCCAGCGTTCGGCTTCCAGTGCGGCCATGCACCCCATACCTGCCGCCGTTACCGCCTGACGGAATACTTTGTCTTTCACATCGCCTGCCGCAAAGACCCCCGGAATGTTGGTCGCCGTCGAATCCGATTTGGTCAGAATGTAACCTTCGGGGTCCATGTCGACCTTGCCATTAAAGATTTTGGTGGCCGGGTCATGGCCGATCGCGACAAACAGGCCCGAAGTCGGCACAACACGCGTTTCCTGCGTGACCAGATTGCGCAGCTTAAGGCTGGTGACGGAAAGCGCCGGTGTTTCCGCGCCCTGCACTTCTTCGACGACGCTGTTCCAGATCACTTCGATATTCGGATGGTTGGCAATGCGGTCGTGCAAAATCTTTTCGCCGCGGAATGAATCACGGCGATGGATCATGGTCACCTTGGACGCGTGATGCGTGAGGTACAGCGCTTCTTCCATCGCCGTATTACCGCCGCCCACGACACAGACTTCCTTGCCGCGATAGAAAAAGCCATCGCAGGTGGCGCAACCTGAAACGCCGAATCCCTGAAACTTCTTTTCGCTCGGCAGACCAAGCCAACGTGCTTGCGCACCGGTCGCGATAATCACCGTGTCGGCTTCGAACACGTCGCCGGAGTCGCCTTTGCAGATAAAGGGACGGCGCGAGAAATCGACTTCCTGAATAACATCAAAAATGATTTCGGTGCCGACCTTGGCAGCCTGCGCCTGCATTTGCTCCATCAGCCACGGACCCTGAATGGCGTCGGCAAAGCCGGGATAATTTTCCACATCGGTTGTGATAGTCAACTGCCCACCCGGCTGCATCCCCTGTACGAGAATGGGCTTCATATTGGCGCGCGCAGCATAAATAGCCGCCGTATATCCCGCAGGCCCGGCGCCGATAATCAAAACTTTTGTGCGATAGGTTTGGGGCATTCCGTCCATCCATAAAAGGGTACCTGATGACCCCTTTCAGATGGCGGCGCGCCCCCGACCCGGAAGGGATCAGCCCTGTCCCATGACCTGGGAAAGAGCCACACCCATCGCATCATCAAATTGTCTTTCAATCAGATAATGCGAGTGGTTGATGCCTCTATCATGGAGGTCTTTTTCTATCTTGGCAATGATATGTTCATGGCCGGAATGCGCGATAACGTCGTCAATAAACGACAACGCGTAATTCTCAACCTCGGTTTCAGCCAGCCCAAGTTCGTGCGCGGCCCAGACACCCAACAGGTGTGCGGCCCGGCTCGAAGCTTTGAACTTCAGCTCTTCATCCAGTTTGAATTTTTGTTCGAATGCCCGTTCACGATCGTCGAATGCAGCCATGATAACCCCCTTTACTCAACACTGTTGGGACGAGCAAAGGGCGCGGGCTTCTGGGCATCTGGCGAAGACGCCAGCGCGAAGCGGGCGATTCGTTAGACGGAGCCGGGAGCGAGGGTGACCTTCAACCCATCCAGTTCTTCATTGAAGATAATTTGACACGAAAGGCGTGAATTTTCCGTTACCTCGAACGCGCCATCGAGCATACCGACTTCTTCTTCGTTGGGTTCAGGCAGCTTGTCCTTCCATGCCGGATCCACATAAACATGGCATGTAGCGCACGCACAAGAGCCACCGCACTGGGCCAAAATGGGCAATCCGCCTTCGCGAATAATTTCCATAACGGTCCATTCGTTGGTAGCCAGCAATTCGCGTTCCTTGCCTTCGGTGTCTGTGCACAAAATACGCATCTTCATTTACCTTCTGTTAAGCTTGTTAGTTAGGCAGCGTCCGAAACGCCGAGTTTGTCCTGCAAGTCGCTGCTTGATGTCGTGTACTGGAAGCGATAACGGCGGTCGGGGTGAACCATCGCAAACGCCTTCTTCGCCATCAGGGCGGCTTCATGGAAGCCGGACAGAATGAGCTTCATCTTGCCCGGATAGGTGTTGATGTCGCCAATCGCGAAAACGCCCGGCAGGTTGGTTTCAAAATCCGCCGTGTTGACGGGCAGCAGGTTATCCTGCAATTCCGCGCCAAAGTTGGCAACGGGGCCGAGCTTCATGGTCAGGCCATAGAACGCCAGCAGGTTGTCACACGGCATGTCGTACGCGTCCTTGCCATCTTCCTTCAGCGTCACGCTGGCCAACTGACCATCTGCGCCGTTCAGTGTGGAGAGGTTGGCAATCTTCAGGTCCATTTTGCCTTCGGCTACCAACGCGCGCATCTTGCTGACAGAATCCGGCGCAGCGCGGAATTCGTCGCGGCGATGGACGAGCGTGATGTGGCTCGCGATCGGTTGCAGATTGATGGTCCAGTCGAGCGCCGAGTCACCGCCGCCGGCGATCACCAAACGCTTGCCGCGGAATTGCTCCATCTTGCGAACGGCATAAAAGACCGACTTGTTTTCATAAGCTTCGATGCCCTTGATCGGGGGACGCTTCGGCACAAAGCTGCCGCCGCCGGCTGCGATCACGACGATCGTCGACTCGAAAACCGTGCCACGATCCGTCGTCAGGCGCCATTTGCCTTCGGGTGTCTTTTCCAGACTTTCGACCATCTGACCGAAATGGAAAGTCGGGTTAAAGGGCTTGCCCTGCTCCAGCAGGCGCTCCGTCAACTCAGCGCCAGTGCAAGACGGGATGGCCGGAATGTCATAGATCGGCTTTTCCGGATACAGTTCAGCGCACTGGCCGCCCGGACGGTCCAGGATATCGACCAGATGACATTTGATATCATTCAGGCCGAGTTCAAAAACGGCAAACAGCCCCACGGGGCCCGCGCCGACGATTACGGCGTCTGTTTTGATCACTTCTGCGTTCATGCTGTCCGTCACTTCCTTCTAATACCTACGATATTTGTTGCCCGAGGGGTTTAGCGAAGTTGACGCCCCACTTCAAGCATTTCGCCTAAAAATAATGCCGGAAAAGCTACTCAAGCCTTGAAGCGCTTGGGAAAATCCGGCACATTAGCCTCTAACACACCCTGTCGCGACTGGCGTATAAGTGGTTTACCACAAGGAAGCGATAGCGGCAAAGCCGTACGCCTGGGCATCGCGTGTCTGACCATAAACTGGGAGGTTAATACCGTGACCAATTTTACCTACTCCGCCGCAGCCCTTGACCGCCTGAAAGCTAATGATAGCGACGTTTTCAAGGCCCTGATGCAGGAAGAAGTGCGCCAGAGCGAAGGCATTGAGCTGATCCCCTCTGAAAATTACTGCTTTCCGGAAGTTTACGCCCTGCTCGGCTCTGTTTTTAACAATAAATATTCCGAAGGTTACCCCGGCCGCCGTTACTATGGTGGACAGGAAAATACGGATATAATCGAAAATCTGGCCCGCGACCGCGCCAAGAGCCTGTTCCGCGCCGAATATGCGAATGTTCAGCCGCTCGGCGGCTCTGCCATGAATCAGGCCATCTATTTTGGCCTGCTACAACCGGGCGACACCATTCTGGCCATGGACCTGTCGCATGGCGGGCATTTGACCCATGGCGCCCCCGTTTCGCACATGAGCAAAGTATTCAATTTCGTCCGTTACAAGAGCGAAGTCCCCACCGGTAATATCGACCTTGCCAAGGTGCGCGCGCTTGCACTCGAACATAAGCCCAAAATGATCATCTGCGGTTTTTCTTCCTACCCGCGTGAGCTGGATTACGCAGGTTTCAAGAAAATTGCCGATGAAGTCGGCGCACTGACCTTTGCCGATGTCAGCCATATTGGCGGCCTGATCGCCGGTGGCGCATTGGCCAACCCGATGGATTTTGGTTTCGACGTCATGTCGACCACCACGCATAAATCGTTGCGCGGCCCGCGCGGCGGCATGATCCTTGCAAAAAAGCAATATGGTCAGGCACTCGACAAGTCGGTGTTCCCCGGCCTGCAAGGCGGCCCGCACATGCACCAGGTAGCCGCAGTCGCCACAACACTCAAGCTGGCTGCCGAAGAGCCGTTCAAGAAATACGCACGCGATGTCATCGCCAACGCCAAAACATTGGCGCAAACCTTGCTGCAACAAGGGGCCGAGCTGGTCACCGGCGGCACTGACAATCACATGATGGTCGTCAACACGATCAATTCCTTCAACATCAACGGCACAGTAGCCGAGCATGTTCTGGACGCCGCAGGCATCACGCTGAACAAGCAAATGGTACCTGATGACCCGAACCCGCCGTTGAAGCCGAGCGGCATTCGCCTCGGCACGCCTGCAGCAACCGCGCGTGGTATGGGCGAGAACGAAATGAAGCTGCTGGGTAACATTATGGTCCGCGCTCTGCGCAGCCATGAAGACACCGTCGCCCTGGAAAAGCTGCGTGATGAAACACGCGCAATCTGCTCACGCTTCCCGGTGCCCGGCGTTTCCAACGATGGCAAAAGCCATTCTTCGGCAGCCGCTTAAAGCTTGATAGACTGAACCCCGTCCGGTGAGGCAAACAAAGCCTCATCGGTCAGGCCTATAAAGAGGCCGTGTTCAACAACGCCTGTAACTGCCTTGAGCGCTTGCGCGAGCGCATTCACATCCTTGATGACGCCACAAGGCAGGTCATAGATGACGTTCCCGCCATCCGTTACGACCACACCGCCTTCCTTATTCAACCGCAGTGTTGGCGGCACATCGTCATAACCAAGTTTCTGCAGAACGGCACGCAGCCGCGCCGCCGTTGTGACATGACCAAAGCGCACCACCTCGACCGGCAACGGGAACTGCCCCAGACAGGAAACCTTCTTGCTTATGTCGGCGATGGCCACGCAGTATCGCGAATATTCCGAAACCAGCTTCTCACGCAAATGCGCAGAACCGCCGCCCTTGATCAAATTCAGATTGCCGTCACATTCATCTGCGCCATCAACCGTCACATCAATATAGGAAACAGTGTCAAGCTCAACGACTTTCAGTCCCAGTTTCTGTGCGAACGCCGCCGTTGCAACAGATGTTGCAACACACGTTATGAGTAAATTCTCATGACGCACACGTTCAGCCAAAGCCTCGACAAAACAGGCCGCCGTTGATCCCGTACCCAATCCAACAATCATATTTGTCTTAATCAATCGTGATGCTGCGATGCCCACTTGCTGTTTTTGTTGATGAACGTCCATGGGCAGGCCTCGGTAAGTCAGGAAAGAAGGAAAACAGAACCCGTTTACAAAAGCAGATTCCGGCCGTTAAAAAAAGATAAAATACGAGTTAATTTCTTGATAAATCATCTCTATCGTCAACAAGAGGTTAATGTGATTCTTGTACGATGGTGACATGGATTAGATCAATGGGACCTCCGTCACGGCGGAGCGGTAACTGGTCGGAGCGCGCATGAGAAACTGGAAGACAAAACATTTTGTCATCGCCTACCTGGTTGGCTTGTTCGGGCTAGCCGTCCTCGGATACTATTTTGCCGACTACGCCTTGGAAAAAGTTCAAGCCAAGAAAACAGTTATCAACGATAAATTCCAGACCGACCTGTCCTACGTCGAGCTGCCACGTATGAACGTCACGCTGACATCGGCGCACGCGGATTTCAGCGGTCGAGTCAGAATGGACATCAGTCTGGTGGTTGAGAAAAAATACGCCGACCGCCTGGAAGGTTTCAAGCCGCGCATCAATGATAGGTTGATGAGCTTCGCCAGCCATATGGATCTGGACACCATATCAAGACCGCAGGCCAGCGCCCTATTGCGCCATTACATTCTGAAGGAAGTGAACGCCGCCAGCTTCCCGGTACCAGTCATTGATGTCGTCTTCCGGCAATTCGCCGTTATGTAGGCCGCACGGCCTACCTGCCCTTTGTACGCTCGACCGAATTGATGCATGTATTGGCGCGTAACGCGGCAATGATGTTGGTCAGTTGCACAAGATCACGCACTTCGACGTCCACCAGAACATCAAAGAATTCCGGCGTACGGTTGATAATTTTCAAATTGATGATGTTACCGCCATTCTTGCCGATAACAGTCGTCAACGCGCCAAAGCTCGTGCTGCGGTTAATCAGAACGACGCTGAGACGCCCCACCAGATGCGTGGTGTTCTTGTCGCCTGAATCCTCCCAGCCGACGTCAATCCACCGCTCCGGCATGCGCGAGAAGCTTTGCAGTGTTTCGCAGTCAGTCGTGTGAATAGTCACGCCTTTGCCGGTTGTCACAATCCCCACGATGGCATCGCCGGGCAACGGATGGCAGCACCGCGCATAATGCACCGCCATGCCGGGGATAAGCCCTTTGAGCATCAACGGCGCGGCGCCGGGCTTGCCTTTGGGTTTGGTGATCAGGCCGCGATCAACGATCTTCTCAACCTTTTCAGGCTGTCTGGCCTTATGTTGCGGATAGGCAGCGTTAAAGACTTCACGCACAGGCTGCAGGGATGAGCCGACATTGGCCAGAAGATCTTCAAGGTTGGAGCTTTGGAAATTCTTAGCGATCGCTTCAAACGCTTTTTCTGAAAATTCCACGCCCTCTGCCCGGCATAGCTTGTCGATCATCGACTTGCCGAGCATGATAAACTCGGTACGCTGCTGCGTGCGGATAAATCGGCGAATACATGAACGCGCCTTGCCGCTGACCACAAACCGGTCCCACGCAGGCGAAGGCGAACTGCCTTTCTGCGTGACAATATCGACCTGATCGCCGTTTTTCAGGACCGTACGCAACGGCACCATGCGTCCATTGACCTTGGCCCCCACGCAGGTATCGCCAACGCCGCTGTGGATCGCGTAAGCAAAATCAACCGGCGTCGCACCACTGGGCAACGCAATCAAATCACCCTTCGGCGAGAAGCAGAACACCTGATCCTGGAAAAGTTCCAGCTTGGTGTTTTCCAGAAATTCTTCGGGCTTCTGCGCATGTTCGACGATATCCAGCAATTCGCGCAACCATCGGTACTGCATACCATCCGTGCGCTGCTCACCCTGCTTGTAGGCCCAATGCGCCGCGACGCCGAGTTCCGACACTTCATGCATGTCGCGGGTGCGGATCTGTATTTCAATGCGTTGCTTTTCGGGGCCGATAATGCCCGTGTGCAAGCTTTGATAATCATTCGGTTTGGGCGTTGAGATATAGTCTTTGAAACGCCCCGGCACCATGGAATAGCGGCTATGGATCAGGCCCAGCACCTGATAGCACTGCTCCACTGAGTCAACCAGAATACGGAACGCCATAATGTCGGACAATTGTTCAAACGCGACATTCTTGCTCTGCATCTTGCGCCAGATGGAATAAGGCGATTTCTCGCGCCCGCTGACATCCGCCGGCACGCCGGATTCCTTTAACACATGGCGCAATTCATCCAGAATGCGATCGACAATCCCGCCGCCTTCGTTACGCAGATATTTCAGGCGCGCGATGATACTGCTGCGCGCATCCGGGAACAGTTCGGCGAAAGATAAGTCTTCCAGCTCCATCTGCATTTTCTGGATACCGATACGCTGCGCCAGCGGCACATAGATTTCCATCGTCTCGCGCGCAATGCGGCGACGCTTTTCCGGGTCTTTGATGTAATGCAGCGTCCGCATATTGTGCAGCCGGTCCGCCAGCTTGACTAGCAGGACGCGAATGTCTTCGGACATGGCGAGCACAAGCTTGCGGAAATTCTCCGCCTGCTTGGCCTGATCATTCTGAAATTCGATACGCGATAATTTGGTAACGCCATCCACCAGACGCGCCACGCTGGGGCCAAATTGCTTTTTAATGTCGTCGAGCGTCGCCAGCGTATCTTCGACCGTATCGTGCAACAAGGCGGTCGCAATGGTCGTGCTATCCATCTTCATGTCGGTCAGCAGACCGGCGACTTCCAGCGGATGCGAAAAATACGGGTCACCCGAGGCGCGCAATTGCATGCCGTGCGCCTGCATGGAAAAAACATAGGCGCGGTTCAGAAGGTCTTCGTTGACATCAGGGTCATAAGCGCGCACGCGCTCCACCAGTTCATACTGGCGCATAAGGCGCGTGGGCTTAGCGGCTACTGGCGCGGTTTCGTTGGAGGTATTGGCAGCATCGGTAGACATGGGCCAAAACTATCCCGCCTACCCTTTCCAGAAGGTAAAGATCGGGGCTGATTAGTCCTGAACTTCGGCGTCTTCGAATGAACCGCCCATATTGTCGGTCATTTCGCCTTCGCCTTCCAGGCCTTCTTCTTCATCGTCGCCGAAATCTTCGTCGTCGGCTTCGGCTGTATCGGCGGCGCCGATCCAGTTCTGCTGTTCACCGGCCATCAGCTCAGCCACTTCTTCTTCCGGCTGGTCGCGTTCAATACGCTTCTGCAGACCCTTGATCAGGCTTTCTTCGAGCGTCGAGAGGTTCAGCTTTTCTTCGGCGATTTCACGCAGGGCGACAACCGGGTTTTTATCGCGGTCGCGTTCGACTTGCAGTTCAGCACCTGAACCCAAGCCGCGGGCGCGGTGCGCCGACAACATAACCAGTTCGAAACGGTTCGGGATCTGTACAATGCAATCTTCGACGGTAACGCGTGCCATCCGATATTCCTTTGTTAGGGTCTGTCGTCCAAACTACCCACGGGCCAGACCAACCCAGCGGGCGAAAAATGAAGGCGCAATCTAGCCCCGTTGCCCCCCAAAAGTAAAGCCTTGTGAACAGTCCTATTAGGCTTCTTCCCTATCCGGATATGAGCCAGTACCAGCCCTTGGCAGAAATGGAAAGCTTGTAATAAAGACTAACTTCGAGTATATTAACCTTCCTTAAAGGTGTGACGTCCCCTTGGGTTTAGTAATTTTTTGAAAGAAGTAGCTAAACAAAATGGTGCGAATCAATTACCCCTTGCGACTTTCACACTCAACCCAGAATTACCCGAGGTTCCTATGATTTTTTATAAAGAAGAACGCGCCGCTATGTTTATTGATGGTGCCAATCTTTATGCCGCCGCCCGCGGTCTGGGCTTTGATATCGACTATAAGCGCCTTCTGGAAGTGTTCGCGGGTCGCGGTCGCCTTGTGCGCGCCTTTTATTATACAGCACTGATCGAAAACGAAGAATATTCACCGATCCGTCCGCTGGTCGACTGGCTGGACTATAACGGCTATTCCATGGTGACCAAGCCGACCAAGGAATTCACGGACGCCTTTGGCCGCCGCAAGATTAAGGGCAACATGGATATCGAACTGGCCATCGACGTGATGGAAATGTCCGAACATGTTGACCATATCATCCTGTTCTCGGGCGATGGCGATTTCCGCCGTCTGGTCGAAGCCGTGCAACGCAAGGGCGTGCGCGTCAGCGTCGTCAGCACGATGCGTTCATCGCCGCCGATGGTTGCCGACGAACTTCGCCGTCAGGCCGATAATTTCATCGAGCTGCAGGATTTGATGCCTTACATTTCCCGTGCGCGCACTGATGCGCCGCAGACGGGCAATACGCAGCCGCAAATGTCGATGAAAGACGTGGCGCAAAGCCTCGCCTCGACACAGGAACAGATCCAAGACGTTGCTTGACTGAATACCCGAGAACCGGTTGACGGTTGACAGTCAGGAATACCTTTTTAAAGTTTGTTATAGATCACAGCCCCAACCCCGCAGGTTGGGGCTGTCTTCATAGGAGGGCTTGATGCAGACAACCACGCTCGCTTATATGGACGACCAGCATTGCACGACAGGCACGTCAACCGTTCTGGCCGTGACAGATGATGCCAAAGATGGCATGGCCTGCGTCGTATTGGATGCCACCTGCTTTTATCCGCAGGGCGGCGGCCAGGCGTGGGATACAGGCAGCATGACAGCGCCAGGTGCGCGCTTTGCAGTTCAGGAAGTGCGCTTTGTCGATGGATACGTCCATCATTATGGGCGCTTTGAAGAAGCGCGCTTCGCGGTCGGCACATCGATCTCATACGCCATCGACGCAGAGCGACGCACCATGAACGCACGGTTGCACAGCGCGGGGCATTTGCTGGACGAGGCCGTGAAAAACCTTGGTTATGGCTGGGCGCCGACCAAAGGCATTCATTATCCCGGCCAAGCCGCCGTTGAATACACGGGCGCAGTTGAAGATTGCGAAGCCGCACGACAATCGATTGAAGCAGAAGCCAATCGCCTGATCTCAACCGGCCATCCGGTATCCGCAGCGCTGGTCAGCGCCGAGGCTTTGCCCACTGTCAGCAGCTTTGTGCCGCCCAATTTACCTGAAAACAAGCCGATACGCGTTGTAACCATGTGGGGCGATAAGGGCACCCCCTGTGGTGGCACACATGTCAAAGACATTACCGATATCGGCACCATGGCCGTGCGTTATGTGAAAGCGAAAAAGGGCCAGATCAAGGTTGCCTATGAACTGGAGGGCTGCGCCTAAACCTCGGGCCGGCCAAACCCGGTCGGTTCGCCGCGCGTTTGGATGATCTCTTCAATCGTATTGGTGACAACCTTCATACGGAACCCGCACGCATGAACGGCATGTTCCGTTCCGGTCATGATGACGATGTGACGCGGGCGCGGCAGAAAAACCAGATCGCCCCGCTTCCACCGCATATCACGCCAATGAACGGGCAAAGGCTGGCCATAGCGCTCTTCCTGCAAATCAGTGTCGCGCGGGCTATCGATGCCCGCCATAGTCAGTGCCAACTGCACCAGACCGGAACAGTCGATGCCGTCCGGCGTCCGCCCACCCCAAAGATAGGGCATGTTCAGGAGCCGCCCGGCAGTATAAGTGTAATCCCGCGTACGTACCTGCTCAGTTGGCAGAACATGCTCGGCATAAACATAACCGCCGCTTGCAAGCGCGTAAAAATCGCCCTCCTGCCCGGTGACGCTCACATAACTGCCGAGTGTAAGCACATCAATTGGTGGAACTTTCATGCTGGGCGTTGGGTAAACAAACGTCCGCAACACATTGACCTGATTTGATAAAGCGGCGATCTCTTCACTCAATGCATGAGGATCATAGGGGATATAGCCTACGTAACGGTCTGTACGATTTTGCACCCATGCGAAGCCATCACTGATATCAAATACATCCAAAAATTCGCCATAGCGCACTTGGGTGACCATCTGGCTGGCCACATCCGGCTTTTCAAACACAGGCAACAAGCCGCGTACACACTGTCGCAGGACAGGTTCCACGTATTTGGCCGCAGGAATATCGTTCGACAAAGCCACGTCGACTATGTCCGAACGGTAGGCGTTGGTACGCGGATCAGGTTGGCTCGGGGTATAGGTCATGCGGGCACTATACCACGGTATTTACCGGATTATACAGTGGCCCACTGTTCAGCAGGGCGCGCTTCGGGGGGCTGAACGGTGGTTTCAGCCACCAGTTCCACCATACGCGCAGGCTGCGTGGCGACATGCGCCTTGGCATCGTCCACCATGCCGGCAAACGCCGTCAGGAAGATGGCGCCATTTTGCGTGCGCTGAACCAGAACATTGCGGCGGTCCAGATCATCGCGTTCGCGACGGACATAGCCAAGTTCACCCAGACGGTCGAGCGCACGGCTAACCGCCGGCTTGGAAATACGCAGATACTGCGCCAATCCGCGCACAGTATGCGGGCCGTCGGACAGGTAAACGCAAAGCATCAGCGCCATCTGACGGGCTGACAAATCAGGTGCTTCACCGCGCACGCTGGAAACAAGGGCATGACGCCATAATTCAAGAGAATGAAACTGAACCGGCACGGATCACTCCACAGAGAGAGAACGGAGAATCGTTGAATGAAGCGATCATGTGTCAGTGCCTTACGATTCGCAAGGCATCGCGTGGAAAAATATTTTCGCCTGCATAACGTTATGCGCTTGCACGACTCAGAAATGTCGTGATGGCAGCCGCCACATCGGTTGGATTCGTAAAATCCACCTGCGGATGCCTGAAGGGCACCCACTGAAACCGCGCATACCACAAGACACCGGGATGTGCGGGCTTGCTGTAGTCATAATCACCAAGCGGCCTGTAAACTTCACGCTCGCATTTCACATAACTGAGATTGAGATTCTCGGACGGATAACGCGACAAAGCTTCGCGCTTGGCCGCCTGCTCGGCGGCGCTCAGCAATATCACCGTTTCTTGCCCGTTCGGAAAAGGAAAGGCATGTGAATGCGCGCGACCATCACTGTAATTATATTCGGCAAATTCGAGGACACTCAGCCCCGGCTTGAAAAGCTGCGCCACGGCGTTAATCGCGTCATGATCGGCGTTTCCACCTTCAAAGGCGGGGACCCACAACTGGTCTATATCATGTTGCGCCACAGCCTGTTCAATCTCTGCACGCACACGCGGCAAATCACGCCACACATGACGCGCGGGGCGGTCCAACCAGCCAGCCGGTCGTATATCCAGAAACCGCGCGACATCTTCGGCCTCCGCACGGCGGCGCGCCACCACAAGCGGATAAGCACGGCGTCGCCACGGCCACATAGTTTCACGCGAAACGCAGCCATGCGTCAGATAAAGGGAAAAAATCTCGGCACCGGCCTGCCTGGCGCGGCCAATCGTGGCCGCGCACGCTACAATCTCATCATCCGGATGCGGCACAAGGATCAGGATGCGACGACCGAACATCAGGCCCCCTTTTCCACGAAAGACTTTTGCCAGATGGCAAAGAGATCCTCGGCCAGCACCTGCCGCCATTCGGCAAGCTTGGTGCGACCATACTCCGCAGCGGCGTCTCGCATGACCTGCTGATGCTGCTTATCCTCGATGAAGGATCGCACCACGTCGCGCCAGCAATCAACGCCACTGTCAACCACCTGCATGGCTGTCGTGTGATCGAACAGTTGTGCGATGCCGCTGTTTCTGGATACCAACACCGGACAGCCCGAGGCCATTGCCTCTACCCCCGCCATGCTGCGGATCTCCACTTCGGAACAGAGCGCGAGCGCATCAACGCTGGCGTACAAACGCGCCAGCTCATCCGGCGCCACGAAGCCCGGACTGGTCACATGGTCGCCCAGACGCCTTTGCACCTCTTCACGCGCGGGGCCAACACCGGCAACAATCAAATGCGCCGGCACACCTGCGGCAATAATCTGCTCAAGGGCCGAAGTCAGCGTATAAATATTTTTGCCCACATCCACACGCCCGACAAACAGGAAGACGCACCTGTCGGCGGGGATGTTGTAATCACGCAGAATACCGGCACGATCGCAGCGATGTAGTCCGAACATCTTTTTATCAATGCCAAGGCGCAAATGCGGCACACGCGCGGTGCCTATCTGCTCTGCTGCCAGAAGCCTGTCCTCTTCGCGCGTCACGAGGGCATAACGGCAGGTTTTGACATGCTGCCGTAAACGTTTCTCCATGGCGCGGCCCTGACGTTCCGGCACATCCAGCGTGTCCAGCAGCAAATGACGCAGCCACGGCATTTTAGCCGTCAGCTTCTCAATCGTCTGACGCGTGAAAATACGCGTGTAGGACGGCGTGTCTGTATGAAAAGAAGTCACCATAGGCACACCTGCGCGCTGCGCGATTTTGGTGGCCGTCTGTGAAAAAGCAAAAAAGCCGTCGGTCGTATGAATAACGTCAAAGGCGCGGAGTTCTCGCGCCAGCGCAGGATGCCAGGAGGCAAGATCCGTATGATCCGGAACATAGGGCAGAAATTTCAGGCGGGCCGTGCTGAAGACCGGCGGCAAGTGCCGCAAGCGCACAGTTGGCGACAAGATCTCATCCGGCGCATTGCCGGAAAAATAGACGCAGAGGTTAATCGGCAGATCACTGTCCACCGCCGCATGCGCCAAACGCTCCCAACACTTCACATGCCCGCCTGATTGCGCCGAGCGCGGCAGATCAACTAAAACCGCCACACGTAGGCGTTCATCGGCCGGTTTGGTCACGGGGTTGGGTTCAGTCATGGATGGCTCTCGCTTTCTTCGCGCGGCATGTTAGACTTCACTCCCATCATGCGCAAGAAGCTCTCCACACTTATAATATGCATCGCCCTGTTATCCGGGTTCACCCCGGCACGGGCCGAGGATGCCCTTGCCGACGCGTCATCCCTTACGGCAGCGGTCCCGGCGTCCATCTTTTTCCCCATATTTCCCGAAGGCGCTGGTGACGACACGCCGCCCGCCTATATTCCGGTCGCCAGCAACCAGCCACTGGACCAAACCCACCCGGATGTGCGGCGCGCTGTTATTATTATTCATGATTTTTCACGCGACGCGAGCAAGAGCCTGTCGGTGCTCAGCACGCTGGCGAGTGGCGCCAACGACACAACGATCATCATAGCCCCTCAATTTCTGACCCAGTCGGACATTACCCGCTTCGCCGATCACTTGCCGGAAAAAGGGCGTGATTTTGCGCGCTGGTCACTGGCTGGTTGGGCAAGTGGTGAAGAGTCGGTTGAGGTGCCAGGCCATAAGGGGATCAGCTCCTTTACCACTCTCGACCTGCTGATGATGTTGCTGGCTGACCGCGCCAATTTTCCTGACCTGCGTGAGATCGTTTTAGTCGGACACGGCATGGGTGGTGATTTTGTGCAACGCTACGCCGCCGTGGGCCGCGCCCCCGATATTATGGCGCAGCAAGGATTAGAAACGGGCTACATCGTCGCCAACGCATCATCCTACCTTTATCTGACGGGCACGCGCGCACGCGGCAATAAAAACGGTCTTGGTAACACGGCGGGTGATGCCTGCCCCCACTTCAATCAATGGCCGTATGGTCTTGATGCCCTGCCCCCCTACGCCAAACATACAGGGGCAAATGCCATTAAAATGACCTATCCCGCCAGACGTATAATCTTTATCGACGGTGAGACAGCGGCACAGGCAGACCCTGCGCCCGACACTAGTTGCGGCGCACTGGTAGAAGGTCAGGATCGCGTCAAACGATTGATAACCTATGATGGCTACATCCACACGCTTTACGGTGCCGAAATAGCAGATAATCAGCGCAGCGTTATTTTATCAAAGGCAGGTTTTGATGCCGCCGCAACACTGGGTTCCCCCTGCGGTGTGTCGCTGTGGCTGGATGGGCAGTATGACCCAAAAAAATGCGGCGCTGGCCTCAGTGAATAAGCGCCACAACGGTTAAGATAAAAACGCCTGTATCCCGTCTATCTGTGCAGCATCAACCAAAGCGGGCGCATGCCCGACATTCTGCCATTCCACCAGTTTTGCCATCGGGCCACGCCGCGTCATTTCCG